>Ga0316204_10005149_pt1 | contig 22135 bp, 20 predicted proteins | sample 6monrhotite_MG_2_FD_205661 | JGI IMG/M metagenome (GOLD analysis project Ga0316204, IMG submission 205661) | Microbial mat bacterial communities from mineral coupon in-situ incubated in ocean water Damariscotta River, Maine, United States -... | ecosystem: Environmental > Aquatic > Marine >... | reverse complement strand
CTTTCTACAAACGGTATCGGAAATATCTTAGCGCTGAAGACAATTTGAAACGCCTGGACCGGCTTCTTTGGGAAGGCCGCAACTGGCCTTCGAGACGGATGATTTGGAAGATCAAGTCTGCGTATCGTCCCTTGGCTGAGGCGCGGTTGATGTTGCGCCACCGCCTTGGAAATGTTGATAAAGCCATTTCCAGAATTGCTCCTGAAATGATCAATGACCCAGGCCTTGTCTATGAACGCCTGCGATGGCGCAACCGCAAGGGGAAATACAAATCAGCGGTCCAATTGCTGACCCCCGCACCGGAAAACCTTGTCAGGGCTGATTTGTGGTGGACCGAACGGGCCCGTCTGGCCCGCCAAGCCCTGCAAAAAGGTCATATTTCAGATGCATACCGTATCGTCGCCGACCATCGCCTTGATCGAGGGGCTAAATTTGCCGAAGCAGAATGGATGGCCGGATGGATATCTCTCAGGTTTCTCGAAGATGCAAAAACGGCCCTGAAACACTTTGTTGCCATGTACGAGGCCGTCAATTTTCCCATTAGCCGCGCACGAGGAGCCTATTGGGCGGCACGTTCAGCAGAGGCCCTGAATGACAGCCAAAAAGCCGATACGTGGTATGCCATCGCCGCAAAATGGCCAACGGTTTACTATGGGCAGTTGGCCGCATCGCGTCTAAGCCCCGGTCATGGACTGGTATTGCCCGAAGAAATAACCGTATCTGCCAACGAAGAAGAATTATTTGACGGGCACGAGCTACGGCAGGTTCTGGAAATGCTGGTCCAGATCGATGAACGCAAACGCCTGAAACCATTTACCCTGGGGTTGGCAAGGTCCGGTAACACACCGACATGGCGCAAAATGTCAGCCGAACTCGCCCAGGAAATCGGGCGCCCGGACTTGGGCATTTCCATCGCCAAAAAATCAAGCCGCGATGGAACTGAAATTATGGACACCGGGTACCCAAAATTAACACCGCCCCCTTTGCGAACACGATCGACGAATTACAAGCTGGAAAAACCCCTGGTCTTGGCCATAATACGCCAGGAAAGCGCCTTTTATTCTGTCGCTCAAAGCCATGCGAACGCCCGCGGGTTGATGCAACTTATGCCCGCTACGGCGAAACAGGTGGCTCGGCAACTTAGCATTCCCTATTCGAAAAAACGACTGACCGGGGACCCACGATACAACATGTTGCTGGGCCAAACGTACCTAGCCAGCCTGATCGATGAATTCGAAGGTTCATACGTGCTGTCTCTCGCCGCCTACAACGCCGGACCATCCAGAGCCAGGAAATGGTCCCGCCAGAATGGTACACCGGGCGACAAAGGCATCGACAATGTCGACTGGATCGAAATGATACCCATAACCGAAACACGTAATTACGTGCAAAGGGTACTTGAAAATCTCCAAGTGTACCGCTTGCGTATGTCCGAAACTGAAGTCGCGGAAACTCTGGAAAGCGACCTTTCCAGATAATCCTGTTATTTAGCCAACGCGATATAACCTATTGAAAAAGAGCAAATATAATGAACGATATAGACGCTTGTGTTTTTGATGCCTACGGAACTTTATTCGATGTTGCCGCTGCCGCCGCCAACTGCGGCGATGCTCTTGGCGACAAAGCGGCACCGCTTTCCGCTCTGTGGCGCACCAAGCAACTGGAATACACATGGTTACGATCATTGATGGGCGAATATGTCGATTTTTCCAAGGTCACCAGTGACGGGCTGGACTACGCGTTGGAGACACTTGAATTGGACGGTGATGCAGAACTACGTCAGCGCCTGTTAAATATGTTTATGGAACTAGATGCCTACGATGAAGTTAAAGATGTCCTGAGCCGCTTGAAAAACGGCGGAATGAAATGTGCGATCCTGTCCAATGGCACCCCGGAAATGTTGAAATCGGCAGTGGATAACGCCGGCATCTCCGAACTACTCGATGACGTCATATCTGTAGACGGCCTGGGGATCTACAAACCTCATATCAGCGTCTACCAAATGGCCGTGGACAGTCTTGGCGTGCCAGCCAACCGAATTTGCTTCATGTCTTCCAATGCCTGGGATGCGTCGGGAGCCGCCAATTTCGGATTCAGAGTCAACTGGGTCAATCGGTTCGGGCAAAAACCGGAACGACTTCCCGGATCACCCGAAAATGAAATCAGGACCTTGACCGGTCTGCCCCCTCTCCTGGGGCTATAGGCACATGCCCCCTCTGTTATCCGTTGACGATATACGCCACGCAGCAGACACCCTCGACGGCAAGGCTCGCAAAACCCCGCTCTTGGAATCCCCGTTGTTGAACCAGCGGTTGGGATGTCGCCTGCTGATCAAGCCCGAAATGCTCCAAGTGACAGGGTCTTTCAAATTCCGCGGTGCCTATAACCGTATATCCCAGATCCCCAAGGCAGATCTTCATCACGGAGTCGTCGCATTTTCATCTGGAAACCACGCCCAAGGGGTTGCCCTGGCGGCACAGATGATGGGAATTCCAGCCCGGATCATCATGCCCGGGGACGCCCCCTCCATAAAAATCGACAATACCCGCGCCTATGGTGCCCAAGTCGTGTTCTATGACCGGGCAACCGATGATCGCGAGGCCCTGAGCGATGAGCTTACCCGCAAGCACAGGGCGACCCTGATCCGGCCTTATGACGATCCTGCGATCATTGCCGGACAAGGCACCGTCGGGTTGGAAATAGCGGATGAACTTCGGCGCATGAAAATTCACGCTGACCTGGTATTGGTGCCCTGCGGTGGCGGTGGCCTGGTTGCTGGAACGGCGCTTACCATGGCGACCGAAAGCCCTAAAACGAAAGTATATTCGGTTGAACCGAAAGATTTCGACGATACCGCCAGGTCACTTGCCGCTGGGAACCGATTAGCAAATGCACCCGATGGTCGGTCCATGTGCGACGCGCTCTTGTCTCCTGAACCCGGAAAACTGACATTCGAATTGAATCGACGATTGCTCGCCGGGGGATTGGCCGTATCAGATTTTGACGTCGGCAACGCAATGATGTGCGCCTTTGATGATCTAAAATTGATATCGGAACCGGGGGGAGCTGTCGCACTTGCCGCCGCACTAAGCGGGACTGTGAACACAGATAATCAAACGGTGGTTGTCGTGATGTCAGGTGGGAATGTGGACGCCGAAACGTTCCGCGACGTACTAGGCGCTGCTCGCCTTGCTTGAATCCGTAGCAAAAATTGGCTTAACGGCTGACGGAGCCGTTGATTCACTTTTTGCCACGCCCGGTTTGACCACATCAGCCAATTCCGTGTCGCTGATCCGTTTGCACAGTCCTTCAAGAAATGCGCCGGGTTCAATGGACAGATTCTCGTGCAAAATATCACCAACAACGTGGGCCGTTTTGGCCAACACGACTTCCCGTGCCTTGATCTGCCCGTTGATTTTACCAAATACCTGAACATAATCGGCGATGGTATCACCGCGTACATCGGCAGTTTCACCGACCAGCAACTTTTTGGTCGTAATATTGCCCCGGACCGTACCGTCGACCTGAATTTCGCCTTTGCTGTTCAGGTTACCTTCAATTTTCAAATCAGCACTGATGATTGAAGGAGCCGCGGGCTTGGACCGCACGATGGCCGGAGCGTCTTTCGACTGAACTTTTTTATTCTTGGAAAACATATCTTCCCGCCTTGAAAAATTTAACCGGATTCAAGTTTCTTCCCTTGAAGGAAATTTCATAGTGCAGATGCGCACCGGTACTGCGTCCGGACGAGCCCAGCAATCCAATCTTATCGCGAAAATTGACCAACTGTCCCCTTTTTACGAGAATTTTGTGCAAGTGACCGTAACGGGTTACGATACCGGATCCATGATCAATTTCGATAAACCGCCCGTAATTTCCTTTCCAGCCCGCAGAAACCACCTTTCCAGGAGCCGCCACATAAACACCTGACTTTAATGGACTGGCCATATCGAGCCCATAATGCGCGGCCCATTTCTTATTAACGGGGTCGCGCCGCTTTCCATAAGAACTGGTCACCCGATACGACGTCAACGGCGGGGCCAACGGCAACTTGCCCATGACATCTTGCAAGGCTTCCGATTGCAGCAAATGCTGGTCAAGTTCGGTCAGGCTGGCCTTAAGTTTGCTGGCGATCAAGCCATCAGGCTTGGCTGGAATGAATGGACCACCCTGCCCTTTTAGAATGCCATTTGCTTTAAGTAATTTGCCGGTATCGATCCCGGCTAACTGGATTACCCGTTGCATATTCTCGTTATAGCTGATGGTCCGCTCTTTTAACTGCTGGACAGCACCGATTTGCGTTTTTTCAAGACCGACCAGGCGACCTTCAAGGGTAGCGATCTGGCGACGCATGCGCGATCCCTCGAACAGCGCTTCATTGCGCTCACCAAGAACCTGCTGCAAATCACCCTCAACCGTGCTGAGGTTATCTTTAAGTACGTAATTGTGGCTGTTGATGGCCAAAAGTTTCTGTTCGACCTGGGAAAGTTCGTTGCGCAATTCTTCCCGGGCGGCGCGAACCCCCTCGCGCTCCTGTTCGGTCGACTGCAATTGCGCCGAAACAACCTTGAGATTTTGTTGCAGGCCAGTATTTTGCTGCACCAACCCCAGCATCATGGAATGATTTTCTTCCAGGTCACGGGTGATCGAGGTGAATTTTTGCTGATACGTCGCAACTTCCATAAGCAGGCTACGATAAGCTAACCGGGCAGAGGCGATCTCGCCATCCTTGCTTTCAAGGATTGTGTCATGAAGCCCATAGCTGACACTTGTATAAGCCGTCCAGCTTCCAAAAAGAAACAAGACGCCGACAACACCCAATTGCAAGCGGTGGGACAGAGTAACGAACGACACCCGTCCATCGGTTCTCAGAACAACCTGGCGCTCAGGAAACAGCCTGAATCCAAGACGCTTTAATCGCACCAGAAAGCCATCGCGCTTATCGGTCTCTCGCATCAAGTAAAGCCTTTATGTCCCGACGTCCCGTTTCGGTTTTTTCACCGAACATTATTGTCAATTTGATTCCTAGCCCCTGTGTCAAAGAAAGTATCGGTTAGAACCCCGTGTTGCAAGTCCGTTTGGCCATTTCTTGCATGATGCGAATACAAAAATAAGATCTCAGGAACCTGTTTCGGGGTTCATTGCTTACCCATAACAGGTTACCTTGAACGCCTTAATACGGGTTGGGCGTTGCTTTGAAAAATCGACCTGACGTTAAATAAAAGAGCACTGGATTAGTCAAATGTCGGGAAATCATTCAGGGGCAAACGGCCCCCTCCCTGTCGGCGTGAAACGTCGCGCGACAGAACTTAAGCACCCCGCCGTACTGCTGGCGACCTGGTTCGGATCTGGTTTTTTACCAAAAGCACCCGGGACCTGGGGCTCGTTGGCCGCCCTGCCATTGGCGTGGGTCCTGCATGCGAACGCCGGATGGGTCGGACTGGCGTTGGCGACCTTGGCCGTCTTTCTGATCGGGATCTGGGCGGCAAATGGTTACACCGCACGGCTTGGTGGCGAAGACCCCGGCCCGGTCGTCATCGATGAAGTCGCCGGGCAGTGGTTCACCTTGCTTCCTGCGGCATACTTTGCCCCTTTTTCACCCGACCTTGTCATATATGGTGCCGCTTTTGTACTGTTCAGGCTGGCCGATATATTTAAGCCCTGGCCTGTTTCCTGGGCCGACCGCTCCATAAAAGGCGGATTGGGGATCATGTTCGACGACATACTCGCAGCGGCATATGCGGGTTTGGTCGTTTTGCTCGTTGTTTGGAAATAAGGTCATGTATCCGCACAATATTCTCGAGTTGGCCGAACAGGTACTCAAGGCTTGCCGCGATCGCGGTTTCAAACTTGCCCTGGCAGAATCCTGTACCGGCGGGCTTGTCGCCGGTGCCTTAAGTGCCGTTCCCGGATCGTCTGATGTCCTTGAGCGGGGCTATGTGACGTATGCCAATGAAGCCAAGACGGAAATGCTCGACGTTCCGTGTGATTTGCTGGCAAGCCAGGGCGCGGTCAGCGAAGCGGTGGCGCGGGCCATGGCCGAAGGGGCAATCCGGTCCCGGGAAGTAGACATTTCCGTCTCGATCACCGGAATCGCGGGCCCTGGCGGTGGCACTGAGGCCAAACCCGTCGGCCTGGTTCATTTGGCGAGTGCCCGGACGAATGCACCGACCCTGCATCGCAGCCATACCTTCGCGGGCGACCGCGAGGCTATTCGATTACAAGCCGTGACGGCCGCTTTCGAGCTGTTGCTGGAACAATCTCAGCCGTAAAGATGGGTGGCACGGATTTCAAACGCGGTGACCATGCGATGGACGGCTTCGGTAAAGACCCTGCCGATGGCATGTTCCAGGATTTTTGAGCGGAATTCAAAATCGACATTGAAGTCGACCAGACAATGGCCATCGCCTTCGGGCTTGAACAGCCAGTGATTTTCTAAATACCGGAAAGGGCCATTTTGGTATTCCACATCAATCCGGTTGGGTCGCTCAAGCGTTACCTTGGATGTGAATTGTTCGCGAAAGACCTTAAACCCAATTACCATATCGGCGATCATCACCCCGCCATCGTTTGATTTGATGCGCGTGGCAATACACCAGGGCAGAAATTCCGGGTACCGTGCGACATCGGCGACCAGATCGAACACCTGTTCGGGGCGATGAGGCAGGATTTTTTGTTCGGCGTGAGTCGGCATTTCGTTATTTACCGTGAGATTTCAATCGATTAGCCTTAAGTGCCGCAAAATCACTGTCCGCATGGTAAGAGGATCGGGTCAACGGCGTTGCCGCTACCAACAAAAACCCCTTTGACAGACCAATTTCACGGTATTCGTCGAATTCGTCCGGCGTTACGTAACGGTCGACCCCGGCGTGCCGTGTCGTCGGCTGCAAATACTGCCCGATGGTCAGGAAGTCGATCCCGGCTGCGCGCATGTCATCCATAACCTGCAGCACTTCGGCACGCTCTTCGCCAAGGCCAACCATAAGCCCGGATTTGGTGAATATGTCAGGACTAAGCTGTTTCGCACGGTCCAGAATTCGCAGGGAATGATAATATCGCGCACCCGGTCGAATGGACGGGTACAGCCTTGGCACTGTTTCCAGGTTGTGATTAAACACATCCGGTTCCGCCCCGACCACGGCTTCCAACGCCCCATCTTTTCCTTTGAAATCAGGCGTCAGGATTTCAACGGTGGTATCGGGGGCATGTTGACGCAGGCTTTTGATAGTTTGCACAAAATGTTCGGCCCCGCCATCCTTCAGGTCGTCACGGTCGACCGATGTGATGACCACATGACGCAACCCCAGTTTTGCAACTGATAGAGCTACATTTTCAGGTTCCAGCGCGTCGACGGCTCCCGGTTTGCCCGTGGCGACATTGCAAAACGCGCAGGCCCGAGTGCAAATATCGCCTAAAATCATCATCGTCGCGTGCTTTTTCGCCCAACATTCACCAATATTGGGGCAAGCAGCTTCTTCGCACACAGTGTTCAAGCCGTGTTCGCGCATCAGCCTTCGGGTTTCCCCATAGGCTTTGGATGTCGGTGCTTTGACCCTGATCCAGGCCGGTTTGCGCGGGCTGGCATTTTCCGGCTTGTTGGCCTTTTCGGGATGTCGGATTGCGCGGACTTCACTCATGGGTCTATTTTGGGTCAATCTTCAATATTCAGCATGTGCTTAGAAATGAATGACCTTACCATAAGCGTCAAGCACACTTTCGTGCATCATCTCACTTAAGGTTGGATGTGGGAAGACCGTGTGCATCAGGTCGGCTTCCGTGGTTTCCAGGGTTTTGGCGATGCCGTAGCCCTGGATCAGTTCGGTAACTTCCGCACCGATCATATGGGCGCCCAGCAATTCGCCGGTCTTGGCATCAAACACGGTCTTCACCAGGCCTTCGGGTTCCCCCAGCGCTATCGCCTTGCCATTGCCCATGAACGGGAAACGACCGACCCGAACTTCATGCCCCTTGTCTTTCGCTGCCTGCTCGGTCAGCCCGACACTGGCAACCTGCGGTCGGCAATAGGTACAGCCCGGAATGCGCAAAGGGTCCAAAGGATGTACGTCTTTTTCTCCGGCGATTTTCTCGACACAGATAACCCCTTCGTGGGACGCCTTGTGGGCCAACCACGGGGCTCCGGCAACATCGCCGATGGCGTAAACGCCGGGTTCAGCGGTCTGGCACCATTGATCGGTTTCGATGTGGGTGCGGTCGACCTTGATTTTGGTTCCTTCCAGGCCAATGCCTTCCACATTACCGACGATGCCGACGGCAAGGATCACCCTATCAACGGTAATTTCCTGAGACTTCCCATCCGCCTCGATGGTCGCCGTAACATCCGCTTTACCTTTTTTCAGGGCCTTGACGGTGGCCGACGTCATAATCGTCATGCCTTCCTTTTCAAAAGCCTTGTGGGCCAGGGCCGAAATTTCAGCGTCTTCCACCGGCAACACCCGGTCCATAACTTCGACTACGGTGACGTTTGAGCCCAAGGAATTGAAGAAACTGGCGAATTCGATGCCAATCGCACCGGATCCGACGACCAGCAGGCGTTTTGGGACGCTATCGGGCACCAGGGCGTTCTTATAGGTCCAGATCAGTTTTCCGTCAGGTTCCAGCCCCGGCAGCGTGCGGGCGCGAGCACCGGTGGCCAGGATGATGTTCTTGGCACTTAATGTGGCAATGGATTTACCATCCTTTTCGACCTTGATCTTACCGGGACCATCCAGCTTGGCTGCTCCGTCGAACACGGTAACCTTGTTCTTTTTCAGCAAATGGCCGACGCCGCCATTGAGTTGTGCTGCGATGCCACGAGACCGGGCGACGATTTTTTCAAGATCATACCCGGCGCCTGAAACGCTCAGACCGTAGGCCTCGGCATGTTTGATGTTTTCAAAAATTTCAGCAGACCGCAACAGCGCCTTGGTCGGAATGCAACCCCAGTTGAGGCAAATCCCGCCCAGATGTTCGCGTTCGACAAGCGCTACTTTCATCTTCAACTGGGCCGCCCGAATGGCCGCGACGTAGCCGCCCGGACCGCCGCCCACAATGACAAGATCGAATGAGGTGTCAGCCATTTTCAAAGACCTCCGTTAAAGCATCATGGTCAGCGGTTCTTCGATGATCCGCTTGAAGGCAGCCAGGAATTGCGCGCCAACAGCGCCATCTACGGAACGGTGATCGACCGACAAAGTGCAGGTCATGACGGTGGCGATGGCAAGGGCACCGTCTTTGACGACGGGGCGTTGTTCCCCTGCGCCAACGGCCAGAATGCACGATTGCGGCGGGTTGATGATGGCTGCGAAATCCTTGACCCCATACATGCCAAGGTTAGAAATAGTAAACCCGCCACCCTGGTATTCTTCGGGCATAAGCTTGCCATCTCGCGCACGACCCGCCAGTTCCTTGACCTCGTTTGAAACCGTAGCCAGGCCTTTCTTGTCAGCCCCCCGCACGACCGGTGTAATCAGCCCATTGGGGGTGGCGACGGCGATGGAAACATCGACATCATTGAACAGCAATATTGCGCTTTCGGTCCACGTCGCATTGGCTTCGGGCACCTGACGCAGTGCCAGGGCAACGGCGCGAACGACAAAATCGTTGACCGAAATTTTATAACCACCGGCACCTTCCGGGGCCACGGCGTTGAGTTTCTTGCGCATCTCCAGCAGAGCATCTATGCGGCAATCGATGGTCAGATAAAAATGCGGCACCGTCTGCTTGGCTTCTAACAGCCGTTTGGCGATAACCTTGCGCATGGTCGAATTGGGCACTTCGCTGTACCCTCCGGTGTTTGTCACGGCGACACTTGCAGGAGCCGCCGGGGCCTGAGGTTTTACAGCGATACCGCCGGCAACTGCCGCTTCGACGTCACGTTTGACAATACGCCCCGCCGGGCCGGTTCCGCTTATGGCCGCGATATCGATGCCGGATTGTTTGGCGATCCGGCGAGCTAGCGGGCTTGCGAATACGCGACTTCCGCCTGTGACGGGTACTGTGGGTGCTGCCGCCGGAGCGACAGGAGCAGCCACGGAAGGCGCAGTCGGTTCGGAAGTCGCGGGAACGACCGCCGGTGCGGGCGCTGCCGACATATCAATGTCCGCCGCTTTTTCACCCTCTTCCAGAATCACCGCGATGGGAGCATTGACGGCGACCCCTTCCGTGCCGTCAGCAACCAGGATTTTCCCCAGCACACCTTCGTCGACGACTTCGATTTCCATAGTTGCCTTGTCGGTCTCTATTTCCGCCAGGACATCACCGCTTTCCAGCCTGTCACCTTCTTTTTTGAGCCATTTCGCCAATTTTCCCTCGGTCATGGTCGGGGATAGTGCCGGCATCAATACCTGAATTGTCATCTTCCTCTCCCTTCCCTAGCGGTAGCAGACGGATTTTGCCGCCTCGGCTACTTTTTCCGGCGTCGCCAGGGCCAATTTTTCAAGATTGGCCGCATAGGGCATAGGTACGTCTTCGCCATGCACACGCACAACCGGCGCATCCAGGTAATCGAACGCTTCTTCCATCATGCGTGCGGCTAGTTCGGCACCGATTCCGGCAAATGGCCAACCTTCTTCCAACGACACCAGCCGATTGGTTTTTTTGACCGAATTGACAATGGTTTCGGTATCGAGCGGACGGATTGTCCTGAGATTGATGACTTCGGCATCAATCCCTTCGGCGGCCAGTTTTTCAGCCGCAACAAGTGCCACGCCGACCATGATTGAAAACGCGACGATGGTAACGTCGCTGCCCTGACGTTCGACCTTGGCGCGGCCAATGGGAATTGTAAAATCCGGATCGTCCGGGACTTCAAAACTTTGCCCATAAAGCAGTTCGTTTTCCAGGAAGATCACCGGATTTGGGTCCCGAATTGCCGATTTAAGCAGGCCTTTGGCATCGGCGGCGGACCACGGCGAGACGACCTTTAATCCCGGACAATGCGCATACCACGAGGCGTAGCATTGCGAATGTTGTGCACCGACCCTGGAGGCAACACCATTGGGGCCGCGAAACACGATGGGACAGCCCATTTGCCCGCCCGACATATACAGCGTTTTAGCGGCAGAGTTAATGATGTGATCGATAGCCTGCATGGAGAAATTGAAGGTCATGAATTCGACAATCGGCCTTAACCCTGAAAAAGCAGCACCAACACCAAGCCCGGCAAAACCGTGTTCCGTGATGGGTGTATCGATCACTCTTGTGTCACCGAATTCTTCCAGCAACCCCTGGGATACCTTGTAGGCCCCCTGATACTGGCCGACTTCTTCCCCCATGAGGAAGGCTGTGTCATCACGGCGCATTTCTTCGGCCATGGCATCACGCAAGGCTTCACGAACGCTGAGCGTTACCGTTGGCCCGGAATATTCGGCTTCCGCCGCCGGAGCGGTTTCCGCAGGGGTCACAACAGAGGGCTCAGCCACCGCCGTTGCGGGTTCAGGTCCCGCCGGGGCTTGCGCCTGCGGCACATCACCAATGGATGACGCGTCTTCGCCTTCTTCCAGGATCACGGCGATGGGGGCATTGACAGCAACACCTTCGGTTCCTTCGGCAACCAGAATTTTACCAAGAGTTCCTTCGTCGATGGCTTCGACTTCCATGGTCGCCTTGTCTGTCTCGATTTCAGCCAGAACGTCGCCACTTTCAACCTTGTCACCTTCGGCTTTAAGCCACTTGGCGATTTTACCTTCGGTCATGGTCGGGGACAGGGCGGGCATGAGAATTTGAATGGGCATGAGTGTTACGCCTCCACAAGAATGTCTGTGTAAAGCTCGGCCGGATCGGGCTCGGGGCTTTCCTGGGCGAATGCCGCGGCTTCGGTCACGGTGGCCTTGATCTCGCGGTCAAATTCCTTAAGCGCATCTTCACTGGTCATCTTGCCATCAAGCAGGACATGACGCAAATTGTCGATGGGATCGCTTTCCTTGCGAACCTTGCTGACTTCTTCCTTGGATCGGTATTTCGCCGGGTCCGACATGGAATGCCCCCGGTACCGATAGGTTTTCATTTCAAGGATAAAAGGCCCCTTGCCGGAACGACAATGTTCCAGTGCTTTTTCAGCGGCTTCCTTGACCTTCATTACATCCATGCCGTCAACCTGAACACCGGGGATGCCATGGGCAGCGCCGCGTTCGGAAAGATTGGTTGTCGACGATGCGCGCTCGATAGACGTGCCCATGCCATACTTGTTGTTTTCGATGATATAAACGATGGGAAGTTTCCAAAGCTGGGCCATATTGAAAGATTCATAAACCTGCCCCTGATTGATGGCGCCATCGCCAAAATAGGCCATGCAAACGCCGCCATCTTTCTTGTATTTATGGCCAAATGCCAGGCCTGTTCCCAAAGGAACCTGGGCTGCGACAATGCCATGGCCGCCAAAGAAGTTCTTTTCCCGACTGAACATGTGCATGGAGCCCCCCTTGCCCTTGGAATAGCCATCGGCGCGTCCGGTCAATTCGGCCATGACCCCTTTGGGGTCCATACCGCAAACCAGCATATGCCCGTGATCACGGTAGCTGGTGATGACCGTATCGCCTTCGCGGGAGGCCGCTTGCATACCAACAACAACCGCTTCCTGGCCAATGTAGAGATGGCAAAATCCGCCAATCAATCCCATGCCATAGAGCTGACCGGCCTTTTCTTCAAAGCGCCGGATCATCAGCATTTCGCGGTAGTATTCCAACAATTCCTTGGTGTTGCCGGCAGGCTTGGATTTTCCCGGTCGTGTACGGGCCTTGTTAGCTGTTTTTTTGGATAGAGCAGGACTTTTAGCGGTCTTTGCCATTGGATTCCCCAAACATTTCCCTGTTGTCAAACAGACGGTAATGAACAAGTTAATACCTGAAAGAGGGGATTTCAAGACTTATGATTTACACTAAGTCATTGTTTTAATTTGAATATTTAATTTTAACTTATATTTAGTTATTTTTCAAAATCTTCGCCTGACTTAACGATGTTAGCCATTGATTTCAATAAAGAAAATCATGAATACGCGGTCATTTAGTGAGTTTAATTCACGGGCCACAATAAGACCTTTCAACGCGGGCTATATGCAGGGTAAAGCCCTCGTACCATTGCGCTCTTCCCTTGTTTTGGGCATCAAGATGTTCGCCATTGGCTTTCCATGCCGCTATATCGTCAAGGCTTTTCCAGTAGGAAACAGTTACGCCAAAACCATCCTCACCACGCGCGGAATCAACCCCTAAGAACCCTGGCTGTTCGGCGGCCAGTTGAACCATCCGCTCGGCCATCTTGCTATAGGCTTCGTCATCTCCCTGCGATCGCTGGCTGGAAAAAATGACGCTGTAATATGGAGGATTTGGTGTTTTAGCGGGCAAGGTCATTGACTGTCCTTTGATTGTGCCACGACGCTACTGCCCCTTGAGGCTTGGCATTATCACCTTAACATCGGGCAACACTACAATATCGTCGGGGTATCCGTACCCCAGCATCAGGCGTGCCCGCTCGTCAAGCATATCCGGATCAAGGCTTTCGGGATGCAGCAATTTTACGTTATGTTCCAACGCCATACGGTCAGAATGAACGGCATCAAACTCGATATTTGCAACGGCGACTTGTTGGGATAACTGGCGCAAGGCGAGTACCCCCCGCTGACCACTGATCGCGTGGTAAGCAAAATAACCAATGGCACATATGCCAATAACCGGACCGACCACATGTCGAGCGCGTAATCGTAACTCAGAAAAAAGACCCATTGGACCCAGGTGCCAAATCAGTTAACGGTGAGAGCACCCACAGTCCCCTTACCCATAATCATATAGAGGGCTAAAGGCTTAATATCTGACTAACAATGCGGATTCTATCAGGATTTTCCGTAGCGCGCGATGGGGCCCAGTTCTTCTTCGATCCGGATCAACTGGTTGTATTTGGCCATACGGTCTGAACGACTGAGCGAACCGGTCTTGATTTGACCCGAATTAACCGCAACCGCAATATCGGCGATGGTGGCGTCTTCGGTTTCACCGGACCTATGGGAAATCACCGATGTGTAGCCCGCCTTGTGGGCCATTTCCACCGCTTCCAGGGTTTCTGACAGGGTGCCGATCTGGTTGACCTTGATCAGGATTGAATTCGCAATTCCCCGGTTGATACCGTCCCGCAAACGAACAGGATTTGTCACGAACAAATCATCACCGACCAGCTGCACTTTCGACCCGATGGCATCGGTCAGGGCTTTCCAGCCATCCCAATCGTTTTCGTCCAGGCCGTCTTCGATAGAGACGATGGGAAAACGTGCAATCAGATCGGCGTAATAATCGCACATACCGCCGGCATCCAGGCTTTTACCTTCGCCCGCCAATTCATATTTCCCGTTCTTGTAAAACTCGCTCGACGCCGCATCGAGAGCCAGCGATATATCCTCGCCCGGTTTATACCCAGCGCCTTCAATGGCTTTCATGATGAAGCCCAGGGCCTCATCGGTGCTTGAAAGCCCCGGCGCAAAACCGCCTTCGTCACCAACGTTGGTATTATGACCAGCGTCTTGCAGGCCTTTGCGCAAAGTGTGAAAAACTTCAGCACCCATGCGTACAGCTTCGGCGATGCTGTCGGCTCCTTCAGGAACGATCATGAATTCCTGAATATCAATGGGGTTATCGGCATGGGCACCGCCATTGATGATATTCATCATCGGCACCGGCAGCAGATGCGCCCCAATACCACCGATGTAGGCATAAAGCGGCAGGGCTGCTTCTTCAGCAGCGGCCTTGGCGACAGCCAAGCTGACGCCAAGAATGGCATTGGCGCCAAGCCGTCCTTTGTTTTCGGTCCCGTCCAGGTCGATCATGGTCCGGTCAATCATCAGCTGATCTTCCGCATCAAGCCCGGAAAGGGCATCAAAAATCTCGCCGTTGACGGAAGCGCAAGCGGTCAACACGCCCTTGCCGCCGTAGCGCCCGGTTTCGGTATCGCGCAACTCAACAGCCTCGTGTTCGCCCGTCGACGCCCCGGACGGAACAGCCGCCCGGCCAAACGCGCCGGTTTCAAGCATCACATCTACTTCAACCGTTGGATTACCCCGACTATCGAGGATTTCGCGCGCGTAAATATCACTTATGGCGGTCATGTTTTTGCACCTTCCGACTAAATAGATACCGGGCGCTGTTTGGCGATCCGGTCAAATTCCATCAATGTTTCCAAAACGCCGGACAATTCAGCAAGCGGGATCATATTGGGACCATCGCTCAGCGCATTGTCAGGGTCTTTATGGGTTTCGATAAATACCCCGGCAACGCCAACGGCGACTGCGGCGCGCGCCAGAACGGGGGCAAATTTACGTTCCCCGCCCGATGTCGCGCCCTGCCCGCCCGGTTGTTGGACCGAATGGGTAACATCGAAGATAACCGGGCACCCCGTGGCGGCCAGAACCGGCAGTGCGCGCATATCCGATACCAGCGTGTTGTACCCAAAACTGGCACCACGCTCGCATACCATGACCTGATCATTGCCGGTCCCAAGGATTTTAGCGACCACATTGGCCATGTCCCAGGGAGCCAGAAATTGGCCTTTCTTAACGTTGATCGTCAGGCCGGTTTTGCCCGCCGCCAACAACAGGTCGGTCTGGCGGCACAAAAATGCCGGTATTTGCAGAACATCCACAGCACCGGAATCGGCAAGAATCGCGCATTGATCGGCACTGTGAACGTCGGTCAGGACAGGGATGGAAAAGCTCTTGCGAATTTCGGCGAAAGCCTCAAGAGCCTCGTCAATGCCAACCCCACGGGGACTGTCGGCGCTGGTCCTGTTGGCTTTATCAAAGGATGTCTTGAAGACCAGGCCAATGCCTAACGCGCCACACAGTTCACTCAAAGCGCCTGCCATATCCAGGGCATGGCTCCGGCTTTCCATGGCACAAGGCCCGGCGATCAGGGCCAGCGGCTGATCATTGCCGAACGTTACGGAACCTGCAGATACATGACGAAGTTCGGTCATTTCCTTACACCAACCGCGACCGTTCAACGGCGGCCTCGATAAACGAGCTGAACAATGGGTGTGGCTCGAAAGGTTTGGATTTCAATTCCGGATGGAACTGGACACCGATAAACCAGGGGTGGTCGGGAATTTCAACGATTTCGGGCAACACACCATCGGGCGACTTGGCCGAAAACACCATTCCGGCCTTGGCCAAAGCCTGTTCATAAATCAGGTTAACTTCAAAGCGGTGACGATGACGTTCGCTGATTTTTTCAGTGCCATAGATCTGGCGAATATGGCTGTTGGGCTGCAATTCGGCCTCGTAAGCACCAAGCCGCATGGAACCACCCAAATCACTTTGTTCAGATCTGGTTTCGGTTACCCCATCGCGATCCCATTCGGTCAACAAACCGACCAGCGGGTCAGAGCAAGGGCCAAATTCCGTCGACCCTGCGCCTGTGATCCCGGCCATATTACGCGCCATTTCGACCACAGCCATCTGCATGCCAAGGCAAATTCCGAAATAAGGGATCCCGCGCTCGCGAGCAAACTTGGCAGCAGCAATCTTGCCTTCCACACCGCGTTCACCAAAACCGCCAGGCACTAAAATGCCATTGACCCCTTCAAGGTGATGAACCGTGTCTTCACGTTCAAACACTTCGGAATCAATCCAGTTCAGGTTGACCTTGACGTTATTGGCGATACCGCCATGGGTCAGCGCCTCGGACAAAGACTTATAAGCTTCCAGCAAACCGGTATATTTTCCGATGACAGCGATGGTGACTTCGCCTTCGGGCCTTAAAACCCGCTCGAGAATCTCTGACCAGCGTGTCAGATCGGGCGCGGGCGTTTCAATGCCGAAATGACGGCACACTTCGGAGTCCAACCCTTCTTGATGATAACTGATGGGAACCTGATAGATGCTGGAGACATCGAGCGCCGAAATGACGGAATCTTCTTGCACGTTGCAAAACAGCGCGATCTTGCGTTTTTCACTGGCCGGGATTTCGCGGTCGGCACGGCACATCAACAAATCGGGCTGAATACCCACGCTGAGCATTTCCTTGACCGAATGCTGCGTCGGTTTGGTCTTCAGTTCCCCCGCCGTGGGAATATAGGGCAGCAGGGTCAAGTGGATGTACATGGTCCGCTCACGACCCAGATCATTGCGAATTTGCCTGATCGCCTCGAGAAACGGCAGCCCTTCAATATCGCCGACGGTGCCGCCGATTTCGCACAGGATGAAATCCTCGTCATCAATGTTCGAAAGCACAAAATTCTTGATGGCATCGGTGATATGGGGAATCACCTGAATGGTCGCCCCCAGATAATCGCCGCGGCGTTCCCTGGCAATGACATCCGAATAGATGCGCCCGGTCGTGATGTTGTCGCTCTGGCGGGCATGAACGCCGGTAAAACGTTCGTAATGGCCAAGATCAAGGTCAGTTTCCGCCCCATCGTCGGTAACGAACACTTCGCCGTGCTGATAGGGTGACATGGTGCCGGGGTCGACGTTGATATAAGGGTCAAGCTTGCGTAACCGCACCTTGAATCCGCGTGCCTGAAGGACAGCGCCCAGAGCCGCCGAAGCCAGACCTTTACCGAGTGAGGAGACCACACCGCCGGTGATGAATATGAACCGCGTCATGGACGATGACTGTATAGGATAAGGGTTGCAGACGGAAAGAAAAGAAACGCCTTTAAAGAAAGAAAATGCCTAAAAAAGTATAAAAAAAGGGGCGGCTGCTTTGCCGCCCTTGCCGTTACGTATTCAATTTTCGTCATTAACTAGCCATTTTCCGTTGACGTATTTTTATTTCACAAGAGGCTTGGCAGCCTGTTAATTGGCAATCGGTGCTTTCGGTTCTGCCGGAGTCATCGGCTGTTCGACCTTTGCAGGTTCATCCATGATTGATCCGGTCTTGCTGGGGCCACTCGCCATAATTCCCAGAATCAAGCTGGTCGACATAAAGATCGCCGCCAAGATCGCTGTTGCACGGGTCAGCAGGTTTGCTGTTTCACGGCCCGACATGAAACCGCCACCGCCACCACCGCCACCGCCGCCACCGCCCATACCAAGCCCACCGCCTTCGCTACGCTGAAGCAACACCGTCCCGACAAGGGCGATGGCGATAAGAAGATGGAAAACAAGGATGACCGTAATCATGAGGCTGTACAGTATTTGAATGACGAGTTAATTGGGCGTTAGCCGGTGCTTTTAATCTCTGTTCGCGCGCTTGGCTAGGGGAAATTACAAAAACCGGCGAATAAATAAATTATGCGGGGCAACTCTTTGCAATCGCAGTGAAGTCATCGGGCTTTAAGCTGGCCCCACCAATCAAGCCACCATCGACATCTGCCAGGGCGAGTAATTCCGATGCATTGCCGGGATTCATGGACCCACCATACAATAGGCGCATGCCATTTGCCGCCGCTGCCCCAAGCTTGGCCGCCAATTCTGAACGGATATAGGCGTGTACGTCCTGAACTTCTTCAGAAGTTGGCGTACGTCCTGTACCGATCGCCCACACCGGTTCATATGCAAGCACCGTATTTGTGGCATTGGCGGAATCAGGAACCGAACCGGCGATTTGCGATTTGACCACATCCAGAGTCGAGCCGCCGTCACGTTCGGCTTCCGTCTCGCCGATACATATGATGGCGCACAATCCTGATTCGTGTGCGGCAACGGCCTTGGATTTAACCAGTTCATTCGTTTCGCCGTGATTTGTGCGTCGTTCGGAATGGCCTACAAGAACATGGCTGCATCCGGCATCAGCCAGCATGTCGGCACTGATATCACCCGTATGGGCACCTTTTGATGCCGTGTGGCAATCCTGCGCACCCAGCAAAAGTTTGGTCTCGCCTATGGAATCGCGAACCGCTCCGATCAATGTGAAGGGAGGACAAACCAGCATTTCGAAATGCGCATCACCCTGCGCTTCCACGAAGCCGGCGACGGCTGAAGCAAGCGCCCTGCCGTCTTCTTGCAAGCCATTCATTTTCCAATTGCCAGCGATCAGCGGTACACGAGGTGCGGTCATGGCAGGTACTTCCCTGTATTGTTGTGTCGATTAAGAATTGCGGCACATAACTATCACAAGGATCAGGGTTATCCAATACTCGAGGAGATGCATATTAAGAGCGGTCCACATTAATTCGAAAAAGCATGGTTGCGGGCGCACGGCAGCGCTTATATGATGCCGCCGTTCTCTCGGGGGGGGAGCTGCTGAATTCAGTGGCAACACCTTTGACGGGACAAACTCCAACAACCGGACAAAAGAACACACTCATGCTGGAAGCAATTCGCAAACGTTCAAGCGGAATAGTCATCAAAGGCCTTTTGGCGATGCTAATTCTGAGTTTCGCTCTTTGGGGCATCGCTGATGTGTTCACTCCGGGTGGTGTCGACAGAACCGTCGCCACGGTCGGCGAAACCGAAGTTTCTCCGGTTGCAGTCAGGCGAGATTTCCAGCGCGAAGTCGAACGACTGTCTGGCATGTTGGGAACCCGCCTGGATACCGAACAGGCACGCGCACTGGGGGTCGCCGACGGCGTCCTGAACCGGATTATTGACCGTACTCTTTTTGGCCTTGCCGCGGTCGACCAGGGAATTATCGTTAGCGACGAACTTGTGCGTCGGGATATCCGCAACATAAGCGAATTCAAAAGTGCCAACGGCGACTTTGATCGACTGCGTTTCCAGCAAGCCTTGCAGTTGAACGGGCTCAGTGAACAAGGGTTTGTCGCGCTGACCCGTGAAGACATGACCCGCACTCAGTATCTAAGCATAATTGCCGCCGCCCCGGCCGCACCAAAGCGCATGACCAACGTTCTGTATGCCTATCACAACGAAAAACGGGTCGCCGAAGTTCTTGCCATTCCCTATTCCACCGTTGCCGTTTCGCCAGCTCCTGATGACGCGCAATTAGCAGAATTCCATACCAAAAATGCCGCCAGGTTCACCGCGCCTGAATTCCGCAGCCTGACCTACATCAGCCTGACCGCAGGCGACCTGGCAAAGGAAATTGCCATTTCCGACGAAGAAATCGTAGCCGCATTTGAATCCCGCAAGGATGAATTCATGACCCCCGAAAAAAGGGTTCTGAAGCAGATTCGTACCAAAGACGAAGTCGCGGCAAAAAGAGCCTATGATATGCTCAAAGGCGGTGCAGATTTTGCCTCCGTTGCAAAAGAAGTCGCCGACCTCTCCGCCGACCAGATCGACCTCGGTGCCATGACCAGGGGCCAGTTGCCACTGGAATTGGCAGAAGCCGCCTTCACCCTGAATCGGGGTGAATTTTCCATGCCTCTGAAAAGTGTTCTGGGTTGGCACATTCTCAGCCTTGTCGATATCATTCCCCAGATTCAACGAACTCTGGATGAAACCAAAGAAGGTATTTCAGCAGACATTGCGACGGAAAAAGCCATTGAATCCCTGTACCGGGTGGCCAATGGGCTGGAAGATGAACTTGGCGGCGGGGCCACACTTGAAGAAGCTGCGAGGGCTCACAATTTGCCGATCAGGACGATCCCGGCTATTGACCGCAATGGAACAGCCAACGGTGCCCGTGTCGAGAACATACCTTCGGGGAATTTCCTGCAGATCGCCTTTGACACGCCAGAAGGGCAGGATAGCCAATTGGCCGAAACCGGCAGTGATGGCTATTTCATTGTTCGGGTAAATTCCGTGACGGCTCCCAATCTCAATCCTCTCGCCAGCATCAGGAATGATGTCATCAAAGCCTGGCAGGACGAACAGCAAGCCCTGGATGCCAAAAAACTGGCCGATGACCTGATCGCAAAGCTTAAGGCAGGAAGCCAGCTTGAAACACTGGCCGAGGGCCTGGGCTTGACAGTCACCGTTACAGAACCCATCACCCGCCGCTCGAACGCAGCCGGACTCCCCCCTGGCCTGATCAGTTCTTTGTTCAGCGCTTCTGTCGGGGATGCATCCGAAGCCGCGGCAAATGGCGCGCATATTGTCGCCCGCCTGCAAAACGTGATTGAGGTTAATACGGTTGCCGAAAAGAAGAAACTTGATGAAATGGGACAGCAATTGACCCAAGCCATGCGTTCTGATCTTTTGGGCCAACTGGCGGGTGGATTGCGTAAATCCTATCCGGTTACCGTCAATTCAGCTTCGCTCGACGCTTTGTTCTAGGCGATAAGGACACCCCATATCATGGAGGTCTTTCCCGAAGCCAATGAATTCAAGAAGATCTATGGCAAGGGCGTGCCCCAGGTCGTGTGGACAAGTCTTGTTTCAGATTTGGAAACCCCCGTTTCGGCATTTTTGAAATTGGCCGGGGGCCAACCCAACAGCTTCCTGCTGGATTCCGTTGAAGGTGGTGCAATTCGGGGACGGTATTCCTTTATTGGTTTGCGCCCCGACCTGATCTGGCGTTGTTTCGGCGACAAAGCCGAAATCAACCGTCACGCCCTGACGTCTCAGGGGCAGTTCGAACCCTGTGCCTTGGGGGCCATAGCCTCGTTGCGTGCTGTCGTTGAGGAATCCTTTATTGAACTGCCCCAGGGCTTGCCGCCCATGGCCGCCGGACTGGTCGGGTATATGGCCTATGATACCGTTCGTCTGGTCGAACACCTGCCTGATGCCAATCCAGATGTGGTTGGTACGCCGGACGGCATTTTTGTCAGGCCGACGGTAATTGCGGTGTTTGACACCATTGAAGATAAAATTTCGCTGATTACGCCGGTCAGACCGACCGAAGGCATAAACGACGATCAGGCTTGGGAACAAGCCAACGACCGGCTGGCCGACGCCTTGGGTGCGTTCGACAAAAGCCTGCCCCAGCAGCATCGCCATGAAAAAATCGAAATCCCCGAACCCACATCGAACATGTCGCGGGAAAATTTCCATGCCATGGTCGAAAAGGCCAAAGAATACATCCTGGCTGGCGATGTCTTTCAGGTGGTGTTGTCGCAACGTTTTTCAGTGCCCTTCACGTTGCCGCCGTTTTCACTTTACCGGGCATTGCGCCGCCTGAACCCCTCGCCGTTCCTGTTTTTCCTCGACTTTGATGATTTTTCCATTGTCGGCTCCAGTCCGGAAATACTGGTCAGGGTGCGCGACAATACTGTCACCATTCGCCCTATCGCCGGTACCCGTCCGCGCGGTGCTACACCACAAGAAGACGAAGCCCTGGCCGCAGAACTGCTGGCCGACCCAAAAGAGCTAGCC
>Ga0316204_10005148_pt1 | contig 22140 bp, 21 predicted proteins | sample 6monrhotite_MG_2_FD_205661 | JGI IMG/M metagenome (GOLD analysis project Ga0316204, IMG submission 205661) | Microbial mat bacterial communities from mineral coupon in-situ incubated in ocean water Damariscotta River, Maine, United States -... | ecosystem: Environmental > Aquatic > Marine >... | reverse complement strand
ATCCCTTTAATGAAACACAAAATTGAAGTAATGTGTTCGGTTTACCCTTGGGTTCAGATGATAGTATTGAGTGAATTGGCACCACATGGACCTTTAACTCATTATGCGCAGGAGTTTCCAAACAGTGATGAAAAAATATTTCAGGATTTAGCGAAGAAATATGGTGTTTGGATAATCCCTGGAAGTATGTTCCAAAAAAGAGATGGAAAAATTTTTAATACCGCTTCGGTTATTAATCCTCAAGGAAAGGTTGTAGGTAGGTACGATAAAATGTTTCCATTCTATCCTTATGAAGTTGGTGTGACAGGAGGAGATCAATTTTTGATTTTTGATGTTCCTGAAATTGGTCGTTTTGGAGTTTCTATTTGTTATGATATGTGGTTTCCTGAAACTTCTAGAACATTAGCAGTACAAGGAGTTGAGGTGATTTTGCATCCTACTCTAACAGGAACAATTGATAGAGACATTGAACTTTCATTGGTTCAAGCTACAGCTGCGACGAATCAATGTTATGTGTTTGATATTAATGGTTTGGGAGATGGAGGTACAGGTAGGTCTATTGTTTGTGGACCAGATGGTAGAGTGTTATACCAAGCGAGTACAGGGCCTGAACTGATTCCTATAGAAGTAGATTTAGATCGTGTGAAACGAAGTCGGGAAGAAGGGTTATTGAGGTTAGGTCAGCCCTTAAAAAGCTTTAGAGATCGGAAAGTCAAATTTGACATTTACCATCCAGAAGCAAAATTTGAACACTTAGATTCTCTCGGCGAACTTGTAAAGCCTACAAAAATGAAAGAAATTGAGAAGGTAATGCAAGAGAGTATCATTGATCCTACACAAGCTCAAGATCAACAAGAGATTAGTTAGGATTAATTTGTATCTTCAATGCCTAAAACTATGATGTTTGATTTAAATTTCTACAGGGCATGGCAGAACATCTACCAACAAAGAATACTAAAGCAAAAGATTATTTCAATATCGCTCAATATAGAAGCGATACCTGGAATACATTAAAACTAGCAGTAAATTTCTATAGTCAATCACAGATAGACAAGCTTGAAAAAGAAGATTTTCACGCTAAAATAAATTCTGCTTTTAAGACACTAAATTTAATTGAGCAGTATTTTGCTTATCCCGGTATTTCTTTTGTTCAAGAAGTAGAGGATCTGTATACTAGAAAAGAATATGGTGGTTTTGCATTTAAAGTTTCAGAAGTTGTCCGTGCTTTAGTTAGTGATTCATATAGAAGTAATCGAAGCTCTACAGAAACAGAAGAGAAGCGAAAGAAAATGCTCAAAGAGGATGAGCAAGAAAAACCAATTAGAAGAAATTATTTTGAAGTCCTTTTTGTTGATGATACCGAAATAGACAAACAAGAAGGTCTTAAAGATCGTTTTGAATCTGCCAGAGATGAACAAGATGAGTTTTCTTATGAAGTGATAGTCTTATCAAATTTACAAGATGCACTCATTGCTTTGCTTTTCAATCCAAATGTTCAGGCATGTGTGATCCGTTCAGGAATTAGTTTCAATTCTACCAGTGACTTAACCGAAATAAGTTCATTTATCAGTGGATTAAATAGTCTGAAAATAAAAGAAAAGGCTAAAATGGATTTGGGACATAGCTTGGGGGAAGTTATTAATAAACTAAGACCGCAGATAGATTTGTTTTACGTTGCGGACGTTGCTGTAGATAATTTAGAACCTAAAACGTTAAATTGTTTCAATCGAATCTTCTACCGTACTGAGGATTTACAGGAGATTCATCTTAGCATTTTGCATGCTATTAAAGAACGTTATGAAACTCCCTTCTTTTCAGCCTTAATGGATTATAGCAGAAAACCAACAGGAGTTTTCCATGCCATGCCTATTTCTAGAGGAAATTCAATTTTTAGATCTAAGTGGTTACAAGACTTTGGAGAGTTTTATGGCCGTAATATATTCTTGGCAGAAACTTCTGCAACTACAGGAGGTTTAGATTCTCTACTTCAGCCTACGGGGCCATTGAAAAAAGCACAAGAATTAGCTTCAACGGCTTATGGGTCGCAGTATACTTTTTTTGCAACCAATGGAACTTCAACTGCCAACAAAATTGTTTTACAAGCTTTAGTAGAGCCTAATGATTTAATATTGATTGATCGAGATTGTCATAAGTCTCATCATTATGGTTTAGTTCTTTCTGGTGCATTACCAGTTTATTTAGATTCTTATCCAGTGCCAGAATATTCTATGTATGGTGCTGTTCCTTTATCAGAAATAAAGGAAAAACTATTTGCTATTAAAGAAGCTGGGAGGTTAGACAAAGTAAAAATGTTGCTTTTAACTAATTGCACATTTGATGGCATAGTGTATAATGTCCAACAAGTGATGGAGGAGGTTTTGGCGATTAAACCTGACATGATTTTTTTATGGGATGAAGCTTGGTTTGCTTTTGCAGGATTTACACCAATCTACAAACAACGGACTGGAATGTATGTTGCGAGATATCTGCACAAGAAATATAAAAGTGATAAATACCGTAGAAAATACAATGAAAATCTGAAATCTGAGAACCCTGTTCCTATGGCTGATCCAGATAAAGTGAAAATTAGAGTTTATGCAACCCAATCAACTCATAAGACATTGTCTTCTCTACGTCAAGGGTCTATGATTCACATTTACGATGAATGGTTCAAGCGCAAGACTGAAGATTCTTTCCATGAAGCATATAAGACACATACATCTACATCGCCCAATTATCAGATTTTAGCTTCTTTAGATGCAGGAAGAAGGCAAGTTCAATTTGAAGGCTACGAAATGGTTGAGAAGAGTATTGAAATGGCAATGGTACTCAGATCTAAAATTATGACTCATCCTCAATTGAAAAAGTACTATGAAGTGTTGACTGTAAAAAATAATATTCCAACGCAGTACCGTAAATCTGGAATTACAGAATACTATAGTCAAGAGAGTGGCTGGGTTAGAATGGAAGAAGCATGGACAAAAGATGAGTTTGTATTGGATCCAACTAAGATTAATCTCTTTATTGGTAAAACTGGAGTAGATGGAGATACTTTTAAGAACAAGTATCTGATGGATCAATTTGGTATTCAAATCAATAAGACCTCGAGAAATACAGTTCTTTTCATGACCAATATTGGCACTACAAGAAGTTCTGTAGCATACTTAATTAGTGTATTGCTTAAAATTGCTGATCAATTAGATGAAGAAAGGGCTGCAATGAGCAATGCTCAGCTTAAAATTATGGATCAAAACATTTACTCCCTAACAGAAGAGACTCCTCCATTACCTGATTTTAGTAGGTTTCATAAATCATTTCAAGCTGTCCCTGGTATTCCAGGAGGAAATATCAGAGATGCTTATTTTCTCTCCTACAATGAGACGAATTGTGAATATATAAGAAGGGGAGAATGCAAAGCTGCCATGGAAAAAGGCAGAGAGATAGTTTCTGCATCATTTGTTATTCCTTACCCTCCTGGCTTTCCAATTTTGGTTCCTGGACAAGTATTGAGTGAAGAGATTCTAGAGTTTTTTATCAATCTAGACGTGACGGAAATACATGGGTATCGAGATGAATTAGGAATAAGAGTATTTACCGAAGAAATATTAGCAGAGCGAAAGGGCACTGTATCAGTATTAGAATCAAATTATAGTCAACAATAAATCAAAGAAAACATAAAACTGCTATACCGATGGCTAAAACAATTCAAAAGAAAAAAAAGAAGGAAACAGTACTAAGGGGAATACCAGAAATCAGAAGATTCTTCTATAGAAATGAAAAGCCAATCTATTTTATTAGTGCGACTAATTTTAATCTCCTAGGAGCAGATGAATGGGTAAGAGGGTTTAAGTTCATTTGTTATATAGAGTGTTTTGATGGCTTACATCCTAATGTTTTTGCACCTAAAGAAGAACTTCCACATGATGAGTTTGAAAGCATAGAGGATATCAATAATTATTTATTAGAGCATAAAGAAGTCGTTGAATATATCAGAAGTAGGGGGAAAGATGGTAAGGCTTTATTCTTAATGTTTGATGAGAAAACGGAGAAGTTGGCTAAGAAGAATAAGCTTGAAGTTTGTTTTCCACCTGCTAAACTGAGAAACTTTATGGACAATAAAGTAAACACCAACAGGATTGCTGAAAAAGCTGGTGTTGCCTGTGTTCCTTATATATTAGATAAAGTTAGCTCTTATAAAGACTTATGTGCTAAATCCAAGCATTTAGGAACAGACTTGGTAATCCAATTGCCTTATGGGGATTCAGGGCATACCACTTATTTCATAACAGATGAAAAAGGTTATGATAAACATGCTAAAGATATAGAAGGGGAGAAAGAAGTAAAGGTGATGAAGCGTATCAACTGTAGAGGTGCTGCAATTGAAGCTTGTGTTACTCAACATGGAACTATTGTAGCTCCTCTGATGACTGAATTGGTTGGTTTTAAAGAATTAACACCCTATAAAGGAGGATGGTGTGGTAATGAGATATATGCCAATGCATTTACTAAATCTATTCGTCAAAAAGCCAGGAAATATACTCGTCAATTTGGTGATCAATTAAGAGAGGAAGGGTATAAGGGATATTTTGAATTAGACTTTCTAATCGATCAAGATAATGGAGAGATTTATTTAGGGGAGTTAAACCCTAGAGTAACTGGAGCCAGTTCCATTACCAATCATGCTGTATTTGCCTTGGCAGATATTCCGCTATTTATGTTCCATCTATTAGAATGGATGGACCAGCCTTATAAGATAAGTGTTAATGCGATTAATGCTCGTTGGGCAAGAGCTGAAAATATTGATGATTGGTGTCAGTTAGTCATCAAGTACACAAACGACGATATTAAGAAAGTAACTAAAGCACCTAAATCAGGAATTTGGAAGCTAACTTCTGATGGAAAGTTTGAATATGATCGTATGGATACTCACCGTAGAGCTATAGAAAGTGAAGGGGAAGCATTTTTTCTAAGAATTACAAGAGAAGGAGATTATTTGTATGAAGGAGCTGATATGGGAATATTAGTGCTTAGAGGTCGTTTAATGACTGATAATTTTCAATTGAAAGATAGAGCTAAGAAATGGATAAAAGCTCTAAAATCAGAATATAAGGCAGTAGAGCCATCTAATGCAATATTGAAACAGAAAGAGGCCGAAATTGGTGGTTTCAAAATGATGTAGTATGCTGATATCACTTAAGTGTGTTGAAGAAGAAAAGGTAGGAGATAAGTGGCAGAAGTATTTTGAGAAATCTTGGCCATTTTATAAAAAATGGTATCTGCAAGAAGGATATACAGCACGTCCTGGTTACTTAACTTGTATGGAACAATTGGAGGAACATATGCCCGAAATCGTTCCTATTTATGAGCAAGTAGTTCAGAAAGCTGGCAATGGTGATTTAGTTGCTCGATATTTAAGTCTGTACAACCCTCCAGCTTTTATGAGTGGCTGTACACAAGTGGCCTGGAATAAACCACCATACTCTTTGATTCGGAATTATGATTACAATCCAAAATGGTTTGAGGGAGTGCTCTTTAAAACCAATTGGTTAAAGCCCGTTATTGGTATTTCGGATTGTAATTGGGGTTTGTTGGATGGTATGAATGCAGATGGATTAGCTATCTCTTTAACTTTTGGCGGTAGAAAAATCAGTGGAGAAGGATTTGGAATTCCATTAATTATGAGATATGTATTGGAGACTTGCAAAGATGTTCCTCAAGCTGTTTCTACCTTGTTGAGATTGCCTTCTCATATGTCTTACAATGTGACAATCTTAGATAAAACAGGGAAATATAAAACGATCTACTTAACACCAGATAGAGGGCCGCATGTTGATATTGAAAAAGTAGCTACCAATCATCAACAAGCGATAGAATGGCTTGAATATGAATCCTTCACCGCTACCCGAGAACGGAAAGCATTTTTAGATCATTTAGTTGACCATGAAGTAGTTAGTAGGGATCAATTGAGGCAGAAATTTCTCGAACCACCCTTATACAACAAAGACATTCAAAAAAATTTTGTGACTCTATACAGCATGCAATATGATCTTCATGATAATTCAGCAACTGTTTTCTGGCCCGGTAAGGAAAAGAAGATGAGCTTCGATAGTTTTGAAGAAGAACGCTTATTGGTCAATATCAGTAAACCAAGTAAGGGAGAATTGGTACAGTAGAATTATACTATCTCATATAGAAATAGACGATTATTCCACCAATCATTAAACCTTTTATCCAAGCCCACCATAAAAGCTGATAGTTGCTTAACCCTAACCATTTTTGCACGCCATTAACTGTGGCCTCATGCCATCTAAAAAATCCCATCTTTAGTAGTATTTAATTATATTCTATAAAGGTATGTGAATGAGAAGCTTAATAAAATGACTTTTGTCATGTTGAGGTGAAATAATTAAGACAAAATATTGAGTAATAAAGGTCGTTGAATCCCTTTAAATTCGGAATTTTGGCCAGCTCAAATGTGAGTGATAATAAATGCAATTCTGATGGAGAAATATAGAACAAGCAATTTTGTAAATAATGAATGGCTGATGGCTGGGAGTGGAGATTATTTAGAAGTGTTGGATAAATATCAAGCTACTCAAATTGGAAAAATTCCCTTGGCTACTGAAGAACAGATGGAGACTGCAATTGTTTCAGCGAATAAAGCATTTGAGATCACAAAAAGATGGTCAGCTGGAAAACGAGCTGAGATGATGTATCAACTTTATTTGAAACTGTTAGAAAATAAAGAGAGGTTCATTAATATTATTATTAATGAAGGGGGAAAACCTCGATCATATGCTACCAATGAAATAGATCGTTGTTTGACAACTCTTCGTTTGGCTTATGAAGAAGCAACACGTTTCGGTGGAGAAGTCGTTCCTATGGATTTTGACGCAGGAGCGGGTAAAACAGCTTTTACTAAACGATTTCCAATTGGAGTAATCGCTTGTATTACACCATTTAACTTTCCATTAAATTTAGTAATGCATAAAGTAGCACCTGCATTAGCGGTTGGATGTACTGTAGTAATAAAGCCTGCTCCACAAGCTCCAATGTCTTGTTTGGCTTTTGCTGAATTAATGCAAGAAGTAGGTTACCCTGCAGGAGTTATCAATGTATTGGTCTGTGATATTCCAGTTACCGAGAAATTAGTTAGAGACAATAGAGTAGCTAAATTATCTTTTACCGGCAGCGATAAAGTAGGATGGTACTTAAAAAGCATTTGCGGAAAAAAGAAAGTAACTCTTGAACTGGGTGGAAATGCTTCCGTGATTGTAGATGAAGATGTAGAAGTAGAGTCAATTACAGATCTCGTAGCAAAAGGAGCTTACTTATATGCTGGGCAAATTTGTATTTCAACCCAGCGCATATTTGTACATGAAAAGGTATACGAACGTTTTCAGAGTGCATTGATAAATTCTATTCAACAATTGCAGGTTGGTGACCCTCAAGACCCATCAGTATTAGTTGGGCCAGTAATCGATAAAGGGCATCTAAATCGAATTGCTGAATGGGTGGAAGAGGCAAAAGGAAAAGGAGCTAAAATCCTTACAGGAGGAAAGGTAGCTAGTGAAGAAAACAATACCTATCTACCTACTTTACTTACCAATACCTCAGCTAGTATGAAAGTATCCTGTGAGGAAGTTTTTGGGCCAGTAGCCACCCTTGAGAAATTCTCAACCTTTGAGGAAGCTATTGCGATGAATAATGATTCAAAATTTGGATTACAAGCAGGGGTATTTACAAACCGTTTAGATCATTTCAAATTGGCCACAGAAGAATTAGAAGTGGGTGGTGTGATGATGAACAATATTCCTGGTTTCAGAATCGACAATATGCCTTATGGCGGAGTTAAAGATTCTGGTTTAGGGAAAGAAGGTTTAGTCTATGCAATGGATGAGATGACGGAAGGAAGGTTGATCGTATATTAAAGAATTATTCCTCTTTTATCTCTCTCCCAAAAGGGCTCAAAGCTAAACCAGCAAGTTTAAAGTGTTGTCTAGCAAAGGGAATTCCAATGATTGTGATGCCTAAGATTATCCCAAAGATTAAATGAGATAAACAAATCCACAGGCCTCCAATAAATATCCACACTACATTCATTAATACGGAAATGCAGCCATGTGCTCTTTCGGTAGGTACTACTTTCTTACCAAAAGGCCAAAGAGCTAAGGTGCCTAATTTGAAAGTTTGTATACCAAAGGGGATACCGATAACAGTGATACACAAAAATAAACTTGAGATAAAATATTCTAAAGCAATAAAAATTCCACCAAAAAGCAGCCAAATGATGTTTCCTAAAGTTTTCATAGTATGCTACTAAGGTAAGATTAGTTTATTTTTATGTTATATTCAATATTTAAAACTACTTGCTGAATGAAATTTACGTGTACCATAGAAATTGATAGACCCATAGAAGAAGTAGTAACTCTATGGAAAGATGAGAGTAACTACGAACATTGGCAAGAAGGTTTCCAGTCAAAGGAGTTATTGAGTGGAGAAAAAGGGCAAGTAGGAGCCAAATCCAAAATACTGCTATCAAGTAAAAATCAGAAGATGGAATTGATAGAAACCATCGAGATCAACAACTTGCCTGAAGAACATAAAGTATATGTGGAGCACATACACATGTGTAACTACATGACTACAAAGTTTATTAGCTTATCAGAAAAGCAAACGATGTATAGCACCACTGTAGAGTACACACAATTCAATGGGTTTATGCCCAAATTAATGGCTAAGCTTTTTCCTTCAATGTTTAGAAAGCAAGTTCAAAAGTGGTTAGATCAATTTAAGGGCTTTGCTGAAAAAAATGACTAAAAGATTGTAATTAGATCTACTTGTTAATTCCCTTGTATAAGGGAATAGAAGAAGGATCAAATTTAAAACCGTAGCTATCCATCAATATTGTCAATAACACAAAGACCACCTGCATCACTAACTATATCTGAATCGTTACAAGAGACAGAAACAGTATATAGCTTACTGCCATCTTTTTTTACTTCAATTTTTAAGATGGTAACTTTAGACATATCAGAATAGCCCATCTTATTCAAAGTTGTAACTACTTTGTCAGGCAACTCATTTGATATTAAGATTGCTGAAAATATTTGTAAATTAAATAGAAGAGCGACAAGTAAAATTTTAGTTTTCATGATATTTGATTTACTGAACTAAAACAAGGTCAAATGTGCTTACTCCATTTTCTTCATCTTTAAGCTGAAGGGTATAAGTAGTAGTTCCATCATTGTTTACTGTAATTTTTATAATGGTGACGGTTGATGAGTCAGTAATACCCATCTCATTTAGTTGTTCCGCTAAAGCTATTGGAAGGGTTTCTGCCTCATTGCTATAGGCAATCAGATATAAAGAGCAACTAAGTGTTATTGTTAGAAGTAGTGTTTTAGTTTTCATAATGTTGTTTTTAGTATGATATAAAGTTTAGGAATCCAGTTTGTCTCTTAAGCATCAAAATTATCTTCTACGCATAGGCCTCCACCTGAATCAGTTTTATTGAGACATAAAGTGTAAGTAGTAGTTCCATCATGGTTTTCTGTAATTTTTATAATTGTGACGGTTGATAAGTCATCAATGCCCATCTCATTTAGTTGGTTTACTACTGCAGAAGGAAGGGTTTCTACTTCATTGTTATTTGCTATTACATAGGAAGAACAACTAATTATTAGTGCTAGAAGCAAGGTTTTAGTTTTCATAGTTTTTGATTTAATTGGGAATGTTAGAGTTGAATCATATCTAATGTAGTAATGGTTGTTCCATCACTTTTAATTGAGAGAGTATAGGTAGTAGTTCCATTCTTATTTTTAGTGATGGAAACAATAACTACTTCGGATAGGTCATCTATACCCATTTCATGAAGTTGTTCTACAACAGAAGATGGAAGAGCTTCTGCTTCATTGTTATTTGCTATCACATAGGAAGAGCAGCTAAATATGATTACTAAAAGTAAAGTTTTGATTTTCATAATTTTAGTTTAATTGACGAATTATACCTTATCCACCAATGTTATCAATAATACAATATCCTCCGTCAGAATCATTAAGCCTAAGAGTATAAGTCGTACTTCCATCTTTGTTTTTAGTAATACTTACAATAGTTATTTTCGATAGGTCATCATGTCCCATTTCATTTAGTTGTTCTACAACAGCCGCAGGAAGAGCTTCTTCTTCATTACTATTTGCCATCACACATAATGAGCAGCTAAATATTATTGCTAGAAGCAAGGTCTTAGTTTTCATAGTTTTGATTTTAATGATTCGATCATAAAGGTTAGGAATATTATTAGTGCCTTGATTATAAAAATGATGAGCGATATACTCTAGTTAGCTAATGCATGAAATACAATAGTTTGAATCTTTGAAAATAAATTATACAGCATTTTATAATGTCTTTCATTAGATTTGCTTTCTACCTAAATTGATCAGCTATATGGGAGAAGTATCAGCGAGAATTCAAAATTTATCAGAGTCGCAAACCATTGCAATGGCAAAGCGCAGTAGAGAGCTAAGAGCAGAAGGGAAAGATATTATTAGTTTGAGCTTGGGAGAGCCTGATTTTAATACTCCAGATTTTATCAAAGAAGCTGCTAAAAAAGCTATTGATGAGAATTATTCGGCTTATACTCCAGTTGCAGGATATTTAGAATTGAGAGAGGCAATTTCTAAAAAGTTTAAGAGAGATAATAAATTAACTTATAGTCCTAATCAGATTGTGACCTCAACAGGAGCTAAACAGTCTATCACTAATGTGGTATTAAGTTTGGTGAACCCCGGAGATGAAGTAATTCTTCCTGCCCCTTTCTGGGTAAGCTATTTAGAAATTGTGAAACTGGCTGAAGGAGTTCCTGTAATTATAGGAACATCTATCGAAGATGATTTTAAAATAACTGCCGAGCAGTTGGAAGGGGCGATTACCGATAAAACCAAATTAATGATCTACAGTAGTCCTTGTAATCCAACGGGATCGATTTATAGTAGAGAAGAATTGGAAAAACTTTCTAAGGTTATCGCTCGAAAGAAGGATTTTTATGTGATTTCTGATGAAATCTATGAGCACATTAATTTTACTGGAGAACATTGTAGTTTGGCTCAATTTGAAGAAATATACGAGCAAGTAATTACAATCAATGGTGTATCAAAAGGTTTTGCAATGACTGGTTGGAGGCTAGGCTATATAGGCGCTCCTGAGTGGATTGCTAAAGCATGTGATAAAATGCAAGGACAGATTACCAGCGGAACATGTAGTATTACTCAAAGAGCAGTAATTGCAGCCATGGAAGCAGATCCTTCAGTAACCAAAGAAATGTGCAGTGCATTTGAGCAGCGTAAGGAGTTTGTAGTTAGCCGACTTGCAGCAATTGAAGGAATGCAAATCAATAATCCCAAAGGAGCATTTTATGCATTCCCAAATGTGACCAACTTTTTTGGAAAGCAGCATGCTGCAGGGCGAATCAACAATGCAACAGATTTATGCCTTTATTTATTAGAAGAAGCTGAGGTAGCTCTAGTTACTGGGGAAGCATTTGGTAGCCCCAATTGTATTCGAATATCTTATGCAACTTCAATGGAAGTATTGGAAGATGCAATGAATAGAATTGCCAAAGCCTTAAATAAGTTAGAAGCATGAGAGTCTCACAAAAAGAATTAGATCAGCTCTTTGATGACTTTGCCACTCTGAATATATTAATAATAGGAGATGTAATGATAGACTCTTATTATTGGGGGAAGGTAGATCGCATTTCACCTGAAGCACCAGTACCTATTGTAGCGGTTAAAAGTAAAGAGTCAAGGATGGGAGGAGCAGCAAATGTTGCTTTGAATATACAAGCAATGGGGGCTACTCCAATATTATGTTCAGTAATCGGAGAAGATGAAGAAGGAGATGAGTTTATTGAATTGGTAGAAAAAAGGAAACAATCAGCAAAAGGAATATTGCGTTCTGCGAACCGGAAGACGACTAAAAAAACAAGGATTATTGGAAACAACCATCAAATGCTTCGTATTGATGCTGAAGATGTAAACCCTATTCAAGCTGAAGAGGAATCTAATTTTTTTGATTTAATATCGGGAATCATTGATTCAGAAAGCATAGATGCCATCATATTTGAAGATTATGATAAAGGAGTAATCACTGAAGGGCTTATTCAAAAGGTAGTCAACTTAGCGAATCAAAAAAGAATCCCGACAACTGTAGATCCTAAAAAGAGGAATTTTACCGCCTACAATGAAGTTACCCTTTTTAAACCCAATCTAAAAGAGCTAAAAGAAGGCTTGAAAATCGATTTTAACCATAGAAACCAAGAAGAGCTTGAAGCAGCTATCCAGCAATTAGAAGAGAATCTCGGTAATGAGCAAACACTAATTACATTATCAGAGTCTGGAGTTTTCATTAAATCTAAAGAAGAGAAACATCATATTCCAGCACATTTAAGAGATATAACTGATGTTTCAGGAGCTGGAGATACGGTAATTTCAGTAGCAACACTTTGTGCAGCCTTAAAAAAAGAACCAAAGTTGATTGCAGAATTATCCAATTTAGCGGGAGGTCTAGTTTGTGAAAATGTTGGAGTAGTTCCAATTAAGAAAGAAGACTTACTCGCTGAAGCCAAGCGATTATTTGCCGATTAAAATGAACCTTCCTACTTCTTACTTTGCTCCAATTCTACAATTTGCACTCATTAATCTAAATGAGGAATATCAATTAGAGGCTAAGGAGCATTTCGTAAAACAAACTTACCGGAGTCGATGTGAGATTTATGGAGCAAATGGCAAGCTTGCATTAGTAGTCCCCTTGAAAAAATGGAGAAATCATACTCCTATCAATGAGATTGAAATTAGTTATGATGAAGCGTGGCAAAATTTGCATTGGCGTTCAATAGAATCTGCCTATCGGGCTTCTCCCTATTTTGAATTTTACGAAGAAGATTTAAAACCTCTTTTCTTTTTAGAAACAGCATTGCTTTTAGAGCGAAATCAAATTTTAGAAGATTCAATGAAAGAAATAATTGGCATAACAGCATCAACTGTTTTGACTTCTAAGTATGAAACACAGCAGAATGATTGGAGAAAAAAGATACATCCCAAGAACAAAAGTGAAGAACTTGGAGTTAACTTTCCAAAATACATTCAGGTATTTGAAGAGAAACATGGGTTTATCCCAAATTTGAGTATTCTCGACCTTCTCTTTAATTTAGGGCCTAATTGTAAAACATATCTTGAAAAATTGAGCATAAACTAATGGCACAGAAAATCGATATAGAAGAGAGTAAGAATGAAGATAGCATAGGCTTAATGATTTCTGATTTGAAGAAAAGGCAAGAGCAGGTTGCTTTAGGGGGAGGAAAGACTAAAATTGAGAAGCAGCATGCTAAAGGGAAGTTAACGGCCAGAGAACGCATTGAATTTTTAATGGATAAAGGTTCTGAATCAATTGAGATAGGATCTTTTGTTGGAGATGGAATGTATGAAGAGTACGGTGGATGTCCCTCAGGAGGTGTAGTGGTGAAAATTGGTTACGTATCGGGTAATTTATGCATAGTAGTAGCTAATGATGCCACTGTAAAAGCTGGAGCGTGGTTTCCAATTACAGCTAAAAAGAATTTAAGAGCACAGGAAATATCTATAGAAAATAGGTTGCCGATTATTTACCTTGTAGATAGTGCAGGAGTATTTCTGCCAATGCAAGATGAAATTTTCCCTGATAAGGAGCATTTTGGTAGGATGTTTCGAAACAATGCGATTATGTCTTCTATGGGAATTACTCAAATAGCTGCAGTGATGGGAAGTTGTGTAGCTGGAGGTGCTTATTTACCGATCATGAGTGATGAGGCATTAATAGTAGAGAAAACTGGATCTATCTTTTTAGCGGGTTCTTATTTAGTGAAGGCAGCTATTGGAGAGAACATAGACAATGAAACTTTGGGAGGAGCAACTACACATTGTGAAATCTCAGGAGTAACAGACTATAAAAGCAAAGACGACAAAGATTGTTTAACCTCTATTCGCAACATCGTTGATAAAATTGGGGAGGCTGATAAAGCAGGTTTTAGCAGAAAAGAAGCGCTCCAACCAAAAACAGAAGAGAGGGCATTATACAGCAAGATACCTTATGATAGAACAAAACAGTACGATGTAAATGAGCTTATAAAATGTTTGGTTGACGATAGTGATTTTGAAGAGTACAAAGCACTTTATGGAAAGACCATCGTATGTGGATATGCAAGAATAGATGGATGGGCAGTTGGAATTGTGGCCAATCAGAGAAAATTGGTAAAAACCAAAAAGGGAGAAACTCGATTTGGTGGAGTGATTTATTCAGAGTCGGCTGATAAAGCAGCACGATTCATTATGAATTGCAATCAAAAGAAAATACCCTTGGTGTTTTTGCAAGATGTCACAGGTTTTATGGTAGGGTCAAAATCCGAACATGGAGGAATCATTAAAGATGGGGCCAAAATGGTAAATGCAATGGCCAATTCAGTTGTTCCAAAATTTACCATTGTAATGGGTAATAGCTACGGAGCTGGGAATTACGCTATGTGTGGCAAAGCCTATGATCCTAGATTGATAGCAGCTTGGCCAACAGCCAATATTGCTGTAATGAGTGGAGCTTCTGCAGCAAAAACCTTATTGCAAATAAAGGTAGCAACCTTAGAATCAAGAGGTGAAAAGATCACAGAGGAAGCAAAAAACAACTTATTAAAAGAAATAACAGAACGCTATAATAAGCAAACGTCCCCTTATTATGCAGCTTCAAGGTTATGGGTAGATAATGTGATTGACCCCTTGGATACTAGAAAATGGATCTCAATGGGAATAGAAGCGGCAAATAATGCCCCAATAGAAAAGCCTTATAATGTAGGAGTTCTTCAAACCTAAAAAAGATGAGCCGATATTCAAACCGCAGTCGACCGATTAGTTACTTCGCTGAGTTTTTTATTATTAGCGCAGGTATAATGGTTTCTTTTTTATTGAATGAATGGAGACAGGATTCAGCGGTTCAAGACAAGAAACATTCTTTGTTGATTGAAATTAATAACGACCTGTTCAAAGATTCATTGATGTTGGAGTCTTCGATGAATATGTATAAGACTATGTTTCGCTCACATGATTCTCTTTTAGCTCATGTAAACGATAAAGTTGAAGAAGACAGTCTACATGGATATATAGATCATATTATTTCTTATGTGCCTTTTAAAGAAACTAGAATTTCTTATCAAAAGATTTTGAATGACCCGGAATTGGTAATTGAGGAGGGAGATACTTTAATAGAAGGTTTTATGGTCCTTCATAATTTGGTTTACCCTGGAGTTCACGAATGGTTAGATGTGGAGAAGAGTTTTGTGCTGAATCAACTTTTGCCTTATATGGATGAAAAGGCACCATTTATTTATCCAACTCCAATTGGGAGATCGTTTGATGGGAAAGTGTTTTATGAGCTGAGAAAAGAGAGCCATTTTCTAAATATGCTAAAGTCAGGACGTCTGTATAAACAATACCTTGTTCAAGTTTGCTCACAAAACCTTTTTATAGTCTCTAGGCTTAAAAAGCGTATATCAACTTATCTTGAGCAGCAGAAAGAATCTGATTAATGCTCTTTATAGTTTTATTCTTTGTAGGAATATTAGCCTATCTTATTAGTACTTTATCCGGAGGAGGTGGAGCATTAATATTATTGCCTATTGTAGGCTTTTACCTAAGCCCGTCGGTAGTTGCACCAGTCGTCAATTTGGGCAATATGATTGGGCGTCCAGTGCGCTTATTTCTCTTTTGGAAACATATTGAATGGAAGATAGTGGCTTATTATGTCCCATCTGCCTTAGTTGGAGCAGTAGTGGGAGGTCTAATATTTGTTCAGTTAGATGCAAGTTGGGTGCAACTCCTATTGGGTGTGTTTTTATTAACTACAGTTTTTCAATATCGTTTTGGAAAGAAGAAAACTTCATTCAGAATGAAAGTGAAATATTTTATTCCATTAGGGTTCTTGGTTACCCTCATTTCAACATTATTCGGGGCTACTGGTGCAATAATGAATCCGTTTTATTTAAATATGGGCCTAATTAAGGAGTCATTAATAGCAACCAAAACAGCCAATTCTTTTATAGCAGGAATAGCTCAATTGAGTTCTTATGCTTTCTTAGGAGCTTTGAAAGGGGAGTTGTGGTGGTATGGTTTAATAATAGGCTTGGGAGCAACCATTGGGAATGTATTTGGGAAAAAATTATTGCAAAGAATGAGTGATGAGCTCTTTAGGAAATTTATCATCGCAATTATGATGATAAGCGGGGTTATTATGATTATAAGGGCTCTGCTTTGATAGAAAGAAAAAACTGGTATCGAAGATCTTTTGATTTTTCGATACCAGTTTAATTTTTAAGGATTAACCTTTAAGACTTCAGAAGGGCAGCATATTTGTCTTTCTGTTGAACCATGAAGACAATGTTTAATGCCAGCAGAACGATTGCCATTACTATGGAGCTTGGATCATAGGCCACATGGTATAGAACGGCATTGACAGAAACCGACATTAAGACGACTAGCATTAAAGCGGAATATTTGTTGATCAGCAACGAAATACCAGCTAGGGCTTCAACCAAACCTACTAGGGCCATTGTTTTTGAGACCGTTAACGCCTGCCAATAAATCAGTGCATCATCAGGAGGAGGAGGAGGGTCCATAAAGTGGAGTAATTTATTACTTCCGAAAAAGAGAAGTCCTAAGCCGAAAATAATTCTCAGAATCATCATTACAGTTTTCATAGCATATATTTTTAGTGTCGGATGAAGGTATAAATAAATTCAATATGGACAAAAAATCAATTCTGATTTAGTGATTCAATAATCATAGAACAAACCTTCTTGTCAATGGGATAAGTTAATTCTTCAGGATTTAATTCATTCAGTTTTCTCCATAAGAAATGATCTTGTGAATCAGCATTAGGGTCAATTGAAAACTGGCCATCTTTAATAAAATTAGTTTCTGCGCTATTCACCCAATAGTAAATGCTAATCAGTTGTTGGCCTTCATCAAAAGCGGAAAGCTGAAAGAAGTCGGTTGTATAAAGGTGCTCTTTGACCTCAATGTTTAGATTTAATTCCTCTTTGAATTCACGTTTCAAGCAATCAATGATTCCTTCACCCAATTCATGTCCACCTCCAGGAAATTTAGTAAAATGAAAATTGCCTTTGCTCTCCCTAGAAAGCAATACTTCATTATTGTCGTTTAGCAATACTCCATACACTCTTAAGTTGTATTCTTTTATTTTATTTCCCATCTTACAATATTAATTGATGAATTCGTTATTCACAGACCATTTCTACAGAAGACAAATTGCTACTTTTGACGCCGTGCAAATAAAACCCATTTTTCTTTTCCTTGTTTTTCTTTTATGCTGCATTTTTGCAAATGCTCAAAATACGGCATCGATAGAGGGTAAAATTTTGGATGATAGAGGTAAAGGGATAGATGCGGTTAGTATTAGCATTGAAGGAACGGGTAAAGGGACAATTACCAAAAGAAATGGATCTTATAGTTTAGAGGTACCAGCAGAAGATACCCTTACTATTTCATTTACACACATTAACTACAAACCGCAGCAACAAAAAGTCTTTTTGCAAAATGGTGAGAAGAGAGAAATAAATATAGATTTAGTATTCAAGTCTTTTGATTTAGGGCCGGTAGATGTTGAAGAAGAAAAGAACAGAGACAAGCCGATGGAAAGCCTTGATCCAAAAAATTTAAAATATATTCCCACTCCAAATGGAAGTTTTGAGGCAGTCATAAAAACATTGCCGGGAGTATCGTCCAATAATGAGTTAACATCGCAGTATAATGTGAGAGGTGGAAATTTCGATGAGAATTTGGTTTATGTGAATGACATTGAGATATACCGACCCTTTTTAATTCGAAGTGGAAATCAAGAAGGGCTAAGCTTTATCAATCCAGATATGATTGAAGATATAGACTTCTCGGCAGGAGGTTTTGAAGCTAGGTACGGTGATAAGATGTCATCTGTTTTAGCAGTAACCTATAAGGAGCCCAAAGAATTTTCAGGTTCAGCTACTGCCAGTTTACAAGGAGGAGCCATTCATTTAGAAGGTTCTCCTGGAAACCATCGGTTTACTCATATCAGTGGTATTCGGTATAGAAGTAATCGATATGTGCTCAATAGTTTGGATACTGACGGAGACTATCGACCTACCTTTGCGGATGTTCAGACCTATATGACTTATGATATAAGTGATAAATGGGAGATTGGGTTCTTGGGGAATTACGCACGTAATAAATATGAATTTATACCAGAAACCCGTGAAACCAACTTTGGAACAATCCAGCAAGCATTAAAGTTGACAATCTTTTTCGAGGGGCAAGAAGTAACCGATTATGAAACCTATTTTGGAGCAATAACAAATACATATAAACCTAACCCTAATCTTGAGTTAAAGTTGATTGGTTCAGCATTTCGCTCTTTTGAAACGGAAACCTTTGATATTTTAGGGCAGTATTTCATCGATGAATTAGAAAGAGATTTAAGCAGTGATAATTTTGGGGATGTTACCTTCAATCGAGGAATAGGCTCTTATTTAAATCATGCTCGAAATTATTTAGATGCTACAGTTGCTAATCTTCAGCATAGAGGGAAGTTGATAAGAGAAAATGGAAACTTAGAATGGGGTCTTCGTTTTCAACATGAAAAAATTACTGATGAACTTAGTGAATGGGACTTGATTGATTCAGCAGGATTCTCTATACCACAACCCCCACAAAGACCTAATCAGAACCCTATTCGTCCAATAGAACTGAATTTGTTTAATACGGTAAGGTCTGAAAACACCTTGAGTTCAAACCGACTAATGGGATACCTACAACGTACCTACAGATGGAAGGATAAGGCTAATAATGAATTTATCTTTACAGGAGGTTTGCGTGCAAACTATTGGAGCCTAAACGAAGAAACCGTTCTAAGTCCGAGAGCTAATTTGGCTTGGAAGCCTGAATGGGATAGAGACTTCCTTTTTAGATTTAGCACGGGCTATTATTACCAACCTCCTTTTTATAGAGAACTTCGAAATTTTCAAGGAGAACTTAATAAGAACATCAAAGCCCAAGAATCAATTCATTTTGTTGTAGGAGCGGATTATAATTTTAAAGCTTGGGGTAGGCCTTTTAAGTTTGTTGGAGAAGCCTATTACAAAAAGATGGACAACATTATTCCTTATGAGATTGATAACGTTCGTATTCGTTATTATGCTGAGAACTCCGCTGAAGCCTATTCAGTTGGAGCTGACTTTAAGATTAATGGTGAATTTGTAAAAGGGGTAGACTCATGGGTGAATATTGGGTTTCTGCAGGTAAGGGAAGATATAAAGAATGATTTTTACTACGACTATTTTAATAGCGATGGAGAGAAAATAGTTCCAGGTTTCACCTTCAATAGTACTCCAGTTGATAGTGTTAAAAATGAACCAGGCTATATTCCTAGACCTTCTGATCAAAGGATAAACTTTAGCTTATTCTTTCAAGATTATTTTCCCAAGAATCCAACATATAAAATGCATTTGACTTTTCATTATGGCAGTGGACTTCCTTTTGGTCCCCCATCAAATGAACGTTATAAGGATACGTTACGAATACCATCATACTTAAGGGTAGATTTAGGATTTTCTAAGCAATTGCTAAGTGAAGATAGTGAGGTAGGCCCCAAAAGCCCCTTCAAACACTTCAAAAGTATTTGGGTGGGATTAGATGTTTTTAATTTGCTACAACGAAATAATACACTTTCATACCTTTGGGTAACAGATGTTACTAACCGGCAGTATGCTGTGCCTAATTTCCTAACTTCTAGGCAGATAAATTTAAGGTTTGTAATGGAATTTTAATTGCTTAAAGCTCATTTTAACTTGAGCTTACTTCATTGATTAAAATTCTTAACAAAAGCTAAAATTCAATTTATAATAATGCTATTTTTGCAGCCTCAAATTGAATTGACCTCAACTTATGTCAAAATCACTTAGAATTAAAAGGGGAGTAGACATTAAACTCGTCGGTGAAGCAGAAAAAATCTTAACTGACGCCCCACAGTCCAAAAGCTATGCTATAAAACCTACTGATTTCGAAGGAGTAATCCCTAAGATGATCGTAAAAGTAGGGGATGAAGTAAAGGCAGGAACCCCAATTTTTTACGATAAGAACCATGAAAAGGTGAAGTACGCTTCTCCTGTAAGTGGGGAAATTGCTGAAATAAAAAGAGGGGCAAAAAGGAAAATACTTGAAGTAGTGATTATAGCCGATAAAGAAATTAGCTATGAAAACTTAAACCTAGTAGATCCTTCTTCCGCTAGCAGAGAAGAATTGATAGCTAACTTATGTGACAATGGTGTTTGGCCGTTTATTAAACAACGTCCTTATGATGTAGTTGCAAATCCAGCAGATGAGCCAAAAGCAATTTTTATATCAGCTTTTGATTCAGCTCCTTTAGCAGCTGACAATGATTTTATTCTTCATGGACAAGAAGCAGCTTTTCAAAAAGGATTGGATGTTGTATCAAAATTAACAACTGGTAAAACACACCTTACCGTTAGTGCTGATGCAAGAGCTGACGAAGCATTTACCAATGCAAAAAATGTTCAACTCAATAAAATTAGTGGACCGCATCCAGCAGGTAATGTAGGTGTACAAATTCACCACATTGATCCGATCAATAAAGGTGAGGTTGTATGGACTTTGAAGCCACAAGATGTATTGATGATTGGTAAATTATTTGAGGGCAAAAAGTATGATGCCAGTAGAATAATAGCAGTTTCTGGAAGTCAGATGAAAGCTCCAAAGTATGTAAGAACCATGATGGGGACAAACACTAAAAGTTTGTTCAATGAGGTAAAAGATGGTGAAACAAGATTCATTAGTGGGAATGTACTTACAGGTGCAAAAATTGAACATGACGGTTACCTTGGTTTTTACGATTACCAATTGACTGCCATTCCTGAAGGTGGAGAACCTAGAATGTTTGGATGGATTACACCTAACCCAGATCAGTTTAGTATTTCTAGATCTTTGGTCTCTTGGATGATGCCGAATAAGAAGTATGAGCTTACTGCGGATTTGAACGGTGAAGAAAGACCATTTGTAGTAACTGAAGAATACGAGAAGGTATTCCCTTTTGATATATACCCTGTGCAATTGATCAAGTCAATCTTAATAGAAGACATAGAATTGATGGAAGAGTTAGGGATTTATGAAGTGTCACCTGAAGATTTCGCTTTGTGTGAAGTAATTTGTACTTCAAAAATTGAATCGCAAAAAATTGTAAGAGATGGTTTGGCGATGATGAGAAAAGAAATGAGCTAATAACGATTTATCTATTATTGAAATGGCTAATCCTATACATAATTTATTAGAAAAAATTAAACCCAACTTCGAAGAAGGCGGGAAGTTTGAGAAGTTTTACCCGGTATACGATGGTATGGCAACATTCCTATTTGTGCCAGGGCATACTTCACACTCTGGATCTCACATTAGAGATGGAATTGATTTGAAGAGAACCATGATTATGGTTGTTCTAGCAATGGTTCCTGCTTTATTATTTGGGATTTGGAATACAGGTTATCAGCACTTTTTAGCCTTAGGCGAAACAGTGACTTTTATGGATCAAGTACTTTATGGTGCTATGCAAGTGCTTCCAATCGTAATCGTATCCTATGGAGTAGGTTTGGGAGTAGAATTTATCTTCTGCATCATTAACAAACATCAGATTAATGAAGGTTTCTTGGTTTCAGGGATGTTAATACCCCTTTGTTTGCCAGTAGAGATTCCATTGTGGATGGTAGCCGTAGCCACCATTTTTGCTGTGGTAATTGGGAAAGAAGTTTTTGGCGGAACAGGAATGAACATTGTAAATGTTGCCTTAACAGCTAGAGCATTCTTATTCTTTGCCTACCCAACTTGGATGTCGGGAGATAAAGTATGGATTGGTGGAGGAACAGATGAAGCGATGCAAATGGCTGACGGTTCAACAGGAGCTACTTTATTAGCACAAGCTACAGAGAAATCATCAGGTTTTGTAGATGCCGCAGGAGTAGCATATGGAGATACTTTCTGGAGTGCTTTCATGGGAATGATTCCGGGA
>Ga0316204_10005147_pt1 | contig 22140 bp, 22 predicted proteins | sample 6monrhotite_MG_2_FD_205661 | JGI IMG/M metagenome (GOLD analysis project Ga0316204, IMG submission 205661) | Microbial mat bacterial communities from mineral coupon in-situ incubated in ocean water Damariscotta River, Maine, United States -... | ecosystem: Environmental > Aquatic > Marine >... | reverse complement strand
AGGTTACCTAATTAGAATTACTTCTAAAAGATTTAAAGAAATTTACTATATTCCTGATCCGACAGAACATCATATTCATTCGGTTCCATATCCAGAAAAACAACCAATGTGTTTTGTATTTTATAAGACAACGCACGAATGGAAAGCTGGGCGCGCCACGCATTATATTTTGGTATACTCTCAAGAAGACTTCGGACGCTCAAAAATAGAGATTTTATTTTTTCCCGGTCATCTTTATTTTGAAAACGTTTACGAAACTCTAAATCATTTTGCTCTTCAGAGGGTATAAAATTCATCTCGATTTGGGCTTTTTCGGCAAATTTACAAAAGCCTTCCAATGTACGTTCTATCCGGATGACACGTTGCTCGGTAATTTGTTTTAGCCATTGGCGGCCATTCATGTAATCCGAATATAGATACATCGCGATTGAGCAGGATAGTGTTTTCACCAGCGCCAATTTAATGTCTTTCAGGATCGTTTCTTTATCCTTCGCCATAAACCCGTCCTCGGATAACAACTCCATGCGGCCTTTGACTTTTTTGATATCACCATAAGAATCAACGACCATAAATGTGAGAGATGAACCCAGCTCACCAATTTGCGTCAAAAGCTCCTGATAAACCTGAAGATCAATGTGTTTATACTCCGTGACTTTTGGTTTTTTAGCTTTTTGCGTATAAATCTCAAGATAGAGCTGGCGCAAGCTGTAGCTATTATAAAGCAGCTCAGCCGCTAATGCAGATGCCGTACTTGCTGTTTTTTCTTTTTTTAAACGGCTATCAATCAGCCTGTTGTAAAAAATATTGAGCGTGACACCGATTATGGTTGCGCAACCAATAAAAATCCCGCTGAACAGGGCTTTGTTGTCCGCTATGAATGCAAAAACATCTATCATTTGTGTTTATTCCACCGTAACGCTTTTTGCCAGATTGCGGGGCTGATCAACATCTGTACCTTTGATCACGGCAACATGATAGGAGAGCAGCTGCACGGGTATTGCATATAAGATTGGCGCGACGAAAGGATGTACCGCGCCCGTGGCTACGGACCATGTTGAAACATCTTTTAAGCTTTCCGCGCCTTGTTCGTCGGAAATCAAGAACACTTTACCACCGCGTGCGACTGTCTCTTGAATATTCGATGCATTTTTCTCAAACAAGGGATCATTGCCCGGCGCGATTACAACAACGGGGACATTGTCATCAATAAGTGCTATGGGGCCGTGTTTCATTTCACCGGCGGCGTAGCCTTCGGCATGGATGTAGGAAATTTCCTTGAGCTTTAGGGCCCCTTCCAATGCAATAGGATAGAGGTTACCCCGGCCTAAATAAAGTACATCCCGCGCCTTGGCTATATCTTTTGCGACATGCCGGATTTCCTCATCATGGTGCAATATATCCGCAGCAACGGCCGGCACATGGCGCAGTGCTTCGCTGATATCTTGCACTTGCTCAGGCGTAATTGTTTCTTTGGCGCGGGCCGTGGCGAAGGCCAGACACGCCAGCGTTGTCACCTGCGTTGTAAAGGCTTTGGTTGATGCCACACCGATTTCTGGACCGGCCAAAGTGTGCAGCACAAGATTGCTTTCGCGCTCAATCGTGCTTTCAATCGTATTGACGATAGACAGGATTTTCTGGTTCTGGCTTTTGCAATATCTCAAAGCCTCCAACGTATCCAGGGTTTCGCCGGATTGAGACACAAAAATCGCCAAACCACCTTCGGGCATTGGTGCTTCGCGGTAACGAAACTCAGAAGCAACATCGATTTCGCATGGAATGCGTGCGACTTGCTCAAACCAGTATTTTGCAACCATGCAGGCGTAATAGGCGGTCCCGCAGGCCACCAATGTCAGGCGCGGGGCCTTTAACAACGCCTCCTGAATGTCCTCAGGAAGTGTGATTTTACCGGTTGATGGATGCACGAATGAATTGAGCGTATCGCCAATGACAGCCGGTTGTTCATAAATTTCCTTGAGCATGAAGTGATCATATTCACCCTTGCCGGTGCTCGCTCCGCTTTGCGCTGTGATGCGTGTTTCGCGCTGCACTTCGTCATTATCATTAACGTAAATTTTCGCTCCAGCGCGCGTGACAGTGACGCGGTCGCCATCTTCGAGGAAGCTGATTTTTCTGGTCAGCGGTGCAAGCGCATAAGAGTCAGAGGCGACAAACATTTCGCCATCGCCATAGCCGACGGCTAGCGGTGTCCCCTGCCTACAGCCGATCATGAGATTGTCTTCACCGGCAAAAATCATGACAATCGCATAGGCCCCTTCGAGACGCTTAAACGTTGCGTTCGCTGCGTCTTGTGGCGATTGGCCTTGTTTTAGGTAATGATCAACCAGATGGACGATGACTTCGGTGTCGGTATCGGTTTCAAAGCGGATTTGATGGGCGGAGAGTTCTTCCTTCAGCGCCGCATAATTCTCGATAATTCCATTATGAACGACGGCGACTTTGTCCGTTGCATGTGGGTGTGCGTTATCCTCGGTCGGGCCGCCATGTGTTGCCCAGCGTGTGTGACCGATCCCGGCGCTCCCGCTTAACGGCGCATCTTTAAGCTTAGCTTCGAGATTGGCGAGTTTGCCCTGGGCGCGGCAACGGTTCAACGCACCATCATGCAGCGTGGCGATTCCGGCGCTATCATAGCCACGATATTCCAAACGTCTAAGTCCCTCTACCAATAAGGGGCTTACGTCTTTTTCACTTAAAATTCCAATAATTCCGCACATTCGCCTGCGTTCTTTCCTACTTTGACGATTAAGTATTTATCAAATTACGGATTTCGCCGAATACCGCAAGTCACATGATGTTTCAAGGTGTTACAAAGAGTAGAGGCGCAGTGCGTTTGCACAATGATTATTGTAACGGTTGCTAATGAAAAACCGAGTAAAAGCGGATAAATTGCCAAGAGATCCACACGAATATTGCATTCGCCCGAACATAAAATCCGTAAATACATCCCCAGTTCATAAAGCCCGTACAAAGCCCATAAAATGGCGGTTATAAGGGAAATCCGCGATTTTTTCCAATGCCAGAGCGCCACAAAAACAGCAGCCGGAACAAAAGCGACATAGGGCATGATAATCAAGATTGAGAGCGCCTGTAAGGGAAGGAAGAGTAGTTCCATTACGATGCCTTTTTACGCTCTTTTTTTCTTTGGGCGGCGGCTTTGATTTTGCGGTATTTAGCCGCCCAACCTTCGCGGATTTCGGACGGCTCACGGGAAATCGACAGCGCATCAGCGGGGACGTTTTTGGTGATGGTTGATCCGGCGGCGATAAAGGCACCGTCATCAATCTGAACCGGCGCAACGAGATTGACGTTCGATCCAACCATGACGTTCTTACCGATCGTCGTTTGATGCTTTTCAAACCCATCGTAATTCACGGTAATTGCACCGGCGGAGAAATTTACATCCTCGCCCATTTGTGTATCTCCGACATAGGCAAGATGGCCGATTTTGCTGCGCGCGCCAATTTTGGATTTTTTGATTTCGACAAAGTTACCGATGCCGGCTGCTTCACCAATTTCTGTGCCGGGACGCAGGCGAGCAAATGGCCCGATGCGAGCGCCGGATTTCACATGCGCGCCTTCGATGTGGCTGAAAGCTTTGATATGTACGGCCTTATCCAGTGTAACTTCAGGGCCGAAATACACATTGGGCTCTATGATGCAATCACTCCCGATTTTTGTGTCATGCCAGAGATAGACCGTGTCCGGATCCTGCATTGCCACACCGTTTTCCATGTGCGTTTTACGCAAACGGCCTTGCAGTGTTTTCTCAAGGGCTGCCAAATCGGCGCGGGTATTACAGCCCAGAATTTCGCCAGGATTTTCAATCACGGCGACGGCTGTTTGCTGCCCCTGCGCTTTTATAATTTCAGGCAATTGCGTGATATAAAATTCATTTTGTGCATTATTGTTATCAAGTTGATCCAGCCAGCTAGCCAGCCGCGTACCATCGGCGCAAAACGCGCCTGTGTTGATCAGCTGCACAGTTTTTTGGTCCTGATCAGCGTCTTTTTCTTCGACGATTGCCGCGAGCGTACCTTCGTTATCCAGAATAAGGCGGCCATAGCCATGAGGGTTATCCAGCACAGCGCCCAGAATAGACAGGGCCTTCTCACCCTTTGCATTGATCAGCGCTTTCATTGTGCTGGTTTTTAAAAGAGGCGTATCGCCCAGCAAGATCAATATATCGCCATCAAAATCTTTAAGCGCCGGCAGCGCACATTTCACCGCGCCGCCTGTTCCGTCGCGCACTTGCTGCACGACCGTGTTATGCGGCTTCACTGCGGCTTCCAGATCCGGCATATCCGGACCAGTGACAATGATGATTTTTTCAGGCTTTAGTGCCTCACACGCATCCAGCAGCCAATTCATCATCGGCTTACCGGCCAATTCATGCATGACTTTGGCTTTTTCGGACTTCATCCGCGTGCCCTTACCGGCCGCAAGAATGACTATAGCAAGAGGGTTTTTACTCATAGGGTTATTGTGGTGAAGATCATTTGAAATACAAGCCTAATTTTACTCTAATCTTCTGTCACACGTTTTTCCGCGACCAAAATGGTGTCCGCAGATTGATATTCGGCAAGATGCATAAAGAGCGTTCCATAAGCCGTTTTTACACGCACTTTAACCGGAATAGCCGGACCATTTTTGGACATTTTGGCAATCCATACCGTGGGCATTGTGCCGCGCTCACGGCCTTGTTCCTGAATTGACATCCAGCCGCGCGGTTTTTTGTGCCACTCACCGCCAACCGGTACGACCTCAACAACGCATTTAGCCGCAGGGCCGCCATAAATATTATATTTGGATGGCTCTAAAGTTACCATCCCTTCATGTTTGAACATTTGCCTGAACCGGCGCTTTCCGTCAAATACTTCCGAACTGCCCTCGCATTTTCCGGTTTCGTTATAATTTTTCAAAACCTGCAATGTTGCTGTCAAAGCATCAACCGTTCCGTTGGTCAGCTCACCATCGACTTTACGCGGCTCGGCCTTGCTGTGCTCATCCGTGATTTTCAAAGATTTAAAAGAACCATCCTTATTATAAAGATACTCCTTGATGTCCACTTCCTTGCGCCAGCTTGCTGTGGATTGGTGTTTTTGTGGTCTGAATTGACCATTTTTCAGCCAGCCATGGCTTTCGAATGTGCCTTCCCATGGCGCGACAGAGCCTAAAAATCCACGGGTTTTAGCGTACATGGTCATGTCATAACGATTGGCTTTGCGCAAATCGATATCCAGCTTCCCCTGCACGGCATGAATACCGCCAGCATAGACTTCATAAACAAGCTGCTGGCGCATTGTCTCCGCCTGCGCCGCCTGCGGATTAAGTGTACAAGCCAGCCAGAGTGACAAAATTGCCGCCCATTCCTTGTTTGAATTTTTTAATATTTTGTGCATCCGTATCATTGACGCCCCCTAAATCGAATGTTGTGAAATCTTTTGATTTCAGTGTTATCGCCGCATTCCACAATGCCAGATTATGCGCGCCATTTTCACGGCCTTTTTGTGTATTCCACCCTATCTGATAGGTAGCAGAGCGTCCATGACAGAATATTAATATGGCCGCAATAGCTTGATTTTCAAGCATTACACGCCCGATCATTAAATTCCCGTTTATTATAAACTCTTTTGATAAAGCATTTATTAATTTCACGCAGGGGCCTTCATACCCCTTCGTTTTTTTGTCAAAATTATACATTTTTATTAACCAGTTTAAGTGCTGGCCTTTCGTATCCCATTCAACAATCGCGCCTGTTTTTTCGGCTTTGCTCAAAGATGATCGCCAGTTTTTCTTAAGGGATTTACGAAGCTGTTCTTCTGACCGGTTCAAATCCAGAAGATACGTTTGATAACCGCCAGTTTTCTTTTTAAATTTATGACGCCCCATTACGGCATCTATAGTGTCCGATTGTTCATATTCCGGCATTATACGAACAGCTCGGCCCAAGCGCTTTGGATATTGCTGCCTAAACGTTTTTAAAAACGCATCTAGATGCTCTTCCGTTCCGAACCCGTCGAGCCACAAAGGACCTCTATCCAATATCAAAACTTGAAGAAGGTATCCCAAAGCCGTTTTTTCCAGAACCTGAACAATTCCTGCTTCTTCCCCGTTTATCTGGATGATGCCCCACAAAACAACCTGTGCATCAAGGGCCGCCACCACCCTGCCATACTCTAATGATTGTAAGAGATTGGCATTATTAACCTTTTGGAAATGTTCTTTCCTTATATTTGGAGAGGAATCAGTCCAGTCGATTGTGCAAAGCATAGACGACTACATAACAAATCCTGCGCTATTTTGTAAGCAAAGGATGTAAAAAACGGGGTAAGGGCTGATTGTATAAGGGTGTGGGAATTTCATGGATAGAGACCATCTAACAGCTGAACAGCTGTTAAAATGCTTCTTTTCGGAGTGTGAGCGGCAGTTTCGCTTTCTTGAGCAGCGCTATGGCTATAATTTCTTTTGTGGTTTAAGCGAATATCAAAAAAATTATAAGATCATTCGGCCTTATAACGGGCAACAGGAAATTGGTGAGTCTTTTCTGGCGACGATCCGCTATGAAAAAGATCATACGGCCATCGAAATTATTTACAGCAGCGACCAGTTTTTTATTGAGGGATATATGTTTTACTCGCCCGCTGATCGTTTCGAATTTTCAGAAATTTTAACTGCGGCCAGAAAATCAAATGGAAACATTGCCGGCGACTGGGGGATTACAGACAATTTTATTATTACCAAAACACTTCAAACCATGTCGGCATGTTTTGAAAAAAACTCCCATATATTGCTGGACCCGTCTGTCAAGCTGATGGATCGTGCTTTGCGTATTCGCCATACACGGCTCGAACAAGCGATCCGCACCCAACATAGTGAAAATATCAAAGAGATCTGCGCGCAGGCTGCGTTGGCTTTTCGGGAAAAGAATTATCGTCTCGTTGTTAAACTTCTTGAGCCTTGCCGGGATTACCTGAAAAAAGCGGATCTCAAAAAACTGGACCGCGCCAGACAGAATCTTCTTTCCTAAATGCTTTGCTCATACTTGATTTTTCGAGCGCTTCGTGGTCAAGTGCTGCCCATAGAATAGATATTTTTTTGACAGGGAGAGCCTTCATGGGACAAGCAGCCATACAAGCCACAGATCTGGAAACGGCGATTAACGATGCATGGGATGCGCGCGATTCCATTAGCCCGGAAACAACCGGCGAACAGCGTGAAGCCATTGAGCAGACTTTGGCTCTTCTGGATGAAGGAAAATTACGCGTTGCTGAAAAGCAAGATGGTGAATGGATTGTCCGCCAATGGGCAAAAAAAGCTGTGCTTTTGGCTTTTCGTTTAAACCCCATGCAACGCATTTCTGGTGGTCCTGACCAATCTGGCTGGTATGACAAAGTTGAAAGCAAATTTCATGGCTGGGAAGGACAGGATTTTAAAAAAGCCGGCTTCCGCGCTGTTCCTAATTGTACTGTGCGTTATTCAGCCCATATCGGCAAAGGCGTTGTTTTAATGCCAAGTTTTGTTAATGTCGGCGCGTTTGTAGATGAGGGCACGATGGTTGATACATGGGCGACTGTTGGGTCCTGTGCGCAGATTGGTAAAGACGTACATTTATCCGGCGGCGTTGGTATTGGCGGCGTTCTGGAGCCTTTACAAGCTGGACCGACTATTATTGAAGATAATTGCTTTATCGGCGCACGTTCGGAAGTTGTTGAAGGCGTTATTGTCGAAGAAGGCTCCGTGCTGTCCATGGGCGTTTTCATCAGCGCTTCTACAAAAATTATTGATCGCAGTACCGGTGAAATTTTCATGGGCCGCGTACCGGCGTATTCCGTTGTGGTTCCAGGAGCTATGCCCGGTAAGGATTTGCCAGACGGGTCACCGGGGCCAAGTCTGGCTTGCGCCGTGATCGTCAAGCGCGTCGATGAAAGAACACGCAGCAAAACAAGCATTAATGATTTGCTGAGGGATTAAATCCTTCGAACTCTTTAAAACCCGTAAACATTAGCGATTTTTAATGTTTTGTTTTTTGTTGAACCGCCTTCAGAACATATGGTAAATGTTTCATCTTGTTAAAATTAGGCTGAGTTCAACGTGGCTTTTATATCACTACCATATGCGTCGCTCTACCAAGAAAAAGGCGAGCGATATGATTCCACAAACCCTAAATACAGGCAGGTTTGTGCGCAATCGCTCCTCGAATCGCGCGCCGAAAAAGAGAAATTACGTGCATTTTTCCGCGATCCATTCGGTGATGGAAGTGGCGATCGCTTCTGGAACGCCGAATTCACGCTAGATTATCTGGAAATTTTCAAACCAGAAGGCAAAAAACGCAAAGACTCGCCGATCGAAAATATTTTACATGAGCTTAAACCCGCCAGAATGATGATGGACTTCTGTCAGGCGAAGGTTCTCCCTCCTGAAGTCACATATGAAATTGTCGATGGAAAGCGGTACGAACTCCCCGGCGATCAGCATTCTATTGAACGGCTTTTTTGTGCCATTCATGTCCATGATCTGGATGAGGATTATACAGAAGTATCCGAAGAAGCGTTCTTGGCCTATATGGATAAGCGTATAAATGAATGCGATGAAATCCCCGTAAACATAAAACCGTTTCTCAAGAGCGAAGCCCGTGAAGACGCGCAAGCGATGAAAGCCTTAACTTTTGGCCGCAAAACGCTTGATGAGCGTGGGAACAAAATCACAGAAAACACACATGATGGAGATCGCCAAATTTACTCGGATGCACTCGGATCCAGATGGCAAGCGATCGCAGCAAAAGCATCAGACCGTGATGACGGGTTGCGTACGCGTTATGGATTTGCTGCCGATATCTTTACGATAGCACAAGATGAAGACTATATGGAGGAAACACGGCGCCTCTTTGTATATCGACAAAGCATGAAAGACGCACAAGACCGTTATCCGGAACTTGCCAAATATTTTGAAATCATGCACGCACGTATATCAATTGCATTACATTGCCTCGGGGCCATTACATCGCATCATCCAACGAAGTTAAAAATGAAGCCTGATCCTTCTGTGAATGCAGAAACGGCGCGTATTGATCTTGGACGTTTTTTACCGATTGCAACACAGGCTAGCCATGCTTTTTGCGGCAATTCCGATCCTTTTTTAAAGCGCATGTTACTTGGCTTCCAGATGGAGGCACTCCGTTGGCGGGAACTACAGCCCATCGTTTCAAAGATAAAAGAGCAACTCACCCCGTATACCCCTCAATACCCGTCTATGCATAATTCATTTCAAGGGACCTACCAATGGTGAGATTGATTTTGACACCGAAACCTGACACAAACATGTTATGGATGTTATCAAGCTTACAAAAAAACTGATTGCCTGCCCTTCTGTCACACCGAAGGATGAGGGGGCACAAGTCTTGCTGGCCGAGTTTTTGGCCTCTTTGGGGTTTGAATGTTATCTCTTGCCATTTGGTGAAGGTGATGAGCATGTGCCCAATTTATTCGCTCGTATCGGCACTGACGGTCCGCATTTGTGTTATGCCGGTCATACCGATGTTGTGCCGAGCGGTCCTGAAGAGCAATGGACATATGGCCCGTTTAATCCGCATATCGAAGATGGTGTGCTTTATGGGCGCGGTGCCAGTGATATGAAAGGCTCGGTCGCCGCCTTTGCTGTTGCGGCTGCGGAGTATATAAAGAATAACGCGCTTAAAGGCTCTATCAGCCTTCTTATCACCGGAGATGAAGAAGCCGCCGCGATAAACGGTACCGTCAGGGTTCTGGAGTGGATGAAAGAGAATAATCATATTCCCGATGTTGCCCTGGTCGGTGAGCCGACAAACCCCGATCATCTGGGGCAGGAAATTAAAATAGGACGGCGCGGGTCTTTAAACGCGCTTATTTCTGTTAAAGGCAAGCAGGGCCACGTTGCCTACCCACATTTAGCAAGCAACCCTTTACCAGCCCTTACCCATATGATGCACGTTCTTAGCGCACATCGTTTCGATGAAGGCTCAGGGTTTTTCCCCGCCACCAACCTCGAAATCACAACAATTGATGCCGGTAATCCCGCGACCAATATTATTCCAGAGTCTGGCCGCGCCAATATTAATATTCGCTTTAATAATAAATGGACACGCAAAACGCTTGAGAATAAAATTCACGAACTTTTGCAAAGCACTGGTTATTCATATGACATTGAGTTTGAAGGCAATGCAGAAAGCTTTATCACCGAGCCTGATGCATGGACGGATATAGTGCGATCGGCTGTGACTGATATTACGGGGAAGACCCCTGAATATACGACCGGGGGCGGGACTTCTGATGCCCGGTTTATTGTTAATTATTGCCCGGTTGTGGAGTGCGGAACCATTAATGACAGTATTCACCAAATCGATGAAAATACGCGTGTCAGCGATCTGGAGGATATCACAAAGATTTATGGTCGTATTTTGGAGCGGTATTTTTCTTAATTCTCTTTGATATATTCAATCATTGCGTTTGCGAAATCATCACTAACAATAATCTTGTTATTCGAATAATTGGCTGCCGTAAACGGAATAGCCACTCTCTCACCACGCAATGATTGATAGTTCACATTAACAAACAAAAATTCAGCGCGGCTTCCTTTTGAGTCAAAAAGTATGTCCTGTATTTTACCCACTGCCTGCCCATTTTGCATGGTTATTTTTTGACCAATCAATTTTTTCAAACTATATTGGCTCGCATTTTTACCAGAAGCCGTTTGTATACCGGCCAACAGGTCGGGGACCATGTCTTTTATTTGATCATCTGTATATTTTGTTTTGTAACCATTGCTCACCGTTTGCATCCCGAGATCATGGTAATTCACAACCAATGTATCGGTGCCAAGACGTAATCGATCAAAATTTACATTTAACGAGGAGATTGACCCGTTACGATCAAGAATCACATCATTTACTTTTCCGACGACACGGTTGGTTTTATCAAGAATACGGCGCGTTAGGACTTTCGTTGATTGCTTATGGCGGGCGCTTTGCCCGGGGCGCGCGCTGTTAATTTTTTCAATGCGCTCGAATGCTTTTATAAAAGCTATATTTTTTTGCTCACTTGCCATGGCAGGGATACAAAGCAAAACGGTAAGTATGGGCAAAATGGTAAATATGGATATCGTAAAAAATAAACGCATGGGTTTCTCCTTGTGCCGCATTTTATATAGGAGAATACACGCAATGTCTATTTATTTTCATAATCTATCCATTCGAGGTATAAGCCCCCTGCAGGGGCGGTCGGGCCTGCTTTGGTTCTGTCTCTCGCTTCGAGAATATTACGCATGTCTTCGGCCGTTAACTTCCCCTCACCGACAAGAGCCAGAGTCCCGGCAATATTGCGAACCATATGATGTAGAAATGATTGCGCTTGCGCGGTCATGCGGATTTCCTGGCCGCCATGCGGGTCATATTCATGCGTTGTTACGATCAGGCTATCGAGCGTTCTGACCGGGTTTTTTGCCTGACATTGCGCGTCACGAAAGCTTGAAAAATCATGCTGGCCCAGCAAAGCTTGCGTTGCTTCGTTCATGGCCTGTACGTCCAGTTTTTTCTTGATATGCCATATTCTGTTTTGCTCAAGAGCGGGAAAAGCCTGCCGATTCAAAATTCGGTACATATATTGTTTATTTTTCGCGCTGAAGCGCGCGTGGAAATCATCCGGCACGATTTCAGCGTGAATGATTGAAATAGGTTGAGGGCGTAAATGCGCGTTTATGGCCTTTATAACTTCAAAGGGCGCCATGGGCTTTTTAAAACCGTCAAAATCTACATGCGCTATTTGTGCCTTGGCGTGTACGCCTGCGTCCGTACGGCCTGCGCTCTGTACGTCTACGTTCTGGCCGGAAAATTTTTTAATCGCTTTTTCAATTTCTTGCTGGATTGTGGGTAGATCAGGCTGACGTTGCCAGCCATAATAGCCCTCTCCAACATATTCGATTGTAAGACAGTAGCGCGTTTTTATTTGAGCTGTCATTTTAAAAGCTGCCCTATTTCGAGATAGCCGCCATTTATCGCTGATTTAAAATCCATTGCCTGCTTGCCTGCGGGCTGGACTGTCTCAAGCTTTAGAAAAGTGTCTTTACCGCATTGTACATGGCCGTTTTTATCGATTAACATACCAACCGGTTGGTTTTTATTGGCTATATTTACCGCATTATCCGCTCTCTGTGCGCTTTGGATTTTTAAACGATTTTGGCCAATTTCTGTCCATATGCCCGGCCATGGGTTTAGGGCCCTTATTTGTCGCTCAATCGCTGAAGAATCTTGCTCCCAATTTACACGGCCATCTTCTTTTTTAAGCAAATGAGCATAAGTCACGCCGTCTTTTTCTTGTTCTTTTGTTTTAATTTGGCCAATTTTAGCCAATTTATCAAGAGTCTCCACAATCATGTCAGCGCCCAAAATGGCCAAACGATCCTGTAATGTCTGGGATGTTTCATTTTCTGTCAGTTTCACAGATTTTTTTATGATTTCCGGGCCAGTATCCAGCCCCTCATCCATTTGCATCAGGGTGACGCCGCTTTCTACGTCGCCCTCCCACACGGCACGATGAATAGGCGAAGCGCCGCGCCAACGTGGCAGCAATGAGGCATGGATATTGATACATCCGTATTTGGGCGCGTTCAGCACAACCTTAGGTAAAATAAGGCCGTATGCGGCAACAACGGCGACATCAAGGTTATGAGATGAAAACTCTGCCTGGCTTTGCTCGGATTTTAATGATTTCGGGTGAAAAACCGGTATATTGTGCTCTTCGGCATAGGCATGGACTTCTGACGGTTGAAGCTTATGGCCGCGGCCTTTTGGGCGGGGTGGCTGTGAATACACGCACACGACCTCATGGCCGGATGCATGGATTGCTTTTAAAGCTTTAAGCGCGAATGCCGGTGTCCCCATAAATCCTATACGAAGTTTTTTCTCAGACATATTTAAGCCTTCCCAGCATATATAGTCGGTATGTTTTAAAGTATTTGCTGCTTTTTCATTTTCTCGACCTTGCGAATAATCATATTGCGCTTGAGAGACGAGAGATAATCAATGAACAAAACGCCGTTGAGATGGTCTATTTCATGCTGAACGCAGTGCGAGAGCAAACCGGAAGCCTCCAGCTCCGCTTCCTTACCATCATAATCGAGATATTTGACACGTACGATGGCGGGGCGCTCCACTTCCGCATATTGCCGTGGAATCGACAAGCACCCCTCTTCCATCGTGCTCATTTCTTCGGATTCATAGATAATTTCGGGATTGGCCATGCATATCGGGCGGGCCTCTTCGTCTTCATCACGTCTGGACAGATCCATAACAAGCACGCGATTAAGCAAGCTCACCTGATTAGCGGCCAAACCGATGCCTGGTGCATCATACATTGTGGCCAGCATTTTATCCATTTGTGTGCGAATATCTTCGTTCACAGCATTCACCGCGTGCGCCGTTTCTTTCAGCACGGGATCAGGAATGTTTATAATATTGTATAAATTGCTCATATCATTGAGGTAATGGGTTTTGAGAGAAGGGTCAAGAGTAACGAGGCTAGGCCCGTTTCTTTTCCTTCTCATCTTCAGCAGTCAGCGCCAGTACACGTGGAATTTCCTCAACGGCTTCGAATTCAGGAAGCTCGTTCAAATTCGCACCGCCCTGAAGCTCCTTAAACTTGCGCGCAGCGGGCAGGACTTGACGCTCCAACGAGCCTATGGCGGCGTCATAGCCCTTCATCGCGCCTTGCAGGTTTTTACCAACTTTTTCGAGATGAGAGGTAAATGTCAACAGACGCTTATAAAGATCGCCGCCACGTTCGGAGATTTCAGCTGCATTTTTCGCCAGATCCGCTTGACGCCAGCTGACGCCGACGACACGGATAAGGCTCATTAATAGCGTGGGCGAGGCAATAATAATATTTTGACCTGCGGCATATTCGACAAGAGCGGGATCAGCCCGCAATGCCAGCGAATAGATATGCTCGGACGGCAAGAACAGGACTGTGAAATCCGGGCTTTGCTCACCGCTGGCGACATTCTCCCAATATCCTTTTTTGCCCAGCGCCTGTACGTGCGTTTTGACCTGCTTCGAAAGCCCCGTCATGAGGTCATTATACTCATTCTCGCTGATGTCTTCGGCCAAACGGTCAACGAACTGGTTCACCGGCGCTTTGGAGTCGATAATGATTTTAAAACCATCTTGCATATTAATGATGGCGTCGGGGCGTTGGCGTCCGTCCGCTGTCTGCATGGCAACCTGCGTTTCGTAGTGTACGCCTTTTATAAGACCGGATTTATCAAGCAGACCTTCGAGAATATATTCACCCCAGCGTCCTTGCGCCGCCGGATCACGCAGCGCGCCGACAAGACGCGCGGTTTCGCGGTTTAACGTTTGCATTTCCGCGCGTAAGGATTGGTCCGTGCCTTTGACTTGCTCCAATGCTTTGGCCATGTCTTCGAGGTTTTTATGAACGGGTTTAATCATTTCCGCGATTGTGCTTTGACGTTTTTCAAGATCATGCGCGCCGTCTGTTTGTGCGGCTTTCAGCCGTTCTTGCGCCAATTGCAAAAATTGTTCGTTACTTTTTTGTAAGGCTTCTGCTGCGGTGGCTTTAAAACGGTGATCAAGGGCGGCGCCGGCCTGATCAAAGGCGATTTCACGTTCACGGATTTGAACTTTTAGCTCTGCGTTTTGTGTGATTAGTTTTTGACGTTTAGCCATAGATATGACGGAAGAGGCGAGGGCGCCAATAATCAATCCGGCGAAGGCATAAATGACCTCAGCGGGAATATTTTCAAACGAATTTAGGAACTCTGTGATATTCTGCATAATGCAGGTTAACATCGATTCCCATGTGAAGTGAAGAAATGAAAACAAAAAGAGAACAGATTTTTTGTAAAACTGAAGAGCGTAAAAGCGAAGCTGGAAACGGTTTGATTTATGTTTTGATTGCGATTGCGCTTTTTGCTGCTTTGTCTTTTACATTGGGGCGACAAACCGACACATCCGAAGCCGGGAGTTTAAGCGATGAGAAAGCCGAACTTTATGCGACTCAGCTGATTTCTTACGCCGCGCAGGCCAAATCGGCTGTCGACCAGATGATGTTTACCAGCTCGACCAGCATTGATGAGCTTGATTTCACACAACCTACTGATGCTACATTTGATACAGCGCCACTTATTCACAAAGTCTATCACCCTCAAGGTGGCGGGCTTGTTCCCGGTAGATTGCCAGCCGAAGCGATTCAGCAAATCGACACGAACCCTCCGGCAGGTTGGTATTTGGGACGATTTAATAATGTAGAGTGGACGGCGACTAGTGACCAAGATGTTATACTGGTCGCCTATCAAATTGATCAAAAAATTTGCGAATTAATTAACGAAAAAATCAACGGTTCGAGCGTTATTCCTTTTTTAACCACCAATATGAACGTCCCCTTAATCGATGATAGTTTATACTCTGGTTCAAATGTTGAGTTAACAACTGGTGTGGGTGATGTTTGTCCAGCCTGTAATAATATGGGCTCATTGTGTGTGTCTAACAGTACGGTGAATGCTTTTAGCTTTTACACAATATTAGCGGATCAGTAATTAAGCGGCGTAGGATGTGAGGACGGCTCTTGTTTCGGGGATTCCTGCGCCTTTATTGGCGCTCGTGGCCAGCACACCGGGGAAAGCGGCGGCGTGTTTTTTCAGTGTTTCGATTGTTTTTTCAGAAACTTTAATTAGCTCCTGCGTTTTCACTTTATCCGTTTTGGTCAGGATAATCCGGTATTGCACGGCGGTTTCATCGAGCATTTTCATCAGCTCGATATCGCTGTCTTTTAAGCCGTGACGGGAATCGATCAGGATAAAGACACAGCGCAGAGTCGGGCGGCCACGTAAATAGTCGAAGACCAGTTGCGTCCATGCATCACGTTGGGTTTTGGAGACTTTCGCATAGCCGTAGCCCGGCATATCGACCATGTAGAGGCGCCCGCCAAGATTGAAATAGTTGAGCTGCTGCGTGCGGCCCGGTGTGTTGGATGTTTTGGCCAGTGTTTTGCGCCCTGTGAGAGCATTGACCAGTGATGATTTTCCAACGTTCGAGCGGCCCGCGAAAGCGATTTCTGGCAGATCGGCCGGTGGTAATTGGTTTAACCCCGCCACACCCAGCATGAAATCGCAAGGCCCGGCGAATAAAACACGGGCGGCTTCTATCTCTTCGGCTAAAAATTCTTCACTCATTTTTTCTTCTTTTTGCTCTTTTTCGGCTTGGGTGGAGAAATTTCTTTTTTCGGAGTCTCTTCTTCCCCTTCTCCGTCCCCAAACAGTGCGTCTTCGACTTCTTGCTCGGCCATATCAACGAGGGGATGCAGCGCAGGGCCTTTTTCGACAGCCTCTTCTGCTTCTTTTTCGTCCTCGGTCTCACCAAAGAGATGGATCGGCACGCCCATGGATTTCATGATAATCATTTGCTGGAGCACGCCGATAAACGCACTGAATGTCCAATACACAACCAAACCGGCTGCAAATTTCGACATGATGAAGGCAAACAGGAACGGCATATAATTGGCGATATCACGCTGAAGCGGGTCCTGCGGCGGAGGATTGAGTTTCTTTTGAACGATCATCGCAAGCAACATCAAACATGGCCATACGCCAATTATCAGGAATGACGGAGGATCCCATGGGATAAGGCCGAACAGGTTAAACACACTGGTCGGATCGGCTGCGGATAAATCTTGAATCCAGCCGAAGAACGGCGCATGGCGAAGCTCGATCGTGACAAAGAATGTTTTATAGAGCGCAAAGAAAATCGGGATTTGCAGCAATATCGGGAAACAACCGGACATCGGGTTTACGCCCTCACGCTGGTACATCTTCACCAGCTCTTCCTGCATTTTTTGTTTATCCTCGCCGTATTTTTCACGCATTTCGGTGACCAACGGCGCGACCATTTTCATTTTCGCAAATGAGCGATAAGAGATGTTCGTTAGCGGGAATACAGCCGCACGTAACATAATCGTCAATAGAATAATCGCCGCGCCCATATTGCCAAAGAAGAGGCCCATATAATGGAGCGCATAAAAGAACGGCTTGGTCATGAACCAGAACCAGCCAAAATCAACGGCCAGATCGAATTGCGCGATATCGAGATTTTTCTCGTAATCCTTAATTTGAAGAACGCGTTTGGCTCCTACGAATAAGCGGCTTTGCACTTCTCCGCTTTGCCCCGCTTGCAGCTCCAATGGTGCGCCGAGGAAATCCGCCTGATACAGGCCAATATTCTTTTTATCCTTTTCAGGGCCAGCATAAGAATAGCTGTATTTTACATTTTGCCCTTGCGGCGGGATCAAGGCTGTAAGCCAGTATTTCTCTGTAAAGCCCAACCATCCGTGGTCGGAATGCAAGACATCCTTTTTGCCTTTACGTAAATGGCCATAACCCTCGTTATAAAGAGATTCTTCAACAAAGCCGATGGGGCCTTCGTACGACATCCATGCGCCCTGATGACCTGGCGGGAGGCCTTTTTGCGAAACAAGGCCGTAAGGATAGAGCGTGATTTTCTTGCCAGCATTATTGATTACGCGCTGCGTGATTGTGAACATGAAATGCTCGTCCAGCTCCAGACGGCGCTCGAACGTTATACCCTGAGCGTTATTCCATAACAATGTGACAGGCTTGCCCGGTGCAAGCTCTGCATTACCGGAAACGCTCCATATTGTGTCCTTACCCGGGACCGCTACGGAATCCTTAGCCGCCGCGATCCAGCCATATTCAATGGCGCGCTGGCCTGTTGTTCCGCGTGGATTTAAGACCGTAACGTTGTTTTCTTTTTCCAGCGTTTCAAAATATTCGAGCAATGCAGCATCATCAATCTGGCCGCCTTGCAAATTGATCGAGCCACGAAGTTCAGCATTTGCGAATTTCAAACGTCCGCCAGTAGTAGACAAGACTTCACCACGCGGCTTTGGCTTTGCGGCTTCTTCCAGTTGGACTTTTTGCTCCGGCGTCATCGATGCAGCGATTTCGGCCTCAACTTTATTCTGCGTCTGAATGGCCTCACGCTGGGGCTTAAGGATAAAGGAATCGAAAGTGAAATATACAAGGGCGGCCAATACGAAGAAAATGAACATGTTGCGCATGTCCGAAGGGTGCATCTGGTCTTTATTATGAGGGCCGGGGTTATTGGGGCCTTGCGGTAAATTTGAATTCTGCATCAGGTTTCTTTTGCGTTCTTAGTTTCAGTTTATATTTTTTGCTAATGGGCGTTTATAACCGATCGGTTACTGGCAATCAATTGGCGATTTGCCCTTTACAGGTCGGGATGGAACCGGATCAAGCATCGGGCCTTTGTGATAAGGGTGACATTTTACGATGCGTTTTATAGCCAGCCATGATCCTTTCACTGCGCCATGAATTTCCAGCGCTTCGTGCGCATAAGCGGAACATGTTGGGTGAAAGCGGCAGTTCGGTCCCAAAAACGGTGATATAGCCAGACGATAGGCATTGATTATAAATTGCAGGACGTGTTTCATAGCTTTTTCGCCTCAAGCCCCATTTTGCTTAAGCACCAGCGCAAATCCTTGCACAATATTTCGTAAGGGCGGATGGCGGTTTGGGGGCGTCCGACAAGGATATAATCCTGCCCCCCCTGTGCGCCATCGGGCAGAACATCCGCGGCGACAGCCCGCAGGCGGCGTTTGATACGGTTGCGTTTTACGGCTGACTTATCGACCTTTTTGCTTACCGTATAGCCAATGCGCGTTATGCCGTCTTCATTGGGCGCGGTTTGCACGATTAAGCCGTGCGATACCCATTTCCGGCCCTTCGACTGGATTTTCAGAAAATCAGAACGTTTTTGTATCTGCGTTAAGGATTCTTGCTGCTCTTTTGATGCATGCATAATGTCAAACTCCTGCGCCCAAGCATACAAAAAGGCGCGATCCATGGGAAGACGCGCCTTCGTTTATTGTGGGTGTGGCTTAATTAAGCGCTCAGTTTCTTGCGACCTTTTGAACGACGACGCGCCAAAATCTGGCGGCCATTCTTTGTTGCCATACGTGAGCGAAAGCCATGGCGGCGTTTACGAACCAGATTACTGGGCTGAAATGTACGTTTCATTTTATTTTTCGCCGTATTAAGGCGCCTCAAATTCTGCGGTATTCATTAAAGTGTGAGGTTTATAACCCTATTCAGACATGCCTGTCAATCAATTCCCGCTTAAAAACCGGAGAAACTTCTGCCAATTCGGGTCGTTGCAGCCCTTGTCTAAGCTTTATGGAAATCGCTGGTAAGGATATGCACTATCGCATTGGCAGGTCCCACTCCATACCCAAACGAAACTCGTGACTGTCGTAATCGATCTCATAACTACCAAATTCAAGATCGAAAGAATCCATATATCTATAACCGGCAGTAAAGGCCAAATCTGTCCGTGGGCGATATTTTGCCCCTACAGCGGCATTCCACATAAAGCTGGAATCATCGGAAGAAACATTCACCAACTGGCTTGTACCATCGTTAAATTCGCCTGTATGCCATCCGTACCCGATACCCCCTCCGATATAAGGCTGAACGGACCATGGCACATCAAAATCATAGTAGGCGTTTGCGAAGAGGATGGAGCTTTTGAATTCGCCGCCCGTATCAAATGTGCCTGAACCTGCGAGGTCAACAGTTGTAAATTCCGCATTCCTATAGGAAAACTCACCTTCCAGACGGACCTGAGAGGATAAGCGCATGCCCAGCGCTCCGGCAAAAGACGTTGTGTTTTCAAGTTCGAAATCACCGTTATTCGATGTTGTGCTCTCTGTAAATTCCTGATCGCTAAATACGTTCAAGCCCAGATAACCAGCGAGATAAAGACGGCTGGTTTGCGCGTTTGCCTGTGTGGCGAAGCTGCATAAGAGGGCTGCGACAACCGAGCTCAAAAGGAGATGTGTTTTTTTCATGATCTTTTCAACCTGAACGAGGTGTGAATTATACGAGCGCAGAGAACACCCGCACTTTTAAAGTAGCAAAAACCGGGCCAAAAAGAAACCCGCTTTTAAATATCATATAAGGCAGGTGCGCTTTTGATCAGGATACGGGCGTATCAACACGCACAGGAAGGTCGGCGGCGATTGGCTCATCATCGAGCATCTCGATCATGCCGGTTGGCTGCACGGCGAAGTTTGCAATAAATAGAGCGTTTGAATAAAACACGACTGCATCACAAAGATAGTGACCTTGTTCATTTAAGCCTTCGAATGTTGCCGGGCGAATTGTGCCTTCTATGACTGAACGGGTTGTATCATCCATTTCGGTTGGCATATTCGTATCTTCCATGCTTTCCGCTACATAGAACGGCCCTTCTTCACCACGGACAAAGAAACAGAAAAACCGCAAATATTCGAGAACGTTCTCTTCGTTAACCTTAATCGGTGCCTTGGCATTCACTTCATGGATTGGTGGTGATGTTCCATTCAGGCGGAATAAGTTCCCCTGATCCGTCAGGTAATAAACATTCAGGTTTGGATTGGTCCAGTTGGGGTCCTTCACACGTATTAACGCGACTTGATCGTAGAAAGGCAGCATACGCCAGAAAACCTGTGTGCTTTCAGCAGACACACGGTATTTTCCATCGATAGGATTAATTTGTTCGAGAAACCCTGCTAATTCTTCGCCCTGAACGGCATTCCAATTATTATCTTGATACATGAGGAAAATCCTTGTCCGCTTCTAGTGTCGCATTATTGTGCAAAAATTCTGAGTATTCGCAAGGATTTTATTGCCAGATGGCCATTTAAAGCATCAAAATTACTTAAAAAATTCACTTACGCTGTTCTCAGCTACAATATGTCTTAAACCATATACTAAAAAAGCCCTGAAAACAGGGCTTTTTCATTAATTCATATTTTGGCTCATTTATGAACCACAACTTGCTGCCGCTGCGAGGGTTTCGCCCGCGTCACCAGAGAAGCTGTAATTCACAGGACCGCCAATAGCGGCATTGAGAACATCACCCCAACAAGATGATACTTCCTCACCGGCTGCCGGTTCTATATCAGCCAGATCCGATCCTTCCCCACCAGCTGCTGGCTCAATTCCAGCAATTTCTGTGTCATCTCCACCAGCGAATGGTGCGATACCAGCGAAGGATGTCGGGTCAAGATTTACCGGAGGCAGGCCTGTTACGGTCAAATTCAAACCTGAAAGACCAGGAGCGAATGCGCCGAACTGTCTGAAGAAGTCTTCAACATTGTCGATAGATCTAGCCAATTCACCAACAAATATTTGACCACGACCGCCAACAGGGCCATCGTCAGCATCAAAAAGGCGGTTTTCAATGAACGCTAAATCGCTTGCGCTCAAGATGCCACCTTGCGATGCCGGGACCAAACCATCAAAGTTGGCATTCAAGCCATCAATCACGATTGGCGCACCTGAAGCCGTATCAAGAAGTGTACCGTCCTCAATACGAACATAGAAGCTACCAGCATTGGTGAAGCCACTAAAGATCGTGCTGCCCAATGTGTTACCAGTGATTGTTAGTGTTCCCGGTTTGCCGGTTTCGTCGAACTGAAGACCGACTGGCGTTGCCAATGGATCTGTGTTGATGAAGCTGTTTGCCGCACCTGTCAGATCAATTTCACCGCCTTCAAAACGAGCACCCGTATCATGATCCGTAAAGGTGTTTCCAGCCAGTACGATTGTTGTGTGGTTTGAGCCATCAACATTCAGACCAAAATCATCATTGCCAGTAACCACGTTGTTCAAAATATTTACAACGTCTGTATCCTGAAGAATGATCCCTTCATCAAGGTTATCTGTGATGATGTTATCGGAAATCGTCACGTTTCTAACCGGGCTGGCACCTGTGCCATTAATGCGGATACCCTGATCATGGTTGTTTGTGATGATGTTGGTTCCACCGATTAAAATGTCGCTGATATTGGAGCCTTCAACTTCGATCCCTTCGTCATCGAAATTCTTGATTGTGTTACCAAGGATCCGAATGTTTGAAGAGTTGCTTGCAATATCAATACCTTCATCGGTTGTATGGGTATCGCCTGCACCATCACCATCGAGCGTATTGCCGGAGATGGTCACATCAGATGTTGTACCACCAAAGATGATAATACCATCGCTGTTCGGGTCATTGAT
>Ga0316204_10005146_pt1 | contig 22140 bp, 18 predicted proteins | sample 6monrhotite_MG_2_FD_205661 | JGI IMG/M metagenome (GOLD analysis project Ga0316204, IMG submission 205661) | Microbial mat bacterial communities from mineral coupon in-situ incubated in ocean water Damariscotta River, Maine, United States -... | ecosystem: Environmental > Aquatic > Marine >... | reverse complement strand
TGGGAAGCGCTGCCAACAGCAAACAACTTGAAAAGGATATACGTATTCTGAACACAGCGATAGCTGCCGAGCATGAGGCATTAGCGGCTTATCAACTCGGAGCAGTAAGCAGATTGCTCAGCAAGGGTATGTTAAAGGTTGCAGTGACATTTCAGGGGCATCATAAAGAACATATTGATGTTCTTGCAGGCACGATTCGCAAGCTTGGTGGAGTAGCTATCGATGCAAAAGACAAATATAACTTTCCGGTTAGTAAATTAAAGCAAGAGCGCGATGTGCTAACCTTTGCGGCCAGTTTAGAAAGGGGGGCGGTCAGTGCCTATGTTGGTGCCATCCCACTGTTTGATAATGGTGACCTTGCCAAAGCAGCGGCAAGTATTCTGGCAGATGAAGCGATGCACTGGGCCGTATTACGCCAGGCATTAGGTCTTGATCCTGTTCCGGGCGCTTTTTTCTCCTAGATCATAATGAACAGGCTCCATCAATTTGTCATTCTGAGTATCTGTTATTTAGGTAGCCAAAATCCGGCATATTCTGACTCTGACATGGATGTCATTGCTGGAGAGCGTGTTTACACACGATGCACAGGTTGTCATTCACCGGAATATCACCGTGCAGGGCCCAGTCACTGTGGGTTGTTGGGACGAAATGCAGGCAGTATAGCTGGATACGAATTTACGCCAGCTATGAAAAATTCGGGCATTATCTGGACAACAGATACGCTGAACCAGTTTTTAAAGGCACCACTAGATATGATACCCGGCACCAGCATGGGTTTTTTCGGTATTCCTTCAAACAAAGAGCGGATACAGTTAATTGCATTTTTGGCTACTTTGAATGAAAAATCTCCCTTGTGCAGGTAAACTATAAATCATGGATATGCAACCCACCTTAACTACAAACAAGTCTGCGAAATTAACCGCCTCTGCAACGGATAGTGAACTCGTCGCGCGGGTTCATGAAGGTCAAATTGATGCTTTTGAAGTGATCATGCGTCGTCACAACCAGCGTCTATACCGTATTGCGCGGAGCATTTTGCGAGAACATCATGATGCCATGGATGTAGTACAGGAAACTTACGTCAAAGCATATTATCAACTTCACCAGTTTAAGGGGCCGGAAGGTTTTGTAAGCTGGTTATCACGTATTGCCAGTAATGAGGCTATGATGAGAATTCGGAAATCAAAGTATATCGAATATACATTCGATGACCCCGATTTTAAACACCAGGACATGGAGTCCCCCGTTCCAGAACCTATGGATGATCTTGCCAACCTGCAACTACGCAAGTTACTTGAAAATGCAATCGACAATCTACCTGCAGATTATAGTAGCGTCTATGTGATGCGAGCTATACAACAGCTAAGCACACTGGAAACTGCGATAACGTTAGATTTAACTGAAGATGTTGTAAAAACACGCTACCTTCGAGCGAAACGTTCATTAGAGAAAGTATTTGAGGCTCACTTGGAAAAAGCCGCACTTGAGGTGTTTGAGTTTGCTGGCCAAAATTGTGATTCGATTGTGCGGTCAGTGTTCACCAGATTACCAATTTAAATAAATCATGTAAGTCAGCATGAGTTTGAGCCATAATTTTCCATCGATTCGGAAACTCTGGTTTTTAACACCACGCTAAGAGGCTTGGGTGAGATGGCTACTTGCCCAAGTCCTTCTTGAACGTTTTGATATGATTTTATTTCACACTTTTGTCAATAAAACTATTTAATTCAGAAACCGACCTAATTACATGTAAAGATTTGTTAGTCGATATATTTTCTAATTTTTGCATAAAGCTATTATTCCAAAATTTTGGACAAAGTCTTAGCACTTTATAGCTTTCTAAAGTTCCTTTTAAAATTGAGCTACCATCAGGCCAGCCTTCGGGCTGGACAACTAATCCTTTTAAAAATCGCTTTGTCACTAACCAATAACTGATAACATAAGGCAATTCTATATAGATCAGTGTATCAGCCACATCCAGCCGCTTATTAAATGACTCAATTGGCCCAAAGCCGTCAATAATCCAACTATCAGAGGATAGTATATTTTCATGTTCCTTATCGTACGTCTTTCGATCGACCAGATCGCCATTTTTTTTATATACAATTGAATCTAATGCATACAATTTAATACCTGTAGCTGATGCCAGATTTTTACTTAAAGTAGATTTACCACTACCGGGTTTACCGAACACTGCTATTTTCTTCATACTACCTCCATTAGTTTAGATTAAACCCATGAGGCAGAAATAGAAAACCCGCCTCTTGGGCGGGTTTGATAAATTATAAACGCATCAAAAATCCCACCATTCCTATGGAATGATGATAATAATTCGAGCTATCTGTTGCGTAAGATTTGTATTCATAGATAGATATTGATTGAAGGGTAGTTTGATGTCAACAGTTAATCGGATAATAATGTGGCCGCGAAAGCATATAAGGTTAAATGTATGGAAACATGAATCTATATATCTATTTAGTAGAAATAATTACGAAATCTCGCTATCTCCTATACATTCGTAATTCTGTCCCTAAACGACTACAATTTATATTGAGGCACTCTTTCAGATAGTGGCAATCCCTTAGTGGCTTAGACCAAAAGCAGGGATTTCGGTTTCATAGAAGAATCACATCTGATAATCCGCATCCAGGCAAACAAAAGGAGAGGAAAATGTTGCGTTTTCTGATTGTTATATTGATTGCAGGATTTTTATTTATGCTGACGGGCTGTAGTTTTTTCTTTAATAAGCCGATGCATGAACCTATCTACCCGTCGAGTAACCAGGCAGTAACCTATACTTTTGAAGTCCTTTCAGCGAACCCTATTAAGGAAATAAAACTATTTGAGACCGCGTCAAAGATTGATGCCAAGGCCAATAAAACCCCTGGCAAAAGACTCTTGAAAAAAAGCTGGAAAATGTCGGGCAAGACCACCTCAGAAACGGTCAAGTATATTAACACTTCAGGCTATGCCAAGAATCAACTGATCACCTATGAGTTTGAAGTGCTGGATAACCAGGGCTATAGTGGTTTAAGCAAAGTGGATTTTGCTATCAGACCCTACCCGGTTCCAGGCCATGCAGCCCCAATCTATGTGCAAGGCGATCCAAATCGCTTGCTCGATTTTGTCTTTATTCGTGATGACAGGTTAAAAACTGCAGCACAGCAACAGGCCTTTCGGCAAAGCTGCAAAAAAATGATTACCGATGCCATTATCAACATCGATAGTCTTAGCTCTAGCGGTAAAGAAATTCATCTGTTTTCATCGGCCTACAATTTTTATATTAATCCCGATCCAGGACATGCAAGCAGTTATAATCCGCCTTCATTAAATCCTCCCCATACGCAGCCAAAAAACTGGAAAAATATCAGCTTTGCCGAAGTCAAAGCGATACTGCATAATGAGAAATTGATCGACTGGTCCATGTATGGCAGCGGTCCTTTTTCAAGCCATATGAACAATCCAGGCACTATGCGCCATGAGTCAGGCCATAAGGCCTTTAATCTTGCCGATGAATACTGCTGCAATGGCGGTTATTACTCCGTACCACCCTATCCAAACCTCTGGAATTCTGAGGCTAAAGCAAAAGCTGCCGCTCCGGACAGAGGTAAAAGCACATCCGATGTCAGACAACTGAAAAGTGGTAGCAATAAAGTTAAATGGTGGAAAATTTGCGCAGACAGTTGTCAGATGAACAACGGTTTTATATTGCGCAGTTTTGATGACCCTGATCTCGATCGTATCCGCTATGTGATTATCGACACACTGACCAAGTAATATCGCTAAATAAGGAGAATTCAAATGAGCAAGCAAAGCAATGAGCGTTTATTGATGATTGCTCTCATTACTCTGGTATTGTTGTATTTAAATGCCTGCAATGCATACAAACTGACCCAGCAGCATCAGTCAGTCTCAAAACAAACTTCCACTTTTAATCCTGCCTGGTTCAAAGATACTGAGCATATGCATGCGGCTATTTTATTTCAAGTAAAAAATGGTCAAATTTCAACGCCACCATTGCCTGCTGAGCTCAGACCTGGTGCTCTTCCCTATCGCAGTCAGAAGGGCAGTCAGGTGACTGTTGTTTACTTCGATAGCGATGAAAAAGAGATAGGCCGTTATGCCAGTGAGGATCCAATTTTAGCACGCTCATGCATGACATCAGGGCGAGGTGTTCAACCGCTTGCTCAGGGTTTCTTTGAAGTGCTTGTGCCGGCAAACAGAAAAATTTCCGCATTGACACTGATTTCAAGAAATGCCAAGCCGGTTCAATATAATATCGCCAAACAGATGCAAACAATGGAGTGAATGGTAATACTGCAAAGAAATATCTGTTCCAATGGTTTGTGGCCCATGCCTAACAAAATTATCCTAAGCGCTTTAATCTTCCTAATTTATTGGCCTGTTAGCTCCTGGCATGGTTCTAGTCGCACAAGCCGCAACGCTTGCGCTTCAAAGCAGCCGTTTGGAAATTTTTCTGAATGACATAGATTATGGTTCTGCCAATGACAATAGCTGGGAGGAACCTGATTCCCGACAGTGGTACCTTTATGCATTTATTACGTCAACAGGTACAAAATGGCGGACTATATTGCTGCGGCGATCAGGGAATATTTTCAATAAGCGATAAGAAAAATCAAGCCAAAATCCTATCATACGTCACTAATAGTCAGAAAAATTTTACAACGTACAATATGGATACAGTATACCTTATACGATTAGAAATTGTTCATTAACAGGCAGGCCAATATCAGCAAGAATGGCAATTTCCACATCTGATATTACGTCTTCGCCACCAAAATTACTGTATGTAGACATAGCGCTGTCCGGAAATGCTTGTTCATCCAGGTGATACCAACCGCCTGTTTCCAGATCAACGGGTCCTCCATTGACGGCTACAGCATTTTCACCAATGAATGTATCCGCCTGCCGGTCAACAAGTAGTTCATAAGGCGAGTAAAAATCAGGGTCTTCAAACCAGCCATTAAAGCCCAAAGCATGGCCAAGTTCATGGGTCATGACCCCTTCAAAGCTGATTTGATCAGCCGTTACCCCATCATCGGGGGTGAAATCATAATATCCAACCTGGGTAAGATATTGAGTGGAGATAAAGATCTGCGCATCAAAATCTGCACCGGTTACGTCTTCACCATAAATCAGTTCATGTCCCACAGAACCTCGCCAGACATCGCCCTGAACCAACGCAGAAGACAGCGATCCTGCTCTGGCAAGGACACCTGCCTCGTCAATTGGCTTAATAACAATTTCTATCGATGCATTTGCATGGGCGTCAATATAATCATCCCATCTATCCCAGGCAGCTTGAACATTATTAATAATATCTGCCTGATATAAAGTCAGTTCATTACCGGGATCATCAAAGGTTAAAACTATCGGCGTGAACGCTTCAACGCTTAGATTACTGGCATAAGACAGCACGGAACTATGTCCAGCGGCTAAAGAACTATCAGTATCATCAACCATAGCCAGCAGCGCCTGGACATCAGCAATATGACTTGAATTATAAACAGCATTCAGTGTGTCAATTTTATCAGTGAAGGTATTGGCAACAGCGATACGATTATTCAAAGTGACCAGATCAGTATTTTGAGAACCATCGGCGATTTGTTTAACAATTGATGACAACGTCGCCTCACCGGAAGCAAGCAGATCGACATAAAAAGCCAAACCACCAGCATCTGGTTCTCTTCCATACATCTGCTGAAAAAGGTTGGTCACCAGATCATTATTCGAGAGTGAACCAAAATTATTGGTAAATTCCTCTGAGTGACCGAATGCACTCAGCGCTTGAGTCAAATCGCTACTGGAATCAAAGATACTTGCCCAATAAGCCAGGCCTTCCGGATCTGCAGGACGGCCATAATAAGCAACAAACATTTGCTGCGCCAGGTCAATGGAGGATTGTGAGCTCATATCAATATATCCTATCAGTCTGAAATTGTAAGAGATTAGTCAGAAATTGAATAATATTTGAAATCAAATAATACTATTAAACATTGCTATAAGGCTATATCAAAACTTGGCAACTGACAATAAAGGATATACCTATGTTTGTTAGGATGTCTAACACTTCGTTACTATAATGACTCATATATTATTTATGTTATATTGACCATCAAAATTCATTTTCAAAAAGTTTTTAAACTATGGCATCGATAGAAAAATCAAGACTTCAAGAAATAAAAACCAATAATATCCCCTGGAAAAAATGGGGGCCTTATTTAAGCGAACGCCAATGGGGCACGGTGCGTGAAGATTATAGTCGCAATGGCGACGCCTGGAATTACTTTTCCCACCAACAGTCGCTGTCACGAGCTTACCGCTGGGGAGAGGATGGCCTGGCTGGGATATCTGATGATCGACAACTTATCTGCTTCGCATTGTCACTCTGGAATGGCAACGATCCCATATTAAAAGAACGTCTGTTTGGAGTGACAAATCGACAGGGCAATCATGGTGAAGATGTCAAAGATTATTATTTCTATCTGGACAGCACCCCCAGCCATTCCTATATGAAGTATCTCTACAAATATCCCCAGGCCGAATATCCTTATGCCGATCTGGTTAAAACCAATCAATCCCGTACAAAACTGGAACCAGAGTACGAATTACTGGACACCGGTGTTTTTCACGAAGATCGTTACTTTGATGTGTTTGTTGAATATGCCAAGGCGGATGCCGAAGATATTCTGATCCAGCTCACCGTCTATAACCGCGGACCAGATACAGCTTCATTGCGTGTCCTCCCAACCCTGTGGTTTCGTAATACCTGGGCCTGGAATGGGGAAAGCGCCCAGCGTCCGCTGTTGAACGGCACTGATAATGTCAGGATCACGCATCCTGAGCTGGGTGAATATTATTTATATTGCGAAGACTCGCCCAAGCTATTGTTCACTGACAATGAAACCAATAACGAAAAATTATTTAACAGCGCCAACAACTCCCCATATCTCAAAGATGGTATCAATGACTATATTGTCCAGCACCAGGAAAAGGCGATTAATCCGGATAAAGTGGGCACCAAAGTGGCGGCTGATTATAACCTGAGCATTGGCTCCGGGGAAGCCAGTATAGTCCGGCTGCGCCTGACACAGGAACGGTTCCAATCCAGTGCCAGAGCCTTTGATGAAGACTTTAATAGTATATTTCAGACACGTCGCTCCGAGGCGGATGCATTTTATCAGGAACTCACACCCGAACAGCTCTCAGAGGATGAAGGACGGGTGATCCGCCAGGCTCTTTCGGGCATGATGTGGAGCAAACAATATTATGAATATCATCTGCAAACCTGGTTGCAAGAACACGCGCAACAGGGGCTCGGTTTGCGCAACACAAAATGGTCGCATATGGATAGCCATGACATTATTTCAATGCCAGATAAATGGGAATACCCCTGGTACGCGACCTGGGATCTCGCCTTTCATACCATTGCGCTGGTAATGGTGGATGCCGATTTTGCCAAACAGCAATTAATGCTGTTTCTGGAAAACCGATATATGCATACGGACGGACAATTGCCTGCCTATGAGTGGAATTTCAGTGACGTCAATCCTCCCGTACATCCTTTTGCATTTTACTCGGTATACCTTATTGACAAGGAAGCCCATGATGAGGGCGGTGATGTTGAATTTCTAAAACAGGGCTTTGATAAACTCAGCCTGAATTTTAACTGGTGGATAAATAAAAAGGATGCTGCCGGGAAAAGTGTCTTTGAAGGCGGGTTCCTCGGTTTGGACAATATCGGTGTATTTGACCGCAGTTCGACATTGCCTACCGGGGGTAATCTTGAGCAGTCCGATGGCACCGCCTGGATGGCATTATATGCCCAATACATGCTGCGGATCGCAATTGAGCTGGCGCATTACGATCCGGACTATGAAGACGCTGCACTGACTTATCTGGAACATTTTATCAACATTGCCAGTGCTATGGATAAGATTGGCTACAACAATGATGAAATGTGGGATGAAAAAGATGGTTTTTTTTATGACGTGCTGCGCTTTCCTGATGGTAGTGGCGCTCGCCTCAAAGTACGCTCTCTGGTTGGCCTGCTACCTATGTGTGCCTGTAGTGTGATTGAAGCCGATGAACTGGATGCCTTACCAAGATTTAAAAAACGTTTTGAAACTGTGGTCAGCCAGCAATCAAAATTAACCCAAAATATCAGCTGTCCCATAAAACCTGGGCAAAATGGCCGACGCCTGCTCGCGGTGTTGAACGAAAACAAGCTACGCCGCATTCTCTCACGTCTGCTTGATGAAAATGAATTTCTTGGACCATATGGTATTCGCTCACTATCCCGTGTGCACGCAGATGAACCTTACTCATTTCACTGGAATGAGCAAACATATACGGTAGCTTATCTCCCCGGGGAATCCGACTCAGGAATGTTTGGAGGCAATTCCAACTGGCGCGGACCGGTGTGGATGCCGACCAACTTTTTGCTGCTCAGGGCCATACTCATCCTCTATAGCTACTATGGTGATGAGTTTAAGATGGAATATCCAACGGGCGCCGGGAATGAAATGACCCTGTATCAAATAGCACAGGATATAGCGCATCGATTATCATCCATCTTCCTTCGTAATCCTTCTGGGAAACGTCCGGTTTATGGCGACACAGACAAATTCCAGAACGATCCCCACTGGCGAGATCACATCCTGTTCTATGAATATTTTCACGGGGACGATGGTTCAGGCATTGGTGCCAGTCATCAGACCGGTTGGACCGGACTCATCGCCACAATTCAAGTGCTCTTCGCATCCTTGAAACCCGAGGAACTTATAGATGCTGGTATGGGGGCGGCAACTGATATTATGGCCGAGGCACTCAATACTAATCAAAAGAAAATATGATCATAAAACACATCTCAATCCTTGTAACACGTTAGCCAAAAACCCAATGAGTTATATCGTTAAATACTGATTCAGAGTGGTTTAATTTCGTTAGTTATTAATAAAAATGCAAAGTAAATGCTCGATAGTTTGCAAAAAACGATTGAACTTCCTATCCTTTAGTTAACACGTCTGCAAGTATTGGTGGTTTTACTTCCAATATTTACGTGTGCGAAACAAGACATTCACTACAGCGGAAGAAAAGAAAGCGACCCATAATCGAAATACTAGTTGATGAAATAGAATATCTCGTCATAAAAAAATTTAGCTGCCCTTAAAACAATCATTATTGATTGATCGTGAGGCAAGCTAATGGATCGAAGGGAACTTTCGATAATTACAATAAACTAGAGAGGATGGACATGTGAAAAAGATACAATCAAATAAACCCACAATTGATCAGGAAATTGAAAACCCACGGAGGAACTTTCTTAAGAAAACCGTTCAGACCACTGCTGCAGTTGGGGCTGCAACGATAGCCGGCGCACCATTCATCGGTAATGCCCAGGCTGCAAAGACCACCACCTGGAAGATTCAGACCTCCTGGCCCGGTGGTATCGGTCTGGAAATTTTCAAGGAATGGTGTAACGGTATCATCGAGAAAACGGGGGGTGAGCTGGCATTTAAACCATTTGGTGCCAAGGATGTTGTGGGTGAATTTCAATTATTTGATGCGGTCAAAAACGGTGTGCTCGACGCAATGAACCCCTTCACTCTTTATTGGGCGGGTCGCATGCCATCAGCGGTATTTCTAAGCTCCTATCCTTTGGGCCTGCGCCAACCACACGAATGGGATGTATTTTACTATGGTCTGGGTGGACTGGAACTGGCTCAGGAAGCATTTGGCAAGATGGGTCTGCATTATGTTGGTCCGATTCACCATGGCCCTAATATTATCCATTCCAAGGTGCCGATTCGTTCTATTGATGATTTCCGTGGCCGTAAAATGCGTCTGCCTGGTGGCATGGTTGCAGAACTATTCCAGGCGGCAGGTGCGAAGACCACCTTGTTACCGGGTTCGGAAATTTTCCCAGCTCTGGAGAAAGGTACCATCGACGTAGCTGACTATGTCGGACCTGCGATCAATCATGCTCTGGGTTTTCACCAGGTGACCGATTATATTTCTATGGGACCACCAGGATTCATGTCTATCTATCAACCGGTGGATTTGATGGATCTGACGGTCGGACAAAAATCATGGGATAAGCTATCCGATAAAATGAAGCAGTTCGTTGAAATGGAAACCCGCTCTTATTCCATTCTTCATCACGCTAAAATACAGGCGGCCGATCAAAAGGCCTGGAAGAAGTTCTCGGAAGCGGGCACTGAAATCACCCGTCTCAGTGAAGATGATGTCGAAGCCTTTACCCAGTTGGCCATTCCTCTCATGTTTAAATGGGCTAACAAAGATCCTTACGCAGCCAAAGCATTCAAGATACAACTTGATTACATGATGTCTGGGTCTCTGGGTTATATGGATGCTGAGATGATCAAGGGACAAACGCTGAAAGTCTGATTTACCCCTTAATCAAGTGATGGGATATTGCATTTCGGTGCAATGTCCCATCTCAGCTTTAAAAACCATTTGGCTTGTTCAAAGGTTTCAGGAGACGTCATGATATGCCTGAGTTGAATTTTGTACTACCTCACTGGGTGTACTGGGGTGGACTTGTCCTGTTTCCCCTGTGCGTATTAATTTTTTATCGTATTTTACAAAACAACAACACTGACGCCCCCGTGGTTTCCTTGCCTCTGGGATATTTTTTACTATTGACCGGCGGTTTTATTGGTATACACCGGCTGTTTGTAAAAAGTCGATGGGCGCTGATATTTATTGCTCTGTTTGTCAGTATTCTAATCATCAATACTCAGGTTCGGGATGCTCGCGATACTCTATCTAACGTTACAAATGATATCAAGCTGGCTGACTTTAAAATACAAAGAGCTGAAAAAGCCATCAAAAAAGGTCGTCGAGGCGCTCAGGAAAAACTACAGCGGGCACAGCAGCATCAAACTGAAGCGATAACCGCTCTGTCGCAGGCTCAGGAACGGACTGAACAGTGGGATCAGGTCTCCATGGGCATTGGTGGTCTGATGTTATTATTACTGGTGGTAGATGCACTACTACTACCAGGTCTGGTGCGTAAACAAAACCAGCTGGAAAAAAATATTTCTCATGAAGGTTTCAGCTGCCCGGCTGTTGAACAGGAACACGACGACAGCCGCGAACCGTTCCTGTTCAGCCGCGCTATTTCTCGCCTCAACGCCACAGTTGGTGAGTTTGTCGCTTACTGGTCAATTCTTGCAGTCATGGTTTACTACTATGAAGTGATTGCACGTTATGTCTTTAATTCACCCACCAATTGGGCACACGAGAGCATGTTTTTAATGTTTGGCATGCAGTATCTGCTTGCCGGGGGTTATGTTCTGCGTGAAGGAGCTCATGTACGCGTTGACGTCATTTACATGCGGCTTCCCAATCGAATTAAGGCAATTGTTGACATAGTCAGTTCGATCTTCTTCTTCATTTTCACTATCGCATTGATGGTCACCGGCTGGATCTTTTTTCATGATTCATTTGAAGTGGGCGAAGTTTCCTTTACCGAATGGGGGATACAATATTGGCCAATTAAATTTGCCTTGCCATTGGGTGCTGCCCTGCTGCTGTTACAGGGGATAGCCCAGTTGCTCAATGATATTGCGGCGTTTCTTCATCCAGAGGAAGTTATCCTCGATACCGAAGTCCGGCCGGAGGGTTAAACGATGGGAATTGAAATCGATATTTTTTGGCTGACCATCCTCATGTTCGGCTCACTATTGCTGCTGTTAATGACCGGCTTGCCCCTGGCTTTTGTCACCGGTGGACTGGCTTGCGTATTCCTATTTCTGTTTGGCGATGCCCATATGCTCAATATATTGCCTTCCCGGATTTTTCCGTTAATGACCAATTATCAGTTGTCTGCCATACCCTTGTTTATTTTTATGGCTTCGATGCTGGAACGTGCCGGAATCATCGAAGAGCTGTATGATATGGTCTATAAGATGCTGGGCGGACTGAAAGGCGGACTGGCAATTTCCACTATCATTGCCTCTACCTTGCTGGCTGCTATGTGTGGTGTGATCGGTGCGACCGAAGTCACGATGGGAATGATCGCATTGCCGGCAATGATGCGCAGGAAGTATCATCCGACAATTGCCTGTGGTTCCATCCTGGCGGGCGGTACTCTGGGCATTTTGATTCCGCCCTCTATTCTGGCGATCCTGTTTGCAGTAATAGCTCAACAATCCGTTGGGGAATTGTTTATAGGCGCGGTAGTACCGGGTTTGCTGCTGGCATTTTTATACGTTGTCTATGTCAGTATTGTCACCAACCTAAATCCGGAACTGGGTCCCCCCCTTGCTGAGGAAGATCGAATCAGCACTCGGGAAAAGTTTGCTTTGTTGAAAGGTATGTTTGCTCCTTTGATATTAGTAATGCTGGTTCTTGGATTGATATTCGCTGGTATTGCGACCCCGGTAGAAGCAGCTGGCGTTGGCACGTTTGGGGCATTGGTGGTTGCCGCTATGCATCGACGTCTGAATCTGGAAAATATCCGCTCAGCCGCCATTTCGACCCTGAGGGTCACCGGCATGGTGCTTTGGGTCATCTTCGGCGCAACCCTGTTCGTGGGCTTCTATGTCGTTAATGGTGGTCAGGAATTTGTTAATGCTTCTATCGCAGGCACCGGACTCGGTCCCTATGGCATATTAGTTCTGATGATGGTACTGCTGGTCATCCTGGGAATGTTTCTTGACTGGGTTGGTATCTTATTATTGGCCGTCCCCATATTCATTCCATTGCTGAAAACCATGAGCTTTGACGGTGTGTTTGGTTTACCGGGCGTTGCCCCCGAAGAATTGGCCTTATGGTTCGGTGTGGTTTATATGGTCAATATGCAGATGTCCTTTATCAGTCCGCCGTTTGGTTATGCATTGTTTTATCTTAAAAGCGTTGCCCCTCCGGAAGTCACCATGGGACAGATTTATCGATCATCAGTCCCCTTTCTGTTCCTACAGGCAACCGGATTGGCCATCTGTATTATTTTCCCTGAGGTAGTTCTCTGGTTACCCCGTCAGGTCTATGGTGGTTGATGATAACTGGTGACTAACTATGAAAATTCCAGATAATATTTACTTCTACGGTACCTGTCTGATAGACCTTTTATATCCTCAGGCAGGTATCGCCGCAATGAACCTGATTAAAGCGGCTGGAGTCGATGTTATCTATCCAAAACTGCAATCCTGTTGCGGACAACCGGCATTTAACTCGGGTTATCGCGCTGAGGCATTAATCGTAGCCCGGAGCCAAATGGCCTGCTTTCCCGAAAACTTTCCTATCGTCATCCCCTCCGGTTCCTGTGCCGGCATGATTAAACATCATTGGCCAGAGCTATTTGCCGGTGAACAGGATGAACAACAAGCCTGTTCTATTGCTTCCAGAGTATTTGAACTGAGTGAGTTCCTGGTGGATGTGCTTGATATTCACCTGCAGGATTCAGGACCCCCAATAAAAGTGGCCATACATACATCCTGTTCTGCGCGACGTGAAATGGGCGTGGCTGACAAGATTGAATCTCTGGTTGCACAGCTTGATAATGTCGAAGTACTGGAACAGCAGAATAAAGCCGAGTGCTGTGGCTTTGGCGGTACTTTTGCTCTCAAACAAGCGGATATTTCCGGGGCCATGGTCGGCGACAAAAGCCAGGCCATTGTCGCTACCGGTGCTGAGGTATTAATCAGTCAGGATTGTGGTTGTTTGATGAATATAGGCGGTGCGCTGGAAAAACAAAATCAGGGCCCACGGGTTATGCACCTTGCCGAATTTATTAGTGAGCGTACCGATGTCTCATAGTAGCAATCAGACCAGTGACTTTCATCAGCGCATCGATAATGCCTTGCACAATAAGCAGGTGCGAAAAAATTTCCGTCATGCTATGACCGGCTTGATGAATAAAAGAGCCCAGCAGTTTAGTGACGCCGATGAATTGTCACAATTGCGCACACAAGATCGTCTGATCCGCGCCAATGCCCTGCTGAAATTACCGGAATTACTGGTACAACTGGAAAGCAAGTTAGTTGACAATGGCATTCAGGTCCATTGGGCAGAAAATGACCGGCAAGCAAATGAAATCACCTTAACAATCTTAACGGAACGCAATGCTAAAACCGTGGTAAAAGGCAAGTCCATGGTCAGTGAAGAAGTGGCAATGAATCACTATCTCGAACAGCATGGCATCACGGTGACCGAGTCTGATCTGGGTGAGTTTATTATTCAATTGGCTGGTGAAACGCCCTCGCATATCGTGATGCCGGCAGTGCATAAAAACCGCCAGGAAATTGCCCAATTACTGCATCAACAATTCCCCCATATTCCTTATACTGAGGATGTCGACGAGTTGACATTAGCAGCCCGGCAGATTATGCGCGAGCGTTTTGAACAGGCCGATGCCGGTATAACCGGGGTCAATTTTATGGTGGCGGAAACGGGAACCCTATGCCTGGTGGAAAATGAGGGCAATGGCCGTATGTGCTCGACAGTGCCACCATTACACATCGCGATCACCGGAATAGAAAAAGTGGTGGAAAAACTATCGGATGTTCCTCCCTTATTGAGCATCTTAGCGCGTTCAGCCACCGGACAATTAATTACCACCTATTTCAATATGATCAGTTCACCACGCAAGACCGATGAAAAAGATGGGCCTGAAGAAGTGCATTTGATCCTGGTGGATAATGGCCGCTCCCATGTTCGCATGGATGCAGAGTTATTAGAAACGTTACGTTGCATCCGTTGCGGTGCCTGCATCAATCATTGTCCGGTATATGTGCAGGTGGGTGGTCATGCTTATGGTACCGTTTATCCGGGTCCTATCGGTATCGTATTGGAACCGCAACGCCTGGGCCTGGATACAATGGGCACTTTAACCTCTGCCTGTACCATGTGTGGTGCCTGTGCCGAAGTATGTCCGGTTGGCATTCCCCTGCCAAAATTGATCAACCGTCTGCGTTCTGAGGCAGTAGAAGGAAAACATTTTGGAAAAGATAGTGTAGCAGGTTTAAAAGGCCAGGGGAGTTTGCGTAAAACTAAAGAAAATCTGCTCTGGACTATCTGGCAATGGCTGTACTCCCGGCCTTTTGCTTACCGAATGTTTTTAATGCTGGCCACCCGCCTGCGTTTTTTAACGCCCACCAGATTAGGTGGCTGGACTCGCTATCGCAATGCACCTAAACCCGCCAGAAAAAGTTTACACGAAATGGCAGCCAGCGAAGGCTATGTTCATGACTAGTGCACGCGAACAGATTCTAAAGCGTTTACAGCAAAACAAAGTGCCTGATAGCGGTGAAGTCCCGGTATTTGTTCCCAGCTATGGCTGGAGCCAAGAGCAAAGAATTGAACAATTTAGTCAACATATTCAGGCGGTGCATGCTGAAATCCATCGTGTTAACAAGGAAAACTGGCTGGGACTGTTATTTAAGGTAATAACACAGAAATCGGTGACTCAGTTGCTAATGTCTCAGGCAACTGACATCGGTAAAGAAGTACTTGCCAATCGACCTGATAACATTCAACTACTGGACTACGAGCAGAGCATGGAAAGCTGGAAAGTAGAGTTTTTTAGCAAAGTATCGGCTGGTTTGACCACTACCAAAGGAGCGATTGCCGAAACTGGTAGTTTAATCCTATGGCCAACGGTTCAGGAACCGCGTTTGATGTCATTAGTACCGCCAATTCATATCGCGGTTTTAGATGCAGACACTCTCTATGATACCTTTGCTCAGGCCATGCAGGAACAGAGCTGGGCTGATGCCATGCCCACCAATGCCCTGTTAATTTCCGGACCATCAAAGACCGCGGATATTGAGCAGGTTCTTGCTTATGGGGTACATGGTCCGAAAGAACTTGTGGTAATTATTCGAGATTAAAGAGTGTCTATCTGGATAATTGCATGGACACAGAAGAGGAAATCACCATGAAAGAAAAAATTGGTTTCATTGGCCTGGGTATTATGGGCAAACCCATGGCCATTAATCTTGTCAATGCCGGATATTCTGTCTGGGTACATGCGCGCCGTCCACATATGATGGAGCCATTGACTGAAATCGGGGCGACCGCCTGTTCGACGTCACGAGAAGTATCAGAAAACTGCGACATTATTATTACCAATGTCTCCGATACCCCGGATGTTGAGCAGATTATTATTGGCGAACACGGTATTATTTACGGTGCCAGCGAAGGTTGTCTGGTCATTGATATGAGTACCATTTCCCCTTCTGCCACCCGAGCCATTGCCAGCCAGTTAAGCGAAAAAAATATCGACATGTTAGACGCTCCGGTTTCGGGTGGTGAAAAAGGTGCCATCGAAGGCAATCTATCGATCATGATTGGCGGTAGTGAGGACAGTGTCAATCGGGCTATGCCGGTATTCGAGGTTCTGGGGAAGAACATAGTACATATTGGTGCTAACGGGGCAGGTCAGGTGGCCAAGGCATGTAATCAGGTCATTATTGCCCAAAGCATTGCCGCTATAGGTGAAGCCTATATTCTTGCACAGGCCTCGGGAGTCGCTCCGGAAAAAGTTCGCGCCGCCTTAATGGGAGGCTTTGCCGGTAGCCGGGTACTGGAGGCACATGGACAGCGAATGCTGGATCGCAACTTTCAACCGGGCTTTAAAGCCCGCTTACATCATAAGGATATGCGTATTGCCATGGAAGCGGCACATGAGCTGGGCATTGCCCTGCCCGGAGCAGCACAGGCAACCCAATACCTGAATGCCCTGGTGGGAACGGGGAAAGGCGAAGATGATTCTATTGCTATTTTGCAATTACAAGAAGCCATGAGTGGTGTCACTGTAAACCATCGCAAAGAATAAATCTGGGGGAAGGACAATGATCGAACGCATCACCGTAGCAGGGCTCCAGATAGCGAAGCCTCTTTATGATTTACTCAAAGATGAGATTGCTCCCGGGACCGGAATCATGGCAGATGACGCCTGGCAAGGATTTGCCCGAATCATTGAGCAAATGAGCGCAAGAAACCGTGCCTTGCTTGAACGGCGTGATGAATTGCAGGCCCGAATTGATGCCTGGCACCTCGAACACAAGCACAGGCCGCTGGATCTTATCGCCTATAAACAGCACTTGTATGACATCGGTTATCTGCAACCTGAAGGCCCTGATTTCAAGATCACAAGCGCGAATGTCGATGCTGAAATTGCCACCATCGCAGGTCCTCAGCTAGTGGTACCGGTTAGCAATGCCCGTTACGCATTAAATGCAGCCAATGCCCGTTGGGGCAGCCTGTTTGACGCCCTCTATGGTACTGATGTCATCCCAGAAGACGATGACGCGCAACGAAGTGCTCGTTTTAATCCGGTGCGCGGAGCCAGGGTCATTGCTTTCGCGAAAAATTTTCTCGATGAAGCTGTGCCATTACGAAATGGCAGCTACGTCGATGCGATTGCCTACACCTTAAAAAATGGTCAACTGTCGGTCATTCTTTCCAGCGGCAAACATACCGGACTCGCCAATCCCTCACAGTTTAAAGGCTATCAGGAAAAAGAAGCTAAAATTTCATCATTGCTATTAATCAATAATAACCTGCATATTGAAATAGATTTCAATACTGACCACCCGATTCACGAGCTGCATCCAACGGGCATACGGGATATTTATCTGGAAGCCGCCATTTCTACCATTATGGACTGTGAAGACTCTGTGGCGGCAGTTGATGCCGATGACAAGGTTAACGTTTATCGTAACTGGCTGGGATTAATGAAGGGAGAACTTTCTGCCCGATTTTCCAAGCATGGCAACAGCCAGACACGCACACTGAATAACAACCGGCGTTACCTTTCGCCAGAAGGGTCATTTTTTGCTCTCTCTGCTCGCAGCCTGATGTTGATTCGTAATGTCGGTCACCTTATGACCACAGATGCGGTGCTGGATAAAAACGGTAATGAGATATTTGAAGGCATGCTTGATGGCTTTATTAGCAGTTTTTGTGCTTTACATGATTTAAAGGGTAACAGCCCTTTTAAAAACTCTGCGCACGGAAATGTCTATATCGTTAAACCTAAAATGCATGGCCCGGATGAAGTGCAATTTACCGTTGATTTTTTTACCGAACTGGAAAAAACGCTCGGACTAGCCCCCAACACCATTAAAATCGGTATCATGGATGAAGAACGACGAACCACGCTCAACCTAAAGGAATGCATACGTGTCGCCAGTGAACGAATTATCTTTATAAACACCGGATTTCTCGATCGCACAGGTGATGAAATACACACCTCCATGGAAGCCGGCCCCATGATTCGTAAAAACGATATGAAATCATCACTATGGTTGCAAGCCTATGAAGACTGGAACGTTGATGTAGGGCTTGCCTGCGGCCTGGCAGGTAAAGCCCAAATCGGCAAAGGCATGTGGACCATGCCGGACAGAATGCATGACATGATGGCACAAAAAATTGCCCATCCACAAGCGGGAGCCAGTACCGCCTGGGTCCCTTCGCCAACGGCAGCGACCTTACATGCCATCCATTACCACCGGGTTTGCGTGTCCAAACAACAACAGGAACTCATGGCGCGTGAGCACGCCAATATTGACGACCTGCTCCGAATTCCTCTGGCCAGCGATACATCCTGGAGCAAAGAGGAAATTCAGAATGAGCTGGACAACAATATGCAGGGATTACTGGGTTATGTAGTCCGTTGGATTGACCAGGGCATGGGCGCTTCAAAGGTACCGGATATCAATCACATCGACTTGATGGAAGATCGAGCCACTCTACGTATTTCCAGCCAACATATTACCAATTGGCTTTATCATGGTGTTATCAGTGAATCACAAGTCATGTCATCAATGAAACGCATGGCCGAGTTTGTTGACCGCCAGAATATCGGTGAAGCAAATTATATCAATATGTCACCGCATTACATCAGTCTAGCCTTTCAGGCTGCCCAGGATATGATTTTCCATGGTCGAGGCGTCCCAAATGGTTATACTGAACCCACCCTGCATCGACGCCGTAAACACCTGAAGGCCGTACTCAGGGGCGATACCTGATCGCTGAAATCAACAAATAAAGAATTTAGAGTATCGGCACGATACAAGAAGTATTGTGACTTTAATAATTTAAAAAGGGAATGGTATTTATTTTGCAGGAATAGCGAACAATACTATAAATGCCAGGATGATCGATAACATGGTAAAACCTATGCTTCGTAACCAGTATGCTTTACCCTTGTAGGAATGACGATTTGCAATGAGAGCAACTATGCACTGTAACAGATAGTAAAGTGCGAAAGCACGGGAAGCCAGGGTGATAATCTCTAGAAGATCTGCGGACCATATTAATATAATTGCCAGAGCTGACACTATCAGGTAGCCATTATTTGACGTGAGTCTCCCTCTGCTGCTTTCACTCGCCAATCCTCCTGCACCGACCGTATCGGCAACACCAGCACTGAACTGACTCATTATTGCTGCCACGATTAACATCAGGGGTAGAACAGTTGCTGCCAGTCCGGTGACAGTGACAATGTCTGCGATCCGGATATTCTCAAGATTAATATGTTGCACAATCGGCATCAATACAATGACTGATACGACATATAAGATACCAGAAATGAGTTGTGCACGACGCATAGTTTGAACACGTATTTCAGCATGATATTTTTCACCCAGAAACCGTGATGTCTCAAAACCCTGCACGACCAATAATATTCCAAATAGCATAAATATCTTGGTTGTCCAACTTCTATCCTGGACATTAAAGGTGAGAGATTGATCCGTTTGCATAAAGTGAAAGTCGTACACCATGACTCCAATCAACAGGGCCGCTACAATTGATAACTGTATGGACATTGCAAATGCTTCCAGCTTCTCAAGTCCGCCTAAGCCTCGTAAAAAACCTGTCATGGCAATAAATACTATAATGATTGTGGTGAGCGTTCTTTCCAAACTCAGTGCATCCTCAAACCCCAGGTAGTTCAGCAAAAATGACGACAACAAAGACAGGTAGAAGGCAACCGCAGTCACATAAGCAAAAGAAAGTGCAGTGTTAGCAACAAAGTCGATCCTGTATATTAAAGGGTTAGCTTTCTGTTCATGTATAAGGGATTCAGCATGAAGAATATTAAAACGAATGACACCGCCGATAGCATAGGCAAGCACAACGATAACGAAAACAGCAAGTGGAGAATATATGCCAATTACGCTTGCGAGCATTGGTGCTATGATAAGAAAGCCGCTGCCAATGATAGAAGAAAGTGGGGTGAGTGTTGCTTGCCAGGACTTATTCTTGAGCAATCGTGGATGGAACATAAACAGCAATACAGTAACTACAAGTATTACAAGTATGGTGTTTAACATATGTTCTTCCTGTTTTTTAATCTCAAGCAAAAAGCAACACCGCTGAGAGAAATAACTCTGCTTATATGTGCGACATTATTAGCGAATATATTTTCTTGCACTGTAATAATTATCAAGAAAAATCCTTTAGATGTTTTTATGCGGAATTATCTGTTGGTGATGAATCGATATCAGTTTGTTTTCGTGTAGGAATCACAAGAACAGGGAATCGGGATTTATGAAGGACCCCTTCGCTGACGCTACCTAAAATAAGTTGATACATCGCGCTTTTCCCATGAGTACCTAAGACTATCATGTTCACATCGAGTTTCTCAGCTTCTTCAAGAATTGTTTTTACCGATGGTCCGTGTACAAGAAGCGCTGTTGCATTCAGTCCTTCGGCACGCAATTGTTCGGCTATTTCTTGAATCTGATGATGCTCTTGATGAAATTTCTTTGACAGGGATTCACGGGCTGCTAGTGGATCGGTTTTAAATTCCAGGACGTCTGGTTCGGGCTCTGCATTATGAATTATACACACACTTGCTGAAAGTGGTTTGGCAATTTTTTTCACCTGATTCATAATTATTTCTGTACTATCAGAAAGGTCTAATGCAACCAGAAGCTTCATGTTTTTTCTCCAAATTTACGCACTATTCTGCCAGATATGTCGCCCGCCAATCCTGGTTAAAGCTGGTCATAAGGATAGGAAAGTCAATGGCATGTTTCAATCTATCAATAGGGAACAGGTCACTATCGCCAGGTCAGCAGGAATAAAATTCAGGAATAAGAAAAACAGATTGGCGTTGGTTATTTCTTCTGTATTAGCAACTCCTAAAATGCCGTTTTGTAAGCACTTGAGCAATTCAATATACTGACAGAAATGATTATTATACACTAAAATTAATCGGTCATGGGAAATAACAAATTTGATTAAAACTTGTAAAATATCATTGATTTTTTTATTATCTTCGACATGAGTAAAGTAAAAAACTATATTGATGGCGTCAAGTCAATCGAAAATCTAATCACCATTAGCGAATGCCGAAACCTTATTTCTAAGGGAAATAGAATAGGGTTTGAAGAAGCAACAGTGAATTCTGATAATTCTCAGGCAGTCATTAAAGAAATTCGAAATAATTATAGAGTGCACATTGATGATCCTGGCCTGGCTATCAAGCTATATAGGAGGGTTTTTCAATATCTACCCAGAACTGTAGATGGATGGATAGTAAACGGCTTGAACGAGAGATTTCGATTTTACCGTTATGAAAAAGCTCAGTACTTTAAATGGCATCAAGATGATTCCTATGTAAAAGAACCTGGTTTAGAAAGCCGATATACTTTTTTGATTTATTTAAATGAAGATTATGAAGGTGGTGAAACAGAGTTCGAAAACTTTATTGTAACCCCTAAAACTGGAATGTCAGTACTGTTTCCGCATGACTTGAAACATCAGGCACGTGATATCCAAACGGGTGTAAAGTATGCTCTTCGAACCGATGTTATGTACCGTAAATAGTTAAATATGATCTAAATCATACTGCGAATGACCGGTGAGTGACTTTTTACCGACTTTATGTACACACAACAATAGCCGTTATATACTGGGTTCATGATTCTCTGAAGCTGTGATTTCCTCTAATTTTTGTTACAACTGGTCATGGGCTTATAACGGCAATTCGATAGATTTTCTGAATCCAGGGGTAAGCTGTTCCGGTATGCCTGAAGAGTTTTATGAGTTATGCGATGAAAGTAAATGATGATTATGAGTCCAACTGAACTAGCAAAAATTTATATGATGTCTTTCTTTGGGCATAAGCCCCTGGAG
>Ga0316204_10005145_pt1 | contig 22142 bp, 13 predicted proteins | sample 6monrhotite_MG_2_FD_205661 | JGI IMG/M metagenome (GOLD analysis project Ga0316204, IMG submission 205661) | Microbial mat bacterial communities from mineral coupon in-situ incubated in ocean water Damariscotta River, Maine, United States -... | ecosystem: Environmental > Aquatic > Marine >... | reverse complement strand
CCACCGAGGTCGAGACCCTGCTCGGCGACCCGACCCAGGCCAAGGAAAAGTTAGGCTGGACCCCCAAAATTAGCTTCACCGATCTCGTCAGCGAGATGGTGACCGAGGATCTCAAGGTCGCCGAACGTGATGAACTCTGCCGCAGGGAAGGCTATCAGACCTTCGATTACAATGAATAGGGGAAGAACGCGCAGTTTACAGATGTAAATGGGTATTTTTGACCCCGTCATCGGGCATCCGGGATGAGCTGAATAATTACCGCGGACCTTGGGTTGAACAGCGGCCTTGGTATACTTCGCGGTCGGTGTCACAATAACGGGCTGAATCACCCGAGGGCCTGGCCGTCCATTAACCGATTTGCAGGCATTCGGGGTTCTTTAAGGTTAGGCTGGCGTAGCTCAGTTGGTAGAGCAGCTGATTTGTAATCAGCAGGTCGCGGGTTCGACTCCTGTCGCCAGCTCCATCCTTGAACGACCATCATCGACCCGGAGACCCAGCGTCTTTGGCTCCATCCACAGCAGACACATGAAACCGGGATGACGACTCAAGCCATTAAGCATTCGATCAAGCACCCGGCGCCCTATACAGTACGTCATGGGCGGCGAAACCCGCTGGGCGCAACCCCTGTCGCGAGCGGCGTCAACTTCGCCACCTTCAGCCGCCATGCCGAGACGGTTGAGTTGCTACTGTTCGAGCGCGCCGACAGCCGCGAACCTTTTCAAGTCATCCACCTCGATGCCGAAATCAACCGCACCTTTTTCGTCTGGCATGTCTATGTCGAGGGGCTGAAGCCCGGGACCTGGTACAACTGGCGCATGGACGGTCCCAACGATACCGAGCATTCCGGACTCAGCTTTGACCGCGAAAAGCACCTGCTGGATCCATGGGCTCGAGCCGTGCACACCAGCCTTTGGGACCGCGCCAAGGCCTGTCAACCGGGCGATAACGGCAATGCCGCCATGCGCGGACTCGTGGTCGCGGACGACGACTATGACTGGGAAGACGACCAGCCCTTGGTCATCCCCTCCGAACGAATGGTGATCTATGAGATGCATGTCGGGGGCTTCACCCGGCACCCCGAATCCGGGGTTAAACACCCCGGCACCTTCTCCGGTGTCATTGAAAAAATCCCGTATCTTCAGGATCTCGGCATCACGCATGTCGAGCTGCTGCCCATCATGGCCTTCGACGAGCAGGATGTCCCTGAGAAAACGGCACGGCTGGGGCTCAAGAATTACTGGGGATACAGCACACACAGCTTCTACAGCCCGCACCCCGGCTATTGCATCTCCCCCGAGGAAGGGACCCATGTGCGTGAGTTCCGCGACCTCGTCAAGGCGCTGCACAAGGCAGGTATCGGCGTCATACTGGATGTCGTCTTCAACCACACCGCAGAGGGTGGCGAGGGCGGCCCCTTTATCAGCTTCAAGGGCATGGGGCGGAGCATCTTTTACCACCTGGCCCCGACCGACATGCGAATATTCCATGACTATACGGGTTGCGGCAACACGCTGAACGCAAATCACCCGATCGTAGCCAATTTCATTATCGAGTGTCTCGAGTACTGGGTGCAGAAGATGCACGTCGATGGCTTCCGTTTCGACTTGGCCAGTGCCCTCGCCCGTGGAGAGGACGGCAACCCCATGCATGATGCCCCGGTACTTTGGGGCATCGAACTCTCCGAGCGGTTATCGGATTCCAAACTCATCGCCGAGGCCTGGGACGCGGCCGGCCTCTATCAGGTGGGGAGCTTTCCCGGCTATCGATGGTCGGAGTGGAATGGCCGCTACCGGGATGTCGTGCGCCGCTTCATCGGCGGTGAAAAGGGGCTGATCGGCGAACTCGCGACACGGATCTGCGGTAGCAGCGATTTCTACCGTTCACAACACCGCCTACCCACCAACAGCGTCAATTTCGTGACCTGCCATGACGGCCACTCGCTGATCGACTTGTTGAGTTACGAACACAAGCACAATCAGGCCAACGGCGAGGAAAACCAGGACGGCTGCAACAACAACCTGAGCACCAACTGCGGGATCGAAGGCCAGACCAAAGACCTGGCGATCCAGACCCTGCGCGTTCAACACGCCAAGAATTATCTGAGTATCCTTTTGCTAAGCCAAGGTGTCCCCATGCTGCTGTCCGGGGACGAAATCCTGCGCAGCCAGCAGGGCAATAACAATACCTATTGCCAGGATAACGAGCTAAGTTGGTTCGACTGGTCACAGGTTCGGACAAACGGCTATATGCACCGCTTCGTCCGGCTCATGATCGCTTTGCGCAAGCGCCATCCCTGCCTGAGACGTCGACGGTTCATCAACGGGACCTTGCGCGAAGGGCATCAGGTCCCGGATATCATGTGGCATGGAGAACGCCTCAACGAGCCCGACTGGGACGGCGACAGGGCCCAATGTCTGGCCTTCACGCTCGGCACCGTGACCGGCGATGCCTTCGCCTTGCATGTCATACTCAATATGTCCGGGAAGCGGCTACATATGGAACTGCCAGAGGTCGAAACCGGGGCCTGGCAACTGGCCGTCGATACGGCCCTCAAATCGCCGCGCGAAATTGTCTCGCCGGAGAAACAGCGGCCCGTCAAGTCATCGTCCTACCCGGTCAAACCGCACTCCGTCATCGTCCTGGAGTTTAACCCCAAGGCCAAGGCGCCCTCTGAGCGGCCACGCGTGGGGTCACTCTGGGGCAAGCGTCCCGCGACCAGGAGTTCGTCCTGAGCCCCCCTGGTCGGGTGCAAGCGGATTGAAGCGAATGCGGGGGTCAATACTCCTAAGGTGCAGATCGCGCTGAGGGAAAGGAATCTCGATCCCGGCCTCACGAAAGGCCGCATCGATTGCGAAATTGAGGTCACTGCTCACATGCAGCCTTTTCTCGACGTCGCGAATAAAACAGCGCAGCTCGAAATTGAGTGAGCTATCGGAAAATTCACGAAACAGAACCACCGGCGCCGAGACGCGGAGACCATCGCTCATAACAAGTGGATGTGCGTTCGCCACGCCCAGCAGGACCTCCTTGACCTTGTTGACATCGCTACCGTAGGCCACGCCGACGGGTATAACGACACGCCCCCAAGGGTCTGTCAGCATCCAGTTCTTGACTTGGCTCGAGATCAGGTCGGAGTTGGGGACGATGACATCCATGCGATCGAAGGTCTCGATCTGGGTGGAACGGATACTGATGCGGCGAACGTAGCCCTCTGTCTCGCCGACTACAATCCAGTCCCCTGTCCGAATCGGCCGTTCAAAGAGCAGGATGATGCCTGACACAAAGTTGTTGACGATATTCTGCAGACCAAAACCGATGCCCACAGACAGGGCACCGGCGATGATCGCTAGATTCGTGAAATTAAACCCGGCCAGTGACAGTCCAACCAGCGCCGAGATCATGACCCCGATATACCCGGCTATCGTGACGACGGCCTCGCGGGCGCCGCGATCAAGCCGGGAACGACCAATCCACTTCTGAAGGACATCCTGGCGCAGCCAGCGGACCAAGGTCAGCAACAGCGCAAAAACGGCTAGGCCAAAGGCCCATTGCAGCGGCATGATCTGGATCGAGCCTATTTGAAACCCCTGGGTCATGAACTGATACAGCCAGACCCAACCCTGGTTGGCATAACCCCATACGTTGACCAGCGCCACACCGAAGCCACCCCAGGCGATCAGGGCGATAATCAAGCGCAGCCATAACAGCCCTGGAAAGTGCTCGCCCCTGGCAAGCCCGAGGCGTCCTCTGATCTGGCTCTGCCATGCGTAGCGGCCGTCATCCAGTCCATCAAACAGGTCCTGAAACAGGGCGTTGACGATCCATATCCCAATCGCAAGCAGCATCGTGGACAATAGGCCACTGACGACGAAGGTGGAGAGATTTCGATAGCCAATGTAGTCCGCCGTCAAGGCGAACACGAGCGTTAGGGCCACCAGTAAACGTAACACCGGATTCCCCAGCAGGCCCGATGCCCGGCGTAGAAAAAACAGCAGGACGAGCAGATTGACGATCGCCAGGGTCAGGAACACGGACCGGATGACGCCCCACTGATAGTCCATGAAGACCTCCTGGGCGTCGCTGATCCAGGACACGCCCCAGACCAACCCCAGTAACAGCAGCACCTGCAAACGGTTATAAAGCGCCGTGGCCTTGTCGTAGGGCAAGGACAGGATGTAGTCTTGTTCACGTTTGGGATGAAGCAGGATACGGGCTGCCGCCGAAACCAACATATAGACGACCACGCCGAGGATCACGCTGACGGTCAGCGGCAGTCGTTCTGAGGGGTTACCGAAATACATCACTCCCGCGACCGCCGAGAGCACGGACAGAGGCATAAACCGTCGCCCCATCCTAAAGCATACTGAGCGATAAAGCCGCGCGGTCATGTCGTCTCCGACCGCAGTCGCCGCGACAAACTGCAGACGCCTGCCCAACCAGTATCCGATGGTCCCGCTCGCAACGACGGCAACAATGAGCCAGAGGCTGCTCAAGGCCGACATCAGCACAATCTGCAGACGCGACTCAACATAGACCTTGCCCCGCTCCGCCCAATCCATGGGACTCGACAGGCTCTTGACGGCCGCGCTCCAGATATTGTCCTCATGTGAGAATAGAAAGCCGGACAAGACCTCAGTCTGAAGCCGCTTGAGCCTTTGGTCCATCGAGGTAATCTCGATCATCAAGGCCTGGCAACTGATCAGTCGCTTCTCTGCCTGATCAATCTGGCCCTTGATCTCGGCTCGGGTCTGCCGGCCGGCCTGGACCGAACCCGCTCCTTCACCCGTAATGGACTTGAGATCCTGGTTAAGACGGTCGCGTTCACGGCCCTGCTCATCGATACAGATCTGGGAGCGAGACCTGAGGTCCGGTAACGGCCCCTGCAATTCCTGAAGCGCGTTGCGGTCTCCTTTGGCAACATCGAAATTTCGCAGCGTGCGCTTAATGTCCCGAATCGTCTTCTGCGCCGAACCGAGCCATTGCCCGGCATTCTGGGCATCCGTCGCCGCGTGGCCATCGGCAGCGAACAAGAAGGCAAGCAACCCACCTAGGAGAAAGCGCATCATCGTCTTCGAATCCACCCCAACTACTATCGTCTCATTCGGGAGATCGCCCCCATCCGCCGATATATTTCACCTGCGCTAAACTAGGTTACGCCATTATCCGGGACTTCGCTCAGATGAGCAAAACAAGAACATCTTCGACACGCAATGCGCGTAATCTCAATGCGCCCGGGGGTTTTGCCGATCGTAGACGGCGAGCAGATGACCGAGACGCTGGACAGCGTCTCGTATTCGCCATTGGCCTCCCAGCAAAAAGGCGAACACAAGGTTCGCCCCCAGAAACATGTCGGGGATCCCGTATTCGACGGGATCCCCGATCCTCGGTCGTCAGGCCTCGTTATGGTAGGCGACGATGCGTTCGACCTCGTTCTTCGAACCCAGGACAACCGGGACACGCTGATGCAGGCCGTTGGGCTCGACCTCCATGATGCGCCCGGTCCCCGTCGAACTCAAGCCGCCGGCCTGCTCGACAATGAAGGACATTGGGTTGGCCTCATACATCAGGCGCAGCTTGCCGCCACGATCCGGGTCACGGTTGTCGTTCGGATACATGAAGATACCGCCACGAGTCAGGATACGATGGACCTCGGCGACCATGGAGGCAACCCAACGCATGTTGAAATTATCGCCACGGGGACCATCCTTGCCAGCGACGCATTCATCAACGTAGCGCTTGATGGGCGGAAACCAGAAACGCTCGTTGGAGGCATTGATAGCGAACTCACGCGTATCGGCAGGAATGGACAGATTGGGATGGGTCAGGATGAATTCACCGACATTCTGGTCCAACGTAAAGCCGTGGGCACCGTGACCAGTGGTCATGACCATCATCGTCGACGGCCCGTAGAGGGCATAGCCGGCACAGACCTGCTTGGTGCCAGGCTGCAGGAAGTGTTCGGCCTTGGGATCGGTCACGCCTTCAGGGCAATGCAGGATCGAGAAGATCGTGCCGACCGAGATATTGACGTCGATATTCGATGAGCCGTCGAGCGGATCGAAGGTAATCAGGTACTTGCCACGAGGATACTGAGAGGGGATTTCGTAAACATCGTCCATCTCCTCGGAGGCCATGCCTGCGAGGTGACCACCCCACTGGTTGGCGTTGATCATCATGTCATTTGTGATCAGATCGAGCTTCTTTTGAGTCTCACCTTGAATGTTTTCACTCTCGGCACTGCCCAGCACGCCAATGAGTTCGCCCTTGTTGACCGCGCTAGAGATATTCTTACAAGCGGTAAAGACGTCGTTGAGCAGCGCGGTGAAATCACCGGTCCCCCCAGTGCGACGCTGTTCCTCAATGATGAACTGTGTAATTGTTTGCCCAAGTTGCATAACGCCCCCCACGATTAAATAATAAAGGTAATTCCTTGATCAGGCCGTAGCGCGTCAACCCGGCTCCACTTCAAGCCCGGTCCGCTTCACGCCCTTATCTTGCTGACGTATTATGGTCGCTTTCAGGATCGGAAGCAAAATGATCGCGCCTAAGGACGCCGTTTTCTGCGTCCGAGCGTACACTTTTGGAGCAGATTCTATTTCCTCACCCGCCAAACCGCTGCGCCTGATCATCACCGTCGGTCTGTTCCTCGCGCTGCTGGTCGCGGTCCAGTTCACGATCGGCTGGCAGGCCTTGTTACAGCCCTGGGCCGAAGCGCCCATAGACGGCCTGCTGCTGGCGCTGGCGCTGACCTTTCTGAGCTATGGCCTGCGCGCCATTCGCTTGTATACCTATTTTCACGCCGAAGTAGGGAACCGCTGGTCCCTGTGCCTGCGTCTGATGCTGCAGCACAACCTCTATAACAACCTGCTGCCAATGCGTACCGGCGAGATCAGCTTCCCGCTCCTGATGTCACGGTATTTTGCGATCCCTCTGGGACGTTCCCTGCCCGCCCTGCTCTGGTTTCGCCTGCTCGACCTGCACACCCTGGCGCTGCTCGTACTAATCGCGCTGCCTTTACCCTGGGGGGCGCGGACGTCTCTGCTGCTCGCGCTACTGGCGCTACCTCTGCCCTGGCTCATGCTCAAATTCACGCATCGTCTAAGACGCGCCCCAATACCTGACTCGCGGATACCCAATGGCGAACCACGCTGGCGCGACTGGCTGCGACATCTGCTCGAGGGGCTCCCACAGGGTCACGCGCTGTTCTGGTCCTCGTGGTTCTGGACGGTCGTTAACTGGGTCATCAAGATGCTGGTGTTCGCCTGGGTATTGGGGCTGTTCATAGAGCTCCCACTCGCCGGCGCCTTGATGGGAGCCATCAGCGGCGACCTGACCAGCATCCTGCCCATCAACGGTCTTGCCGGTGCGGGCACCTATGAGGCGGGCGTCATCGCCGGACTCATGCCCTACGATATCAACACCAAGACCAGCTTGGCCGCCGCAGTCAACCTGCATCTATTCATGCTCGCCGCGACACTGCTCGGCGGGGCCGTCAGCCTGTTCATAGGCCGGGTGCCCGATCGTGGATGAGGCCATCCTGTTGTGGATCAACCAGGGTTGGGTCAATACCGGGCTTGATGTCTTTTTCGCTTGGGTCTCAAGCCGTCCCGCGTTCGCGCTGCCGCTGGCCTTATGCCTAGCCTGGTGGTGCCACCGCATCTGGGGCAGGCAGGGGCTGATGGTCTGGGCCCTGTTGCTCATCACCATCGGGTTCGGGGACGCTATCGGCGCCCTGCTCAAGGACCTCATGCAGCAACCGCGGCCCTGTTTCGCAATCCCTGACTTGATCCGTATACCTGGCCGACCTGCCGGAACAGCCTGCGGGCCGGCCCTGACCGGATGGCCCTCGAACCACACCCTGAATTACTGTACGGTCGCATCCTTCTTGGGTCTGCTATCCCGTGACCGGCGGCTTGGCGGGACTCTATTCGCGATTGCCCTGCTGGTTGGACTGTCGCGAATCTACCTTGGCAAACATTACCCGAGTCAAGTGGCGGCCGGGGCCGTCATTGGCCTATCATGGGGGTTTCTAGCCGCATGGCTGGTTTCCCTCCGGCTCCGCCTGGAGAGGGAAAGGGGAAAGTAAGAACTTAGGGGCTTCCGGTCCCACAAAACAAGGCACGCGCGATGAATGAAACCGATAGCAAGGCACCGACACCGGACCAGACCGACACGCCGCACCGCCTCTCGATCGTGATCCCGATCTATAACGAGGAAGAGACGATCCCTCACTTGGTGGAGAGGGTTCATGAGGCCCTGACCGGATACCGGCACCCCTGGGAGTTGGTCTTGGTTGATGACGGCAGCCGGGATGACAGCGTCCGGCTGTTGAACGAGGCGCGAGAACAATATGGGGTCCATGTGCGTGTCGTCGATCTGCAGCGCAACTTCGGCCAGACTGCGGCTATGCAGGCCGGTATCGATTCGGCACGCGGCGATGTCATCGCTACCCTGGATGGTGATCTTCAGAACGACCCCGACGATATCCCGAGAATGGTCAAACGGCTACTCGACGAGGGCCTCGACCTCGTCGCGGGCCGGCGCATGAACCGTCAGGACACCTTGATACGCAAGATCCCGTCCTATTTCGCCAACCGACTCATCGTGCGTGTGACCGGCGTGCAACTGCACGACTACGGCTGCACGCTCAAGGTCTTTCGGACCAGCGTCCTCCGGCAGATACGCCTCTACGGCGATATGCACCGCTTCATCCCTGCCTGGATCGCGGCCACGACCTCGACGAGACGTATCAAGGAAGAAGTGGTCAAACATCATCCCCGCGAGTTCGGGCAGTCGAAATACGGCCTGTCGCGCATCTACCGAGTCCTGCTCGATCTGCTGTCAGTCTACTTCTTCATGCGCTTCAAGAGCCGGCCTAGCCATTTTTTCGGCCGTTTCGGCATCGCGCTCGGGCTCGTCGGCGGCCTGCTCATGACCTATCTGCTCTACGTCAAGATCATCCTAGGCCACGACATCGGTAACCGGCCGTTGCTGATGGCCTCCATCCTGCTGATCGTCGTCGCGGTCCAGTTCTTCACAACCGGCGTGTTGAGCGAAATGATCTCACATACCTATTATGAGTCGACAGATAAGAAGGCCTATATCATCCGGGATCCTGATCGCCTGGAGATCGCCGACGAACAAGGCTGGAAAACGAACCGGTGAAGGCGGATCGTCGCGACCGCCTGGGCCTGGCGCTACTGATCCCGGCCCTGGTCGGTCTGAGTGCCTGGCTGACGCACGCGGCCGGTCTCGAACTGCACTTTGATGAGGCCCAGTACTGGGAGTGGTCCCAGCGTCTGGACTGGAGCTACTACTCGAAGGGTCCGCTTGTAGCCTGGTTGATCGCGCTATCTGAAGGCCTTTTCGGTCACGGTGAATGGCAAACCCGCCTGCCGGCCTGGATCATCCACGCGCTCTGGCTCGTGTTGCTCTACGGCATGACGCGCGATGTATGGGGCTCGCGTCCGGCGGGCTGGTGGGCCGTGCTGATCGGACTCACAACCCCGCTATACTTCGCACTCGGCATGGTCATGACGACCGATATCATGTTATTTACCTGCTGGACGGCCGGGCTATGGTGCATGTACCGAGCCTTGTTCAAAAACCACCCCCTGGCTTGGTATGGCGCTGGCGCAGCGTTCGGGGCCGGGGCCCTGACCAAGCTCAGCATCGCCCTACTGCCCCTGAGCGCCCTGCCCTGGATCCTGTTTTTCCACCGCAAAGAACTGAAGAACCCGCACTTATGGGGTGGCGTAGGACTCATGATCGTGGTCATGTCCCCAATGTTGCTCTGGAACCTTGGTCATGGCTGGCCGATGTTTCTTCACGAGGTCCACCATGTCGAGGGCGAGGGACGCGCGCTGCCTGTCGAATTTTTACTGGGTCAGTGGGGCGCCTTGTCCCCGATCGTCGTGATCGTCGCCCTGACAGTGCTTTGGCGGTGCCCCCATACTGTCGACCGGCGCTTCCTGTGGTGGACCTCTTTGCTCGTACTGGCATTCTTTACATTCAAGGCGATCAGCGCCAAGGTCCAGCTGAACTGGCCTGCGCCCGCCTACATTGGCCTGATCGTACTGTTCGCGGGTATGGTGCCGAGCTTGAGCCTGGGCTGGCGTAAGGCCCTCTATGCCGGTATCGGTTGTTCTCTCGTGCTCATGGCTCCGGTATTCTTCCCGTCGACGTTCGGCCTGCCACCGGACAAAGACCTGCTGCGCATCACGAAGGCTTGGCGGCAAACCATGGCGCAGATTCAGGCCGCCGCCCCCCGGACTGATTTTCTGTTTACCCATAACTACCAACTCGCTGCCGAGCTGGCCTACTACTGGCCCGGGAAACGTATTCCGGTGCACATCGCGAGCTTCGGACAGCGCCGCTACAACCAGCACGACCTCTGGCCCGGCCTAGAGAGCGAGGTCGGACACGATGGACTCTATATCAGCAACTCGACCAATCTGCCGGAAATGTTCACAAAGGCCTTTGAGTCATGCGGCGAGGCCCAGCCGGTCGTGGTCAAAGGCAGCGAAGGCAGGCGGATCAGGGCCCTATACTTCCGGGTCTGCAGGAAATATCGGGACAATGATGTCTGGCTGCCGCCGGTGGGCTACTGAAAAGCAGAGACAAAATGCACGTAAAAATCGCACCGTAGTTATGTGGTAAGAAACGAACCGCATCCTACAGTGCCTGCATCTTTTTCCCTTGTACCTCCCCTTACTCCACCGCGTAGAACTTACTGTCCAGGCTACCGAAGTAGACGGCCTTTCCATCCACCGCGGGTGAGCTTCGCACGGCCTTCTCTGTACGATAACGCCACTTCATCGCACCTGTCTGGCGATCCAGGGCATACAAATGGCCGTCGTAACTGCCTACGTAGACCATGGTGTGGGTGACTGCGGGAGACGAAGCTACCCAGTCATGGGTCTTGTACTTCCAGACCGGGCGCCGGTCGGCCGCCTCGATCGCATAAACGAAGCCGTCATGACTGCCAAAATAGAGGATGCCGTCAGCGAGGGCCGCGGTCGAGGAGATCTTACCCCCTGTGGCATACCGCCAAGCCTCTTGGCCCGTGCGCGTATTGATTGCAAACAGAATTCCGGCGTCACTGCCGACATAGACGCGGTCTTCGCCAAGGGTCGGTGAGGATGATACCGGCCAATCGGTACGGAAGCGCCAGACTTCCTGCCCGGTATCGATGCTAACGGCGTGGAGATAACCTTTGGCAGTCCCGACGAATATCGTATGGCCGTCGCTGGCCGGCGCGGTATAGATCGCACCACCAAGATCCAATGCCCAACGCTCGTTGCCCGTGGCCGTATCGATGGCATGCAGCGTGCCCTTAGCATCGCCAAAATAGACCATCTGGTCCACCAACACTGGCGACGAAAGGATCGCGCCCTCGGTCCGGAAGCGCCAGCGCTCCTGAACTGTATTGAGATCCAGGGCATAGAAGACACCCTTTCGATTCCCGAAGAAGGCCGTGTCGGCGGTCGCGGCCGCCGACGACTCGATCGAGCCATTGGCGCGGAATCGCCAACGCGTGGCGCCGGTCCGACGATCGACTGCGTAGAAGAACCCGTCGTCGCTGCCGAAGATCGCAAGCCCGTTGGCCAAGGCCGGCGAAGATTTGATGGGGCCGCCGGTATCCAGCCGCCAAGCCAGCCGCTTCAGCTTAGAGATGCCGTAAACATCATAGACGCCGCTGTGGCGCGCATCGGCGTGAAACATCGTGCCGGGTCCGGCACAACCGGCAACCGCCAGTGCTAACAACAACATCAGGAACACTCTAATCACGACTATCCTCCGAAAAATCCGAGAGCCCCTGATCAATTCGTGAACGAGTCTCGTGCGCGACAAGAACCCATCTTCCACGACCTTAATGTGGACCCATATTCATCGCATGCAACTTTGCCCCGAATTGCTCAGAGGCTACCTTAATTATAGCCATAGGTGTCGGCGATTCCCTATGAAAGTTTAGAGACCCGCTCCTGGCGTTCTACAACAGAACGCGTTCTATTCCGCCCTTGAGTACCTTCTGCGCAAAGGCGTCCTGCCAACCATCGCCGAGGTGGTTTTTGGCCAGCTCGACGACCATATAAGTGGTCTCGACGCCGGTCTCGTCGGCATAGCGAGACAGGCCCTGTTGACAGGCAGGGCAGGAGGTCAAAAGCTTGACGGCGCCAGGATCAGCCCGATCCTGACCGGTCAGGGCCTGAATCCCTTTATGGAGCTCCTCCGCCTTGCGGAAACGCACTTGGTCCGCAATATCTGGACGAGAGACCGCGAAGGTCCCCGCCTCGCCACAGCAACGATCCGACAGCGTGACGTCCTTGCCCATCAGGCTGGAGGCCACATCGAGCGGCGCCCGTGTCTTGATCGGCGTATGACAGGGGTCGTGATAGAGATATTGAACACCGCCAACTCCTTGCATGGAGACCTCCTTATCCTGGAGATACTCGTGGATATCCAGGAGGCGGCAACCTGGAAAGATCTGCTCGAATTCGTACTTCAGAAGCTGATCCATGCAGGTCCCGCAGGACACGATCACGGTGCGGATATCGAGATAGTTCAGGGTATTCGCGACCCGATGGAACAAGACACGGTTGGCCGTCGTGATCTGGCGTCCCTTTTGCTCATCGCCGGAGGAGATTTGCGGATAGCCGCAACACAGATAACCTGGAGGCAGGACGGTTTGAGCACCTGTCTTGTAAAGCATCGCCAGTGTTGCTAGACCGACCTCGCTGAACAGACGCTCGGAACCGCAACCCGGGAAATAGAACACCGCCTCGGCATCCTCCCCATTTGCAGCCGGATCTCGCAAGATAGGAATAAATTTGTCGTTCTCGATACCCAGCAGCGCGCGCGTCGTCTTGGCCGGTACGCGGGCGGGCAATGGGCGCTTGACGAAATGCACGACCTGCGCGGCGACGGCGGGACGATCCGTCGTCGGCCCTGGCCTGTCCTGGTTACGACCAGGCCCGAACCATCGGAACAACCGATAACCGAGACGCTGTGCCTTGAAACCCCATTGGATCATGCCCTTACGCATGAGTCGGATGACATCCGGATCGGTCGCATTCAGAAAGGCCATCGCGAGCCGGGTCCCAAGCGCGGGGCGGCGGCGACCACGGTCGGCGAGGATACGCCGCATCATGATCGAGACGTCGCCGAAATCGATGTCGACCGGGCATGCCGGCTGACAACGGTGACAGACCGTGCAGTGATCGGCTACATCACCCATGGCGTCGAAGTGCCTCAACGAAAGCCCGCGCCGGGTCTGTTCCTCATAGAGGAAGGCCTCGATGATCAGGCCCGTGGCTAGAATCTTGTTGCGCGGCGAGTATGGCAAATTGGCCCTCGGCACATGTGTAGTACAAACAGGCTTACACTTGCCGCAGCGCAGGCAGTGACGGATCTCATCGTTAAGCGCCCCGAGCTCGCTCTCTTCGAGGATCAAGGCCTCCTGCTGCAACAAACGCAAGGACGGCGTATAGGCCTGCTCCAAGCCCGACCCGGTCATGAGCTTGCCGCGATTGAAGCGGCCATCGGGATCGATCGATTGCTTGTACTCGGCGAAGCGGTCGATAACGTCCTGATCCAGGTACTGCATCTTGGTCAACCCGATACCGTGTTCCCCGGAGATCACCCCGCCCAGATCCGTAGCCAATGCCATGACCTGATCGACGATCCTCTCAGCCGCTTGCATCATGGAGTAATCGTTTGAGTTAACAGGAATATTGGTATGCACATTGCCGTCACCGGCGTGCATGTGCAGCGCAACAAACAGGCGACTGGAGCGGACATCCGCATGCAATTCATCCAAACGACGATGTACGAGATCGAAGGCCCTTCCGGAGAAAATCTCCTTGAGCGGACGTTCAACAGACTTGCGGAATGAGATTCGGATATGGCGACGCCGCAATAGCGTGATCAGCGGTTCAGCCTCCGAACCCTCTTCCCGTTTCGACCCCAAGCGTGTTGATAGTGCTACGTCAGGCTCGTCGAGCGACTCAAGGGCCTGAGACCAGATCGCCCGGGTATCCTGCAACAGGGTAGCTGCAGTAGCGAGCTTCCGCGTCATGACATCCTGATCGAAGTCATCCGCATGGTCACGGTCGATATCGTTCCGTAACCCTTCGGCGACATATCCCTCGAAGGCATCGATCATCCCAATCTTGTTGGTGATCGACTGAATGATGTTGATGCGTTCGATGCCCTCGCCATATTCGACCAAACGCTCGATCGGGATGACAACGTCCTCGTTGATCTTGAAGGCATTGGTATGCGCAGCGATCGCGGCCGTGCGCGCCCGGTCCTTCCAAAACCGCTGCCGGGCCTCCGCCGATACCGCGATGAACCCCTCTCCGTCACGCTGATTGGCAAGCCTCACGATCTCGGAACAGCAGGCCGCCACGCGATCCTCATCCTTGCCTGCGATATCGGCGACCAACACAACCTTGGGCCGGCCCGGGCGCGGCGCCTTGGTGTTGTAATTAACGGCGCGCACATAGCGCTCGTCGAGATGTTCGAGGCCAGCCAGATCGATGCCCTCGGCGCTATCGACATGATCTCTGATGGCAACGATCGCCGACACCGCCGGGGCGAGCTCATCACCGAAAAACTCGAGGCAAACGGTGCGCGTACAGGCGTGCCGCTCGTGGAGGATGAAGACGGCCGACGTGATCAGGCCATCGCAACCCTCTTTCTGGATACCCGGCAGGCCACCGAGGAACTTGTCGGTGACGTCCTTGCCGAGCCCCTGCTTGCGAAACAACTGCCCCGGCAGTTCCAGCGTTTCGGACTCGGCAGCAGGTGTAACACCATCTGCGGCGTAGCGATGTATCCGGAATATGACCGTGGCCTGTTCATGAATCTTGCCGAGGTTATGGCCGATACGCTCGACCTCGATCCACTCGGAATCTGGTGTGACCATACGCCAGGACAGCAGATTATCGATCGTGGTCCCCCAAAGAACCGCCTTCTTGCCGCCGGCATTCATGGCGACATTGCCACCGATCGTGGAGGCATCCTGGGACGTCGGATCCACGGCGAACACGAGTCCCTGCTCCGCAGCGCGCTCCGAAACCCGACGAGTCACGACCCCGGCCTCTGCGCGTATCGTGGCAACCTTGTCCGCACACCCATCCAATTCGCGCCAAACGACGGGTCCCAGGCCCTCGAGCTTCTCGGTATTGAGGACGAGGCTATCGGCATGCAGGGGGATCGCGCCGCCTGTGTAACCGGTGCCGCCACCACGCGGAATGATGGTCAAGCCAAGCTCTATGGCCGCGGCAACGACGTGCTGCAGCTCGGCCTCGCTGTCGGGGGAAACGACCACCAGCGGCAACTCAACGCGCCAGTCAGTAGCGTCCGTGCTGTGCGAGACCCGCGACATACCGCCGAAATCAATATTGCGGGGACGCGTCGCCCGACCGAGCACCTGACGAATACGCTGCCGTAACGCCGCCAGTCCTGACAACCACTCCTCGAAAGCATTGACGGCGTCACGGCAGGCCGCGACGAGTTCGAGGGTGCGGGGATTTTTTTCCGAACGGGCTACGATCTGGTCGAGACGATGATGCAGGGCTCGGGTCAGGGACTGCCAACGCCGAGTGTTCCCAATGAGATCATCCTGGATGTAGGGATTGCGGCGGATGACCCACATATCGCCCAATACCTCGAACAGCATGCGGGCCGAGCGACCAGTGCGGCGGGTCCCGCGCAGCTCATTGAGGACATCCCACATCTCTCGTCCCAGGAAACGGGTAACGATCTCCTGGTCAGAAAATGACGTGTAGTTATAAGGGATTTCGCGAATTCTGTGGACAGACATAAAAGCGGGGGCCTGAAGATTATGCGATTCCGGCCGATGATTCCATCGATACCAGTAAACTGCCGAGAGTCTAGCATGGGCGCCGTGCAGTTTCATTACTCACTCGAGGCGAAACAACCTTGACGGACGAACATATGCAAAACCAGCACTCGGACATTAAAGCCAGCGAGGCGATGAAGCTTGAACCCATCGCCTCGCTGAAACCTGAACAGGTCCAGGAGTTACTGGCCGACGCCCGTGTCGAGAAAATTGCCGCTGGTCGCTATCTATTTCGCGAAGGCGGCCTTGATGACCGTTCCATCTACTTGTTGCGTGGTCAGGTCGAGATCGCAAATCCAGCCGGCACTTCGGGGCACATCATCACCGGTGGGACCCAAGAGGCCTGCCATCCGCTTGCCGACGAGACGCCGCGTCAGGTCACCGCCATGTCTGTGACCCCGATCGAGATCCTGTGCGTAGACCGCCAAAAACTGGATGTCATGCTGACCTGGGGCCAGATCTCTGCGCCGGAGACCGAGGTCATCATGTGCGAGGAGGGCATTGTCTGCATCAATAAATTCGACTGGCTGCAAACAATGTCCCGTTCGCCGACCTTTCGTAACCTGCCCGTTACCAATATCGAGGCCCTGCTCGACCGACTCGAGCCGATGTTCGTCAAATCCGGCGAGGTTATCATCCGCCAAGGCGACCCCGGCGACTATTTTTATATGATCGAAAACGGTATCGCCCTGGTGACCCGGAACCCGGATGATGACGAGGACTCGGTCGAGATGGCCGAACTCGGACGCGGTACCTCGTTTGGCGAGGCAGCGCTGCTGTCCGACCAACCCAGAAACGCGACCATTACGATGATGAGCGACGGTATCCTGCTGCGGCTGGCGAAAAAGGATTTCATCGAGTTACTCAAGGAGCCCACGCTGCAGTGGCTGGACGTTCAGCGTGCCCAGGCGCGCGTGGCGGCAGGCAAAGCACTCTGGGTCGATGTTCGCACGGCCTCCGAACGCAGCCACCGTCACCTGCCCGACTCCCTCAACATCCCCATGCGCGATCTCCACAAACGCGCGCGCGAATTGGATCCGGCACTCGAGTATATTTGTGTCTGCCAGACCGGTCGGCGGAGTTCTGCCGCAGCCTTCGTCCTGTCCCAGTACGGGCTATGCTCAAGTATCTTGAAGGATGGCATGAACAACCCCGAACTCAAGCTTTAAAACGCGCCTAAGGGCGCATCCCTTGAGCACGTTTTCGTATAAACCGTTCCGTCCCCACCCTCTCGTATTTGCAGTTCTGCCGGCGAAGTCGGATAATCGCTTTATCCTTTTCCACGCCCCTGCCCTGGCTCGGGCTTGACGACAGAAACCCTATGACCAAAGACCTGAAGACGGCCGCACTCGGCTATCACTCCGAACCCGAGCCCGGTAAGATCGCTATCTCCATCACCAAGCCCTGTCAGACACAGGATGACCTCCGCCTGGCCTATACACCAGGCGTCGCTCAGCCGGTCCGCGCCATTGTCGACAACCCGGGCGATGCGTATCGATATACGGCAAAGGGAAACCTCGTCGCCGTGATCACGGATGGCACCGCTGTACTAGGCCTTGGCAATGTCGGGGCCCTGGCCAGCAAGCCCGTCATGGAAGGCAAGGCCGTCCTGTTCAAGAAGTTCGCTGACATCGACGTCTTTGACATTGAGGTCAACGCCGACTCGGCCGCAGCCTTCATCGACACGGTCACTGCGATCTCGCCAACCTTCGGTGGCGTCAATCTTGAGGACATCGCTGCGCCTCACTGTTTCGAAATCGAGCGCATCCTGAGTGAGCGACTCGACATTCCAGTGTTCCATGATGACCAGCATGGGACCGCGATCATCATCGCCGCCGCACTGCTCAATGCCCTCGAGCTCCAGAACAAGACATTGAATCGCGCCAAGATCGTCTGTCTGGGCGCGGGCGCTGCCGGGTTGGCATCAATGAAGCTCTTGATCTCGTTGGGCGCCAGCCGCGAAAACATCCGGCTCGTGGATCGCGGTGGCGTGATTCAAGACCGGCGTGAAGATCTCAATGTCTACAAAAAACCCTATGCCGTTCATACCAACGAGCGGACCCTGGCCGACACCATGTGCGACGCGGATGTATTTATCGGCGTATCAGGAGCCAATCTTGTCTCCGCAGGCATGGTCGAGAGCATGGCCAAAAACCCAATTGTCTTCGCGCTAAGCAACCCCGACCCGGAGATCGATCCGGCAGTGGCATTGTCGGTTTCACCCAATCTGGTCATGGCCACAGGGCGTAGCGACTATCCGAATCAGGTCAATAACGTCTTGGGTTTCCCCTTCCTGTTCCGCGGCGCACTGGATGTGCGTGCCTCCGCGATCACGGAGGCCATGCTCTTGGCCAGCGTGCGGGCGCTGGCGGCCCTTGCCCGTGAACCCGTACCTCAAGAGGTGTTGATGGCTTACAACCTCGAGCATCTCGAGTTTGGTCACGACTACATCATTCCCAAGCCGCTGGACCCCAGGCTGATCGACCGGGTGCCGCCCGCCGTCGCGCTTGCCGCCGTCCAATCCGGGGTTGCCCGCCTGCCATACCCTGACAGTTATCCTCGGCTGGACAACACGGAGCTGGCAACCGCTTGAGCCAATCTCGCCCAGCTTATATTCTCTAAGCATACCGTCCTACAACAATCACATATCACAAGGGGGTCTCCATGAGAAAAATTACGATCGTAGGGGCTGGCCGAGTAGGAGAGTCCACCGCACAGGCGGTCGCTCACGCGGAACATGTCCATGAAATCGCGTTGATCGATATCCGCCAGGGCGTGGCCGCAGGAACGGCGCTCGATATTCAGGAATCAGGCAAGATGTTCCGTTTCGATACCCGCCTCGTGGGTAGTCACGAAAATGGCATCATGGAGGGCTCAGACCTGATCGTCATCACGGCGGGCCTACCGCGAAAGCCAGGGATGTCGCGCTCCGATGTCCTCGACGCCAACCTTGAGGTGATCCTGGGGCTAGTACCCGATGTGCAGCGCTATGCCCCCGATGCCACGGTCATCCTGGTCACGAATCCCGTGGACATCATGACCTACGCCTTCCGCAAGGCCATCGGTTGGGATCGCCATCGAGTTTTCGGCCTGGCGGGTGTGCTTGACGCCGCACGCATGGCCGCCTTCATCGCTATGGAGACAGGCTATTCCATCAAAGACATTGCGACCATGGTGCTCGGCGGACACGGCGATTCCATGGTCCCGATGACACGCTTTACGACGATCAGCGGCATCCCGATCAGCCACTTCATGGAACCCCCGGTCATCGAAAAAATCATCGACCGCACGCGCCAGGGCGGCGCAGAGATCCTGGCCCTCAAGCAGACCAGCAGCGCCAACGATTCGCCCGCTGCATCGATCACGGTCATGATCGATGCCATGGTCCACAACCGAAAACGTATCCTGCCTTGTGTCGCCCATCTAGATGGCGAATACGGTGAACGCGACATCGCCATCGGTGTGCCCGTCGTGCTTGGCGTGGAGGGTGTGCACGACATCATCGAGTTGGAACTCAACCCGGTGGAAACAGCGATGTTTCAAAAGTCCATCGAACAGGTTCGCGCAGACCTCGTGGAGGCCAACCTCTCAGCGAAAATCCCGGGTTAACGCGCGGACAACACAACGACACGCCCTTTGGCGCGCTGTCAGAATAGCTGTTCGGGGGTGACATCCGTCTGCGTTTGTGCCTGCCCCTGATCCGCTGACCGCTTGGGCTTGGCCACATGCGCGAACTCCTTGGGGACGAAACGGGATCGGAAGGTCTCGAAAATGGCGTTGCGTTGATGACTGTCGGCCAGTAGCCCGCTACGGGGGTCGATACGCACGGTAACGAGGCCCTTAGGCCGGACCAGCGGACGTTCGGGGACTCCTTTCAACGCCGTCGCCATATATGACATCCACATTGGCAATGCCGCCCTCGCACCGGTCTCGTAACGACCCAACGATTTCACCTGATCAAACCCCACCCAGCACACGGTCACCAGGTCCTGGTTGAATCCCGAGAACCAGGCATCGACCTGATCGTTGGTGGTACCGGTCTTTCCGGCCAAGTCATGTCGGCGGAGTCGCTTGGCGCGGCGACCGGTGCCACGCTGAACGACGTCCCGCAACAGCGAATTCATAAGATAGTTGTTTTCCGGCGTCATGATCCTCGGCGCCAAGCGGGGCGTTAATTCAAGATTCGAGGACGATGCGTCGTCCCCGGTAGGCGACGCCGAAACCGTATCCGTGACATTATCACAGCCCTCCGGACAGGCCTCTTCCGGCATCGCATTGAACAATACCTGAGCATCAGGTCCGAGTATCTGCTCAACCAAATAGGGGCGCACCCGGAACCCGCCGTTGGCCAACGCGCTATAGGCGCCAGCCAACTGCATCGGTTGGGCGACACCGGAGCCGAGCGCCAGGGATAAGTTTTTCGGTAACCGATTCCGTTCGAACCCGAATTTTTCCGCGTAATCAATGACAAACGGCGGGCCAATCGAACGCAGCAAACGAATTGAGACCAGATTTCGAGAATGAATCAGGGCCTCTCGGAGACGAGTGGGACCAAAAAATTTTCCGCTGTAGTTTTCGGGCCGCCAGGCGCGCTCCAAACCCGGATCGTCAAACACGACGGGCGCATCATTGACCAGCGAGGCCGCGGTATAGCCCTTTTCAAGGGCTGCGGAATAGAGAAAGGGCTTGAAATTCGACCCTGGCTGGCGATAGGCCTGCGTCGCCCGATTGAACTTGCTGCGCCTAAAATCGTATCCCCCAACAACGGCAAGCACTGCACCATCCCGAGGCCGCAACGAGACCAGCGCGCCCTCGACCTCTGGCAGCTGTGCGAGCCGCCAGCGGTTATTGGCACGCCGCAGCAGGATGAGGTCTCCAGCCTGCAGGATCTCCGTAGCAAGCTTGGGGGCCGCCCCCCTGTGATTGACGTCGACGTAGGGGCGCGCCCACTTCAAGCCGTCCCAATCGATTTCGGCGGCATCTCCGTTACTCAAACGCACCCTGACGAGCTGCTCGTCGACAAACGTCACGATACCCTTGCGCAATCCGCCATAGGCCTTGGTGTCAGGAAAGATAGCCTTCCAGTCCGCGGGCTCGTTCAGAGCAAGCAGATCCACGTGTCGCTCGGCCCCGCGGTAACCGTGCCGTTGGTCATAGGCATGGAGGTCCGTGCGCAATGCCCGTTGGGCGGCAATCTGAAGACGAGAATCCAGTGTCGTCACAACTTGATAGTTACCGGTATAGGCCTCCTTACCATAGCGTTCAACCATGTAAGCCCGAGCCATCTCGGCTGCGTAATCCGCCTCCACGTCGATCGCCAGCCCATGCAGCCGGGAAGGATCGCTATAGCCTAGGGCCACCCGGTAGGCTTCGGGAGAGATATATCCGAGTTCGCGCATACGGCGCAAGACATAGTTCCGCCGCAGGGTGGCGCGAGTCCGGTTCGCGATCGGGTTGTAGATCGATGGGGCCTTGGGCAGACCGGCAATCATGGCCATCTGGGCAAGGTTGAGGTTCTGAACGCCGGACCCGTAATAGACGTTTGCCGCCGCCGCCACGCCATTGGCACGATTGCCGAGGTAGATCTTGTTCAGATAGAGTTCGAGGATCTGTTCCTTCGTGAACTCATGTTCCATCTTCAGAGATAGAAAGATCTCATTCAACTTACGCAGATAGGTCTTTTCACGACTCAGGAAAAAATTGCGCGCCACCTGCATCGTGATCGTGCTGCCACCCTGGCTCTTTTTACCGGTCAGGATGAGGTTCCACGCCGCACGCATGATACCTTGATAATCCACGCCGGGATGCACGAAAAAACGATCGTCCTCGGCCGCGAGGAAGGCCTTGACCAACAGGTCGGGCATCTCGTCAAACGCCAGGGGCTGACGCTTGACCTCGCCGTATTCAGCCATGAGTTTGTGGTCGTGGGTCAGGACACGTAGCGGGACCTGCATGCGGATATCTCGCAAGGCCTCCGCAGATGGCAGATCAGCGCGTAAATAATAGTAGCTCGAAATCAGCGCAACGACACCGACCACCGCCACCAGCATTCCGGCACGTAAAATAAACAGCGATAGCCTTCGCAGAAATTTCATAGGGGTCCAGGTATAACTCACATCACCTGTTGCCGAAGGGTGATCTATGTTTCCTTCGATTCATACTCATGGATAGCCTTCGGCCAATCTCCGTATAAGAGCGTCCGTAATCGCCATTTCTGGAACGAATAAACTCAGCCATCCGCCGGACCACAGGTGGCCGGCGAGGGGCATGGTTA
>Ga0316204_10005143_pt1 | contig 22149 bp, 24 predicted proteins | sample 6monrhotite_MG_2_FD_205661 | JGI IMG/M metagenome (GOLD analysis project Ga0316204, IMG submission 205661) | Microbial mat bacterial communities from mineral coupon in-situ incubated in ocean water Damariscotta River, Maine, United States -... | ecosystem: Environmental > Aquatic > Marine >... | reverse complement strand
AAACGAAGTCTACGTATTGCCTAAAACCCTGGATGAAAAGGTCGCGCGCCTGCATCTGGAAAAAATCGGCGTGAATCTCACGACTCTGACTCAAGAACAGGCTGATTATATTAATGTGCCAATGGAAGGGCCTTACAAGCCGGGGCATTATCGGTACTGATTATCGTTATCAGGATGGATCTGGTGAATGGTGTGTGCTCAACTTGATAGTAGTAGCGTCATCCCGGCGAATGCCGGGATGTAGAACTGGCAATTAACATTGTTTTATGGATTCCAACTTGCGCAAAATGGTGGTTGGAGCAAGTGACCAGGAATGTTCAGCTCGCGTTAAAAGACTGTTTTAAACTGTCCTGTATGTCGCAAAGAAAAACTGAGGGTTGTAGAGTATGGTTTTTTCAAAATTGCAACAGGTACTGGACAGTCAGCCGGATATTGAGCTGGCGGTACTTGTTGGGAGCCGGGCGGAGGGGTGTGCTCGTCCTGAGAGTGATTGGGATATCGCCATTCAATGGAAGCGTGATATGCCGATGCTTGAAGATCTAGCGAAAACTGAGACCCTGCGTCGCTTGTTGGCAACAGCATTAGAGGTTGAGGAAGGCCGTATTGATCTGATCAATCTGCCAGATGCAAGGCTTGCCATGCGTGCCGTGGTTGCCGAGGATGGTGTGCCGTTAAAGGGGGAAGACAGCCTGGTCTGGAACCATTTTCTTGGGCGAACATGGCGCGAGCTGGAAGCCTATGAATGGGAAAAGCAGCATGCGGCTTGATCTTTACCAAGCCGAAACTGCGCAGGTTGCCAGGGAGCAAAGCTCCCTGCTTGATGAAGTTCGGCAGGAATTACAGGCAGGGGGAAGACTTTCACGTCTGGAAGAGAATGGAGTACTGCATGCTTTGCAAATGCTGATTGAGAATGCCATTGGCAAGGCAAAACAGATTCTTAAAGCGAAAGGTGAGCCGGTACCCGTCTCCGCGTATGATGCGCTTGCGGCACTTGCGCGTATCGGAGTAATTAACACTGAAGATTTACCCGCCTGGAATGCCGCAACAGGTTTGCGGAATCGCATAGTACACGAATACATGAATATTGATGTGAGTCGTGTCCTTGAACTTGTTTACGCGGATCAACACAGGTTTGTAACAGACTTCCTGATGGCCCCAATAGATGATATAGGCAACGAGTAATGGAGAAAGAGATTCTGTTTGAGTCTTGTTTTTAACAATTATGCAATCACAAGAAAAATACAAACCCGCTTTTAGTATCGAGTTTTTTCCTCCCAAAACAGAAGAGGGGAAAATCAAACTGCGCAAAACCCGCGAAGAACTGGCGAGACTTAATCCGGCGTATATTTCTGTTACCTATGGCGCTGGCGGCAGCACTCAACAGGGTACGCTGGATACTGTGCTGGAAATAAAAAATGCGGGCATTGACGCTGCACCGCATCTGACTTGTGTAGGTTCAACAAAAGAGAATATTCGAGAGCTTCTACAAACCTATATCGACGGCGGTATCAATCGCATTGTCGCGCTTCGTGGTGACATGCCCTCCGGCATGCATGAAATGGGTGAGTTACGTTACGCAAATGAGTTGGTGGAATTTATCCGTGCCGAGACGGGCGATCATTTTCACATCGAAGTGGCAGCTTATCCGGAAGTTCATCCTCAAGCCAAAAGCGCCATAGCGGATCTTGACCATTTCAGATGCAAAGTCGATGCTGGTGCCAGCAGCGCCATTACGCAATATTTTTACAATGCTGATGCCTATTTTCGCTTTGTAGATGATTGTGAAAAAATGGGGCTGGATATTCCCATCGTGCCGGGCATCATGCCGATAACCAACTATCAGAATCTGGCGCGTTTTTCCGATATGTGTGGTGCCGAGATTCCCCGCTGGCTGCGCAAACGCCTGGAGGGCTTTGGCGACGACGTTGCCTCTTTGCGCGACTTTGGTCAGCAGGTTGGTACGCAACTGGCCAAAACGTTGCTTGAACAAGGAGCTCCGGGTCTGCATTTCTATAGCATGAACCGGGCCGATGCTACTCAGGCTATTTGGCATGAATTGCAGTTGACGAACACTTCATAGGCTGCCCCTGGTTGGCCGCCACCGAACCTTCTTCCAGGGACTTGCGTTTCCCGTAATTCGCTTGCTTCGGGTGTTGTTGAGAATAAGATTATTCTGAGAAAGCCAGAATGGTTTTTCCACAGTAAATTCATCTTGGGTCGGCAAGCTCCCGGCCCGGGCACTCAATTCAAAGCACTAACTATCAGACACTTCCGGCTTCACCGGTTTTCTTGACCCCGTACTCAATACAGGTTCTAATGCGCCAATCGTTCATTCTGTGAACACAACTAGGCAGGGCGTACTCGCAGGGCATGTAAAGCTCTGCTTACCGAAAGATCCCTCAATTTATGCCCTACGACGAAATCCACTACCGCATCTTCAAACTTATCGAGGTTCAACCTGACATCAGTCAGCGCCAACTTGCCGGGGCATTGGGTGTCAGTTTAGGAAAAACCAACTATTGTCTCCGCGCACTGATTGAGAAGGGTCAGGTGAAGGCGCGTAACTTTCAATGCAACCCCAGCAAGAGAGCCTACGTCTACTTACTGACCGGCAAGGGTATCGAAGAAAAAGCCCAACTCGCGGCGCGTTTCCTCAAGCGTAAAATGGCTGAATACGAGTTGCTCAAAGCCGAAATTGAGCAACTGAAAGCTGAGTTTGATGGACTGGAAGATTTGCACCCAGAAACGCAATCAAGGCTTGAAAATGGGTGATCGAAGTGCCGATATTATCAGGCTGGTGTGCAAGGGGCTGCCAGAGGTTATATCACTATATCATTTTGGTTCATGGGGTACGCCACATGTACGCCCAGACAGTGATATCGATCTGGCGGTGCTTCTTCAAAACCCGGTGAACCGTGTACACCTGTGGGATGTCGCGCAGAATCTCGCCAGAGAAATGGGTAAAGATGTTGACCTGATTGATCTTTTGCAGACTTCGACGGTGATGCAGATGCAGGTGATCTCTACCGGCAAACGCCTGTATTGTCGTGAGCAAGCGGGTTGCGAACGGTTTGAAGATTATATCTATGTCGCCTACGCTCGTCTTAACGAAGAGCGACGAGGCATACTGGAAGATATCAAACAGCGTGGCACGGTTTATGGTTGATGATGTACTGCTAAATAAATCTGCTTCAATTGAGCGTTGTTTGGGGCGGATTGCCGAGGAATATACCGGACATGAAGGTGAGCTTGAAACTGACTGCACCCGTCAGGATTCCATTGTTCTCAATTTGCAACGAGTCTGTGAGGCTGCAATTGATGCAGCGATGCATCAGGTCAGAGTGAAAGGACTTGGAATTCCCCAAGAAAGTCGTGATGCTTTTCGCATGTTGGAGAAAGCGGGTTTGTTGTCGGCTGAACTCAGTTCTCATATGCAAGCCGTGGTGGGTTTTAGAAATGTTGCCGTGCATGATTATCAGAAGCTGAATTTGGAGATTGTCCACGCAATTCTCGGTGAACGTTTGAATGATTTTCGCCAGTTTGCCAAAGTGATGGCGTCGATTTGAGTGTGAAAATAGGTGTTGTTGTTATCCTGCTGCTTGCTCCCTGGCAACTTTTAAAGGATCGAGGGTGTAGCCGGAAACAGTTACAGATATTTGATTATGCGACTGACAGCGAAGCAAATTGGTTTTATTCGATAAAAAATTGAGATTTTGTCATCGACAATGGTGGGAATTTTGCAAATGTACGGTATTGCCCGATAATGGCAGAAACTGAAAACAGGTACTTAAGGTTTGGCTGCACTTCTAATTCAATTCCTGGTGCGCGCGGCGAGAAATCAGAATTGTGAGAATATGACTAACAAGGAATGGTTTGAAAGTAACGATTTTTGGATCTGACTATGCAGGCTTGTCACAGATGTGTATCTGACCGAAATAGGAAATGATGTGGTGTGCATGGATGCATGCAAAGAGAGTGGCTTCATAATTATACCGGTCGTAACAAAATAGAAATGTCAAACAATCAGGCAGTCAGCGGTTAATAGAGTTTATATGCGAAATATCAGTACAGTAGTCGTAACTGGCGGAGCCGGATTTATTGGCTCTGCCGTTATCAGGCAATTAATTAATGAAACAGATATTACTGTTATTAATGTTGATGCACTTACCTATGCGGGAAATTTAGAATCCCTTGGGACGGTGTCCGGGCATCCACGTTATTTTTTTGAGCACGCCAATATATGCGACAGGATAGAAATGGAGCGTATATTCCGGGAATACAAACCCGATGCCATCATGCATCTGGCGGCAGAAAGCCATGTAGATCGATCTATTGATGGCCCGGCAGAATTTATCGAAACCAATATTGTAGGCACCTATACTTTACTCGAAGTTGCTCGACAGTATTGGCAGGAATCTCGGCAGCGCTCGGCCAGGGATGACGAAAATTCTTTTATCTTTCATCACATTTCTACCGACGAGGTATTCGGTTCCCTGGAGGAAGAGGGACTGTTTACTGAAACATCCCGGTACCAACCAAATTCACCTTACTCTGCCAGCAAAGCATCTTCTGATCATTTGGTGCGGGCCTGGCACCATACGTATGGTTTGCCTGTCGTTATTACCAATTGCTCAAATAACTACGGCCCCTATCAATTCCCCGAGAAACTCATTCCTTTGGTGATTCTCAACGCAATAGAAGGCAAGCCCATTCCTGTTTATGGTAAGGGTGACAATGTGCGGGATTGGCTTTACGTGGATGATCATGCACGCGCGTTAAGGCGGGTGTTGGAATACGGACAAACTGGTGAAACGTATAATATTGGTGGGCTCAATGAAAAAACCAATCTTGATGTAGTTCAAGGTATTTGTGGAATGTTGGATGAATTCCTGCCAAACTCTGAATATCGACCTCACGCAAACCTGGTTACTTATGTTGACGATCGCCTTGGTCATGATCAACGTTACGCCATTGATGCCAGCAAAATTGATAAAAAATTAGGATGGAAGCCAGATGAGACATTCACTTCAGGCCTGAAAAAGACCGTTCAGTGGTATCTCGAAAATCAGAATTGGTGTTTCTATGTGCAAGATGGGAGCTACACTGGCGAACGTCTTGGTCTAAAGGTTGAGGCTACACGATGAAAGGGATTATCCTCGCAGGTGGTTCTGGAACCCGTCTTTATCCATCAACCCAGACTGTGTCCAAGCAGCTACTCCCTGTCTATGACAAGCCGATGGTCTACTACCCATTGACTACACTGATGTTGGCAGGGATCCGGGATCTCCTGCTTATTTCTACACCTCAAGATACACCTCGATTTGAACAATTATTTGGGGACGGAAGTCGCTGGGGGCTTAATATTAGCTATGCGATACAACCTTCACCTGATGGGCTTGCGCAAGCTTTTATTATTGGAAAAGAGTTTATAGGAAACGAGCCTTGTGTATTGATTCTGGGTGACAATATTTTTTACGGACACAATCTGGCGACTCTTGTAGAAAAAGCCGTGCAGAAAACCACTGGCGCTACAGTATTCGCCTACCCTGTCAGCGACCCTGAGCGTTACGGTGTTGTTGAGTTTGACAAAGAAGGAAAGGCGATTAGTCTTGAAGAGAAACCAGAAAAACCAAAGTCACGTTATGCGGTTACCGGCCTCTATTTTTATGACAATCAGGTCATTGATATCGCAGAGGCGATTACCCCCTCGCCACGGGGAGAGCTTGAAATAACCGACGTCAATAAGCGATACTTGGAAATAGGCACCTTATCTGTTGTAAATTTGGGGCGAGGCACGGCTTGGCTCGATACCGGTACACATGATTCACTGCTCGAAGCAGCAGGTTTTGTCGAAACAATAGAAAAGCGACAAGGGCTAAAAATTGCCTGCCCCGAGGAAATAGCCTATCGGAAAGGTTATATCACTGCAGAAGAGTTGCACGAGCTTGCGCAGCCACTCAAGAAAAATGGTTATGGGCAGTATCTACTGCGCATTTTGGAGGAAGTAATCTTCTGAGAAGCAATTTTATGAAAGCAATACCAACCGCAATCCCCGATGTTATTGTCATCGAGCCCAGAATGTCCGGTGATGAACGTGGTTTTTTCTTTGAAAGCTACAATGAAAAAGTGTTCTCTGAGTTGACTGGGGTAAAGCCTAACTTTGTGCAAGATAATCATTCACGTTCAGCACGAAATGTATTACGTGGCCTGCATTACCAAATCAAACAACCTCAAGGGAAGTTAGTGCGCGTCACCGAGGGCAAGGTTTTTGATGTGGCCGTGGATCTGCGGAAGGATTCTCCAACATTTGGTCAATGGGTTGGGGAATGCCTATCAGCACAAAATAAAAAACAGCTATGGATGCCAAAAGAGTTCGCGCATGGTTTCCTGGTGCTATCGGATTATGCCGAATTCCTATACAAGACTACGGATTTTTACGCCCCAGAACATGAACGATCCATTGTTTGGAACGATGAGGACATCGGTATTAACTGGCCCATCGATAAGCAAGAGCCACCCTGCTTGTCAGATAAAGATATGGCAGCGGGAGCCTTTAAGGATGCGGAGTATTTTGCATGAATGTGGATCACATTTTTTCTCCGGCTCGTGTTCCTGGTCTGAAGCGGGTGTTGATAGCCGGTGCTAATGGTCAGATAGGTTGGGAGTTACAAAGAACAGCGCCAGAAAATGTCGATGTTGTTGCTTTAGACAGCTCGTCGCTGGATATCAGGGATGAAAACCAAGTTTATAAACTTTTTCGTGAGTTATCCCCAGAAGTTGTTATTAACGCAGCAGCCTACACGGCCGTCGATAAGGCCGAACAGGAGCCTGAACTAGCTTACGCAGTAAACGCTACGGGGGCCGGTTATTTGGCAGAGGCTTGTCATAACCTCAGTGCACGCTTTATTCATATTTCTACTGATTTCGTTTTTGATGGAGTGCAGTCTAAGCCTTATTTGCCAGACGACCTACCAAACCCGATTGGTGTGTATGGAGCAAGCAAATTGGAGGGAGAACGGCTTGTGACTGAGCTCACACAAGGTAAAGCACTGATCTTGCGTTCTGCATGGGTCTATTCTACTCATGGTCACAATTTTGTTAAGACGATGTTGCGTCTACTAAAAGAGGGAGATGAAATTAAAGTAGTGGTGGATCAAATTGGAACACCTACCTGTGCGAACGGGTTGGCGCAGGCTATTTGGAGGACGTTTGAGTTACCACAAATGCAAGGCCTTTTTCACTGGACAGATGCAGGTGTTGCAAGTTGGTATGATTTTGCCATAGCGATTCAAGATATAGGTATTGAGTTAGGTCTAATTGATCATGTTGCCGCTATAATCCCTATTAGCTCGGCAAATTATGTGGCCAGCGCGAATCGTCCACAGTGCAGCATCTTAAATAGCGATTCAACTGAGGATATGGTTGGCGTAAAAAGAGAATATTGGCGTCTCGCATTGCGCAGAATGATCATCGACCTCATTTCGAGAGCGGGGAGATGAATTGGTATTGTGCGCGGGTAGCAGTCGAATGAGGCTAAGAGTAAATAACTTAATTCTTTTGATGTTTGTGATTGCCCCCTTTTTCGGCATATTTAAGATGTTGCTGGGGGTGGGCTACGCGCCGATAGTTATTGATTTTTTATCTTTCACATTGTTGTTGTTTTTTCTATACCAACGAGGGATTCCATCGAATGTATATGCAGTAACATTATTGCTGTTTTTGTGCTTGGGGGTGTTGCTACTTTTTGTACCATATGACGCTAGTCTAGGCTTTAAGTTGCAAGGGTTTCGATCAAGTGTTTACTACATGATTTTTGCCTTATTGCCCTTTTATCAACGAATAGACGATCGCTTTATTGAAAAGTTTGTCAAAGTAAATTTGGTTACAGGGATTGTCGTTTGCATTTATGCGATACGACAATATTTCTATCCACTAGATTTTGAGTTGGCGTATAGCATGCTGGAAGGGGTGGGAAGCCATTTTTATGGTGATACATACCAAAGAGAGGAAGGGAGATTTCGAATTTTTGGTCCAATGATAACGAGTACGCATTTAGGCTCGTATGCACTTTTTGTATTTTTCCTTTCTTGTTCGAGTATTAATAGCAATACTATTGGTAAGTCGCTGATTGTTAGTAGTATCTGCTTATCGTTGATTGTGTTGTTGATTACCTACTCAAGAACCTCGCTTATTGGGTTTTTTGCGGGGTTGGTTTTCTTCATGTTTTGCCTGTTAAAGATCAGCAAAGGGCGGGAAATATTGCATAGAGGATTATCTCTTATTGTTCTTGGAGTTGTTGCAGGGGCTGTGGTGATGCTGCTTATGCATAATGTCCCGATGCTGGCGGAGCGCTTTGGTACGCTATCAAATATCGGGGAAATTAGTTCGTTTCAGTCAAGATTGACGATCTGGGATTTTCGCTTGAAGCAGATAGGTGCTAATTGGCTTGGTTATGGGACAGGTATTGCGGGTTTTCATGGCGGAAGTATAACTATAATGCCTGTTGACAATCAGTTTTTGAAAATGTTTATAGAGATGGGATGGTTTGGTGGAGTGGCATTTATTGTAATATTAATGATGCCATTTTCTATATGGAATCGATTGTCGAAATATTCAAGCAACGCGATTTTTGTTGGTGGAGGCTTGGCATTTATTTTTGCTGTCATTGTGATTATGGGGGCAAGTCAGATTTTGGAAGGATTTCCCACTGCTATGTTTTTTTGGTACATGTCTGGGTTGCTCATTGTGCTAAAGAAACAGAATGCTGGCAAATATATTTTGGCTAAAAAGATTGGTCTTCAAAGACCTGTGGGCTTATATGAAACATAAGATTTTCTTGTCTACCTTTTATTATCAGCCTGAGTTGGGGGGGATTGAAAATTACTTAGCGGATGTGTTGAGAATATCTCCTAGGGGCTTTATTGTTTCTAAGCCGTACTTTGGCTATGAATCAAAAAGGATATTGTGCTCAGAGGTTGAGGATATCTATTGTTATGTAGGATTTAAGTCACTAATCAGGAAAAATAAAAAATATTTCAAGTGGCTTCTTCCGTTTATATATATTAATCAATTTTTTTCTGGGTTAGGGGTATTGAGTCGGCGCCGCAGTGAGATTGGAGCAATTTATGCTGGCAGTGGTGATTTCGTTATTGCGCCGCTTGTTCTATCGAAACTGTTTAGGTTACCACTTGTTACCTTTGTTTACGGTAATGATATCCAGCAAAAGCAATCTATTTTTTCGAAAATTTATAAAGGAAAAATGCTTCTCTATATGCTCAGTCTTTCAAAAGTAGTGGTCGCGATCAGCCATTATACGGTATCTATCCTTAAACGTGGTGGTTACAGAAATAATAACATTATTTTATTGAATCCTTTCTTAAGTGATGTTTCGATTGGAAGCATTAAACCTAGAAATATGTCTGAATATGAGCGCGATGGTTTTGTTTTACTTACGATTGGAAGAATCGTTCAACGAAAAGGCTATGAGTCTATTTTGTATGCACTGAAGGTAGTCAAGGATAAAGGCATAGATTTTAAATACCGGATTGTAGGGGATGGTCCATACAGGAATGAAGTATTACGAATAATTGATACGTTAGGTTTACAAAGTTGTGTAGAGCTTTTAGGTGTAGTCGATGACATTGATCCTTTCTACCAGGAAGCAGATGTTTTTATCATGCCAAGTATCGAACTGCCTGGAGATGTTGAAGGATTTGGAATTGTTTTTCTTGAGGCTGGGCTACGCAGTGTACCGGTTATTGCATCTCTATCGGGAGGTATACCGGATGCGGTTGTTGACGGAGAAACGGGGTTGTTGGTTACGCCTGGTGATGTTGATGAAATAGCGGACGCTATTATTTTGCTCATGGGGGATGCAGCTCTTCGAATGCGTATGGGCCGAGCAGGTTATCGTCGTGCTACTGAACGTGCACCGATACTTTTGGCGATTGATAACATCGAAGCACGTATTAGTAACGGAGTAGCAGCGTAGTGGCTGTCAGTGAGTATTTGTTAGCCCAATTGTTGGCGTTATGCATGGCGAGGATAAATATTTCATGAGAGTGGTGTTGGGTTGCGATGTCCTAGACCATGGTGTGAGCGGTATGAGGTTTGCGCTGGAGGGATTCTTGAATGAGGTGGTTGAAAAGGGAATTTTTGAGACATTCTCTTTGCTTCACAGTAAGCCATTTCCTCCAGATTACTTGAACAAATTTCGTGAAATCGTTATTCAACGAAGATGGGGGTTTGGTGGAGGGCTTATGTGGTCCGAGTTGACAGTCCCAAAAAATAAAGAAATTGCAACTCACGATATCGTTCATTGGACCAATCAAATTTTACCGCCAGTTTATATCAAGATTCCACTGGTCGTTTCTGTCTGGGATCTTGCGCATCTCAACTTTCGAGAAGGAAGGGAAGGGGCTTTTTCAGCACAAGTTAAGTATGGACTTATACTCCGTGCTGCTCTAAGCAAAGCAGCACGGATAATATGTCACAGTGAGTACATAGCACAGGAAGTGGCCGAACGTTTTCGAATTAAAGACAGTAAAATTGAAGTGATATATCCGGCCTTAAATCAATCATTCAAAAGTGAAATTCGGTGTGATTATGTTCCAGATGATTCTGGCTACATACTATATGTAGGGACAAGCCAGGTAAGGAAAAATGTTTCGTTATTAATCGATGCCTATTTATTGCTTGTAAAGCGTGGTGTCAAAAATAAATTGTTTCTGAAATGTTCTTTTTCCCCTTCCGAGATTCTCGGTCTGAAAGAAAAACTGTCTTTATCTGGAATTCCTCCTGATCGGGTGGTGATAAAACAGAAAGTTTCATCCCTTGAACTGAATGATATTTATCGTTCCTCAGCAGTGTTGGCTTTTCCTTCGCTCTATGAGGGATTTGGCTTACCTCTGCTAGAGGCAATGGCTTTCGGGCTACCTATTGTCGCTCTAAACAGGGGGGCAATGAAGGAAGTGGTATCTGATGCAGGGATATTGGTCGGAACACCAAATCCACACGAATTTGCAGAGGCTTTATATCAGCTTCTACAGTCGTCTTCAGACATGGCTTTATGCTCAGCGAGATCGAAACAACGGGCTGACATGTTCAGGTGGGACGTGGCAGTAGATAAAACAATGAGCGTCTATTCTTCTTTGTAAAGGCTAGATCGAGTTCAATTTAAGTAAACCACCGCCTCTAGCGGTGAGACTCAAAAAGGCTCTGCCGTCCCGGCGTGCAGAGAAGATAATAGCCTCCTTTTGAACCGGCAAGTTCTATAAGAGTCCATTATGCGAGGGTGGGAAAGCCAAGCTCACGTTAAGCATTATTGCATATATTATATTGTATTTGTTCCAAAATATTGTAGGAAGTCGATCTATGGAACACTAAGAAAAGATATAGGAGGTATTTTCAAAGACCTGTGTCGTCAGCAAGGTATTGAGTTAGTTGAAGGGGAAGTCAGTGATACGAATATTTAGGGATTATTTGCAGGTGAAGCAGAACTGCACAGGCCGGCACTTTTGAGCATGAGGCTACTGTGTAAGTACTGTTGGTCTGGGTGAGGTGATGATTCGTCAGTATATTCAGAATAAGGAATTGGAAGAGAAGCGCCAGGAGCAAATGAGGCTGGCGGGAGTTTAACAAAATAGCCCCTTCCAGGGGCTTTCATCATGCCGCCTGTTCTACGGGTGGTTATGATTAATGCGAGCTGAACACATTGAAAAGCAACATAACGAATAGTGACGAGTTGATGGCAGGTTTGGATATTACCCTTATAGGGTATCGCGACTGGATTCACGCAGAGACAGCAGGCGTTAACGTGCGGGATCTGCATATAGCCACCCATTTGGCAAAGCAGCCAGGTGTTGGCAAGGTTCTGTTTGTAAATCGCCCTGTATCTTTAGCAGAAATGGTGGTGAGATGTAAAAGGTGGCGAACAAAAACTGGCGATGTGCTTTATTCTGGGCACAATTGCCAACTTTCGCATATGAAGGAATATGGCAATTTGTATGTGCTGTCACAATTTGTGCCAGACATTGTAACTCCACTTGTCAGCAATAGACTGTGGTGGAATAGCATATTCCAGCGTAAAAGCGTATTAAAAAATATAAAGTTAGCCAAAGAGTATTTGACGATGACTGATGATGTCCTTTATCTATTCAGCCCATTGGCGATTTCATCAATTGATACAATACCTCACAAATTGTTCGTACACGACGTTATCGATAACTTTGCTAAACACAACCGGTTTAGTTGCAAGGAGCGAAATTTCGTTAAACAGGCATATAAACGAATTGGATGCGATGCAGGTCTTGTGACATGTGTAAGTGACCTAGCATCGGAAATATTTAACGATATGCCGGCGAAAACTGTCATAATCAGAAATGGTGTTGATAGAAAGTGGCGTGAGATGACGCCACCTAGGCCGCCTGAATTCAATGACGTAGCTGGAAAAATTGTAGGCTTCGGAGGGTATATCACAGATAAACTTGATACTGACTTTCTCATTAGTCTGGCAGAAATGATGCCAGAGGTCACTTTTGTGATTATCGGGAAAGCCTATGATCAAGCAGTTCTAAGAGCGTTGCGTGGAAAAAGCAATATAAAGTATTTGGGGTTTCGGCGATTTGAATTTATTCCGAGCTATTATTACCATCTCGATGCGGCGTTGATTCTGTACAAGAAAGAGAAAAACCATGATGAAGACCCTCTCAAGCTTTATGAATACTTGAGTGTTGGGACGCCGGTTGTATCGCTTCCGCTGGACATGGGGGGGCGAAAGTTTAACGGTATGGTTAAGAGTGAAGGTAATGTGTGTTCCTTTGTGGATGAGCTGCTGAAGTTTTTAGATTCTGATCGAGAAAAATTGCGAGCAACATGTCGGGCCGCACTTTCCGAAAGCGATTTCTGGGATAGCAAGGCAAACTTTATTTTGGAATCAATACATGACCAACATAGTTACTAACAAAACAAGTGAGCAATGTGGTTTCGTGTGTTGCTTTCATCCAAAAACACCTCGGTTACTGACAGGAAAAATTTGTTGGATAAAGTGGATTTTGAATTGGAAAAATATTCAATTTAATTAGATATGGAAAGTAGATTTAAAAAGAACGTAAAAACTGTCTTTGTAGGCAACATTGTATACCTGCTTGTTACGGTAGTTATTTACTTACTTTTATTTCGTTGGCTTGAGACAAAAGAATATGCAATTTTAGTCGTGTTGTTGGCGGTTGTTGATGGTTTGACTGAGGTTTCAGATCTGGGTTTAAATACTTCCCTAATTAAGTCGCTGAGCAAATATTCTTCAGCAACCAGGAACCGCCTGAGTGTGGCGTATGTCTTGAGGTTAAAGTTACTGTTTATAGTATTTGTTACTTCATTATTTTTTTTACTAAACGACAGTTTGTTATCATGGGTGTTTTCATCGTCGGTTTCGGCAATACCCATGGGGCTCGTGCTGGCTGTTATTGGTATCTCGATTCTTAGAGAGTTTCACTTTACAATTTTACTGGCGCAAAGGAGGTATAAACAGTATAGGAATGCGAGGCTAATGAACCGGTTGGTAATTTTTGTTGCGATAACATTGGTTTATGTATTTGGTGGCTTGTCGATTGGTACCGCACTATGGGCATTTTTTATTGCTGCTGCTGTAGTTAGCGTTCGCTCTTACAAAGATATGCTTCTGTATTTCTCTTATGCAATCAAGAAAATTCCAGTAAGCGTTAAAAGTGATATTGCTGCTACGGGAAAATGGATGTCAATAAGTGGATTTCTCGCGTTAATTATTACTAGGTTAGATGTTTTCTTTTTATCGCACTACTCATTGCTCGTGGAGTTAGCGTACTATGCGGTAATTTTTAAGTTGGCGTCGGTTATTCTCGTTATGGTTAGAAGTTTTTCTCAAGTGTATCTGCCAGTGCAGATGACACGTATTGGAGATTCCGATATGGCTAAAACATTGTCCCGAAAGCTGACTTTGGTTGCGGTGGCTGGTATTGCCATAGTTTGGCTGTTTGTGGATGTTGGGCTTGCGGGAGTCGAAGTCGTTACGAGCAAAAATATGCCAGCTATTGCGGATAATATAATGGTGATTCTTACGGCATCATTTCTAGTCGCACTAATGTCATCGCCTTTTTCTCAGTTTTTAATTGCGCATGAACAAGCGCACAAATTGGTTTTTTTGAATTTAGTGCAATTGGGGATTGTTACTACAATTAATTATTTTTTTATACCGATATATGGGGTGTATGCGCCGGTTATTGCGATATTGTTATATAGTTTTGTTGGGTATGTTTCCGTGATGCTCTTGGTGTTTTTTGGAAAAATAGAGGGCAACATAGGTGGCCTCAAACATAGATAATCTCAAAAGATGGGGGCTGTCAGACATTCTGTAAAATATCTTATGCTATTAAACCTGATTTGTAGCGTGTTTTATATATCGTGAGTTTAAATTGATCGTCAGAAAAATATGATAGGAGTTGGTAATGGGGACTGAGTCGCAACGCAGTGCGTGGGATGAATCTTGGGTAAGTGTTGTGGATACGATGGCTGAGCCGAGCGGCTGGTTATTGCTAGATTCAATAAAGCTGGAGAGACTATTGTCCATACTACCAGCGGAGGGAAAGGTGCTAGAGGTTGGGTGTGGTTCTGCAAGGTTGTCGGCATTTTTGGCGAAACGTGGTTATAAGATAACAGGCCTTGACTATTCAAAATCTGCATTGGAGGTGGCTCAGAGAAACTTCGTAGGTATGGGGTTGCCTAGTCAGTTGATAGGAAGCGACAATGAAAAAAAATTGGGTGATGATGAAAAGGAAGATGGTCATCGCTTCGTGCCGGGAGATGCAACAAAATTACCTTTTAGTGATAATTGCTTTGACATAGTTTTATCTACCGGGTTGCTGGAACATTTTGAGGATCCGTCGATAGTGGTAAAAGAAATGGCGCGTGTCTTGGTGCCGGGCGGGGTGTTTTATTCTGACGTGGTTCCTAAGAAGTTTTCGATGTTCCGTATCTCGAGTTTGTGGCGTCCTTTTAAAGTCGGAGGAGAAAGAGTTTTTGAAGGGGCTTATAGAAAGAAAGATATTTGCCAATGGCTCGAATCCACGGGACAACTGGTGGACATTAATGCTTTTGCGGCAGGAGTGCTACCTCCTTACAGATTTACTAGTAGGCCTAAATGGTTAAGGAAAATGATCTTTAAGTTGAGAAATCTCTGGGTGTGGTTGGAGGGTGGGTGGTTCGCAAGCGTGTTTGGGTGCTACTATTTTGTAACAGCACGAAAAAAATAGTGTGACTGATGTTATAGGTTGTTTTGGGTAAAGTATAATTATTCGTAATTTACTGAATTTTCAATGTGTGATGCATGAAATGCTGGATTTCGATCTGAGTGCATCTGCTCGTTGACTTCCCAGCTTAAGAAACCATGAGGCACCACATGATGCTAACTATGCTTAGTTTGTAGATAGGATAATGAAGATGAAACAGTTAAACCGTTCAGCGGGTGAGCTATATACAGCTTATGAGACCTGGAAAGGATGGATGGATAATTCGGATGCTGGTGACTTTAGTAACTACTATTTTTCAAATGAACTGAAGCGCGCGATTATTCTGCCGAGTGCAAGGTTGCTGGAAATTGGGTTTGGTAGTGGAGAATTTATGGACTGGGCTTCCGCAAATGGATACGATGTATCAGGGGTAGAAATCAATAAGGAAATGATCGATAAGGCGGAATCGAACGGTCATCGAGTATATTTTGGTGCGATTGATGATGTAAGTGACGAAATTGATACCCAGTTTGATGCAGTGATTGCTTTTGATGTTTTTGAGCATTTAAAGAAGGAAAGCATCATCAAAAATCTTGTCCTTATAAACCAAATGATGGTAGTTGGTGGACGCATTCTCCTCAGGTTTCCAAATGGACAAAGTCCATTTGGAAGATGTTATCAATATGGGGACTTAACCCATGAGACAGTGTTAACAAGCAGCTCCATAGAGCAGGCAGGTTTTATGGCAGGATTTAGTTTGATTGGTTGCTATAACCCAATTCGTAAACAGACTGGTCGGAAACCAATGCTGGTTAGAAAGGTCGCCTACTTGGTGAGAGATATTTTGGAGATATTTATTGGACATTTATATTATCGAACACGAATACCACTAGACCCCAACCTAGTGTGCGTACTAGAAAAAACAGGTGAGCCATTAAATGGGCAAGAAAAGCACAAAGATACTGAAGATGATGGGGAGTGATATTCGAATTTACGTTGTTATTGTACGTTTTTCGTTGGCCGAAAATGAGATTGAAAAGTGTAAATTTGGTTTCCGAATGGTGATGCATTCGGAAATGAGTAGATGAAATTAAGCTAGATGGTGTGTATGTATATGCAGAATATTGTATTGAGAATTATGCTCAATGAAATTTAAACTGAGGATTTTGGGTATTAGGGGTGTACCGGGCCGGCATGGCGGTTTCGAGACATTTGCAGAGCATCTGGCGCTATATCTAGTAGATCGGGGTTGGGAAGTAACTGTCTATAATCAAGAGGCTGGGGATGGTGAATATTTTCAGGATGAATGGCAAGGAATTAAGCGTATTCATATACCTGTATCATTGAGTGGGGCAAAGGGCACTGTTGTATTCGATTGGAAGTCTATTGTGCACGCAAGTCGAAGTGATGCTCTCGTTTTGACCCTCGGCTACAATACGGCAATGTTTGACTTATTGTTTCGCTTAAAGGGGGTGCCTAATATTAAGAATATGGATGGCCTTGAATGGCGACGAGATAAATGGGGATGGTTTGAAAAAACGTGGCTTTATGCCAATGAAAGGGTAGCCTGTTGGTTAGCTAATCATCTTGTTGCAGATCACCCGAAAATTAAAGAACATATTGAGACTAGGGTCAAGCCTAGCAAGGTCACTATGATCCCATATGGGGCGCCATTCATAGATTCTGCAGATTCGGCGCTTATTGAAAATTTTGGAGTTAAACCGTGTAAATATGCTTTGGTTGTTGCTCGTCCAGAACCAGAAAACTCTGTGTTGGAGATTGTGCGCGGGTTTTCTAAAAAGGAGCGTGGGAATGATTTAGTAGTGCTCGGGGATTTTGATCCCGCTGAAAATAGCTACCATAGTGAAATCATTGCTGCGGCAAGCCATGAAGTTAAGTTTCCCGGGGCGGTTTATAGCAAACCCTTGATTAATGCATTACGCTATTATTCTAGACTTTACATACATGGCCATACAGTAGGCGGAACAAATCCATCACTAGTAGAGGCATTGGGTGCGGGGTCTCCAGTGCTCGCGCATGATAACGAGTTCAATAGATGGGTGGCTGGAGAGGGTGGTCGATATTTCGTAGATGAAGGTGAGTTTGCAGATTGTATTGATGCCATATTGGATGATGATGACGTCCTGTCAAAGATGACGCGTGCGAGCAGGTTGCGTTTCGAAGAATCATTTGGTTGGACTAGAATTCTTGAGGACTACGAGCAACTTCTGGCTAATTGGGCTTGAAGTTGTTGGGATTAAGAGGTGATTGAAGAGCGTCTAATCTCGTAGTCTTGTTGATCAAGAGGTTTTAAGCAGTATCAGAATTCGGGTGTAAATATGAGAATTTTGCTAACCGGAGCCAGCGGGTTTGTCGGTCGTTATGTCCAGGAAGAAGTGGCCTGTTATGCATTGGAAAATGATGCAGGCACTATAGATTTGAGGGACACGCACCTTTTGCGGGAATCGATTGCAAGTATAAGCCCAGATGCAGTTATACACCTTGCTGCACAGAGTTTTGTGCCTGAGTCTTTTGATAAGCCAATGGATACATATGAAGTAAATTTTTTTGGTACTTTGAACTTATTGAGCGCTTTAAAAGTGAACGGCTTTTCGGGGCGTATGCTGTATGTTGGGTCCAGCGATATGTATGGAGTTGTTCCGGCGGAATATTTGCCAATTGATGAAGTTCAACTATTGAAACCACGTAGCCCATACGCAGTAAGTAAAGTTGCTGCGGAGGCGCTATGTTATCAGTGGAGCCAAACTGAAGAGTTTGATATTGTTTTTGCAAGGCCTTTCAATCATATTGGGCCGGGGCAGAGTGATCGTTTTGTAATATCTAATTTCGCGAAACAGATTATTGAAATTAAACTTGGTAGAAGAGAGTCAGTGTTGTTTGTTGGGGATGTTGACGTTTCTCGGGATTTTACAGATGTGAGAGACATAATCAAAGCTTATGTTTCACTGTTGGGCCAGGGGCTCAACGGTGAAACGTATAATATATGCAGCGGTGAGGAACGAACCATTCAGTCTTTACTTTCCACCATGTTAGACTTGGCCAAAGTTGACGCTGAAATTCAGCGAGATGTTAATAGATTGCGGCTATCTGAGCAACGTCGTGTCCAAGGTGATTTTTCGAAACTGCGAAAGGACACTGGGTGGTCTCCTACGATTTCTATGAAGAAAACCTTACAAGATATTTTGGATTATTGGGAGGAGTTATTGTCGTGAGTAAACGCGCGCTGATTACAGGTATTACTGGGCAAGATGGTGCCTACCTAACTGAGTTATTGCTCAATAAAGGGTACGAAGTTCATGGCATTAAGCGTCGTGCATCACTGTTTAACACTAACAGAATTGATCATTTGTACCATGACCCACACGAAAAAGGTCGCGACTTAACTTTACACTATGGTGACCTTAGTGACTCTAGTAACCTCATTCGCATTGTAAAAGAGGTTCAGCCAGATGAAATATATAATCTTGCGGCGCAAAGCCATGTTGCAGTTTCTTTTGAATCCCCTGAATATACCGCTGATGTAGACGCATTGGGCACGCTTAGGCTTCTAGAGGCAATTCGTATTCTTGGCTTAGAGAATAAGTGCCGCTTTTACCAGGCATCCACGTCAGAATTGTTTGGAGAAGTACAAGAAACGCCTCAGACTGAATCTACGCCATTCTATCCTAGGTCTCCTTATGCAGTCGCGAAATTGTATGCGTATTGGATAACAGTTAATTTTCGCGAATCATACGGAATGTATGCATGTAACGGTATATTGTTTAATCACGAGTCACCATTGCGTGGGGAAACATTTGTTACACGTAAAATCACAAGGGCACTCGCCAGAATTAAACTAGGCATGCAGGATCGACTTTATTTGGGAAATTTAGATGCAAAACGTGATTGGGGTCATGCAAAAGATTATGTTGAAATGCAATGGCTCATGTTGCAGCAGGATACGCCGGATGACTATGTTATAGCTACTGGTACACAACATTCTGTCAGGGAGTTTGTAGATATTGCAGCTAATGAACTCGAATTAACCATTCGGTGGGAAGGTAGCGGTGTAGAGGAGAAAGGTTATGATGCAAAAACTGATAAATGTATTGTTGCTGTCGATCCTGGATATTTTCGGCCTGCCGAAGTGGAAACGCTCTTAGGAAATCCAGCAAAGGCTAAAGAAAAGCTTGGATGGACACCCAGTATTCCATTTGAGGAATTGGTTAAAGAGATGATAGTAGCGGATACAAAATTAGTAGAAAAAGATGTTTTATGTAATAAAGCTGGATATACGACGTTCAGTTTTCATGAATAAACCCTACAGCTGCATAAATAATAGAGACAAACAGTAAGCGCTCAACCAACCCCACTTTACAAATTCACATTCCAAGGTAATAGTGCTTCAATTTGATCAGGGCTGGTGGCTTTGGGTAGCAGTGTAAAAATGTGGCGCAGGTATTGATAAGGCGCTTGTCGGATGACTTTGACGGTTTCAATTAAACTGTAAATAGTCGCACTGGCCTTTGCACCGTTGACGTTGGCACTGAACAGCCAGTTCTTCCTCCCAATGACAAAAGGTCTGATCGCATTTTCGGCAGCGTTATTGTCAATGGAGAGCCGACACATCTTGTGTGTAAATGGTCAGCTTTTGCCAGTTGTTGAGTCACACCTTTTGTCGCGGCCACCGCGTTGTACCCGGCATAGTCGTCGGTTTGCAGGTAACCTTGATAGCCTTCCAATAAGTCACTGACTACCGAGCCGCTACGGCTGGACGCATAGTGAAATAACCGGATGGGCTGCGGGAAGGGTCCGCCGACCCTGTCTGGTCGCTTGTTTATCCGGTTCTTTGAGTATTTGTACGACGGTTTCGTCGCAGTGCATGACAGGATAGGTTAGCAGTTGTTTTTCCAGTATCGTGAGCAAAGGTTGGAGTCATTCACCGATCTTGATCATCCAGCCGGCAAGGGGAGTTGCGAGGGATATCAATTCCGGTGCGCTGCAATACGGTTTGTTGACGATACAACAGCAAAGCATCCTGGTATTTCGAGATAGCAATATGTGCCAGCAAGTCGGGCGGTGAGTCTCACTGGAACGTCAGCTTCGGTGAATGTATTTTTACCCGCGGGTGTTCGCCTGCTCGTGCCCTGACTAGAGGTATTGCCGGTGATTGTTCGTTCTGTGCGGGAGGAATCCTGATGCTGCGTCCGGGCAATAATGTTCACGTCTATTTGTATGCGGTGCCGGTAGACATGCGCAAATCCATTGATGGGCTGGTTTGCACTGGTGGAGCAGGAAATGGACTTGCCACCCAATATGGCGGCGCTGTTTGTATTCTGCAATCGTGACCGGGATAAAATCAAACTGCTGTGTTGGGAGCGCAATGGGTTTATCGTCTGGTACAAGCGGTTGGAAAAACAGCGTTTCCGCTGGCCGACTTCCCGTGAAACAGTGAGTCTCACGGGTCAGGAGTTAAATGGGTTGCTGGATGGTTTTGATCTTTTTAACAACAAACCGTATTCACCGGTACATTTTTCGTCGGTGACCTGAGCATTCAATGGTAAAATGCGCGCCATGTGAGCGTTAAAAAAACAGGCTATCGGAATCACTGCCCAATGATCCGGGCGCGTTCAAGCTCATTATTGCAAGGCAGGCAACACGCATTTTCTTCAACACTGAACGCCGACATCAATTGCTAGACTGACAAACGCCTGATCGAGTATATTATCAATCCGCTGAAAGGATAGCAGATTAAACCCCGATGACGCTTATATTTATAACACTGTCCAATTTTCGAGGTCCATCTCTAACAGACATAGAAAGGTGCTATGCAATGAACCCGAAGCGAGAAAAAATTTCGTAATTATCACCACCTTAAGTGCGATGCACTAAAAAATAATCTGCAATGTAAAGATTGACAATGTGTCCAGGGTTTTCAAGTTTTTGGCAAAGCCCGTGCCAACGATGAGAAAAAATATGATACAAACCACACAGATGCTTGTTGAGTGGTGACCTGTTTGCTCGCAAACCATTATACAGCCAGGGCTTTTTACGTTTTAGTCTTTTCTATAGTAGGTATTAGGGGGAAAGGAGGTGCATATTCTCGAGCTGGTTGCTAGAGCCCGTAAAAGTAAGCGTGGCGGTTCAGAATAGCAAAAATGCAGTGATGTAGCATCTGGTGGGTGATGAATGAGAGGCAGGCGTGAAAAATCGCTTAAACGAGGATCGTGTTTATTTAGACGATGTTTTTATAATAGTGGAAAAATAGTTACGTAAGTTTTGTTGAGCTCCCGGTATGTTCAGTCTACATTTAGCGGTGATAGTGGATCTGGACCTTGTCCGGGAATGAAAATCGTCGCGAGAGAAATCTATTTTGAGCACGGTTTTTTCGCACAACTGCATACAGGAGCTAAGAGTGCCAACAGTCGGCGCTACTTTTTCATTCCTAGACAAGTTTCTGGGAAGTCATTAAGAAGTTGGAGGTAAAGTGCTACCAAGAGGGTTACTGAAGGAGTACGCCAGCGTACTTTCGTTTGTTGCGCGTGTATTTGATGTGCTTTGCGTTTTGCTTGGCGCAGTGCTGGCATATGTTTGGCGGTTTGATCATTGGCCTATGCCCGCCAATTATCAAATGGCTATTTTACTGGGTGTTTTGTTTACCCTCATGCTTTTTTCGGTTTCCGGAATTTATCGTTCCTGGCGTGGCAAGAGTTGGCTGCATCAGGCGCAAACGGTTACGCTGGTCTGGTTTAGTGTGGTTGTCCTTCTTATCATCGTCGCATTTTTGACGAAAACCAGTACGCTTTTTTCCCGTCAGTGGATGATGCTCTGGGTGATTTCTGCCTGGAGTCTGTTGCTGTTGTTTCGTTTTTCGCTAACGATCATTCTT
>Ga0316204_10005141_pt1 | contig 22152 bp, 21 predicted proteins | sample 6monrhotite_MG_2_FD_205661 | JGI IMG/M metagenome (GOLD analysis project Ga0316204, IMG submission 205661) | Microbial mat bacterial communities from mineral coupon in-situ incubated in ocean water Damariscotta River, Maine, United States -... | ecosystem: Environmental > Aquatic > Marine >... | reverse complement strand
CGCTCGACAGGAATTTTCGGCGCTTCTAACAGGCAGCCTCACTCTGGGGCTAAAACTGGCACTATGAGCGCTCTGTTCTCAGCCGGACAGCGTCCTTGCCTTCCCTCATAATTCGGGCAACCCGAAAATTTTATAGGTGCCATATCTTGTCCGGTCATCAGTCAGCCTTTTCAAGCTTCATAGGGCCTACCGCTACTCGCCAATGGTTTCACCCACACATATTGAATCCGCACATTCTGCTCAGGCACAAAACCTTAGAACTCAGGATCTCAAGCGCAAGGAAATTGACTACAGCATGAAGCTGGATTTCGGCACATCCAAATTTCGCGGGATCGGTCTTCCTCCGAGTGACTCCTGCCTTCTTGGACTAAAAGCATATAGTCACGAGGACTTTGAACGTGCGGCCCGCCGCGCCGACCCTAATAACTTATTAGGGCTGTTGAGCTGCGACCTATAAGCGCGGATTCCACTCGTTAGTACGGCGAGTGGTCCAATCCCAAGAGATGCCTGACCGGATGTGTTCAAAACAAGGCATTCTCCGGGATTTCCGCGTCTGTGATTGCCTTATGCTTGAAATTACGCTTTACAAGCTATCTTTGACATCGATTCCGTATGCCGGTTACCAGGATTTCCTCGCTAAAAAACAGTTCGTTCTGAGGTTATATGCATATTCACCCTCAATAGTCGCGTACAATTGACGGTCTCTTTTGAATCCGAACAGGAATAGCATTGAACTGGCGTGGCAGAGCGCTTAAATACAGTACGCTTTTCGTGATTCTCGTTCTTATTCTGAATCCCGATACATTCCAACTCGGGTTGTTTATCGATGCAGCCGGCCTGGACTTACTGTTTTTGTTACTTGAGGCTCAGTTTCTGACGATTGCTCGCCCCATGTTTAGGCAGCTAATCCGCTGACCTCACCAAAGCGGCACATGGGTAAATATAGAGCATTAACTCGCTCACTGATCCTGGCGCAACCCGATGGGACCCTGTTGATGCACTCGCTGGTGATCAGCGCTGCCGCTGTGAACTTCGGTTCTCTTTTGTAATAGCGAAGACTCACTTTTTCATAGGCCTCGGCAGCCGAGAGTCGGCTTCCTTTGATAGTTACGCTCAAATTCACCCTTGTCCTAACCTTCAGCAATATGCCCGACAAACCCAAACTCGGGCAATTTACCTTCCTCGATAACCTCTATCGGAACACGGCGAATACCGTGGCCAGAGGCCGGAACCAAATACAGGGCGAAAAACGCCGTCGAGCTCCCTTTTGGGGAGAAATATTCTCTTGACAATGCCGCCGATTTAGATGCGAACTGAAGACCACTTGAGCTTTTATGCACACCGTCAGGCATTTAAGGGTAGCAACCGAACCCATGCGACGGAAATTCACAAGCAGAAAAATTTACGCAAATAACTCATTGTTTATTATAGATTATATAATTCGTCTAATTTGTCACCAATCTGTAATAAATCCTTAAGCTACGGGGTGTCGCGAGGTGGAATTCGATTTATTCCACAATGTTATCCACAGGAATTGTGGAAAACATCGAAAGCTAAACTATGACAGGAACTTACGTTACAATTCTAAGCAATCCGTGACCTTTCGGCCCTAAGCGGGGATTGTCTATCTGATTCGTAAATCCGGACTCGGGTCCATCCCCATTCGCTCCGTCCTGGGATACACTGGACGCCATCGCAAACTTACCTGATCGAGACCACTACTATGAGCCGCTTCTGGTCACCCATCGTCCATCAACTCGCGCCCTATACACCTGGCGAACAGCCACAGGATCGCAGCTACGTCAAGCTAAATACCAACGAGAACCCGTACCCACCCTCTCCGCGCGTGTCCGAGGCGCTCAAGACCTATGAGATGGATCGCCTAAGGCTCTACCCCGATCCGGTATCAGGAGGGCTCGTGCGGGCCATCGCCACGCATTTTGAGACGAGACCCGAGCGAGTCTTTGTCGGCAATGGCTCCGACGAGGTGCTCGCCCACTGCTTCAAGGCCTTTTTTGGACATCAACTGCCACTGCTTTTCCCGGACATCACCTATAGCTTTTACCCCGTCTATTGCGGACTCTTTGGCGTGGACTTCCGAACCATCCCTTTGCGAGATGATCTCTCGATTGCGATAAGCGACTATACCGTGGCCAATGGCGGCATCATCTTTCCGAACCCCAATGCCCCCACCAGCCGACTGTTGACGCTCGATGCGATCGAACAGCTCTGCCAATGGCATGCGGACTCCGTCATCGTCGTTGACGAGGCCTATATCGACTTCGGTGGGCAATCGGCCATCCCGCTGACCGGGCGCTATGATAACTTGCTGGTCATACAGACCTTCTCGAAGTCGCGTTGCCTAGCGGGACTTCGGATCGGTTACGCGATCGGTCATCCGGATCTGATTGATGGGCTTAACCGGGTCAAGGACTCCTTCAACTCCTACCCACTCGATGCCCTAGCCCAAGTGGCGGGCATCGCCGCGATTGAGGATCAAGCCTATTTCGAGAATTGCTGCCGCATGATTACCGACAGCCGCGACAGTCTCAGCGCCGACCTCACCGGGCTTGGCTTCAAGGTCCTGCCTTCCGCAGCAAACTTCGTCTTCGCCCACCACCCTGACGCGCACGCCAGCGCACTCTACCAAGCGCTCAAGCAGAGCGGAGTGCTGGTGCGGTATTTCGGCAAGCCTCGTATCGATAACTACCTGCGCATCACGATCGGCACGCCTGACGAATGCCGAGCCCTGACCGAACGGCTGCGCACAATCCTGGCCCGTATATGAAGGAAACGGGCACCATCGCTGCGGCGAATATCCGAGACATCCTGACATCGGCGATAGAGCATGATCCACATCATCAGGCCGTCATCGTTCATGACGATGATAGCGATCTCGCGCGCCTATTGACCCAAGCCTATCGAGACTGTCTACCCGACGCCCGTCTAATGGCCTACCAGGACCACTCCCCGGAAATGATCACCTCAGCCCTGATGGTGTTACCACCCGGCAGCCTAGTCGTCTTGCTACAATCCAGCCGATTTAAACTGAATGCCTTTCGGGTTCGGGTAGAGCTCTTTAAACGCAGCCTCAAGGTCATTGAACATCCACACCTCGCCCGCATGAATGGCGACGAAATGGCCATCTATATCGACGCCCTCGCCTATGATCCCACTTATTATCGCGAGACGGGACATGCCCTCAAACGACGCATTGACGCGGCCTGCGGAGGCGTTATTCATACCGGCGCCAACGGCTTGTCATTTGATTCACCTTTTGAACCGGCGAAACTCAATATCGGCGACTACCGGGATATGAAGAATATCGGCGGCCAGTTCCCCATTGGCGAGGTCTTTACCGAGGCCAAGGAGCTTGAGGCCGTCTCCGGCCGGATCCAGATCAACTTCTTTGGGGATAGGGCGTTTTCCGTCAACCGGCCCAAGCGAGCGATTACACTGATCGTGATACGCGGCCGCGTCACGGATACGGAAGACTCAACCGAGGAGTTCGATCAGGTCCTTGAAAACATTCGCGCCGATGAGGACGAAGTCATCCTTCGCGAACTGGGGCTGGGCCTGAACCGCGCCTTCTCGTCATCGCGGACCGTGTGCGACATCGGCAGCTTCGAACGCATGTGCGGTATCCATCTCTCGCTCGGCGCCAAACACCACAGTTATACCAAGCCGGGGATTCGAAAGCGAGACGCCAAACATCATGTCGACGTCTTTGTGGAGAATCCCGTTTTTCGCCTTGATGACGCAATCGTTTTCCAAAACGGGCGTTGGCAAGTCTAGGCTGACAAGACGATAATTAGGGAGAATTCGACACAGATGTCAGCCCTTGAAGACGTAGATAAGGATATCGCTGAATCAAACCCCAAGGTGGCGGCGAGGACTGAATTCGAAGGCCTTGGAGAGCGCGTGATAGGCAGCCTTCTCCGACTCACCTTCGGCCGGGGGCAGCACGATTTGCAGTACGACGTAGAAATTTCCCGCCTCAGTTGCCGGTATCCCTCTCCCCTTGAGGCGCAGCTTGCTGCCCGCAGTCGATCCCGGAGGGACACGCACATCAACCTTGCCTGATGGCGTCGGCACGGTCACCGTCGCGCCCAAGGCGGCCTCCCAGGGCGCCAGCGGCAGGCTCAGATAGACATCCTTGTTATTGACAGTATAGAAGGGATGCGGCCGAAACTCGGCCTCCAGGTACAGGTCTCCGGCTTGACCTTTGCCTACGCCCGTACCACCCTGACCGGACAAGCGAATGTGCTGCCCTTGGCGAACGCCCTTGGGTACCCGAACATTCAAGGCTCGCTCCTTAACTGCGGGACGCCCATCAGGGCCGGTCTCGCTTTGCTTTAGCGTCAAGGTGCGGGTGGTGCCCTGATAGGCGTCTTCAATGTCGATCATAATCCGCGCATAGGTATCCGCGCCGCGCATAGGTGCGGCGCGGCCGTGGCTCGCAGCACCGCCGAATCCGGCACGACCGAACAGGCTCTCAAAGAAGTCGCTGAAGCGACCCGCATCTCCTCCGCCATGGAACTCGAATCCCTGGTCCCAGCCCGGGGGCGGACGAAAGTCCTGGCCGTCCTTCCAATTTGCGCCCAACTGGTCGTAGGCGGCCCGTTTCTCGGGATCCTTAAGGACCTCATAGGCCTCGCCAATGTCCTTGAAACAGGCCTCGGCGTCGGCCTCCTTGCTAACATCGGGGTGATAGCGGCGCGCCAACTTGCGATAGGCGCGCTTGATCTCATCCTGGGCAGCATCCCGCTCGACACCAAGGACCTTGTAATAGTCCTGATATTCCATGCTCAGGCGAACCGATCCAGGCTCACTCGACGAGTTCCTCGGTCAAGGTGCTGCGGAAGACAAGCTGCCCGCCCACGACATTGACCTCAATGGTCTCGCCCGAAAGAAAGCGACCAGCCAAGATCTCCTGGGCCAGCGGATTTTCCAGTTGCTGTTGGATCGCCCGCTTGAGCGGACGAGCGCCATATACCGGGTCGAACCCGGCCTCACCGAGCTTGTCGAGCGCGGCCTCAGAAACCGTCAGCTCGAGGTCACGACCGGCCAGACGGCCGCGCAGCAGGCCGATCTGGATATCGGCGATGGCCCGAATTTGTTCACGCTCCAGGGGATGAAAAACCACAATCTCATCAAGCCGGTTGATGAACTCTGGCCGAAAATTCTGCCCCACGATCTCCATGACCTGACCTTTGATGGCATCGTAATGCTCTTCACCGACGATCTCCTGAATGATCTGGCTGCCAAGGTTGGAGGTCATGACGATGACGGTGTTTCGGAAGTCGACCGTACGGCCCTGACCATCGGTCAGGCGACCATCATCAAGGACCTGTAGCAAGATATTGAAGACATCGGGATGGGCCTTTTCAACCTCATCAAGCAGGATCACGGCATAGGGCCGACGGCGCACGGCCTCGGTCAGATACCCGCCCGCCTCATAACCGACATAGCCCGGAGGGGCGCCGATCAGCCGCGCCACCGAATGCTTCTCCATGAACTCTGACATGTCGATCCGGATCATCGCCTCCTCGGTATCAAACAGGAACTCGGCCAGGGCCTTGCAAAGCTCGGTCTTACCGACACCCGTGGGCCCCAGGAAAAGGAAGGAACCATTGGGCCGATTTGGGTCGGCCAGGCCGGCTCGGGAGCGTCTGATGGCATCGGCAACGGCCTTGATGGCCTCGTTCTGGCCGATGACGCGATGGTGAATATTATCCTCCATCTGCAACAATTTCTCGCGCTCTCCCTCGAGCATCTTCGAGACAGGGATACCGGTCCACTTGCTGATGACCTCCGCAATCTCCTCATCGGTCACGTTGGTGCGTAACAGATGCATCTCCTGGATCTCGGCTTGGTTTGCTAGCTCAAGCTGGCGTTCAAGCTCCGGGATCCGGCCATACTGAAGTTCGGACATCCTGCCCAAATCGCCGGCGCGACGCGCAGCCTCGAGATCGAGCCGGATCCGGTCGAGCTCTTCCTTGATATGGGTTGCACCCTGCAGGGCGGACTTTTCCGCCTTCCAGACCTCCTCAAGGTCGGAGAATTCGCGTTCCATGCGGACGATGTCCTCCTCCAGATCGGCCAGGCGTTTCCGGGAGGCTTCATCGCTCTCCTTCTTCAGGGCCTCGCGCTCGATCTTGAGCTGGATCAGTCGGCGGTCGAGACGGTCCATCTCCTCGGGCATGGAATCGATCTCCATGCGTAACCGCGAACCAGCCTCATCGATCAGATCAATGGCCTTGTCCGGTAGCTGCCGGTCGGTAATATAACGGTGCGACAGCGTCGCTGCGGCGACAATGGCTGGGTCGGTGATGTCCACACCATGGTGAAGCTCGTATTTTTCCTTGAGTCCGCGCAGGATCGCGATCGTGTCCTCGACACTGGGTTCGTCGACGACAATCTTCTGAAAACGCCGCTCCAGGGCGGCATCCTTCTCGATGTACTGACGGTATTCGTCAAGCGTGGTCGCGCCGACGCAGTGCAGCTCACCGCGCGCCAGAGCGGGCTTGAGCATATTACCAGCATCCATGGCGCCCTCGGCTTTGCCGGCCCCGACCATGGTGTGGATCTCGTCAATGAACAGGATGATATTGCCCTCCTGCTTGAAGACATCGTTGAGCACGGCCTTGAGGCGTTCCTCGAACTCCCCTCGGAACTTGGCGCCCGCGATCAAGGCCGCCATGTCGAGCGACAACAGACGCTTGCTCTTGAGTCCCTCGGGGACCTCGCCATTGACGATACGCTGGGCCAATCCCTCGACGATTGCGGTCTTGCCGACGCCGGCCTCGCCGATCAACACGGGGTTGTTCTTGGTCCGGCGTTGCAGGACCTGTACGACACGGCGAATCTCTTCGTCGCGGCCGATCACGGGATCAAGCCTGCCCTGCTCGGCGCGCTCAGTTAGGTCGATGGTGTATTTTTCAAGGGCTTGGCGCTGCTCCTCGGCATTGGGGTCATCTACGCTTTGGCCGCCACGTACCTTGTCGATAGCCTGCTCGGTCGCCTGCTTGTCGGCACCGGCCTGACGCAGTAGCGCGCTGACCGGGCCCTTGTCGTCAATGGCCGCAAGCAGGAACAACTCGCTGGAAATATACTGATCCTTACGCTCCTGCGCCAGTTTGTCGGTCATATTAAGCAGGCGATTTAAGTCGTTGGAGACATGGACGTCACCGGCCATACCTTGTACCTGAGACAGGCGATCCAAGGCCTCGCCGAGGCCGGAGCGCAGCTGATTTACGTTGGCCCCGACCTGGGCCAACAAGGGCCGGACAGACCCTCCCTCCTGGTTAAGCAGTGCCAACAACAGATGCACGGATTCGATGAATTGATGATCGCGGCCTACGGCCAGACTCTGGGCATCGGCCAGGGCCATCTGAAACTTACTCGTCAGTTTGTCCATTCTCATGGGCAGTCTCCTTTAAATCGCTGTGATTTCGACTCCGCCCCGATCATGCCCGAGAAACCCGCCTGCGAACGCCCCACACCGGATAGACAGATGTCGTCTTTCCCCTTGATATGATGGACCCAGGCGACATTTTCAATCCCTCTACCCTCACAAGGGATTCTCCACCCATAAAAAAACCGGGATGACACTCTTGCATCACCCCGGTCCATTCCATCCTTGCTCAGATCCGACAAGCTATTCCATTTCAGGCGCCGCGACATGATTTAGGCGATCATCCGTCAACGTCTTCATGAAAATGACGAGATCGGAAATCTCCTGGTCGGATAACTTGAGTGGGCGCATGAGCAAATCCTGATTCGGGTCTGTCGGGTCCCCGCCCTTGTTGTAATGCTCAATGACCTCCTTCATGGTTGACAAGGCGCCGTCATGCATGAAGAAGCTGAACGAAGCCGAGTTATAGAGCGACGGGGTCTTGAAGGCACGCTTGTCGGAGGCCCGTTTGGTGACTTCGTAACGCCCCAGGTCCTCCTTCAATGGACCGACCTGAGGGACGCCGATGTTATGGAACAGATTGTCCGTCGTAAGCGGAGGCGCATGACAGGTCACGCACATGGCCTTGCCCCGAAACAGCTCGAAACCGCGTTTGGCGGCGCTCGAGATGGCCCACTCGTCGCCCTTGGCATAGTGCTGAAACGGCGCATCAGTTGCAATCAAGGTACGCTCATATGACGCGATGGCCTTGGCGATATTCTCGCGGCTTACATCGTCGTTGAAAGCCGCCTTGAATGCCTTGCGATAAGAGGGATCCGCAGCGACTCGCTTGACGGCACCCTCGACGTCGTTGCCCATCTCGCCTGCCGCCGAGATCGGTCCTCCGTGTCCAGGCAAGGCGCCGGTCTGCTCTTCCAATGAGGCAGCGCGGCCATCCCAAAACTGACTCGTGTAAAAGGCCGCATTGACCCAGGAGGGCGCCCAGCGTCCCAACTCACCACCATGCCCGAACGCGCGCGGTGTATGTCCGCCGCCACCGGCAAAGGGCAAGTGACAACCCGCGCAGCTGATCGAATTATTCTTAGACAAGCGTACGTCAAATGCCAAACGATGCCCCAGGGCGATCTTGGCCTCGTTCTGAGGATTTTCCTTAGGCACAGGGACCGGCGGCAGGACCCATTCCGATAGGTCTTCGGCGAAAACCGGCCCGACCATCATGAGGCCGGACAGGGTGGCCGCAGTCAAGGCCCCGGATACGCACAATCTTTTTTTCATCTGTGTCACCTCTATGGTGTTTGAAAAGTGGCTTGAAATCTTGTAACTATTCGGCTCGCCCCTGATTTGCCCGATGACGGTGTCAAAAATGCTCATTTACACGAGTAAACTGCACGTTTTCTCTTGTCCTCAACCCAATCAGGGGTCATCCGAATAGTCACATACTCTATTAGAGCCAGTTTTTAGCGATAAGCTGAATAGTTACGACATCTTTTGTTCAGCGACTCTGAATCACGGTCATCAGATCCCGCTTGTGCTCCTCTTCCTGGATCAGGATGTCCTCAATAACACGGCGCAGCCCATACTCCCGCATCTGCTCGGCCTGATAGATGCGTTCCTTGTAACGGGTGATGGCGTTGTCCTCGCCGCACAGGTCCTGGCGCAACATCTCTTGACTGACAGGCGAGACCTCGATCTCCTCGACCCGATAGGTCGGTACGCCGCCCAGAAAATCGATCTGCTCGGAGAGCATGACGGCATGCTGCATCTCTTCCTGCGAGTGAATGATCAGTTCCTTCAGTATCCCCTCGTACTCCGGCCCTGTGATGACCGAGGCATGCTGTACATACTGAATCGCTGCGGCATACTCCCACTCCAGGTCTTTATTAAGTTCACGAATCAAATCTTCAAGCGATATAGCCATCATCGTCCCTCCAATATCTTCGGTTGACTCGACGCATTCACCCCTCCCCATCTGCTAAATCATAATATCGAGGCGATGTCGATGAACCTAGTCTATGCCTGAATAGGATTGGCAGTAAAATAGATTATTTGGCATGAATCATCCTATTTTTTAGACTATAGGTAATGCCAACACGCGAGGCCGGACCCATGCATCTCCCAACGATTAAGCAGCTCCGCTACTTTGTCGCCCTCGACCGCCATGAGCACTTTGGCAAGGCCGCGCAGGCATGCTTTGTATCCCAGTCGGCCTTCAGCACTGCGATCCGGGAACTCGAGACTCTGCTCGGCATCCGGCTCGTCGACCGCACCAATAAACGGGTCACAGTCACGGCCTCGGGACGCGAGATCGCAAATCAGGCACGGGTCTGCCTCAACGACCTAGAGCAACTGGTCACAATGGCCCAAGCCCACCACAACCCGTTGTCGGGGCGTCTTCGGCTAGGCGTAATTCCGACCATCGCGCCCTTCCTGTTACCCGGAATCTTGCCGGCCTTGCGCACGGAATTCCCGGACTTGAAACTCTATCTGCATGAGGACCTTTCCCAGCGCATCTACGCCATGCTCGTGAACGGGGAACTCGATCTGATCCTGATGGCCCTGCCCTACACCTTACGAGGTGTGGTAGTCATGGACTTGTTCGCCGACCCGTTCCATCTCGCTTGCTGCAGCCACAGCAAGTTGGTTCAGGGCGATCGTTATGACCTCGAGAGCCTGCCTTCAGAGAGTATTCTGCTGCTTGAAGACGGACATTGCCTGCGCGACCACGCCCTGGCAGCCTGCGATCTGCGCTCACCCGAGCAGGTCAGCCCTTTTGCCGCAAGCAGCCTGCTGACGCTTGTTGAAATGGTCGACGCTGACCTCGGCGTCACCTATCTCCCCGAGATGGCCTTAAACTCCGCTCTATTGAGCAACACGCTCATTAGAACCCTCCCGATGACAGAGAACAGTGCCCGGCGAATCAGCTTGGTCTGGCGTCAGGGCAGCGCATTCGATGAACACTTTCGTTTGCTGGGCCGTTTTATTCAGGAGCAACACGCGGCAAGGTAGCACAAACATAATTAAGTCGAAATTAATCCGTCCCAGGTCAATTGTGATAGCCTGCGGGGATCTAATCACGCCATGAACGCACGAGCGTAGCGCTATGAAATCCATATTTAAGCCGCCATTTGCGGACACCCTGCGTCCCGGCATCCGATACCTGATAGCTATCACAATCCCGCTGATGCTGTTGGCGGGCTGCGGTGGGGTGGAGAAACTCACTTTGAATAACGGCTCAACGTCCGGCCCCGTCAATCCGCTGAGAGTTGCGAGCACTGACTTTCTCATCTCCGGCGGACAGAGTTGCAGTTCCACCCTGGTACTGACCAACCCAGACCCACAGTCCTATCAATTCACCTACCAGTACGACGGCCTCAATGCGTCAGGCCAAACGATCGCCACCGTCGTTTTCCAAAACACAATCGACCCCAACACCACGCATCAATTTAACAGCAGTTGGCAGACAAACCCCGCATTGAATATCCCGGCAAACAACTGCAACGGTATTGTTGACAAGCGTGTCAATGGCATCCCATCGGCCTCCCAGGTCACCCCCGTTGCGGTCATGCATCTCGACACAGATGGATTCGGGCGTGCTGCGTTCAGTGGCGTCTGGACCAGCCGCGGCGCGACACCGGCTTGGGCGATTAGCATTGATAGTCAGGGTAGGATATTCGGGCAGAGCGAACGGGGCTGCGTGCTTGAAGGCGCCATCGGGCAGGCGACAGAAATGAATGGGATTTTTCCGGCACGGTTTAATCGGACGCTATGCGGCCGGGACGAACGCTTTACCGGTGTCGTGCTTGTCGACCCGGATGCCCCGCTCAACCTGTATCTCTGGTCCCGCGATGCTCAGGACCAACAATTCAACCTCGTCGCAACCCGCTAGTCGCCTTCACAACGCGGGTGACCTCGAAACCTGGACTGGAATCCGGGCTGGAACCTGAGTTGTGTATATGGGTGTGTATGTGTATATTCAGGAGACGTCTCGGACATATGGAGTACGTGCAACGTGCAAACCCAAACCAATCTCGTTAGAAAGCAGTACCTGATCTCGGAGAGCAACATCCGCAAGATCGAGATGTTGGCCAGCGCCAAAGGCGCCTCGGCAGCCGAGATCGTGCGCCGCGCCATTGATGCCTATGACCCCCATGGCGCCGCCGATATGGAGGCACCGGCATTAATGCAAGTGGTCCATGAACGGCTCAAGGACGCCATTTCCGCAACCCGCAAGGCCAAACGCCAACTGACTCGAACCCTGGACACGCTCGACGCTGGACGACCCTGATGGCGAGTTGGAAAGACATCCTCATGGACGTGCTCAAACTGACCGACGAGGTCAAACAGCTCAACGAACTTACGGGCAAGCTCAACGATCGTACGATCGACATCGACAAACGCCTTGTCCGTCTCGAGACCATGGTCGAGATCGCTCAACACTCAGGCGGAAACCGCCTGAAATAGCCACGGGCCAGATTGCATGAAGGCCTCGCCCCGATATCACGAACCCAGCACTCCTCCATGAACCAGACTCGCCACAGCTTTTGGGATCGATTCATGGCGCGTCACATGAACCCGGAACGCCGCATCACACTCTACCCCCCATTCTGGCTCATGAGGATTCAGGTCCTCGAACGCAGCGAGGATTGGGGCCACATCCGCATTCGGCTTCCTCTCGGCCGCCTCGTGCGCAACGGCACCGGCAATATGTTCGGTGGCGTCCAGGCCTGCCTCGCCGATCCGATACCCGCACTTGCCTGCCTGCATCGCTACCCGGGTTATCGCATCGCCGCCAAGCGACTCGAATTCGACTTCGTTCGCGTCGGCAATTCCGACCTAATCCTGCACTTCGACTTTCCAGAGGATATCCACGAGGCCACCGCGAGCGCGCTCGCGGAATCAGGCCGAGCCGACCCTCGCTTCGAAATGGTCTACGAACGCGCCGATGGCCAGGTTTGCACTCGAATCGCCAACACCGTAGCCATCAGGCCTCGTGGCTACGTCAGTCGCCTGGAGTCAGACAAACAATCCAGCCAGGATGGATCAGACTCCGCCGGGCAATCATAGGAAACCCTTGATGACCGAACATGATGTCACGATAGAGACGACCCAGCCGGTGACCGCCAGTGTGATCTGGCTGCACGGCCTGGGTGCTGACGGCAACGACTTCATACCCGTGGTGCGCGCGCTCGCCTTGCCGCAAAAGACCGGGGTCCGCTTCATCCTGCCCCATGCCCCACCGATGCCGGTGACCGTCAACGGCGGGATGTCGATGCCTGCCTGGTATGATATTCGCGGCGTGGACATCGCCGACGCACCCGACCGGGAGGGCATCGAAAACTCTGTCGCCGCGGTCAATCGTCTCATCGACCGCGAAATCGAGCGCGGCGTCCCGAGCGAACGAATCGTCCTCGCCGGGTTTTCACAAGGCGGCGCCATCGCGCTCCAGGCAGGCCTCGGTTCGGGGCGGCGATTGGCGGGAATCCTCGCCCTATCAACCTACCTGCCGTTACCTGACGATCTCTCACCCGCCAACCCCATCGCGCCACCGATACTCATGCTTCACGGCGACCATGACGGGGTGGTGCCGATGCCGGTCGCGCAGATATCGGAACAACACCTGAACAGGTTGGGATACGATGTCCATTGGCGGCAGTTCCACATGGCTCACGAGGTCTGTCAGGAGGAAGTAGGCGTGATCCGGGACTGGCTCATGGATGTGCTGGGACTGAACGAAGGCACCACGAACCCGGGCAATGGCTAACCGGAACGACAAACGCCCCGCAGCGGCCGATGCCGAGGCCTTTCGGACTGCGATGGCCGATGTCAAACCCCTGTCCACCGATCGGGTCGTGCGCCCTCCCCACCGCAAGCAACCTAGAAACCGGGAGGATCTCGGCCAGGACGATTACGATCAAGACCTGCTCACCGATGCCGCGCCAGAGGACCATACCCTCGGCGCCTTCGACCGCTCACTCTTCGCCCGCCCTGGCGTCCAGAGGCGGGTCCTCCGCCGCCTAAACCGGGGTCAGTTTCCGATCAGCGGCGAACTCGATCTGCACGGCATGACCATCCGCGAAGCCAGGCCCAGCGTATTGGCATTTATTCAAGAGATGCGCGGCAAGGGGATGTGTTGCGTCCGTATCGTCCACGGCAAGGGGCTGAGTTCTGAAAGTGCGAGGCCCGTGCTCAAGAATCAGCTCGACCACTGGCTACGCCAGCTCCCGGAGGTATTGGCGTTCAGTTCGGCACACCCTGAGGACGGTGGCAGCGGCGCGCTGAATATCCTGCTCAGGCGTCTTTAAAGCCTTCAGGGATGCGGCCGTGCCAGTCCGTTACGGTCTGAAAGCGATGAGCGATATTGAGCAATCGCGCCTCGGAAAAATAGCCACCGATCAACTGCAATCCGATCGGGAGTCCGCCAACCAATCCGCACGGAATGGACATCGCGGGGAGACCCGCCAGATTGACGGCGATCGTGTAGACGTCGGAGAGATACATCGTCAGCGGGTCATCGGCCTTGCTGCCGAGCGCGAAGGCCGGGGTCGGGGCCGTCGGCCCCATGATCACATCGACTTCTTCGAAGGCCTGCCGAAAATCATCGCTGATCAAGCGCCGGACCCGCTGCGCCTTAAGGTAATAGGCATCGTAATAACCTGCCGACAACACATAGGCCCCCATCATGATCCGGCGCTTGACCTCGTCCCCGAAGCCCTCGCCGCGAGAACGCTGGTAGAGATCGAGCAGGTCGGCCGGGGCCTCGCAACGATGCCCGAAACGCACACCGTCAAAGCGTGATAGATTGGATGAACACTCGGCCGGGGCAACGACGTAATAGGCCGGCACCGCCATATCGGTATGCGGCAACCGGACCTGTTTGACGCTCGCGCCCAGACCCTCATAGACCTTGACGGCCTCCTCAATGGATTCGGCTATCGCGCTATCAAGCCCCTCGGCGAAATACTCCTCGGGCAAACCGATATTTAGCCCTTCAAGACCCTCTTCAAGCGCGGCCGTATAATCAGGAACGGGTTCATCGACACTCGTTGAATCGCGCTCGTCGAAACCTGCCATGACGTTCATAAGCAGGGCCGCGTCCTCGGCCGAATGGGTCAGCACACCGCCCTGATCCAGGCTGGATGCAAAGGCGATCATGCCATAGCGCGAGACTCGGCCGTAGGTCGGCTTGATACCGGTCAGACCACACATGGCCGCCGGCTGCCGGATCGAGCCACCGGTATCCGTCCCCGTCGCTGCAGCAGCCAAACGCGCGGAGACCGCGGCCGCCGAGCCACCCGACGACCCCCCCGGCACACAGTCGGTGGACCAGGGGTTGCGAACGGGTCCGTAAAAACTCGTCTCGTTTGACGAGCCCATGGCAAATTCGTCCATGTTGGCCTTGCCGAGCATGACGCATCCGGCCTCTTTAAAACGCGTCACGACCGTCGCGTCATATGGCGAAATAAAGTTATCGAGCATCCGCGACCCACAGCTCGTGCGCACACCGTCAGTACAAAAGATATCCTTATGCGCGATCGGGACCCCGGTCAGAGGGCCGCCGACGCCGCCAGCGCGCCGCATATCGGCATCCCGGGCACCGGTCAACGCCAGTTCTTCGGTAACGGTGACATAGCTGTTCAGCTCGCCATCGTGGCGCTGAATGCGATCGAGATAGAGCTGGGTCAACTCGACACTGGAGATGTCGCCGCTGGCGAGGGCGGCCGACTGTTCGGCTAAGGTCTTGCTGTACATTGATGTCACCCGGTTATTGGATTACCAATTCAAAATATAGGGGCGCCCCTAAAAACCGTAGCGAGCGGCCCAATTGCAAGGCGCATGGAACGCAGAAACCCAGGCGTACGCGGTGTACGTTGAGGTTTCGAGCACCACGCAACGCAGCAGATGGATCGCGCAGTAGGTTTTTAGAGGCGCCCATAAGATATTTATTCAATCAGGGCCGAAACAGGGCAGGTCTTACTCAATGACCTGGGGCACCAGATACAGTCCGTCCTCGACCTGCGGCGCGATGGCCTGAAAGCGGTCCCGCTGATCGGTCTCGGTCACCTCGTCCGGGCGCAATCGCTGCACGGCATCGAGCGGGTGGGCCATGGGACCCACATTGGCGGTATCACAGCTTGATAGCTGTTCTACGAACGCAATGATCCCGGAGAGGTCGTCGACATAGCGCGGCGCCTCTGCCTCGGTGATCTCCAATCGGGCCAGATGGGCAATCTTTTCGATATCTTCAGTCTTCAACATATGCTTGAACACTCTGAACGCCAACCGGTATCCGGTGGCAAAAAACATCCGGATAACGTAAAAGCAACCTCCGGGCCGAGAACACCGTCACCGTATCGAAAAACATACAGTGACCCATGATTATGGCTGCGAAAGGTATCACAATTATGGGTCTTGCCCAAAGCACAACCCACTGCTAGAGTAAGCCGTTGCATTTAGGGGCCGCTGTATACTCCGGACGGGATGCGGCGATGACACCCAAGACCATCTATACCTCCCAGTTCAATCATTTAAACTACACCTACAACTCAAGGAACCTCTGATCATTTCATGAACTCGTATCTTGCGCCTGAAATAATCAGAGTTTCCCTAACCAGAGCGGACGGCTAATGTTCTTCAAACGCCTTCGGGGAATGTTCTCCAACGACCTTTCCATTGACCTCGGCACGGCCAATACACTGATTTATGTACGCGGACAGGGGGTTGTCCTAAACGAACCCTCAGTTGTCGCCATTCGCTACGAGGCCGGCAGCGCGAGCCAGCGCTCCGTAGCGGCCGTGGGTGCCGAGGCCAAGCTCATGATTGGGCGTACCCCCGGCAATATCACGGCCATCCGCCCGCTCAAAGACGGTGTGATCGCAGATTTCACAGTGACAGAGAAGATGCTTCAGCACTTCATCCGCAAGGTTCACGAAAATCGCTTCCTGCGCCCCAGCCCCCGAGTGCTGGTCTGCGTGCCCTGTGGATCCACCCAGGTCGAACGACGAGCGATCCGGGAATCGGCTGCGGGCGCCGGTGCCCGTGACGTCTTCCTGATCGAGGAACCCATGGCCGCCGCAATCGGCGCTGGGCAACCCGTCGCCGAGGCCAGCGGCTCGATGGTCCTGGATATCGGTGGCGGCACCACCGAGGTCGCGATCATTTCCCTGAATGGTATTGTCTATTCCGCCTCTGTCCGCATCGGCGGCGACCACTTCGACGAATCCATCATCAACTACGTGCGCCGCAACTACGGCAATCTGATCGGCGAGGCGACGGCCGAAGTCATCAAGCACAAAATCGGCTCAGCCTACCCCGGGAACGAGGTCCTCGAAATCGAGGTCCGCGGCCGCAACCTGGCCGAGGGCGTGCCCCGGACCTTCACACTCAATAGCAACGAGATTCTGGAAGCCTTGCAGGACCCGCTGTCCGGCATCGTCGGCGCGGTCCGTACCGCGCTTGAGCAGACCCCGCCGGAACTCGGCGCTGATATCGCCGAGCGCGGCATGGTCCTAACTGGCGGTGGCGCGCTGCTGCGCGACTTCGACCGCTTGCTTTCCGAGGAGACCGGGCTGCCCGTCTTTGTCGCCGAGGACCCCTTGACTTGTGTCGCTCGCGGCGGCGGCCGAGCCCTTGAGATGATTGATGAACATGGTGGCGACGTCTTCACGATGGAGTGAGTGCCGCATCCCTTGGGCGCGCCTTCAACATCTTGTTAGACGGGTCATGATTGGGCCCCTGAGGAGGTACACTTCTCGAGGAGTCCGACATCACTCGCGTGCCATTAAAGTCATTTGTGAACTAGAAGCCAGAGCCCCTTGAACCCCCTTTTCATTCGAGGACCATCCGCTAATCTGCGCCTGTTCATCCTGGTGATAGTATCCATCACGCTCATGGTTCTCGACGAGCGACAACAATACATGCAACCCGTGCGGGCCACGCTCACGGTCGCGACCTATCCGGTCCGCTATCTGATTGACCTGCCGTCGTCCACCGGAAACTGGCTGTCGGAGACATTTACCTCCCGGCGCCACCTGATGCTTGAAAACGAGGCCCTGCACCAGGAGCACTTGGAGTTCAAGGCTCGGGAACAAAAATTGGCTGCGCTCGAGGTCGAAAATGCCCGTTTGCGCGCCCTGTTGGGCTCAACGGCCAAGGTCCAGGAGCACACGATCATTGCGGAACTCGTGGCTCTCGACATGAGTCCGTTCTCCAGGCAAATCGTCCTCAACAAGGGGGGCCTCCATGGCATCTATGAGGGACAAGCCATGATCGACGCCCAAGGCATCATGGGCCAGATCATCCACGTCTCACCGCTACAGAGCACAGCCATCCTGATCACGGACCCGAAACACACCCTTCCCGTCGAGGTTAATCGCAACGGCCTGCGCTCCATCGCTTCGGGGACTGGAGAAAGCAATCGATTGATCCTGGATCAACTACCCAATAACGCGGATATCCTTCAGGGCGACCTGCTCGTAACCTCTGGCTTGGGAGGGCGTTTTCCCGCTGGATACCCAGTCGCCCGCGTCACCGAAGTCATCCGGAATCACGACCTCCCATTTGCTCACGTCAGCGCCGAACCACTGGCTGCCATTGAGAGCAGCCGTGAGGTCTTGCTGATCGCACGGCCGAACCGGCCGGCCACCGAGTCCAAAGCCTCGCCGCCAGAGAAGTCTGGAGAGAAATGATGCGCCCCGTAGTTCATCGTGGCGGTATCGTAGTCTTCGCCAGCATTATCGGGGCCCTGGCACTGTCCATCATGCCGCTACCCGACGCCCTGGTAGCCTGGCGGCCGGAGTGGGCCACGATGACCGTGATCTATTGGTGCATGGCAACACCCATGCGGTTTGGCGTTATTACGTCTTGGATGACCGGACTCATGCTCGACGCCTTGCGTTCGGGACTACTGGGACAACAGGCCTTGGCGCTGGCGCTGATCGGCTATATCGCGTTGAAACTCCACCGCCGGGTCCGGGTCTTTCCGCTCTGGCAACAATCGGGCACCGTGTTCATCCTGGTCATGCTGCAACAGTTCCTGCAGATCTGGATCGATGGCTTCTCGGGACATACCGAACCCATGTCCAGATATCTGCTGCCAACAATATCCAGCGCCCTGCTTTGGCCGGTTGTCTTCACGATCCTGCGTTACCTGCGCCGCAGCCTCCACGTTCATTGATCGGCCGCAGCTCCACACTAAATGGCGAATCGTGTAGAACTCAAAAACCATATCCGGGAGGCCCATCTGTTCAACGGCCGGGCAGTGGCAGCCGTTGCCTCTGTCCTGATCCTGTTCGTGGTCATTATCATCAGGCTCATCGATCTCCAGATCATCAATCACGAGCATTTCACGACCCTATCCGACGCCAATCGGATCACGATTAATCCGATCGCACCGACCCGAGGCCTCATTTTCGACCGCAACGGTGAAATCCTTGCCCAAAACCTGTCCGCCTTTAGCCTGGACCTGATCCCCGAACGCGTACCCAATCTGCGTCAAACGATCGAACGGCTATCATCTCTGATTACGATCAGTGAGGGTGATATCCGCCGCTTCCATCGACACCGTCGTGAGGGACAGCCCTTTGAACGCATTACGCTACGCTATCACCTGTCGGAGTCCGAGGTCGCAAAGGTCGCGGTCAATCTGCATACCATGCCCGGCGTTGAGGTCAACGCCGGATTGATCAGGGACTATCCCAAGGGCAAGCTCATGGCGCACGTCACCGGCTATATGGGACGCCTCAACGCCAAGGAACTCCGGCACGTCAACACCTCCAACTACCGGGCCACACGTTTTATCGGCAAGACGGGTATCGAGAAGTTCTACGAGGATACGCTTCATGGGACAGTCGGCTACGAACATGTTGAGTCCAACGCGTTGGGGCGAACCTTGCGCGTCATCAAGCATTCCCCCCCGACCCCCGGGCAGAATCTGTACCTGAGTATCGACTCCCAATTGCAACGCATCGCGACGCAGGCCATGAAGGGCAACCGGGGGGCCGTCATCGCGATCGATCCGGCCAATGGAGACCTCCTCGCCAGTGTCAGCCTGCCAACGTACAACCCCAATCTGTTCGTGACCGGCATCGATCAGGAGACCTACGATCAACTGAGGAACTCCATTGACCGCCCACTCTTCAACCGTGCGATCAATGGCCAATACCCACCTGGTTCGACCCTTAAACCCTTCATCGGCCTGACCGGACTCGTATCGAAAAAGGTACGTATCAACACCGCATCCTTCTGTCCGGGCTGGTATTCCCTGCCAGGCGACGACCACAAGTATCGTGATTGGAAGGCCAGGGGCCATGGCACTACCACGCTGCGCAAGGCCCTCGTGGAATCCTGCGACGTTTATTTTTATGACCTCGCCAAGGCCTTGGGCATCGACGCCATCCACGACTTCCTGGCGCCCTTCGGGTTCGGTCTGCGAACCGGTATCGATACCAGCAAGGAATCCGTGGGGTTGCTACCTTCCCGAGAATGGAAACGGGCCGCGCGCCACCGCCCCTGGTATCCCGGCGAGACCCTGATCACAGGGATCGGTCAGGGTTACACGCTTGTCACACCGCTGCAATTGGCCATGGCCACCGCGACATTGAGCCACAGGGGCCAAGGCGTGACGCCGCGGTTCGTCTACGCAACTCAGCCATCCAATGATCAGATCCTGCATGTACGCCCGACCCAAACACGGCAACCAATTCAAATCGCCCGAAGTAAAGACTGGAATGATATCCTTTCTTCTATGCGTGAAACGATCACCAGTATCCATGGCACGGCCCACGTCATCAGCAGAAAAGAGCGCTTCCCGATTGCAGGCAAGACCGGCACGGCCCAGGTCTTCACCGTCAAACAGGACGAAAAATATGATGCCAAGGAACTCCGCAAGCGCCTGCTTGACCATGCGCTGTTCATTGCCTTCGCACCGATAAAAAGCCCCCGCATCGCGGTGGCGGTCATTGTCGAAAACGGCGGTCATGGCAGTTCGGTCGCGGCGCCGATCGCCCGCAGGCTTATCGACGCCTATCTGGAAGGTTCCCAATCGTCTCATGCCCAAATACACTGAACAACGAAAGCGTCAAGCAGACCCCTGGCCAGGCTCGACAACCCCAAACGGAGGCTGGCTATGAGCGATATTGCTTCGCCATCGCGAGCACGGTGGGGCGATCGCCGTCGCACACGCTTCCTCGTGCGCGGCCTGCACCTGGACATCCCCTTGATGCTCATCCTGCTGGCCCTGACCGCCATCGGCCTCGTGGTGCTCTATAGCGCCAGCAGCCAGGACCACGACATGATGGTTCGGCAATTCACCCGGCTCGGGATCGCGTTCACGGTCATGCTGGTATTCGCACAGATTCCACCCCATTACTTCGAGATCTGGGCACCCTGGATATACGGCGCTGGCATCCTGCTCCTGATCGCCGTCCTGCTGTTCGGCGACGAAGGCAAGGGCGCGCAACGCTGGCTGGACCTCGGGGTGTTTCGTTTTCAACCCTCGGAGATGATGAAGATCTCGGTACCCCTCATGATCAGTTGGTATTTCGCTGAAAGTCCCCTGCCTCCTACGGGACGGCAATTGATCAAGGCACTCGTCCTGATCCTGATTCCGGCCGCGCTGATCATCCAACAACCCGATCTCGGCACCTCGCTGCTAATCATCAGCTCCGGCGCCTTTGTGATCCTGCTCGCAGGAATCCCGTGGCGCTATGTAGGTGGTTCATTGCTTGCGATGGGCGCGATGACGCCCGTGCTCTGGTATTCCATGCACGACTATCAACGCGCGCGGGTCCTGAATTTCATCAATCCAGAGAGGGATCCGCTGGGCTCGGGTTATCACATCATCCAATCCAAGATCGCAATCGGTTCGGGTGGCCTGTTCGGTAAGGGCTGGCTCCAGGGCACTCAATCCCATTTGCAGTTCTTGCCTGAACGCTCCACCGATTTTATTTTCGCGGTTCTCAGCGAGGAGTTCGGACTCATCGGTGTCCTGACCCTGCTAACGATCTACGCCCTGATCATCCTGAGAGGTCTCTACATGGCGAGTATCGCCCGAAGCTCATTCTCAAGACTCCTCTGCGGCAGCCTGATCATGACTTTTTTCGTCTATGCCTTCGTCAACATCGGCATGGTCTCCGGCCTGCTGCCGGTAGTCGGCCTGCCACTGCCGATGGTCAGCTATGGAGGCACATCCATGGTGACGATGATGGCCGCTTTTGGCATTATGATGTCCATCCAGACCCATCGAAAACTCCTGTCGAGCTGAGCCAATATCATGACCACTCCATCCAAAGCCTTCGCCTTCCTTGCCATATCAATCCTATGCCTCGCGGACTCGGTCGCCATGGCCCAACCATTCCAGGACCGAACCGACGTCAAGGAATTCATCCATATGATGAGCCGTGACCACGACTTCGATGAAACCGAGTTGACGACGCTGTTCGCCCACGTCCAGCCCAGCGAAAAAATCATTGCGGCAATCACCCGTCCGGCCGAGGGCAAACCCTGGTATGACTACCGTCCTATTTTCCTGACTGAGAAACGCATTACCGGCGGCGTTAAATTTTGGGATCAGTATCAAAAAGAACTGGAAAGGGCCCAGCAACGCTTTGGAGTACCGGCACAGATTGTCACCGCCATCATCGGCGTCGAGACCTACTACGGCCGCCACAAGGGGCGCTATCGTGTTATGGACTCGTTAAGTACCTTAGCCTTCAACTACCCAAAGCGCGGAAAATTCT
>Ga0316204_10005140_pt1 | contig 22156 bp, 18 predicted proteins | sample 6monrhotite_MG_2_FD_205661 | JGI IMG/M metagenome (GOLD analysis project Ga0316204, IMG submission 205661) | Microbial mat bacterial communities from mineral coupon in-situ incubated in ocean water Damariscotta River, Maine, United States -... | ecosystem: Environmental > Aquatic > Marine >... | reverse complement strand
AGAAACTAAAGATGAACTCTTTCAATTAGGAAATGACATTTTTGATTTCTTCGGATTAGGTTGCAGAAACGTATCTCAAATTTGGATTCCAGAAGATTACGTTTTAGATAGATTCTTTGAAGGGATTTATAATCACAATGATATTGTTTATCATAATAAATACGCCAACAATTACGATTACAACAAAGCTGTATTCTTAATGAACTTAGAGCAGATTCTTGATAATGGTTTTGTCATCTTGAAAGAATCAAAAGATTTGCATTCTCCTTTGGCAGTGGTGCATTACGTTAGATATTCAGATAAGTCAGAAGTTGAAAAATTCATTGAAGAGAAAGAAGATCAAATCCAATTAGTTGTCGGAAAAGGCTATGAGAAATTCGGAAATGCCCAGTGTCCAAAAATTGATGATTATGCTGATGGTGTTGATACTTTAAAGTTCTTGACTTCCCTCTAAAATTTATTCAAATTTCGCTCGTTATTTGTTATCTCAATCCATTGATAATGGCTAAATTCGTGGACTTGAATGAAAAGACGAAATGGCTAAAATAAAATTCGGAACAGACGGTTGGCGCGCAATAATCGCCAAAGAATATACAGTTGATAATGTAGCAAGAGTGACGACAGCAGTTGCTCAATGGTTGAATCAAAAATTTGAAAACCCATCAGTTGTCTTAGGACATGATTGTAGGTTTGGAGGTGATATGTTTGCCAAGACTGTGGCAAAGGTGCTCACAAAGCAAGGCGTAAAAGTTATCACAACAGACAAAGGGTTTGTTTCTACTCCAATGATTTCTTACGCTACTACTGAGTTTAATGCGTCATTAGGAATAGTAATAACAGCTTCACATAATCCTCCTTCATATAACGGCTATAAATTAAAAGGAGATTTTGGTGGTCCATTATTGCCAGATGAAGTTGATCAAATTGAACAAATTATTCCGGCTGAAAATGATGTGAATTTGGAGATGATTTCTTTAGAAGCAGCCGAAAAAGAAGGCTTACTTGCTTTTAGAGATTTGGAGCAGATGTATGTTGATAAGGTCAAAAAGACCTTCGATCTTGACCTCATAACTAATTCTAAATTTGGATGGGCTTATGACGCAATGTATGGAGCAGGGCAATCAGTAATGAAAAGGTTGTTACCGGATATTGCTTTTTTACATTGTGATGAGAACCCTTCATTTATGGGACAGGCTCCAGAACCAATTGCTAAGAATCTACAAGAGTTTTCTCGTTTGATGTCTTCAAATGTTGGTCTGCATTGTGGTTTAGCAACAGATGGTGATGCCGACAGAATTGGGTTATACAATGCGAGCGGAGAATTTGTTGATTCTCATCATATTATATTGCTCACCATCCATTATTTGGTTAAGTATAAAGGCTTGAGCGGAAAAGTTGTAACAGGATTCAGTTCTACGCCAAGAATCAAAGCTATGTGTGAGCATTATGGTTTGCAACATGACGAAGTGAAGATTGGATTCAAATATATTGCAGGTAAAATGGCTGACCCAGATGAAGATGTACTTCTAGGTGGTGAGGAGTCTGGAGGAATAGCGTTAAAAACTTTCATTCCTGAGAGAGATGGAATTTGGATGGGATTGACAATATGGGAGTTCATGGCCAAGACTGGCAAGTCTTTAGAAGATTTAATCGCAGAGGTTTACGAAATAGTTGGTCCTTTCGCCTTTGAGAGAAGTGACTTGCATATTTCAGATGAGAAAAAGACATCAATAATTGAAAAGTGCAAAAGTGATTCATTTCACATGTTTGGTAAGTATAAGGTAAAATCAGTTTCAACACTTGATGGGTTCAAATATCATTTTGATGAAAACAGGTGGTTAATGATTAGACCTTCAGGTACAGAGCCTGTTTTAAGAACTTACGCAGAAGCTCCAACTTTAGAAGAAGTTAGAGTTATTTTAGAAGCCTGTAAATTAACTATTGGGGCCTAATGGCAGGGAATACCTTTGGCAATATCTTTAGAGTGACCACATTTGGGGAGTCGCACGGAACTGCCATAGGTGGAATAATTGATGGATGCCCTGCTAATATTGAAATTGATTTAGATGCAATTCAAAAGCAACTGGATAGAAGAAAGCCAGGGCAATCAAATATATCAACACAGAGAAAAGAGTCAGACACTGTTCAGTTTCTCTCTGGTATCTTTGAAGGTAAAACCTTAGGGACTCCAATTGGCTTTATTATTCCGAATGACGATCAGAGGTCAAAAGACTATTCGAACATAAAAGATATGTACCGTCCTTCTCATGCCGATTACACCTATGATAAAAAGTACGGCATCAGAGATTATAGGGGAGGAGGAAGAAGTAGTGCAAGAGAGACGGCATGTAGAGTAGTGGCAGGAGCACTGGCAGATCAAGTGCTGGCCAAAAAAGGGATTTCTGTTTCGGCTTATGTAAATAGAGTGGGTACCATTGAATTTAATAGTCAGAATTATTTTTTGAAAGATTTGATCGACGCCAATGATGTTAGGTGTCCTGATCAAAAAACTGCAGATGAAATGATTTCTGCAATTAAGCAGGCCAGAAAAGAAGGAGATTCTTTAGGAGGCCAAATTCATTGTATTGTAAAGGGAATGCCTACAGGAGTAGGTGAACCTGTTTTTGATAGGTTGAATGCTGACCTTGCAAAAGCAATGTTTTCAATTAATGCAGTCAAAGGCTTTGAGCTAGGTAGCGGATTTCTAGGAACAAAGATGAAAGGCTCAGACCATAATGATGAATTTGAAATTGTAAATGAAAGAGTCTCTACAAAATCAAATAATTCAGGAGGGATTCAGGGAGGTATTTCAAACGGAGAAAATATCTATTTCAATGTAGCATTTAAACCGACGGCAACAATTTTTAAAAACCAGAAAACTGTTGATTCAAATTTAAATGAAGTTGAGATGTCAGCTAAAGGACGACATGATCCTTGTGTTGTACCTAGAGCAGTGCCGATTGTTGAAGCAATGACATCCATTGTCATTCTAGATCAACTTTTACGTTCGCAATCAAATAAACTAGCTTAAATTTCACAGCTCTTTCATTTTGATTATATTTAAAATTATCTTGGATAGTCTATGGCGCAAATTTTCTATGAAATAGAGATATTAGATGAATCAATCGAATTAGATGGTATTCATCATAATAAATCAGTAAAGGTTGTAGAATTCTATGCCCAAAAGAAAATTAGAGAAAGATATTTGGCTCATGTTGATGTTGAGGAGATTTACATGGCGATTGACGCCGGTAGACTTGTCAACCTAGATAACTGTTATGTCAAAGACTTTTCGCTAACTGAATATAGACGTCAAAGAAAGATCGACCCGAAAGAAATCGTTAATTTTAAAGAGCTCACAGCTAAAAACGCTTTTTTTGATTGTGACGCATACACGGATTTTTCTCATGCCAGATTTAATGGTGATGTGATTTTCGATCATGCAGTTTTTTCTCATGGTTCTCTGAACTTCACACATGCTGTCTTTGATTCTACCCAAGTAGATTTTTCGAACTGTGCTTTTCATTCACACCAAACTCTTTTTCAATATGCCGAATTTGATTCCGCAAAAATAAATTTTGAAAATTCGCACTTCAATGGAGAGATTGTATCATTCATCAATGCTTCAATTAGGGCGGATGAAATTACTTTTAAACGAGCCAACTTCAACACCTGTAAGGTGAAATTTCATTTCGCCGAATTTGGTGATGGAGCCAAGATTTTTGAAAAGATTAAATTTTTCGGACCTGTTCTTGATTTTAGAAGGGTAATTTTTGGAAAAGGTAAAATAGATTTTAGAAGATCCTTATTTGGTGCTGGGCATGTCACTTTTGAAGAATCGGCTGTAACGGCAGGTAAATTAACTTTCAGACTAAGTAAGTTTGAAGGTGGCGATATTTCGTTCAGAAGAGTAGACTTCGGTAAAGATGAGGCAAATTTTGATCACATTGATTTTGGATGTAGAACAATTTCATTTGAATCTGTCGTAGCCAAGAAAATAAGCATTTCAAATTCTAATATCCATGCTACAATGGATTTGAGAATTAAAAAAGCAGAAGAAATAAATTTAGAGGAAAGCTACATGCATTCTATTACTGATTTAAATTTCTTGAAGCCGGATGCGCTAAAGGTGTTAAAGTTAAGAGGTGCGAGAAACTTAGGTAAGATTATTATTGATTGGAATAAGAATAGTGTGCGTGATTTGATAATGAACCAGGAGGTAGAGCCTCAATCAATGGCTGAGCAATTCAATATCATCAAAGATAACTTCACTAAGAACGGGCAGTACTCAGATGAGGATCATGCGTATGTTCACTTCAAAAGATATGAATTGGCCGCATCAAAAGAGAATGCTACAAAAGGAAGGGCTCCTATTCTGGTTCCTTTCATCAATTTTGGTTATTGGTTAAGATCTCTTGTTTTTGATAAAATGGGATTATTTGCAACTAGCCCTAATCGCGTATTCGTCAGTATGATTGTCGCGATTGCTTTATTTGCATCAATTTACGTTTGCTTTGAATTAATGGATGTAGGACATATCATTAATTCAGTTGACGCTCATGATAAATTAGATATCATTGATAAATCTCTTTACCACAGTTCAATCACATTCTTTACAATAGGATATGGTGACTACTATCCAACAAGTTGGAATAGATTAGTTTCAGCTATAGAAGGTTGGGTAGGGGTGTTCTTGATGTCTTATTTCACTGTAGCCTTTGTGAGAAAGATATTGAGATAGTATTTATTCCTTAATAAGTTTTTCAGTTTTCAGAACAACTCCATTTTTGTCTTTGATTTCAACAAAGTACATTCCGTTAGGGAGATTTCTTAATACATCTGTTTCATATGATGGAGAGTTAATTTCAAGAGTGAAATATTCAATTATATTTCTTCCCATAACATCAGTAAATGAAACTTGGAAGTCTCCAATGTGTTCAGGTAAGAAGTCAAAAGAAATTGTTCCGCTTGTCGGATTTGGATATATTGAAATATTCTCATTGCTTCTAGTAACACTGCTAATGTTTGACAACTCTTCTGAAAGATCTACATCAATCATTCTTAAACGATAATAAACGATAGAGTGATGTATTTGATAGTCTTCAAATTCGTAATTAATTTCATTAGATGAATTTCCAGCTGCATTTACCCTTCCGATTTCTTCAAATTGATTTCCATCTAAAGATTTTTCTATTACTATCCATTTGCTATCAATTTCAGACTTAGTAGTCCATTTTAGATAGTTTCTGTCAACTTTCGGTATAACATCAAATTCAGATAATTCAATTGGTAATACTCCGACAGCTGCCCAACCACCAATTGTAAAGTCACAAAAGGCACCAGCAAAGCCATCAATCATTAGCATATAATCTTGTCCAATTGTTAGTCCTGTAGCTGTTACAGTTCCTGTACTTGCTGTTCCCGGGCTAAAGCAGTTGGATACTGATGTAAAGCCAGTACAACAAGCAAAAGAAGTTTGACTGTATACTTCAGCTTGTATTCCCCCAGAAGCACAGCCTGACACAGATGTTATAGGAAATGTTTCTGTTGTTGCTGATGCCGTGAATTTGTACCAAGAGTTGTTTTCTATTGACCCACAAAACTCGGAAGCAATATTGTCTGGAAAATCAGCAGTAAAAACTGAAGCTGTTGAAGTTGAAAATGACGACATAGCATTTTGTGTCAAGGTGGCTGGGTCTTCACAAAAGTCATTCGTAGTCAAACCAGCACATGTAGGGTCGTATGCACAAATATTAAATTCTCCAAAAGCATTGCCACCATATTCCCAAACTCTAATAAATAAAGTGTCTCCAGGGGTTAGACCTGTCTCAGTAATGCCTGAAAAGGTTCCTGCGTAATCATCATTACAACTTAAATGTGGGGTGTTAATAGAGTTACAAGACCCGTCATAAGTTGCTAAACCTGTATCAGTTATTCCGCCTGGAACTCCCGAAGTTTGGATCTCAACAGTTCCTGAAGCTGGTACAACTGTGAAGTACCAGACGTCTTCACCCCCATAATTGGCACATGAAGGGTTTCCTACAGAACTCGAGGTGGCAATGGTATTGTCACCGGTAGTTTTATCACAGAAGGTATTTGTTATGAGTTCAACGGCATCACAGGGGTCATCATTGAAAGTGGGTGGGCATCCGCAATTAGTAATATTAATGTCCATATCATAGGCACCTTCATTTCCAAAGGAGCCTTCAATTACAATCACATAAGTTCCGGCGGCCTGGCAAGGTAAGGTAATAGATGAACGTGTTCCACAATCGTCATCATTTGAAGCTAGTGCTCCGGCATTGCAACTTCCGTTTGCCAAATCAAAAACATGAATTTCGGTGTCATAACTTGAACCACATAAATCAATTTCAATATCCGTTATTTCAGTTGTTGTAAATTGGTAGATATGGTCGCCAGCACTTGATACTGTACAATCTGTATTTGCCCCACTTGTGCTACCTGTTACATTTTGAGTACCAGTGCATGAAAGAGTTCCAAGGTCTTGACCTGGAAAAGCAACATCCGGGTCGCCTGTCTCATAAATGCAAATCCGACCTTTCATAGTTGCTGAGCTATTTCCTGAAGTTCTGTCTAATTGAATATTGTAAAAATTTCCAATGGTCAATCCAGTCAAGTTTAATGTGTTTTGAACACATGAATTCGCTTCTGAACACGCAATTAATGAACCTGCTGTACATGCCGTATAGACTGCGAGAACCCTACGTCTTTGTCTGTTACCACCTAAGTTGGTTGCATTACAAGAAGTTTCTTCTATCGTAATTGCCGTAGCAGTTGCTTGAAATCTGAAAAAACCGTCATCATCATTCGTTACTGTTCCACAACCAGAGTTTAGACCAGAATTAGTATGAGAACCGGGAACTTCATAGTCAATAAAAGAACAAGATGCGCCAACCGTCAATATTTGTGCACCATTTGCAGGGCAAGTGTTATCCGCAAAGTTTTGTGAAAATGATAAAGAACCAAACGCAAACAACCCAATATGTATGAAAACTTTCTTTAACATGTTATTCATTTATAGGCATGTGTGTACCTCTGACCTTCTTGAAAATAGGGAAATGTGTGTAAACAATTTGCTCAATTGTTTCATTTCTCATATAGTCAGTGTACGTTACGTAAAGTTCATGATTGTTCCAGATGTAATCGGCTGATATCACCTTACCTTCACATTCTCTCAATTCTTGAAGAAGGACTTCAACTTCATATTGATCATTGGTTTCTATATATATCACATAGTAATTATGTTCACCGTCAGGTTCTTGTGAATAACCCGAAATGCCAAAAGTCAGCAGAGCAAAGAGAAGCAGAAATAACTTCATAGGTCTATTTGTTAAAAAAGGAAATTTTCCTTTCAATGTGAGCGAGTTAAAATCATTAAGGTATTAGTAGTAGCTATAATCCTATATACAAATATACGAAAAAAATAAAAAAAGGTTGGCACAATCGTTTTAGAAAGAGCCAAGAGAGAATTGATATTCGGATGAGTAATTACTTTACTCTATTCATTCCCATGGCTTTCAACATCCAATTTGGTAATCTCTTTTTAGGATCTCTTTTCTTTAGATTAATGTACCAGCCCAGTTTTTTCATTACTGGAACCTTGTGAGTTTCAACAAACTCAATCCATGTCCCGTCTGGGTCTTCAATATAAGAGAACCTTCCGCCGGCTTCGCCCATATCAAATGTGTCTCCACTGTCAACAGTGAAAGGAAAACCTGCTGCTTCGCATTCTGCTTTTAGTTTTTCCATCCCTTGAATGTCAAAGCATAAATGAATGAATCCCCAATCTCCCCAAAATCTGTCTTTAAAAATCTTTACACCTTCTCTTTCAAGAGGTTGAACTAATTCGATTTGAGTTGGTCCGAGTAATTTTGAAAACGGTCCTTGGCGTTCTAGCTTATGTTTTAATAAAACTCTTCTGAATTTTTGGTTTCCTGAAGGTAATCCCGAAAAGCAATCGAAATTTCCTGTCTCGTCATAAACTACAGTCTCATACTCTAAAATATCTTTGTATAATTTTAAAGCTTTGTCAATATCACTTACGCCAATCACACAGCCAGCTACCGCTCCTGTTCTAGCTGGGTGTTTAGTGTCTTTGAACCAGCCATCACCTTTCACTACATTGAAGATGTTTCCGTTAGGGTCTTCTAAGAAATAGTTAAATTCACCATTCGGCGCCTTGCTTAATTCTCCTAGAATTTTAACTCCTTTTGATTTATGAAAATTGTATGAAGCTTCAACATCTCTTGATTTAATCTTACAAGAATACAATCCGAAATCTCCTAATTGAATGTCAAAATCTGCTTTTTCAGTCGGACGAGATGTGAACTGCCAAATCTCCATTCCACCACCACTTTCCATACTAAGAGCTAGTGTCGCAGTTCTACTGTGAACTGTGTCTCCCGTGTAAATTGTCATTAATGGTGCGTCAGCTGCTTCTTCAAAAATTCGAACATCAATTCCGAACATTTCTCTATACCATTTCCAAATTTCTTGTACATCAGGAACACCAATTCCCATTTGTTGAATACCAGAGATAATTTTTTCCATCTTATGATTGAATTTTTGGCAAATATAAATGCTTTGGATTAAACTGAGGCATTATAAACAATTGCTCTTCTGATTGTGGACAACTAACTTTAAATCGTGGTGCGATTTTTGGTATTTTTGAAGCAATGAAAAGTATAATACTCTCTATAATTCTTTTTATCGGTGGTGCCAGTTTCTCGCAGCTCAAGCTCTACATGGGAGACGGAACCTTTTCATCAGACATTGGATACACCATTGAAAACGGTAAGATTTATCATGGAGATGGGACTTTTAGTCGTCAGATCTTGATGACTTATGAGTCAAACAAACTTTACAAAGGAAATACTACAAGTACCTTTGAATGCTTGTATACTATTAAGGATGACAAAGTTTATAGGGGAGATTCCAATTTTTCATCTGACATCATTTATTCCATTGCTGACAACAAAGTTTATAAAGGTAATTCAACATTTTCTTCTGATTGCCTTTTCTCTTATCAAGACAAAAAAATCTATTTGGGTGATTCGTCATTCAGCTCTGATTGCGTTATCACCATTGAGGGTGAGAACATTTATACACTTGCCTTTTATGCCTGCATAATCGGTCCATATTAAGATTTAATGAAACACATTTTATTCGTTTTTACTTTGCTTATTGGCTTTTCTTCATTTTCAATGGATTTGGAGAAGAATGATTCTTCAAAACCTGATTCTCTTTTTCAAGTTTTTGAATACTTAGAACTTTCAGAACTGAGCAAACCAATTTACATTTCAGAAGGTCAGCAGCTCAGAATTAAGTTTTCAGATGTTGATTCGAACCTTAGAATGGTGCTGGATAATGACACGAGCAAACTATACTCAGGTGCACCAGTAATCATGAATGACTTGAAAAGAGGTGATCACGCATTGATACTTTATCACGAGACGGACACTTCTTTCGTGAATCTTTCGCAAACATTTAAAATAAAGAACTCTCCACCGCTAATAATGAATGATGCTGTGGTATTCGGATTACTGTTTATCATTTTATTAGTGATTTTCAAAACTACAAGAATGAGTAGTTTTAAAGGTTTCTATAAATATGTACCAGCCTTGTTACTTTGCTACTTTGTTCCGGCAGGATTAAACTCTGTAGGGATAATTTCAAGTCATGAATCAAGTTTATACTTCATTGCTTCTAGATACTTACTACCAGCCAGTTTGGTTTTGCTTTGTTTGAGTATTGACATGAAGGCCATAAGAGGTCTTGGGTCAAAAGCAATTACTATGTTCTTTGCGGCAACTGTTGGAATTATTATCGGTGGACCTTTGGCTCTTTGGTTGGTCTCTCTAATTGCTCCAGGAGTTTTGGATGATGAAATTTGGAGAGGACTGTCAACTGTTGCCGGATCTTGGATTGGAGGAGGAGCAAATCAGACTGCCATGAAAGAGATTTATCATTCAAGTGATCAGCTCTTTTCAGCAATGATTGTTGTGGATGTTTTTGTAGCAAATCTATTTATGTCGGTATTGCTTTTCGGAACAGGTTATAATAAAAGATTGAACAAGTTCTTCAAAGCAGACGATTCTGCCATTGAACACTTGAAAGAAAAGATGGAGAACTTTCAAAAGAAAAGTGCTAAAATCCCTGAGTATTTTGACATATTGAAGATGTTAGGGATCACATTCTTCTTTGTTGGTTCGGCGCACTTTTTATCAGATCTTATTGCTCCTCTCATTAAAGGATGGTTAGGTGTACTGGGTGAGACATGGCCTTACACGGCAAATCTTCTCGCCTCATTCGGAAACGGATTCTTTTGGTTAGTTGTTTTCGCAACTATTTTTGGAATTGCACTATCATTCACTAGATATCGAAGTTTAGAAGGGGTTGGGGCATCTAAAATGGGAAGCTTGTTCCTATACATATTGGTTGCGACAATCGGAATGAAAATGGATATCATGGAGCTGATTGCGAACTGGGGTGTTTTCAAGTTCTTAATCTCGATCGGATTGATTTGGATGTTAGTTCACGCGATTATATTGTTCATTGTCGCCAAGCTTATTAAAGCTCCATTTTTCTATGTAGCAGTGGGCTCTCAAGCAAATGTTGGAGGTGCAGCTTCAGCTCCAATCGTGGCATCTGCTTTTAGTCCTGCACTTGCGCCAGTTGGGGTGTTATTGGCAGTTCTCGGATATGCTGTAGGAACGTTTGGAGCGATAGGTTGTACTCTGCTAATGAAAGCTTTAACAATGTAAATACCACAATGAAAAGAAAATTAGCTGTCATATTAGGCCTTCTCTTTTCATTTGGAGCCTACGGGCAAATCTTAGTAGAAGAATCATCTAAAGATTTGGGTGATGTTTATGAGCACAAGGGTGAAGTAGGATTTAACTTCATTCTTAAAAATCCTTACAAAGAAGACACTATTCGAATACATGATATTATTACTTCATGTGGTTGTACAGCTGTTTTATCTCAAGACACTATTATTCCTCCTTTAGGAGCTATTCCGATTAAGTTTAGTTATGATCCAAAAGGTAGGTCAGGCTTGTTTAACAAGAGCATTGAAATTGTGAGTAGAATTGGAATCTACGATCAGCACAGACTGTTTTTGAAGTTAACTGGAAATGTTGTTAACGATAATCCTACGGTGAAGAAGATTGATTCAGAACTTATAGAATATTTAGTTGCTCCCATGAGTTATTATGCCGTAACACCATACGACACCTCATATCTAGACTTCAATTTTTTCATCTCATTTGTGAACGATCTCTCTTATGAAATAGATTTTTATCAATTCACTACAGTTGGGTTTGAAGTAGGAGTGAAGGATTACGAACACATTGAGCAATTTGAAAGATTAATTAAGTTCTCACAGCTTAAAATCCAAAGAGAATTCAAATTGAGAGGATATGACCAAAATACTATCTTTTTTGAGCCTCCTACCTTTGTTGAAGCCGAATTGCCTCAATGGGCAGCTGGGCAGATAAAAGTTTATTCTTCAAACTTTGGGTCTGACTTATTAGACGAGTCAATCATAAAAACGACATCTCCTGAAATTGTTGAGAATAAAGATTTTTTACTCAATTACCAAAGGTTCTCCAAGCCAACAGTTGATGAAGTAATTGAGAAAGTGAATTTCGAAGGTTTAGAGGGTAAACTTTTTATGGAAGGAAGTCTTGAAATGCGTGGAATGATAGAAGGGCCTAGAAGAATGACCTATGCCGAGAGGGAAAAATTCGCCAAGCAATTAGAGAAAATCATTTACAAAAGAATGAAGAAGAACACAGGGATTTCAAAGAATACTTTTTCTGTATCATTCGATTCTTTAGGTTATCATCCTGAAGACAAGTTTAAATTTCAAATGTGGTCAAGGTCTGACGAAGAGCAGAAACAATCATTCACTTATGAAGTAAAGGCTGAGAATATTTCTTCTCCTTTATTACCGACATACAGGCAATCTACAATTGGGAAAGCCGAAGTTGATTATGAATCAGAAACATTTAAATATTTCTGGAAGAACCTTGTTTTAAATGCAAAAATTGGATTTCCTATTAAATTGATTATTGAGAATTCAAAATCTAAGAAGCCAAGAAAGGGAGTTGACAATAATTTTCTTCTTGCTTCACAAGAGGCCGAGAAAATGAAAAAAGACCTTTCAAGAAAATTTTTAGACGAGACTGGTAAAATTTTAGAGGTTGAAATACAGGCATTTGAAAGAGGGCCTGATTACATCAAAGAGAATAAAAGACACGTTTCATTCAGTGCATACGAGTATCTAACACTGATACCAATTGTGCATCAAAATGAAAAAGTGAATGCTTATAATCCAAAACCTTATATGGTGAATTTTGAGTATTTCTTTAATGGAATTGATACCTCTACTTGGGTCTTCAATAAATTTGCAAACTATTTGGTTTCAGAAGTTGAAAACGAAGGTACAGTCAGTGTAATTATAGAGAGCAGTATTTCTCAAATTCAAATTGAAGAGGAGAAGGCCAACGTTTATCTTGCGTACGAAAGAGCACTTGAGAGTCAAAACAGAATCAAACACTTTTTAGAGAAACAATTGATTGATCCGAATCGAGTTATTTTCTCTGAGGAACGATATTTGGTACAAGGGCCAAAATATGATGGAACCATCCCTATTTCTAAGTTTCGGAAATTTCAATATGTGAAAGTGGTGCCAGAAAAACTGTTAAAACAATGAAGAATTTAATACTCATTTTAAGCGTCTTATTGTCTGTGAACTCATTTGCTCACAAGTTCTATATTTCTATTGCGGACATGGAGTATAAGGCATCTAAGAAAAGCATAGATGTCACGCTTAAAGTGACAGCACACGATTTCGAACTCATTCTTAATCGAAAGTTCAATACCGAGATTCATCTTGAAGAAGTTGCTGACACTTCTGAAGTAGGGATGTATTGTCAAGCTTACTTGAGAAATAATTTCAGGGTGATGAGCAATGATCAAAAATTAGAACAAAAGTATATCGGAAAAGAAGTTACCAATAGGGAAGATCTTTATTTCTATTTTTCGTTTGTAAACGTGGGTAATCCGGCACACATTAAAGTTGTCTCAAACCTTTTAAGTAGTGTTTCTGACCTTCAGCAAAATATTGTCCACTACAAATACAAAAACCAAACGAAAAGTGTAACTTTATTGCCTTCTGATAATAAAGCAGAAATTAAATTTGAATAATTAGATGAGAAATTTTAAATCTCTATTGATTCTAACTTGCGTACTTATTGCAAGTTCTTCAATCGCACAAGAAAACTACAATCACAATAAATTCAAGCAGTTGAAAGAGGAGTTAGCTACTCCAAATGTGTACAGAACTGCAGCTGGAGCTCCGGGGCCTCAGTACTATCAGCAAAAGGCTGATTACGTAATGAATTTAACCTTAGATGATGCAAAGCAAACCATTACTGGTGAAGAGACGATTACGTACACCAATAATTCTCCTGACAAATTAGAGTATTTGTGGTTGCAATTAGATCAAAACATTAGAAAACCTGGATCTGCAGGTCAACTGACTAGAACTTCAAATATTGAGTCTCTATCAAATCCTTACTCATTAGAGAGAATGTTCAAAGTACTTGAATTTGAGGGTGGTTTTAACTTAACGAAAGTTACTGATGGATCGGGAAGACCCGTGGATTATATGGTTGTTGGGACAATGATGAGAATAAACTTGAAAACGCCATTATCAAATGGAGATAAGTTTACTTTCAATGTAAATTGGTGGTATAACATTAATGACCGAATGGAGATTGGTGGACGTTCAGGATTTGAATATTTTGAAGAAGAAGATAACTACCTATACACTATAGCTCAGTTTTTTCCAAGAATGTGTGTTTACAATGATGTTGAAGGATGGCAAAACAAACAATTCTTAGGAAATGGAGAGTTTACTCTGCCATTTGGTGATTATGATGTTGAGATTACTGTACCTGCAGATCATATTGTGGCTGCGACAGGACAATTAACAAACGCCTCTAAGATTCTAACAACTGATCAAAAATCTCGTTGGGAAAAAGCGAAAAAGTCAGATGAACCCGTATTCATAGTTACACCAGATGAAGCTGCGAAGGCTGAAAAGGAAAAGGCGACAGGAACTAGAACTTGGCATTTTGAAGCTGAGAACGTTAGAGATTTCGCATTTGCCTCGTCAAGAAAGTTTATTTGGGATGCGCAGGCTGTTGAGCAAGAAACGAAAACAGTAATGGCTATGTCTTACTATCCAAAAGAAGGAAACCCACTTTGGGAAAAGTATTCAACGAGAGTAACAGCTCAGACATTAAAAACTTATAGCAAACACACTTTTGATTATCCTTATCCAGTAGCAATTTCTGTACATGCAAATTATATCGGAATGGAATATCCAATGATTTGTTTCAATGGAGGAAGACCGAATGCAGACGGCACTTATTCAGAAAGAACTAAATATGGGATGCATTCAGTAATCATCCACGAAGTGGGGCATAATTACTTTCCAATGATTATCAACTCTGATGAGAGACAATGGACATGGATGGACGAAGGATTAAATACTTTTTTACAGTATTTAACAGAGCAAGAATGGCAAAGAAATTATCCATCAAGAAGAGGACCTGCTCATTTGATAGTTGACTATATGAAAGGGGATAAAGACAATATATCTCCAATCATGACAAACTCTGAATCATTGATGCAGTTTGGTAACAATGCATACGGAAAACCCGCGACAGCATTAAACATTCTTAGAGAAACAATCATAGGTAGAGAAAACTTTGATTACGCTTTTAAAACTTACGCAATGAGATGGATGTTTAAGCATCCAACTCCTGCTGATTTCTTCAGAACAATGGAAGATGCCAGTGGAGTAGACTTAGACTGGTTTTGGAGAGGATGGTTCTTTACGAATGATCATTGCGATATCGCTTTAGAATCTGTTCAATGGTTTCAATTAAATACACATGACCCTGAAGTTGAAAAAGATTGGCAGAAGAAGAGTGATGATGCAGCAAACAAGAATATATCTGGTATCAGAAATAAGGTAGATATTAAGAGAACTAAGAATGAAGATCTTCCTTTGCTAGATGACAAATACAACACAGCTGACCCTTATGCGGTTTCAGAAGAAGACAAAGAGGCTTATGAAGATTTTATAGCCTCAATTTCTGACGATCAAAAGAGTTTATTAGGACAAGGTTATAACTTTTATCAAATTGATTTTGAAAACAAAGGAGGTTTAGTAATGCCATTGATCTTAAGGTTTACATTCACTGATAATACTGATGAAGTGGTAAGAATTCCTGCTGAGATTTGGAAAAGAAATGATGAGCAAGTTTCTAAAGTATTCTTCTTTAAAAAAGAAGTTGACAAGGTTGAATTAGATCCGTTCTTAGAAACGGCTGATTGCGAATTAGAAGATAACTTCTGGCCTAGAAAGAAAGTACCAACAAGGTTCGATATTTTTGAAGAGAAAAAAGGTAAAGGAAATTATCATTAAACTTAAATTTAAATACTCTTGAAGAGGTCTAGCCATTGGTTAGGCCTTTTTTTTGTTTCGCATTGCAAGAAGTTAGTTGATAACATCTTAATAACTAGCTGGTTGATTTCATATTGCGTTTCGGTAATATGTTTAGTTTTGTCGGTATATAGGTTTAAACTGATTGATATGATTTTATCCAAAAAAGAAATTGCTGAATCTTTTTCGAATGGAAAATTTGAATTGACTTTTCCATACCTGGCAGATGATGTTAGTTGGAATATTATAGGTGACAAAGAAGTTTCAGGAAAAAAGGATGTAGTCTCAATTTGTGAGAAATCTCAAACCAACAAAGACTTGGCTCAAACAATCTTTACGACTGATCAAATCATTAAAGACAAGAACAAAGTTGTTATTAAAGGCTCTGGTGAGTTTTTTAGACATGGTGAACTAGTGAATTTGATTGCAGCCTGTGATGTCTATGAATTCAATGAGAATGATGAGTTGAAGGCTATTTCTTCTTACTGCATTGCTCAAAAGTAATGACTAATTAGTCTCCTCAATTGCCTTCAGAATAATTGCTCCTGCTTCTCTAATTTCTTCTTCTGTAATTGAGAGAGGAGGGGATAGCCTAAAACTATAAGGGTGAGATAAAAACCAGAAACTAATCAATCCAAGTTCTAAACATCTATCAACGACTAATTTTACGCGGTCAAATGATTCCATGTCAATGGCGAACATAAGCCCAATTCTTCTAATTTCTGTTATTTCAGAATGACCTGAAAGCATCTTTTCAAGGAGTTCTCCTTTCTCTTCTGCCTCATCAATCCAGTCTTCTTCACTCAATACATCTAAACAAGCTGATGCTGCCGCGCAAACAACAGGGTGACCACCAAATGTTGTGATATGCCCCAGCATTGGTTCATGAGTAAGTTTTGACATGATCTCATTTGAAGAGATGAAAGCTCCAATTGGCATTCCACCACCTAAGCCTTTTCCTAAAGTCAAGATATCTGGAATCACATCAAAGTGCTCAAAGGCAAACATTTTTCCTGTTCTTCCTATACCAGCTTGTATTTCATCAAAAATAAGAAGTGTTCCTACTTCTGAACATCTCGATCTTAGCGCCTTTAAGTAATTCTTTTTAGGAATTCGAACTCCTGCATCTCCTTGAACTGTTTCAACTATGACCGCAGCAGTTTCATTGGTAATTATTGATAATTGCTCTTCTGCATTGAAGTCTATAAATGAAACTCCCGGGAGCAAGGGTCTGAATGCAGCTTTTTTAGTTTCATTCCCAGACACTGATAATGAACCATGAGTGCTACCGTGGTAAGATCCTTTAAAGGCCACTATTTTATGGCGTCCGGTATATCTTTTTGCCAACTTCAGTGCTCCTTCATTGGCCTCTGTTCCTGAGTTTACAATGTAATTACAATTTAATGTGTCTGGTAGAATATCTTGAAGAGCTTTAGCCAGTTTAAGTTGAGAATCTTGAATAAACTCTCCATAAACCATTACGTGTAAGTGCTGGTCGGCTTGATCTTTAATGGCTTGTATTACTTTTGGGTGTCTGTGGCCAATATTATTGACGGCTACTCCCGCAATCATATCTGAATATCGCTTGCCGTCTTTGTCCCAAATGTACAGCCCTTCAGCTTTTGAGACATTTATTAAATAAGGGGTTTCATTGGTTTGTGCCAATGAGTTTAAGAATTCTTTAGTATGGTCCTCCTGGAGGTGGTCCGTCATGTGGTGGTCCTTGATGATTTCCTTTTTTAATTTTCTTCAGTAACTCACGCTTAAATTTCTCTTCGGCATGAAATACTTTTGCAGCCTTCTTTTTACCAACCGCATCAGCAAATTTAATTAAATAATCTTGTCTTATTTGACTACCTGCTGCTTCGAGTTTTAGAATTTTCTCAGTTGTGCTGTAGGCCTCATCTTCAGTTAATTCAGAGTATTTTCTCAATTTCTTTGCCTCTTTTCTGTGAGAGCGTCTATTTTCTTCAACTTTTGCTTCGTACTCATTATAGATGGGCCAAAATACTTTTGCTTCTTCTGAGTTAAGGTCCAATTGAGTTGTTATAAAAGCAATTTTTTCAGCCTTAATACGCTCTTCTCGATCTTTTTTGTTTTGTTGCTTATTACCACCCTGACCTGGTTGGGCAAAGCTTACAGCAGTAAATAAAATCCCAAATATGAATAATAGTCTTTTCATTTTATAATTCTTCTAAGTAATAATCTTCAATGTCTTCTCCGAGCAAATAGTATAAGTCATCATCAGTGTATAAATCTTCATCAATCTCTGAATCAGATACTTCTTCATCTTCACTTTGACCTAGTTCAATATCATCATTCTCAATTAAGAATTCAATCATTTCATCTTCATCAAGAAAAGCCAAATAAGCTTCATCAATTGATTCATCAGTTTCTTCAAATACTTCAGTGTTGTCAGTATTGTCAGCAAGAGGTTGAGCAACCTCATCTTCAGGAGTCAAGTTGAATACAAGTAGAGCACAAGCAGCAACAGCAGCAACAATACCAAAGGTTCTCAATGAGAATATCTTAGTTTTAGGGGTTTCTTTTGAGGTCTCTTGTTCATTGATTTTATCCATCAATTGATCAGAGAAATTGTCAAAGAATCCAGCCGGAACTTCAGCCTTTTGAGATTTATTAATGCCATCAACATTTGCATTACCTTCAATTTTTGAAGATAACTTATCACCGAAAGAAGCAAAGAAACCTTCTGGAACACCAGGTTTTTCTGTTTTTTTAAGTGAATCAAATATGTCAAACTTTTCTTCCATTATTATCTATGACTTAAACTTATGTAAAAGGTTTAAATCGTTTTTAGTATTTCTTCAATCTTTTTAACTGCTAAATGATAAGAAGCTTTCAAGCCTCCCACAGAAGTTCCGAGCATTTCAGAAATCTCTTTGAACTTAAGTTCATCAAAATATTTGAGATTGAATACTTGTCTTTGCTTCTCAGGTAGGGTTTCAAGGGCCTTGTAGAGAATCTTCTCGATCTCTTCACCGCTAATGTCCTCACCATTGGTTGATAATCTATTCTCAAATAGGGGAGGATCAAGATCTACATTGGTCATCTTGCTTCTCTTGGTCAAAAAAGTATGAGTTTCATTAAAAGCTATTCTATATAACCATGTATATAGGTTTGCTTCTTCTCTGAATTTTGGTAAACCGTTCCATGCTTTGATGAATACATTTTGCATTACATCTTCAGCATCTTGATGATTTTTAGTCAATCTTCTAATCTGCCAATAAATACGTTCTTGATATTTCTTGACTATTTTCTGAAATGCAATTTGAGGACTGTTTTTGAACTCAGCTAATAACTCTTGGTCAACCAATACTGGTTGCTCGTCATCTGTATTGTCTTTGACAATTTTCAAATGCGCGCTACTATTTACGTTGGATTGCTCGCTCTGCAGCTGCAATGACGTCTTTTGTATTGATTCCGTATTTCGTGAGGAGTTCTTCACCTTTTCCGCTTTCTCCAAAGGTATCGTCAACAGCAACCATCTCTAATGGGCTAGGAAGCTTTCTCGCTAATAGTTGAGAAACCGTGTCTCCTAAACCTCCATTCATCATATGCTCTTCAGCTGTAACAACACACTTTGTCTTGTTAATTGATTTTAAGACTGTCTCTTCATCAAAAGGTTTAATCGTATGTACATTAATTATTTCAGGATTGATTCCTTTTTCTAATAATGCCTTTCCTGCTTCAATTGCTTTCCATACCAAATGTCCTGTGGCTATGATAGTTACATCTTTACCTTCATTGATAACATCTGCTTTTCCGATTACGAATTTTTTATTTGGATCAGTAAAATTTGGAACCTTTGGTCTACCAAATCTTAAGTAAACTGGCCCGTCATGTTCTGCAATTGCAATTGTTGCTGCTTTAGTTTCATTATAGTCACAAGGAGAGATCACAGTCATGTTCGGTAACATTTTCATCAATCCAATATCTTCTAAAATTTGATGTGTCGCTCCGTCTTCACCTAGCGTTAGCCCTGCATGCGAAGCACAAATTTTCACATTTTTGTTAGAGTAGGCGACCGATTGTCTGATTTGATCATAAACTCTTCCGGTTGAGAAGTTGGCAAAAGTTCCTGTGAAAGGAATTTTCCCCCCAATGGTCAATCCGGCTGCCATTCCTATCATGTTCGCTTCTGCAATTCCAGCTTGAAAAAATCTTTCTGGATTCTGATCTTTAAAGGCGTTCATTTTAAGAGAGCCTGTTAAATCTGCACAAAGTGCAACTACATTAGGATTAGTTTTACCTAATTCTTCTAGTCCAGCACCAAATCCTGATCTGGTGTCTTTGTGGTCAATAACTTCAATGTCTTTCATTTGATTTTGGATTATAGGTTGATGACTGTGTTGCCACCGGGTTTAATAACGAAACTTTTGGTGTTGGTATAATCAGTTGATACGGCTTCAGTCCAACGATAAACGATTTTGTATCTGCCTGGTTGAAGTAGTAATTTTCCTTTTGCAATTTTCGGATCAAGATCACAAACCCATTCTGAGCTTTCATCATTGTCATTTAAGGCAAATATTTGTGCCACATTAGTTTTTGTTGATCTGTAATCAAGCAGTCCAGAACCTGGAATGTCAATGTAAATGTTTTCGCTTTGTCCAATTTTTACATCTTTCTTATAAATTCTAGGTAATGTCAATATTTCAATGTCATAGGTGCCTACAATATATTTTTGCATTTCATCAATGTCTTGCACATTGAGGGTTCTGGCTTCTCCGTCTTGGCTCACTCTAACCTTCACGTCTTTAGTTTTGGTAACCCCTTTAATTCTAACTTTCAGTTTTCCTTGAGGGCAATCGGCAGGTAAAATGTTGTGTTGGCCTTTATATAGTTTTAGATTTTTTACTTCAACTCTTGGAAGCGTATTTACCACCATATCATATTTCATTGAAGGGTCAATGACTACTATAGTGTCTGGAAGTCCCTTGAAATTCAAAGTGTGCATGAAAGTATACTTCAAATTTTTAGTTCCAGCTTCATAAAGAAACACAGAAGTGTTGGTCTCGGTAGGTTTCGAAGAAAGGTCATTCAAGTTGATTTGAGCCGTGGTGTTATTTAAGGCATCTAAAATCACTGATTTCATTACTTTCTTAAATGTTTCTTTTGTAGATGCCTCATAAAAACGTCCAATACAATCAAAGGCATTAAGGTATTTTAAGTCAATACCTAATCCAACCACAAAAGGAGTAACGCCAATTTCTTTTGCTTTCAACTTTTTGGCTATTTCACAAGGGAATTGATCACATGCTTCTAAACCATCCGTGATTAAAATGATAATATTTCTTGAATTCTTATCTGGAAAATCGTCTGCGGCTGCTTCAAGGGATCTAGCGATAGGAGTCGTTCCTTTTGGTTCAACTCTATTTATAAAAGCCTTGATTCTAGAATAGTTGTCCGCTCCAAATTCAACTTCTAACTTGGTATCGTCACAATCTTGAAAGGTAGGCGTTACTGGAGATTGATGTCCGTATACCCTTAAGGCTATTTCTAAATTTGGTGTACCCCTTAAGTCTTCAATTGCTTCTCCTAAAATCTCTCTGGCAAGTTTGATTTTAGTTTCCCCTTCCCATTTTCCGTTCATTGAGTTCGAAGCATCAAAAATGAAAAGTATTCTAGTAAGCTCTTGAGCTTTCGATAGGAGAGGAGCTCCTAACAATAATAAAAATATGAATATAATTTTCTTCACTTACTTAATAGTCTCCTAATGTTTCAGGAAGCTGAGCCAAAGCAATTTCTTTTTGCTCTTGAGATGGGGCAGAACCATGCCACTTATGTGTGTGCATCATAAAATCTACTCCGTTACCCATTATAGTTGTCATAATTATTACAATTGGCTTTCCATTTCCACACATTGACTTAGCTTTTGCAAGAGTATCAATGATTTCTTGGTGGTTATGTCCATCCATTTCTAATACTTCCCATCCGAAAGCTTGCCATTTTTGTGCCAAATCTCCCATAGGTAGAACTTCATCAATGTCTCCATCAATTTGTTTGTGGTTATAATCTACAGTAGCAATAAGATTATCAACCTTGTTACCGGCAGCATACATAGCAGCTTCCCAAATCTGACCTTCTTGAAGTTCTCCGTCACCATGTAACGTATAAACAATGTTTTGGTCACCATTCAGTTTTTTAGCTTGTGCTGCGCCAATAGCTACCGAAAGACCTTGTCCTAAAGAGCCAGTTGCAATTCTCACTCCGGGTAAGTTTTTTGCAGGAGATGGATGTCCTTGTAATCGGCTATCAATTAATCTAAATGTCGCTAACTCTGATTTATCAAAAAATCCTCTGTGCGCAAGTGTGCTGTAAATTACTGGTGAAATGTGACCATTAGATAAAAAGAAAAGATCTTCTCCTTGACCATCCATTTGAAAATTCTTAGGGTCTAACTTCATAGTTTCAAAGTAGAGCACTGTGAAAAAGTCTGCGCAGCCCAATGATCCTCCAGGGTGACCTGATTGAACATCTGCCACCATTCTCACGATATCTCGCCTAATTTGTGAACTTATACCTTGTAATTCTGCTACTTCCATTCTTTGGTGTTTTTTATAAAAAGTCAAAGTTAGATTTATTTTATTGTGG
>Ga0316204_10005138_pt1 | contig 22162 bp, 21 predicted proteins | sample 6monrhotite_MG_2_FD_205661 | JGI IMG/M metagenome (GOLD analysis project Ga0316204, IMG submission 205661) | Microbial mat bacterial communities from mineral coupon in-situ incubated in ocean water Damariscotta River, Maine, United States -... | ecosystem: Environmental > Aquatic > Marine >... | reverse complement strand
TGGAATGACTGCATTTGGCCGTAAGCAGACATTCGGTTTGTGTACAATCTATCGCACGATTCCAAAGTTCGTCGGGGAAGGCTGATGTCGACTACGAAGACGTCCAAGAGTGACTCTGTGCGGCAGCACCAATTGGCCTTAAGCCGCCGCAAGTTTTTGGTTGCCGCAATTGCTCTGTCCGGATTGGCAATCGGAATGCCTGGTCTGGCCATTGTTCGTCGCGCTTGGGCGCAATCTGGCACGCCGCTCGAGGACGACGTCTATCGAGCGCTGGTTCAGATGGCACGGCGTCTTTATCCATACGCCGCGATTTCGGACGAAGTTTATGCTGAAGTTCTCGACGACGTATTGACTGCAACTGTCGACGACGAAGCGTTTGTTGAGACGCTTCGCTCTGCCGAGCAGGCACTGAATTCGCAGCAGCCATCTGACTTCATCGATCTTGACACTGACGCTCAGATCAAATCGATGCGGGCAGTCGAGCAGATGAGTTTCTTTGCGACCATTCAGGGAGCAGTCAAATTTCGGCTCTACAATCATCCCGCCATCTGGGAACTTCTCGACTATGAAGGTCCGTCGTATCAGCGAGGTGGCTACCTGAATCGTGGCGCCGGCGAGATTGACTGGTTGCCGGAGGGTGAATAATGCCGCGCGAATATGAGCTCACGGACGATTCAGTCTTTGTCGTAATCGGTTCGGGTGCCGGTGGTGGCACATTGGCGAACGAACTCGCGCAGAAAGGCATCGATGTCGTGTGTCTCGAGGCCGGTTCACGACTTGCGCTAGCCGATATCGAGAATGACCCGGGACTGATGAATCAGCGAATGAACTGGAACGACAGGCGGTTAGGCCCGCCTGTGTGGCTGTGCAAGACCGTGGGCGGCACTACGATGCGCTGGTCGGCCCTGGCACCGCGCTTCCAGGAGCACGAGTTCAGGCCAAGAACCACTTATGGTCATTTGCAGGGTACGACACTTGTTGACTGGCCCGTGACACTTGCAGAACTTGCACCCTATTATGAAAAGGCCGAATTCAATATGGGTGTCTCGGGCACGCACGACCTGCCGCCTTCGTTCGAAACAAGTAATTTCAAGGTTCTCAGGGCCGGTGGACGAAAGATCGGATACAAGGAGATCACAAGCACCCGTACCGCAATCAATCCCGTTGCCCACGACGGCCGGCCAGGCTGTCTGCAGATTGGTTTTTGCACGTCAGGCTGCAGAATTGCTGCCAAGTGGTCCACGCTGTATAGCGAGATCCCGAAGGCAGAGTCCACAGGCCATTTCGAATTGCGTACGAATGCGATGGCCTTGAAAATTGTCCATGACGATGCAGGTTCGGTAACTGGCGTCGTCTATAAGGATGCGGATGGCAACACGGTCGAGCAAAAAGCAAGAGCTGTAGCCGTCGCCGCAAATGTCGTCGAGACGACCCGACTACTTTTAAGTTCGGAGTCCAGCAAGTTCCCAGACGGACTGGGCAACTCGACCGGCCACGTGGGCCGCAACTACATGCGCCACGTGTTCGGCTTCACTCTTGCGTCGATGCCCAAGCCAGTGAATTTTCACCGCGGAACACGCATTTCAGGATATATCAGGGATGAGGCATACCACAATCCGGAGCGTGGATTTGCCGGGGGCTATCTGATCGAGGCCATGGCCCTAGATCCAGCTGGTGTTCTGGAGTTCTACGGCGGTTGGGGTGAGTCAACGGCTGCAACGATGGAGCGATACGATCATCTGGCGGGTGCGTTTGTTTCGGGCGAGGATCCGCCACAGGCGAGCAACCGAATTTCCTTGCACCCCACCGAGCGCGACGAATCGGGATTGCCAGTACCAGTTATTGACTATGCATTACATCCGAACAGTGCAGCGATGCAGCAACACGCAAATAGAAAGACCACGGAATTGTATGAGTCTCTCGACGGTAAAGTCATTAGCACATCGCAAGGTGTGGCTGTTGGATGCCATAACATGGGTGTTGCGCGTATGAGCGAGAAGCCCGAGGATGGCGTGACGAACCGCTGGGGTCAGACTCACGACTTGCCGAACTTGTTTGTTTCGGACGGCAGCGTATTTACATCGAGCGCGGCCGCGAATCCAACCCTGACGATCGTTGCGCTGGCGATTCGTCAAGCCGATCATATCGCCGAACGCATGCGTCGCAGGGAACTGTAATGCGACAGCATTCAATGGGGCATCGAGACTTTTCATGATACGAAATTTCAGACAGGCCAGAAGCTTATTGAGCTGATTGAGCTGATTGAGACCGAATATCCTGACGAGTAGTGTGGTCCTGACAGACCGCATTGAAAGATCCGCAGCTTCGGTGGCCACTACATTGACTGGCAGGTAACTTTTGGACTCGGCTCACTCGAGGTTTTGGCGAGCTAAAAACTAATATCCCACTGCAGTCGGAAACGAACGTCCTTACCGTTTCCGTCTAAGTCATCCTGCAGTTGAATCTGACTGATATCTGCAGTGAGCTTGTTCTTGTGTCCGTTCAGATACAGATTGGTGGCTAGCGTGAGCTCATCCTGAACGCGGTCGAGGTCAACCGTATTCCAGCTTACGCGAGCGACTCGCACGGCACCCTCAAGCGAAAAATGTGTGTCATGCCACGACATGGCCCACAGCTTGCCGAGCTGCGCGTAGCCACCTGTCAATGTTGAGCGTGCGCCGGTCTCGTGGTCCTCAATCTTCTTTATGTGGTATTCCTGCTGGATCGACAAGCCATCGTAGTGCAGTGCAAATTCCTGCAAATACTGGGTTAACGTATAGCGCTCATCGCCGCCACTTTCGAAGCCATCAAGCTGGCCACCGCCCGAGCTGGAATAGCGGGTGTAGGCCCCGCGGACCTTGGCGGTGGCGAACGCGAGGGACGCTGCGGGTTTTTGACGAAATTTCAGATCACTTTGTGAAAAGGGCAGCTCCTGGCCGAGAAAGTGCCATTGCCAGCGTGCCAAAAACATGGGTTTGCCGCCGTGTTCGTCAAGACCGCCCCTGCCTGTGCCCTTGTGGATCCCGAGCATCAACCAGTTATCGAGAGTAGTACCGGCCTTAAAATTTTTCGCCACGGTTGCGCCTACCTGGCGGTCTACCGTGAATGCGTAAGTTGCTATGGATCGTTCAACGAACTGCTGGTTGCCGGATGAATCTACGCGCTCTCGGTTATACAAGACTTTATGCTGGCCGATACGCATTTGCAGATCGTCGCTCAGATCAAGGTCTAAGCGGAGATCGAGAAGCGGGTGATCACCGCTCAGCTCATGCTCGTAATAAAACCCGACCTTCGGATCGAATAAATAGCCCTTAATCTTAAGACGAGCGCGACGTATTTCCAGCTCCTCACCCGGCTCATTGTCGAAGTCTTCCTCACTTAACGGATCATCGTCAAAAGGGTTGGAATATCGGAACTGACCGCGCAGCCATGGGTTTATGAAAAAACGTCGATTCGGAGATGTGTACTCTATGCCGAGTTTCTTTTTCTCATTCGGTTTGCTCCCCGGATTCTCGAGGTCGAGTCCACCTAAATCGGTAGCGCTCTTATGTTCGTCGACAGTAGAGTCGTCCCGCTGCGCATCGTTCGCCGCGAATGCCTGCGTAGCAATACCTAGCACAATTAGAATGACAAGGTGTTTTGTTAACATTTTTCTGGCTTCGGTATCTATGGAGAGATTATAGTCTCTGTAGGCGCTTCGTGAGACGAGATCAAATATTCATGGAATTATCTGTAGAGATTAGCAAGTATCCGTTGGCTGAAGACTATCTGCCGGCGATTAAGGATTTTATCGATCGGCTGCAGTCTATTGAAGGCTTGAGCGTGGTAGGAAATACCATGAGCACACAAGTTTTCGGCGATTATGATCTGGTGATGGACACCTTGAAGAAAGAAATTCGCCATTCCTATGAAGAATTTGGCAAGGCGATATTCGTCTGCAAATTCATCGGCACCAATCTTGACCCGGCGCTAAATCCACATGGCTAAGGTAACGGGAATCGGCGGCGTGTTCTTTCTCGCTAACGACAGCGACAAAGAGTTGCGGGAATGGTATCAACGCTGTCTCGGCATGCAGCTCGAGGACTTCGGTGGGGCGGTGTTGAGCTGGCAGGAAGATCATGCCGAAGATGGTGGCGCTACTGTCTGGCATGTTGGCGAGAAAGCCAGTGACTGGTTTGGCCCCAGCAAGTCGCGATTCATGATCAACTACCGCGTTGATGACATGGATGGAATGTTGCAGCGGCTGCAAGATGAGAGTGTCGAGCTCCTACAAGGCCCGGAATCGCATGAGAACGGCCGGTTTCTGTGGTTGCTGGACCCAGAGGGCAACAAAGTAGAACTCTGGGAACCCAGGATATGGGACGACAAGAATAAGGCCTGAGGCCTAATCGCTTTGGCCCTTTTTAGCCGCCCGGCAATTCATCAATGAGCGCCGCCATTTTCTTGCGCGTTGCTTCGTCAGGCAATTCGCCGTACGCCGCGCCGATATTATCCAGCATGTTCTTCGCTTTACTGGTTGCGGGCGTGACACAGGTGACGGCCGGGTGCGAGATGATGTACTTGAGGAAAAACTTGCCCCAACTATCAACGCCGAAATCCTGTGCCCATTCCGGTACGTCCATGCCGCTCACTCTCGAAAACAGACGGCTGCGCCCGAATGGCACGTAAATGAGCGTTGCGATACCGAGTTCCTGTGCCAGCGGCAGTATTTTCTCAGCGGCACCGCGATTGTCGATCGCGTAGTCGACCCCAATAAAGTCGAGTGGATAGTCGCGCATGGCCTTCTCGAGAATTGGATAGTTACTCGCACGCGTAGACGTCGTACCGATATAGCGCAGCCGTCCTTCTTCTTTCAATTCCTGAGTAATCGGCACTTGTGTCGCGAGATCACCGAGGTTGTGTACCTGCATCAGATCGATTGGATCCTTGCCGATGTATTTGAAGGAATCAGCGAGCTGTGCACGCACACGTTGCGGATCTGCCTTGCCGCCGCCGCGTCCAGCGACGTTAACCTTGGTGGCCCAGAAGACTTTTTCGCTAAGACCGGCGTCCTGCATGATCTGGCCGGCAACTTCCTCTGACGCTCCGTAACTTGGGGCTGTATCGAATACCGTACCGCCGTTGTCTATCAGCGTTTCCAAAACACTTTTTAGTGCACTGATGTCTTCACTTTGCGCCACCTGCCTAAACGTAGCCGAGCTGCCAAGTCCGACGACCGGCAGCTTTTCGCCGGTTTTTGGAATTGCGCGAGTTATAAGTTCGCTGGTTTCGAAGGCCTGTAAAAGCCCGGGTGGCAAGGCGCAGGCAGCGCCGAGCAGAGCAGTGTTCTTCAGGTAATCACGACGTGTCAGCATAGCGATGTATTCTCCGAATCAGGGGCAAAATGAACTGCGGAATGATGTTGGTGCTGACTCGAGCTCGAGCCGAACGGTATCAAAGCCGCAAGCCCGATCAAGATTACAACAATTCCGGCTATGCGGCGAAGTGTCCGGTGCGATTTAAATCGATTCAGCTGTTGCGCGGATGTGCCTACTGCCAATATGGCTGGCAGAGTGCCTAACCAGAATGCGAACATGATCGCAGCACCGCCGGCCAGGCTTCCTGTGGTTGCCGCAATTGCGACTGCGCTGTAGACAAGCCCGCAGGGCAAGGCTCCCCAGAGAAAGCCAGCTGCTAGCGCTCGTCCCGGCGTATCGGCGGGCAAAACGTATTTTGCCAGTCGGGATAATTTACTCCAAAGTCCTGTTCCCGCGGTTTCCAGAAATCGAGTCAGGCGCCAGTCGAAAAGGAGATTCAGCCCGATTGCGATCACCAATGCAGCGGCAAGAATTCGCAACAGCATCAGACCCTGGGACACGCCCAAAGTCTTCGTCAAAACGGCGCCACTAACTCCAGCGACACTGCCAAGCAACGCATAGAAACACAGGCGACCGAAGTTGTATGTGAGGCGGCGTACCCAGGCGCTCGACTTCGTAGCGTCAGACGCACGACCTTCGAACAGGACGACGACAGCGCCGCACATTCCGATGCAGTGCGTGCTGCCAAAAAAGCCGGCAAGCAGCGCGGCGACAAATGCCAGCTCTGGCGTCATTCGCCCTTGGGCTTGGTGTCATCGTCCATGATGACGCTCATGCCGGGCGACTCCAGGTCGTCAAACTGTCCGGAACCGACAGCCCAGAAAAATGCAGCGACTGCAGCGCCGAGCAACAGCAAGCCAAGTGGGATCAGTAGATACAATATATTCATGACTGTGCTTCCGGCATGCGTTGTATACGCAAAGCGTTGAAAACGACGATAAGCGAGCTGAGTGACATTCCTATTGCTGCCATCCAAGGCATTAATACACCAGTGACCGCGAGTGGTATCGCCGTCGCATTGTAGATAATAGCCCAAGTGATGTTCTGGCGGATGATGCGGCGTGTTTTTTGTGCGATATGGATCGCGGTATTGATGGTGCCAAGATATCGACCCAGCGACACTGCGTCTGCGCTTGCTCTGGCGAGCGCAGTGCCACTGTCGAGTGCAATCGAAGCATCGGCAGCGGCGAGCACAGGCGCATCGTTGATGCCATCGCCGACCATAACGACGGCTTCGCCACTCTGTTGCAGCCTGGCGAGCAGCTGTAGCTTGTCGGCTGGTGTCAGTCCGGCGTGCCAGGTGTCGATACCAAGTTTGGTCGCGATATTACGCACGGCAGATTCGCGGTCGCCGCTGGCGATGATCGGTGTGAAACCTGCTTGTTGTAATTCGCTGATGGCTTTGGCGGCGTCCTGGCGCAGTTCATCACCGATACTGAAGCGCGCAAGTATCTCGTTGTCATCACCCAGATAGACCTTTGTCCAACGCGGATCGTCGTCATCATCGAGTAGCGTCGCCTGGCTAAGTTCGGCGACATAGTTCGCTTTTCCAATGCGATAGCGGCGGCCGTCCAGCGATGCTGTTACGCCGGCGCCGGCAACAACAGTAACGTCCATCGGCTGCGGAGTATTAGCGTCGTAGTGTTCGGCAAAAGCACGTGCCAGCACATGTTCCGACACGGTCTCCAACGCGGCCGCAATCCGTAAAACTGCGGTGGCATCGGAGGCTCCCGCTAGCAACGTAGTCTGCAATACAACGGGGCGGCCTTCGGTGAGAGTCCCGGTCTTATCAAACACTATGGTCGTCGGCTGGCTCAGGACCTCAAGAATACGGGATCTCACGAGCAGGAAGCCATTTCGCGCTAACCTCGAAGCCGCTGCTGCGAGCGCGGCCGGGGTAGCCAGGGCGAGGGCGCAGGGGCACGTAACGACCAGCGTAGCGAGCACCACCTCGAAAGCACGCGACGCATCAAACCAGTACCAAAATATGCCCGCGCAAGCAGCAATAGTAAGCACCGCAAGCACGAACTTTGCGGCGATACGATCGGCCAGCATAGCGATTGGCGGTCGGTCGGCGCGCGCGCGTTCGAGCATTCGGCCGATCTCTGCCAGGCTGGTGCTGGCTCCGGTCTGGGTCACTCTTACGGTCGCGTTGCCCGAGCGTACAATCGCGCCGGCAAATACGGTGTCGCTCTGCTGGCGACGAACGGGCAGCGACTCGCCGCTGAGCATTGATTCGTCTACTTCCAATGTGCCGGTCAAAACTTCGCCGTCGATCGGTATGACGTCACCGGGAAGAATGCTAATCGTATCGTTGATGCGGAGTCTATCCAGCGCCACTTTCGTGGCGGTACCGTCAACAATGCGGATTGCTGTATCCGGTAGCAGTTGGGCAAGTGCTGTGGCGTGGTCAGTAGAGCGATGTCGCGCCCGCATTTCGAGGAATCGTGTGGTGCTCAGGAAAAGTACAAACATCGCAACCGAGTCGAAATAGACTTCGCCGCTGTTAGTCCAGGTCGCGAAGGTTGATGCAACGAAGGCGACGATGATCGCGATAGAAACGGGTAGATCCATGCCTGGTGAACGTGCCCGCAGGCCGCGCCATGCGCCCAGGAAAAAGGGTCGGGCGGCGTACAGAACGATCGGTAACGTAACCAGTAAACTGATGACGCGCAAAAAGCGCTCGATGTTTGCGTCGATGCCGAAGTAATCACCTGCGTACAGGGCGACCGCAAACATCATGACCTGCATGCCCGCTGCCGCGGCAACGATCAATCGTTTCAATGCCAGTCGATACTCGCCGGTCTTGGCATCGACGCCTTGTCCGATGCCCACCGGCGAAGGTTTGAATCCGATCCGGGCGATCGCCTGCAGTAACTCGCTAAACTTCAGGTCTGTGATATTCCAGCGAATGACGGCACGACGGACGGCCGGATTCACATCAATCGACGCGATGCCAGACTGTTGTTGCATTGCGTTGTCGAGCAACCACACACAGGCCGAACAGTACATGCCGCCGATGTCTACAGATGTCTCTGCGATATCGCCTTGCTGGCTGACGTAACGGCCCAGTAGATCGGCATCGTCGAAGTGACTCCAGCCAGCCTCTTCGGGGGTCAGATTGAGGTCCGTATCAGGTTGACTGCGAAACTCGTAGAAAGCGTGCAGGCCACTGGCCTCAATGAATTCCGCGACCGCTTTGCAGCCAAGGCAGCACATGGCCTGGTCCTGGCCATCAAGATTGGCGACTATCGCGTCACCGGGTGGTATTGGATCCCCACAATGGAAGCAATCACTGTTCGGCAGCATTACTTCGCGCCGCTGTCTTCGCTTCCGTCTACGGCCGACGTCTGGGTGGCAGAGCCGTCAACAATGATGTGTGGATGAGAGATAGCGAGGTATACGGTTAGAGCGCATCCGATGACGGTCAGTGACGGGATCGCAATGATCAGCCATACCCACGGGTTACGGCGCCAGTTATCCGCTGCTGCGATCTTGTTGTCGGTTGTGGCTTGCATCAAAAATTCTCTGTCGGTCCGCGGAATCGACTTTCTTCAATAACTGTAATATCGCTGCCATCAATGCTGTTGAGTTCGAACCTGATGACATTGCCGCCATCGGCGTGCGCATGCGGTACCACGACCGACACGGGCAGAGTCTCAACCGATTCACCGGCAATGTACAACTCTGCCGGAGCATTCAGTTCAATTCCCTCCACACCACTGACACTCAGTGTATAGGTGTGACCTTCATTCTGCTTGTTGATGATTCGAATCGTGAAGCTGTTTTCGATGCCCATTCGACCGACATCCCGATACAGGGCATTGCGGTCTCGCATCACGTCCATGATGGCCGGTTTTCGCAATGCCACTGACGTGACCATGGTCGCCAGTAACACCATGAGTATGCCGCTGTATACCAGCGTCCGCGGTCGAATCAGGCGATAGGACTTATGCTCGAGCGCACGCTCGGTGCTGTAGCGAATGAGTCCACGGGGCGAGCCGACTTTGTCCATGATGGTGTCACAAGCGTCAATACAGGCCGCACAGGCAATACACTCGTACTGCAGCCCCTGTCGTATGTCGATACCGGTGGGACAGACCTGTACGCACATCGTGCAGTCGACGCAATCACCCAGACCCTGCGCTGTCGCATCGGATCCGCGCCGGCGTCCGCCGCGCGGCTCGCCGCGTTCGCCATCGTAGGTAATGATGAGCGTGTCGCGGTCGAACATGGCACCCTGGAAGCGTGCGTACGGACACATGTACTTGCAGACCTGCTCGCGCATGAAGCCTGCATTGCCATAGGTTGCGAAGCCATAGAAAAACACCCAGAACACGGACCATGCGTTGGCTTCAAAGTTGACCAGGTCAACCGCCAGCGGACGCACCGCCGTGAAGTAGCCAACGAAACTAAAGCCGGTAAATAGAGCCAGCGTGATCCAGCAAGTCTGTTTAAACACCTTCTTGCGAATCTTATCGAGAGTCCACGGCGCTTTATCCAGCTTGATACGTTTGCTGCGATCGCCCTCGATCGCCGCTTCGATCCAGGTAAAGGCTTCGGTCCAGACGGTTTGTGGGCACGCGAAACCGCACCAAAGTCGACCCGCGATCGCGGTAAAGAAGAACAAACTGACCGCGAGGATAATCAACAAGAGGGCGAGATAGACGAAGTCCTGTGGCCACAGTGTCATGCCAAAGATGTAGAACTTGCGTGCAGGAAGGTCAAACAGTATTGCCTGACGACCTCCCCAGGTTAGCCACGGACCGCCGTAGAAAGCGCCGAGCAACACAAACATTGCAACGTGTCGCAGCGTCGCGAAGCGGCCCTTTACCTCACGCGGGTAGACCTTATCCTCGCTACGATAAAGTTTTCCGTATTCGTATTCGCCGCCGATTTTTCCCGCCATGGCTAGGGTGTCTTCGGCTGTGCGTTTGGACCGCTACGTTTACGTCGAACCAGTCTGAGCGTGAACCAACCCGCAACCCAGCCATTCGCCCAAAAAAAGAAGAAGCCGATCGCATAGCCGGCATTGCTGCTCTCAAATAGTTCGGAGCCAATTGCGTCGACGATAACAAGCGGGTCTATGAACGCAAAGAACAGCATCGTAAACACAGCCGCTACCAGAAACGTAATCCAACTAAGGACTGCGAACTTTTGCGTATCACGTGACCATTCGGCATCCATTTCTTGCGCTGCTTCAGTCCTGAGAAAGGCTGTAGACGTAGGCTGCGAGGATACGCGCGCGATCAGCGCCGAGCAGATCGCCCTGCGCAGGCATCGCGCCCATGCGACCTTCGACAATCGACTTGCGGATTTCTCGCGGCGAGCTACCGTAAAGCCAGTTATCGTCGATCAGACTAGGTGCGCCGAGTGCCTGGTTGCCGGCCCCTGTTGGTCCATGGCAGGCAATGCACAAGGTCATGTACTGTGTATGTGCGGGCGAATTCTGGTCCAGGCCATCCTGCATGGATTGTACGTAAGCCACCATTTCGTCAACGGCTTCCTCAGATGCGAACACCGCGCCAAGCGCAGGCATGACACCGTTTCGACCGGCAACAATACTCAGTTCAATCTGTGCTGGTGAGCCGCCGTATAACCAATGGTCGTCGGTCAGGTTTGGAAAGCCTCTGGCCCCCATCGCGCCAGAACCGTGGCATTGCGAACAGTAGTTGGCGAACAGACTCGCACCAATGCCAAGGGCTTTCGGGTCCTTGGCAAGGTCCACCAGTTCCTGTTCCGAAAAGGCCGCGAACATTGGCGCGTATTGCGCTTCGGCGGCGGCCACTTCGTCCGCGTATTGTTGTTCCTGGCTCCAGCCGCTGGCGCCTTCGAAATTGCCCATACCGGGGTAGTAGATGAGGTAACCGGCAGCCCAGATGACGGTCAGGATGAATAGCCAGAACCACCACATCGGCAGCGGATTGTTTAGCTCACGAATATCTTCGTCCCAGACATGGGCTTCTGATTCTTCGATATCTTTGGCTGATGCGCGCTGGCGGTTCGCCCAGGCAACGACCCAGAAGCACGCGACTAACGTGATCGCGGTGCCAAGAATGATGTACCAGCTCCATGTGCTGCTCATGAGCGATGCTCCTTTTTATGCCCGTCCACCGGCGGGCGACCATTGTCGTCGTCCAACGGCAGCTGTGCTGCGGCCTCAAAATCCGGTTGTCGTTTGCGACTCCAGCTCCATGCCCAGATGGCGAGAAACAAAATCAGGATCGCCACTGTCAACAGGCCTCTTAGTGTTCCAATATCCATAACCAAAAGCCCCTAACGTGCCGACCGCACGGTGCCCAGGTTCTGCAAATAGGCAACCAGCGCGTCCAGTTCGGTCTTGCCGTCCACGGCTGCCGCGGCCGCTGCGATTTCTGCGTCCGAATAAGGGTCGCCCAGCATTTGCAGCGCGCGCATCTTGCGACTGACCAAATCGCCATCAACCATGGCATCGGTCAGCCACGGATATGCCGGCATGTTGGACTCCGGGACCACGTCGCGCGGGTTATACAAATGGATGCGATGCCAGTCATCGCTGTAGCGCTTGCCGACGCGCGCAAGATCCGGTCCGGTACGTTTGGAGCCGAACTGGAACGGCCGATCATAGACAAACTCGCCAGCAACCGAATACGGGCCATAGCGCTCAGTTTCGCTGCGGAACGGTCGGATTTGCTGCGAGTGGCAACCGTAGCAGCCTTCGCGAATGTAAACGTCCCGACCTGCAAGTTGCAGCGCTGGATACGGCGTAACGCCTTCGTAGGGTTCGGTGGCGTCGGCACTGACCATCAGCGGCAGGATTTCGATCAAACCACCGACACTGATAACCAATACGATCAAAACGGCCATGAGGTTAATATTTTTTTCAATTTTTTCATGTTTCATTTCGCTAACCTCACGCTGGCTGAATGACGGCAACAGGTTCGGGGTTGACCCGCCTGACTGTCATGAAAACGTTGTAAGCCATTATCAGCATGCCGGAGAAGAAGACCAGGCCACCCAGCAGTCGTATGCCGTAGTAGGGATAGGTGAACTTGAGGCTTTCGATGAAAGAGTAGGTCAGCGTGCCGTCATCATTCAGTGCACGCCACATCAAGCCCTGGGTGATGCCAGAGATCCACATGGACACCGCGTACAGCACCACACCGATGGTGGATGTCCAGAAATGCACATCGATTAATTTGGTCGAATACATGCCGGCTTTGTTATATAGACGCGGGATCAGGCAATACATCGTGCCGATGGTCATCATCGCAACCCAGCCCAAAGCGCCGGAGTGCACATGCCCGATCGTCCAATCCGTGTAGTGCGACAGCGCGTTGACCGTCTTGATCGACATCATCGGGCCCTCGAAGGTCGACATGCCGTAGAACGACAGCGAGACGATCATAAATTTCAGAATCGGGTCCGTGCGCAATTTATGCCAGGCGCCCGATAAGGTCATGATGCCGTTGATCATGCCGCCCCAGGATGGGGCCAGCAGGATGATAGAGAACACCATACCAATAGACTGCGCCCAGTTAGGCAATGAGGTGTAGTGCAGATGATGTGGGCCGGCCCACATATAGATGGCGATCAACGCCCAAAAATGTACCACCGAAAGACGGTAGGAATACACCGGCCGATTCGCTTGCTTTGGAACAAAGTAGTACATCATACCGAGGAAGCCGGCGGTGAGGAAAAAGCCTACGGCGTTGTGGCCGTACCACCACTGCATCATGGCATCGACGACACCGCTGTAGATAGGATAGGACTTCGTCAGTGAAACCGGGATAGCCAGGTTGTTGAAGATGTGCAACACAGCGACGGTAAGAATGAATGCAGCGTAGAACCAGTTGGCGACATAAATATGTTTGACGCGGCGCCGGCCGATTGTAAAAAAGAATACGATGGCAAATGACACCCAGACCACGGCGATCAAGAGGTCGATCGGCCATTCAAGCTCGGCATACTCCTTACTCTGCGTGATCCCAAGCGGCAGCGTAATTGCAGCCAATACAATGATGAGTTGCCAGCCCCAAAACGTGAACGCGGCGAGCTTGTCGAACGCCAGGCGAACATGACAGGTCCGCTGCACGACGTAGTAGGCCGTGCCAAATAATGCGGAGCCGCCAAACGCAAAAATAACGGCATTTGTATGCAGCGGGCGGAGCCGGCCATACGACAGCCACGGTAGGTCCATACTCAGTTGTGGCCAAATCAACTCGGCCGCAATAATGATGCCTACCAACATTCCGACGATGCCCCAGACTACGGTCATGATCGCGAATTGGCGTACAACCTTATCGTTATAACTCGATTGGTTATCCATATATTCCAGCCTTACTCTTCTGCGTTGTGTTTTTAGACTTTTCTTGCGAAGCGCGACGATGCCAAATAGCTGAAATTGGCGCTATAGGCATAATCCCTCATTCATTTTTCTCTTGGCGTTGCCGTAATACCGACCGGGTGCCGCGGGAAGCTGTCAGCATCGATTGTCTCCAGATACCCTTGCCACGCGCCATAGCCAATGACGGGCAAAATGACGATCAGACCGACAAATGCAGTCAGGACGCCTATCAGCAGGCCCAGGATAATAAGGCCGAGCCAGATCATCATGGCCAGTTTGTTGCGCAAGACCGCGTTTATTGATGTGACGATGGCAGTGACGCTATCTACATCACGGTGAATAATCATCGGCAGGGCGAACGCGCTGGCCGAAAAAGTGACAATTGCGAAAAAAGCGCCAACGATGCTGCCTACTGTCAGGTAGCCGACAAGGTCGCCGATTTGCGGGTGTCCGGCGGTAGGCAGGAAGATGCTGACCATCGCACCAGCTCGTGCCCAGACCATAAAGACGATCAGCAGCGCGAGTGCGAAGATCATCTCGTTGCCAAGATGACGTTTGAAGGCGGCACGCAGGCTACGGGTCATGGATGCTTCCTGGCCGCGTTCCAGTTGCGCACTGATGGCATACAGACCAATACAGGTGAGTGGTGCGAGGAACGCAAAGCCGCCAATCATGGCTAACATAAACCAGTGGCTGCCGTAGACCCATGCGAGCAGAACAACCAGCCCCATCGTGGCGGCCATGAAAGCGCCGTAGGCGATACTTTGTCGGCGGGCTTTGTTGAAGTCCGCCATTCCTTTGCGTAACCATGAGAAGGGTGCCAGCGGCGAAATTTGTCGGCACGGTGCAACAAATGGCATTGTTGACCGGTCAAATTCAGGCTCATTGTCTTCGTGTTGAGTAATCTTATGCCTCTGCCGAATAGGTAATGATAACTATATTAAAGACCATAGCAGGTTGATGGATAATAGCATTTCTTTGGCGCGCTATACTCAACAGGTGATGTGGAAAATGGAATGGGTCTGATGGTCTCCGAAAAAACACCGCAAAATGAATCGGAGGCCTGGTTCCGGACGCTGCTCGATTCAGCACCTGACGCAATGATCATCGTAAACGACAATGGTGAGATTGAAATCGTCAGCCGTCAGGCTGAACAAATGTTTGGCTACAGCCGTGATGAGTTGCGCGGCCAGAAAATCGAAATACTCATGCCGGATCGAATACGGCAGCGCCACCTTAAGCATCGTGCCGGTTTCATAGAGCAGCCCAGTGTTCGGCCAATGGGCGCCAGTATGGAGCTCGTTGCACGGCGCAAGGATGGCAGTGAATTTCCGGTTGAGATCAGCCTCAGCCCGGTAGCCCTGGGCGCGAATAGATTTACCTCAAGCGTGATCAGGGATGTCACTGAGCGCAAAAAAATGGAGCAGCAGATCATTGCCGCACAAAAAGCGGCAGAACGGGCAACCAAGGCCAACAGTGCGTTTCTGGCCGCAGCCAGCCACGATCTGCGCCAGCCGGTGCAGGCTCTAAGCCTTTTAAATGGCGCGCTTCGGCGCACCGTTAAGGATGAGCGCGCGCTGGAGATGATCGAGCATCAGGAACATTCGCTCACAGCGATGACCAATCTCCTGAACTCCTTGCTCGACATCAGTCGCCTCGACGCCGGAGCGATAAAGCCGGAGTTTGAAGAATTTCCGATGCAGCGTCTGATCGACCGTCTGTCAGCAGAGTTTTCGCGCCAGGCGAAGCACAATGGGCTCGACTTTAATGTACAGCCGTGTCACGCGATGGTCCGCAGCGACCCAAATCTGCTCAGCGAGATCATCCAGAATTTCGTCTCAAATGCGATTCGATACACCGATAGCGGGTCTGTGAATCTGCGCTGTGTCGAAGCGGACGGCTACTGTCTGCTCGAGGTGCAGGATACCGGTGTGGGTATAGCCGACGATCAGCTGGAGGCGATATTCAAAGAGTTTCATCAGGTCAAAACAGCCGGGTCAAACAAGGAAGGCTTCGGTTTGGGACTTGCCATCGTCAAACGTATGGCTGATCTGCTCGGATATGCTGTCAGCGTTCAATCCACGCCCGGACAAGGGTCGTGCTTTACGCTTAAAGTGCCGATACTGACAGGCGCTATCGCAAACACAGCCAGTGACGCCTCCAGCGAGGGGCCGATCGAACATGCAGCCAGCGGCCTGATAATCCTGATAGAAGATGATGCAGATGTCGCTAACGCCTGGCGTTTGCTGCTTCAAGCAGAAGGCTACCAGGTCGCGATGGCAGCTACGGCATCAGAGGCCAATGTGCTGATCCGACAGATTTCCGCGTCACCTGCCCTTGTGATCTCCGACTTCCACCTGCGGGACGGTTCAACAGGTGTCGAGGCGGTGGCTGAAATTCGCGATTACTGCGCTGAGAGTTTGCCGGCCTTTATTGTCAGTGGCGACACCTCGAAAGTCGTTAAAGATGCCAGACTGCTCGATAATTGCACGCTCATGAGCAAGCCTGTCAACACTGCCCGATTGTTATCTGCCGCCAGAATAGCGATCCGCACCGGGCAGGTCCCGCCTGACTAAAAATGCAATGTCACCATGGCACCGGGGACTTGGTCACCGCCGTATGCACGATGTAAGCAAACGCAAGTAAGGCACCGACAAAAGCAGTAACGCGAATCTGCAGCGTACGGCCGCGGCGCAACGCGATTGCGCCTAATACGATATACACGATCAGTCCTGCGAACTTTGCCAGCAACCAGCTGTTTTGCATTACGGCGAGTTGCAAATTGACGACCAGCGCAACGCCCGTTGCGAGAAACAGCGTATCAATGACGTGCGGCACAATTCTTGTCAATCGATGCTGATTGAGCTGCGCTGCACACATCATCCAATACCCTCGAATCACGAAGCCTGTGATCGAGAGTATTGCAAATGTCATATGAAGGTTTTTCATGCGTGCTGTAAGGGTAGCTACCTATAGTTTTCTGTGGCGTATTTGGCGATGCTACATGCTACTAAAGTTAGCATTATTGGGCCTCTCCCATCATGCACCGACAATTCGGGCGCTCGTTGACGCCCGCTGCGATACTAGTAGTGGGCGTTCTGCTGTGCCCGATATCTCAGGCAGATGTGGCCGACGCGAGTATCGACCAGATCGTTGTGGTCGCGCACAAGGACGAGCGCTCTGTGCGCGATATTGCTGCAAACGTCACGGTCGTTTCGCGAGCAGATCTCAACGACCAGCTGGCAACGTCGATTAATGACGTGCTGCGCTACGTACCTGGCATCGATTACGAAGGCGCCGGTACACGCTTCGGCACCGAGGGCATTAATATTCGTGGCATTGGTGGCAATCGCGTCGCTATCGTTGTCGATGGTGTGCCGTTATCCGATCACTTTGACGTGGGTAGTTTTTCAAACGCGACTCGCGACTTTATCGATGCTGGTCTGATCCAGAGTATCGAAGTTCTGCACGGCCCTGCTTCGGCTTTGTACGGTAGCTCCGCTATCGGCGGTGTCGTCGCTGTGCGCACACCAGACCCGTTTGATCTGGCTGGTGCGCAAGGCTTCGGTGGCGACTTCATCGGTACCTGGCAAGGCCGTGACGATAGTGCACACGCTCAGGCAATGGTCGGCCTGGGCGGTGAGTCGCTCGGCCTCATGCTGGGGGCAAGCTGGCACGACGGCAAACAGATCGATTCTGCGGCTGCTTCTGATTCCGCGGATCAAAGAAACACGCAGCGCCGCACCGGACTGGTAAAGATTGTCGGCGATAATCGCTTTGGACATACTTGGCGCGGCGAGTACATTCGCCAGGAATCCAACACGACATCCGACCTCAATTCCTTGCTCGGACAAGGTCGTTACCGATCAACGACTGCGTTAGAGGGTGATGACGAGTATCAGGTTGACCTGGTTATTGCGGCGTACGAATTTGGATCTGATGAAGACTGGATCGATAACGGTGTTGTCCGTGGCTTCTACGAAGTTGCCAGCGTTTCGCAAACAACGCTTGACGAACGCGGTGCCGCGCGCACACCGGTTTCCATTGATCGGTTTTTTGCATTCGACCAGGAAATTTCGGGAATAGAGGTTAATCTTTGGAAGGAGTTGCGCAGTGCCCGCACCTCGCATCGCCTCGGCTTTGGCCTGGAATACCGTGAGCGAGAGACCGAAGAATATCGCGATGGTTTGTCCACTAATCTGGACACGGGCGAGCAGACCAAGAATCTGCTGGGTGAAGAATTCCCATTGCGTGATTTTCCGATTTCGGTGACTCGCGAAACAGCTGCCTACGTGGAGGACACAATATCGCTTGGCCACTGGACCGTAATCGCTGCTCTGCGCGCCGATCGATTTGACCTGGCGCCGCGCCAGGACCCGATGTATCTCGAGGACTATCCGTTTGCAGAGCTCGTATCGATCGACGAGTCCGAGGTGTCACCAAAATTCGGCGTGATCTACCGCGCGACACCGGCAGTGGATCTCTATGCACAGTACTCACACGGTTTTCGGGCGCCACCCTATGCGGATGCAAATATTGGTCTGGATATTCCTTTCTTCAACTACCGGGCGATCCCCAACCCGGATCTGAAGTCTGAATCGTCCGATGGCATAGACCTCGGCCTGCGGTGGTCGGGAGATCGTTCTTCGGCACGACTGTCTGTATTCAGAACGCGTTATGAAGACTTCATTGAATCGAAAGTGCGACTTGGCACAGACCCCGTAAGTGGGCGCGTATTATTTCAGTCGCAAAACCTGCGTGCTACGGAAATCGAAGGGATTGAAGGCGGGTTTTCCACCCAACTGAGCGGGGCGCTGCAGGCGTTCACCGTGGACGCGTCGGCGTACTACGCAAACGGTGAGAATAAAGACAATGGCGAGGCGTTAAATTCAGTTGGTCCTGCACAAGCGGTACTGGGCCTGGCATGGAGTTCCGAGAATGAACGCCGCCAGCTACGCCTGAATACAACGCTAACTGATGACTGGTCCGACCGCGACGAAACTGCTGGTGATTTGTTCAAGCCTGCCGGTCATGTCGTGTTCGACCTGTACCTGATACAGCAAGTCGGCAAGCGCACAACCTTACGCGCCGGCATACACAACCTGACGGATCAAACCTACTGGAATTGGTCGGATGTTCGCGGCCTGTCGCCCGACGATCCGTTACTGCCTTATCTCGCGCAAGCCGGCACCAGCGCGTCAATCAGCTTCAACATGAATTGGTAAATAGTTACCTGGAGTACATGTCATGCAACACAAAACATTGAGAATCACTTTTCTATTGCCGCTGTTTGGACTGGTGCTCGGCGCCTGTTCACAACAGGGCGACGACGCGGCTGCAACAGCAACCGTTGACGACACTGCGGTACATTCGGCAGAGGTCTCCGCAGGCGGCGTCGATGACCTGATGGCGAAGGGCGAGGCGATCTATCTCGCCAACTGTTCCGCTTGTCATCAGCCAAGCGGAGTTGGCTTGCCAGGCGCATTTCCGCCGTTGGTGGCGTCCGATTTTCTGCAAGGCGACCGCAAGCAGGTAATGTCCGCGGCTCTCTTTGGACTGTCCGGACCGATCACGGTCAATGGCGTTGAATACAACGGCGTCATGCCGAGTATGGGGCATTTGCCGGATGAAGATTTGGCGGCTGCGCTCACTTATGTGCTGGGGTCGTGGGGTAACTCGGGCTCGGCGGTGAGTGTTGCGGAAGTGTCAGCGCTACGCGCAGAGCTTGGACAGGAAGATCGTGCTGCCGGTCAGCGTCATCAAGGCGCTACCGAAGGTGAGCTCAAATATCAGGGTGCACCGTCAGCGATATCCGCTGAAGACACGCGCCAGGTGATGGCTGCCGGCGGTCCGGTATTGTCGGAGGCGGAGTTTTCGACTGCGACGCAGTTGTATTTCGAACGCTGCGCAGGCTGCCACGGTGTATTGCGCAAAGGCGCGACTGGCAAGCCACTAACCCCTGATATTACTCAGGAAAAAGGCACCGAGTACCTTAAAGCGCTGATTACCTATGGTTCGCCTGCAGGCATGCCGAACTGGGGAACATCAGGCGAAATGACGGCTACAGAGATCGACATCATGGCTCGCTTCCTGCAGCAGGAACCCCCATCGCCGCCCGAGTTTGGCATGCCGGAAATGATGGCCAGCTGGAAAGTAATGGTGGCGCCGGAGGACAGGCCGAGCAGCCCGCAGCATGATCGCAACATCGACAACTTCTTCGCCTTTACGCTACGTGACGCCGGGCAGATTGCGATGATCGATGGCGATACCAAGGAAATCGTCGCTATCTTGCCGACAGGTTATGCCGTACACATTTCACGGCCGTCAGCCTCCGGACGTTACATGTTTACGATCGGTCGTGACGCCAAGATCGACATGATCGACATGTGGATGGACCCGCCGGCGATTGTTTCAGAAATCAAAATCGGTCTCGAAGCACGCTCGGTCGAAACATCAAAGTACAAGGGCTATGAAGACAAGTACGCAATCGGCGGCGCTTACTGGCCGCCGCAGTTTGTCATCATGGAAGGCGATACACTGGAGCCGCTAAAAATCGTCTCGACTCGCGGCATGACGGTAGACACGCAGGAATATCATCCTGAGCCACGAGTTGCGGCAATTGTTGCTTCGCACGAGCATCCGGAATTCATCGTCAACGTGAAAGAAACCGGCCACATCCTGCTGGTCGACTACAGCGATATCGAAAGCTTATCGATAACGGATATCGGCGCGGCCAGGTTCCTGCACGATGGTGGCTGGGATCGTAGCAAGCGCTACTTCCTGACCGCAGCAAATCAGTCCGACAAGATCGCGGTTGTTGATTCACGCGACCGCGAGCTCGAAGCGTTGATTGACGTAACCAAGACACCACACCCGGGTCGCGGCGCTAATCTGGATGATCCTGAGTTCGGTCCGGTGTGGGTGACCAGTGCGTTGGGTAATGCCAATATCACCTTCCTGGGTACAGATCCTGAAGGACATCCAGACAATGCCTGGAAGACTGTGCGCGTACTTGATGGCATGGGCGGTGGCTCCCTGTTTGTGAAGTCGCATCCGAAGTCATCCAACCTCTGGGTCGATGCGCCACTGAATCCGGATGAGTCCTTGAGTCAAAGCGTTGCGGTTTTCGACATCAATAACTTCGACGCCGGCTTTGTGAAGCTACCCATTGGAGAGTGGGCTGATCTGGGTGAAGGACCGAAACGCATCGTGCAGCCGGAGTACAACATGGCGGGCGACGAAGTGTGGTTCTCTGTCTGGAGCGGCAAGGAACAGGAATCCGCGATTGTTGTAGTGGATGACAAAACACGCGAGCTTAAAGCGGTGATCAAGGGCCCCGAAATGGTGACGCCGACCGGTAAGTTTAATGTGTACAACACGTTGCATGACATTTACTGATGAAATGTCTACTGGGAATCCTCGTAATCCTCGCCGCGACTTCGGTCGCGGCTGAGGAAGTCGAGAAGAGCAGCGATTTTTCCGCAGCGCTGGTATCAGGTGATCTCTCATTGATGTTGCGTCCGCGCTATGAATTTGTTGACCAGGATGGTTTCGACGAGAACGCGAACGCAACTACGACACTGTTGCGACTGAACTATAAGACCGCCAACTGGAAGCATATGTCGGCTTTCGTCGAGTTTGATCACGTCTTCAATATCTTGCTAACCGACTACAATTCCGGTGCCGGTACCAGTCCGAACAAAACCCAATATCCTGTTATTGCTGACCCGAGCGGCTCGGATCTTAATCAACTCTATCTTGAATACAGTTCCGATCCGGACTGGAAATGGCGCATCGGCCGGCAGCGAATCGTGCTCGACAATCAGCGCTTTGTCGGCGGCGTAGGCTGGCGACAGAATGAGCAGACTTACGACGCGTTCAGCCTCAGCACGACGGCGCTCAAGAACACGACGCTGTTCTACAGCTACATCGGACAGGTCAGGCGAGTCTTTGGGCAGTCTGTTGCTGCGGGAAGCAGCAATGTCGATACGCATTTGCTGAATGCCAAGATCAAGTTCGGTGACGACTGGGCACTAACGCCGTACGTCTATCTGATCGACGACAAGGATATTCTGGCGTTTTCGACAGCAACGTTTGGTGCGCGATTTGCAGGTGATTTGCCTGTGGGTGATGGCAAGATTTCGCTGCTTGCGGAACTTGCAACTCAGTCTGATGCTGGTGATGCGCCGGTGAGTTTTGATGCTGACTACTCACATCTAACCGTAACCTGGGTTGGCGCCAGTGGCTGGTCTGCAGGCCTTGGCCTCGAGTCACTGGGTGGAAATTCCGATCCAGGCAAAGCATTCAGGACGCCGCTAGCGACTTTGCATGCCTTTAACGGTTGGGCCGACAAGTTTCTGGCCACGCCGGGTGCAGGCATCGATGACAGTTACGTCAGCCTCAAAGTCCCCGTCGGAAAATGGCAGTTGACGGCGGTGTATCACGATTTTGCAGCGGAGATCGGAGGCGGAGATTACGG
>Ga0316204_10005137_pt1 | contig 22165 bp, 25 predicted proteins | sample 6monrhotite_MG_2_FD_205661 | JGI IMG/M metagenome (GOLD analysis project Ga0316204, IMG submission 205661) | Microbial mat bacterial communities from mineral coupon in-situ incubated in ocean water Damariscotta River, Maine, United States -... | ecosystem: Environmental > Aquatic > Marine >... | reverse complement strand
TGATCAGGGTTCGGTACCCAACACCCAAGTCGCAAGCAACGAGGTAGATCTGTTTGGCCGATGCGTGTTCAACGCTCCAATTTCGAACATTGAAACACCTCCGTATCCCCAGCAGCGGCATAAGAAAGAAACCCGCAAAAATGTCTGCCAAAAACTCATCTGGATCTTCCCAGCTTGCTTGCACATTGCGTTCTTGGAGCTGATCCAATGTTGTGCCGTGTCCGAAAACATGATGCCCCAACTCGTGCGCAGCGTTGAATACCCTTCGGCCAAAAGGCCGAAAACATGAAAGTATTATCGTTGGGCGTGGAACTCTGGCGTAAATTCCTTCCATATTGATGTCTGTGATGCGAACCGACACCCCAAGGGCGTGAGCGGCTTCGAAAGGACACCCTGGCACAATGTCGCTAAGTCCCAATTCTTCTCGCAGATTGTTTGCTGCCCTTGCGCTACTGTGCGCAAGCTCGTTTCGATCAGAAGCTAAAAGCATTTCCGCGACCCAATCTAATTCTTGTCATCATCTACATTGAGTGCGGCGAACAATCTGAGAAGCTTATCGATTTCGGATGGTTTTAGTTTTGCCAACTCGCGTGCCGCGAGCTGAAGGCGTTCGTCGTCTGGTGAAAGCGTCTCTGGCTCCAATCCCACCACCCAGTCGAGGTTTACTTCATATGCATGGCAAAGAGTTTTGAGCTCCTCAGCCGAAACACGACGATTTCCCGCTTCGATCTCTGAAACAGACGGACGATGAATGCCCAACAACGCAGCAACTTGCGCCTGAGAAAGACCAGAGAGCCGCCTCGCCTCTTGGAGGCGCTTTGCGATTTGCTGACGGCTGGATGCTTCACCGGGTGCGCTCATGCGGCGGCTTCTTTGCCAACCTTAACAGCTTGATATCCGCAGAGTTTCTGAACCGCCTGATCAAGCGTAAAATTCACCTTAGAATTAACGTCGAAGAAGACGTTTTCTTTGACTGGAATATCAATTTCTAGACGCTTGGCCAGTTTTGATGTCGCAAGAATGGCGACTTTACTGCAAAACTCATCAACATCGTCCAGCGGCTTGGTCGAGCCTGTTAGTTCCGGGCAGTTCAAGCCAGAATTGCTCTGAATTTCTTTAATGACACGAACGAGTTCACTCTTTGCCGTGGCGCTATCCATATCGCGCTCCCTTCTCTTACATAACGTAAGATAATCTTACCTAATGCCAATGTCAAGCTCGCCAAGGGCGCCGATCGAGCCTTTCGGACATAGCGGCCAATATCGAGTTTCCGCCATTTTTGCGGCATGAATAACCTATTTCGTCGGTTCAAGACATTTCCTGAATTTATCCACATAGCTTTGATAACGTTGTCCACTCTAGGGATCGAAGTCCACTCTAGGGATCGAAAAGGCCTACCTATTTTGAACACTTTCCCCCCAAAGTGTTCAACGCAGGGGAATTTCTATGAAAGACAGTAACTGGGCGGCGGTGCGCGCATGGCGCGCTATGATATTGGTGCTACTCGCAATTCCGCTATCAGGGTGTGTCGCGCTTGCGGCGGCGCCTTTGATGATGGGGGCGAGCCTCGCGACCTCCGGCTTTTTTGGATACAAATTATTCCAGACAGCTTCTGGATCAGAAGTTGGTGTTGAGCTCCCCAATGAGCGTATCGAGCCTCAGGCCTCACTTATATTGTCCGGGGCCGATACGCTCGCTTTTTGGGCGTCATCAAACCGGACATTGGTTGTGGCTGCAGAGCGGGCGCAACAGGCGATGCACTTTGATGCGGTCATAACGCCGTCAGCCGCGGCGCGGATCATTCATGAGCATGATTTGCCCGTTGAGATCGATCAGCTCACGGCTGGCGAACGACAATCAGCATTTGAACGGTTTGCAGCCCTTTCTGGCGCGGATCTGATCCTGGCCATCATTCCGCTTGGTGTGGAAACCGACGCCAACACATTTTCGTTATCACGCGCTCAGATCACGCGGCGTTCGCTTGTGTATCTCTATGCCCATGAGACGCGCAGCGAGATCTGGGTATCAGAAATCAATCTTGTCGTCGGCGTCGGAAATGACAGTCCGAGCGAAGCTGAACTCGAGGATGTTCTAGGCCGCGCCATTGCTGACCGCCTTGCCGACATCGCGAACGGCAACACAGAAAATGGAGACGCATCATGAGTAAATCTGCAGCAACCGGATTGAGCGCGGCTGGCTTTGTCGTCCTGATCCTTTCGGTATTAATCCCATATTATGGCCTTCATATCGGCGTCCTTGCTCTGGCCATTGTTACGATCGGCGCATTCATGGGCGATCGGCTTTTTACCATTCTCACGGTCGTGGTTTCGGCTGTGAAAGTCTGGTTTTTAAGCCCGACCTTCGCGCTGTTAACCAGCAGCTATAGCGATGGGGTTGCGATATTTCAGGCAATGGCGGTCGGGGCACATATCGTGCCTTTGATCGCAATCTTCATCGGCGCAAAGCGACTACAGACAGACGAAAGACCCACGACAAACGAAACTGGCATGCCCCGCGGAAAATGATCGGGACAAGACGCATCGCTGCGTCGGCGGGATGAGGATTGGGCCTCGTCTCACCGCAACTCGCGGTTTGGGCGATTGAAGTTTATTCGCCCATTTAAAGTAGAAGTTCTATAGTATGGTCGCGCGATAAACTGAGAGGATGCGATGAGGGAGCAAGTCGGGCGACCTGTGGGCGTATGGATTCGTGTGTCCACCGAAGATCAGGCAAAAGGCGATAGCCCGAGCATTCATCGCGCGCGTGCTGAACAATACGCGGCCTACAAAGACTGGGAGATCGTGGAATATTACGATCTATCGGGTGTTTCGGGGAAGGGCGTGATCTCGCAACCCGAAACACTGCGCATGCTGGATGATGTCAAAAGCGGCCGGATTTCGGCATTGCTTTTTTCAAAGCTCGCGCGATTGGCGCGAAACACCAAAGAGCTCCTGGAGTTCTCGGATATCTTCTCAAAGCATGATGCGGACCTTGTATCGCTTCATGAGAATATCGACACATCCACGCCCGCAGGTCGGCTTTTCTATACGATGATTGCGGCTATTGCCGAGTGGGAGAGGGAGGAGATCGTCGACCGCGTCAAAGCTGCCGCCCACACAAGAGCAAAGCTTGGCAAGCGCGTCGCGGGTTCTGCGCCGTTTGGGTATCATTGGCAGGACGGTCAGCTCATTCCGCATCCAGAGGAAGCGCCAGTCCGCAAGCTGGTCCATACATTGTTTGCGGAATACCGCCGCAAGACTGCCGTGGCGCGTGAACTCAAAAGACGCGGTCATCGAACGCGGCGAGGTAAGGAGTTCGCCAGTAACACCATTCAGATCATGCTTCGCGATCCAACCGCCAAGGGCCTGCGCCGGACGAATTACTCGCACAGTGTCGACGGCCGCGTTCGATTTAAACCTGAATCTGAATGGATCTGGAAAAGCTGCGAAGCGATCGTGACGCCCGAACTCTGGGATCATTGCAACGCGATCCTTGATGAACAAGCGAAAGGCCGCGCACCAGGGCCGCGCGGAAAATACCTATTCGCCGGCAAGATCAAATGCGCGCACGATCAACACACAATGTATGTTCTCAACGAGAGCCCCAAATTTGTTTGTCGGAAATGCCGGAACAAAATTCCCCAGGATGACATCGAGGCTATTTTTCGCGATCAACTTCGAAATTTCTTCGCGTCAGATGATGAACTGAAGGGCTATTTGAACCGAACCAGAAACGAGATTTCCGACAAGGAAGCGGAGATAAAATCCCTCACTCGCGAACAGAGCAATCTTTCGAAAGACCGCGACAAACTTCTACGCGGATATCTGGATAAAACGCTCGATCCCAAGCGATATCGTGAGCACGACACAAAGGCAAAGGACCGCCTCGAGCTTATTGAAAGAAGTATTGCAGGTCTTGAGGGTCAAATAGCTGCTCTAAAAGTAGCTGACGCCTCAAGCGATGAAATTATCGCTGGTGCACGTGATCTATATGGTCGCTGGGATAAGCTAACCTTCGACGATAAAAGAAGAATAATTGAATCGATCACCGACGAAATCATCGTCGGTGATCGAGACATTCAGATTAATCTGCACTATGTGCCGGATTCATCAGACTCCGGGAAAGACATGCAGAAGACGTTCAGCTTGTTGCCATCGGGATCACGGAAATACCCGGCGTAGAACCATTCATTTCGTGCGCCGGCAGGGCCTTCATCCGTGGCCCCGAGCTCCAGCGCCAGCTTGTAGATTTCATCGACGCGTTCCGGGCTGTCGACCTGTAGTGCCGCCATAACACCATTGCCGATAGTTGCCGGTTCGCCATTGAACGGCTTGGTCAGGCCAATGCCCGCGCCGCCGCCCGGATTGCCCCAGGCGATGAAGTTTTCATCCCCCATCAAACGGCCAACGCCCAGCGCGCCGCATAGTTTATCGTAGAATTCTGCGGCTTTTGGCAGATCATTGGTTCCAAGTGTGACATAACCCAACATGTATGTGTTCCCTCTATGTTCTGATTTGTTAACCATACGCATTGGCGGAACAAAGGCGAGTCACTTTTTTGCGAAGGCGGTAAAAAGTTGCAGCCCGGAAACAATCTGTGTCGCAGAAATTTCGAATCTCCCTAATAAAATCACGGGTTTTCGATTTTCGAGAGAACCCGATCAGGGGAGAATTACATGAAAAAGATGATCGCAGAATTCGTCGGGACGTTCACGCTCGTCCTGTTTGGTTGCGGCGCCGCCGTATTGGCGGGGGGTGAAGTCGGGCAATTGGGCATTGCGTTCGCCTTCGGTCTGGCCATCGTCGCCATGGCGTATGGCATTGGCCCGATCTCCGGATGCCACATCAACCCGGCGGTCAGCCTGGGTGTGCATCTGGCCGGGCGCATGTCGATGAAGGACATGCTGACCTATTGGGCCGCGCAGATTCTGGGCGCTCTGGCTGGTGCCGGTGTGCTGATGGTTCTGGCATCCGGGGCGGACGGTTATTCGGTCGCGGCCAACGGGCTGGGGCAGAATGGCTGGGGCGAGGGCTATCTGGGTGAGTATTCCATGATGGCGGCGCTGATCTTCGAGATCGTCATGACCTTCCTCTTTGTGGTGGTCATTCTGGGTGTGACCGGCGCCAGTGATACGGCGTTCGCCGGGCTGGCGATTGGTCTGACACTGGTCGTCATCCACATTGTCGGCATTCAGGTAACCGGCGTTTCGGTCAATCCGGCGCGGTCCATTGGCCCCGCGGTTTTCGTGGGCGGACCGGCCCTGGCACAGCTTTGGCTGTTTATTGTGGCGCCACTGGTTGGCGCAGCAATCGCCGGCCTTGCGTTCAAGATGAAATTGCTGTCCGCAGACGACTAGCGGTCAGAAAAACGGGGCAGGTCGCGCAGCGAGGTTCTTGCTGCGCGGCTTCCGCCCCGTTCGTATTGCAAATGGGGACGACGCTCTAGCCTGTGTGCCTGGGCACATGGAAGCGTGAGACGATTTCAACGAGCACGACCGGGACGGCGTGGCCGGCCAGTCCGACCGTCCACCAGATCGTGGCCCATTTCATCACGAATGCGCCGACCGACAGATTGATCGCCATGAAGACGACCATCCCCATCAAATAGCCGACAAGGTGAACGAGGAAAGAGAGGCGCAAGCCGGTCGCCACTTCCATATTTCGTTGCTGCACGATCTCGTCAGCTTCGATTTCGGGATCGACGCACAATGCCATGGCTTCGACATTGAATGCGGCAGCAATGGCCATGAGCGATTCCCGCGACGCCTGTTCGCCATTCTCGATGCGCTGCACCGTTCGAATGCCCACACCCGCCAGCTCTGCCAGATGTTCCTGCGACCAGTGCCGTTCCTCGCGCCAGCGTTTGATCTTCGCGGAATCTGTTTTGTAGGCCATGTTGTTCTCCTCGTGATGGATTTGTAATCAGACCCACCCGAAAAACCAAAATTGTCCTGCGCCCGCTACGTCAGCAGGGCGTCAGAGACACGCCAGCCACCCGCCAGCGCAAGCGGACAAGCGAAACTGAGATATCTTGTGGAAAGCCCGGCGATTCCGGGTGCGATCCTTTAACCCGAATCATTAGAGTGTTGGGATTGAAAGGATCGCATCATGGCCAATGCAGAACGACTGGATGATTTCCGCCCGGACCGGTCACAGGGCTCGGATGTGGAATCCGCCTATCTCGATCTGCTGGAAGACATTCTGCAAAATGGCGAGCGTCAGGATGATCGCACAGGCGTCGGCACGCTCTCGGTTTTCGGTCGCCAATTGCGTTGCGATCTCTCCCGGGGCTTTCCGCTTCTGACGACCAAGAAGGTGCATTTCAAATCCATCGCGATAGAGCTGTTCTGGTTCCTGCGCGGGGACACGAATATTCGCTGGTTGCAGGATCGCGGCGTGAAGATCTGGGATGAATGGGCAGATGAAAACGGCGAGCTTGGCCCCGTCTACGGCAAGCAATGGCGTCGCTGGGAAGGCCCCGACGGCACCGAAATTGATCAACTCGCCAATATGATTGAGCAGATAAAGAATAATCCGGCCTCGCGTCGTCTGATCGTATCGGGCTGGAATCCGGCGGATGTGCCCAATATGGCGCTGCCGCCCTGTCACACGCTTTATCAGTTCAACGTGTCCAACGGAAAACTCTCCTGCCAGCTCTACCAACGCTCGGCGGACATGTTCCTCGGCGTGCCCTTCAACATTGCCTCCTATGCGCTGCTGACGCATCTGATGGCGCAGGTCTGTGATCTCGAAGTGGGCGAATACATCCACACATTCGGTGATGCGCATATCTACACCAACCATATGGATCAGGTCCGTGAACAATTATCGCGCACGCCGCGCAGCTTGCCGACCCTGGCGCTGAACCCGGGCAAGAAAGACCTCTTCGACTTTGAATACGAAGACGTCACGATTGAAAATTACGATCCGCATCCCCGCATTTCCGCACCGGTGGCGGTTTGACGAAAACCACCCTCGTCGTTGCCCGCGCGAAAAACGGCGTCATTGGCCGTGATGGCGATTTGCCCTGGCGGCTGAAAACTGATCTGGCGCTGTTCAAGAAAAACACGCTTGGCAAGCCGGTCATCATGGGCCGCAAGACTTGGGAAAGCCTGCCGTTCAAACCTTTGCCCAAACGCCCCAACATCGTCGTCACGCGCACGCCTGGCTATCACGCCGAGGGCGCTTTTGTGGCCGGCGATCTCGGCGCGGCCTTCGATGAAGCCCATATGCGCGCCGACATGGATGGTGTGGATGAGATCTGCGTCATTGGCGGGGCACAGATTTACGCCGAGACCCTGCAGGTTGCAGATCGTATCTACCTGACCGAGGTCGAGGCCGAGCCCGACGGTGATGCAGTGCTTGTCGCCTTTGACCCTGAAATCTGGACGGAAATCCATTCCGAATCCTATCCGGCCGGCGAGGACGATGATCACGCTTTCACCTTCCGGATTCTCGAAAGACGCTAAGAGGGACGCTCAGCGCACCCGTTCCGCTTGAATCTGCGGGCAAAGGCGTCCACATACACGCACAAGACTTATATTAACGGAGGAAAGCTCCTTTATGCCCGAAAATGACAATCAAGGTGGAGGCGGCGGTGGCCCATGGGGCTCCGGCGGCAATGGCAACAGGAATCAGAATCCATGGGGACAGAATGGCGGTGGCGGTGGCCGCGGCGGTCAGGAACCTCCGGATCTCGATGAACTGGTTGGAAAACTTCAGGACGGACTGCGCGGCATGTTTGGCGGCGGCGGTTCCAATGGGTCCAGCGGAAAGTCCGCGGGCGGTTCCGGCAAGGGTGGCGGCATTTTCGGTGCCATCCTGATCGCGGTCGCGATTGGCTTCGGTGTCATTATCTGGCCGGGACAGGCTGTTTATCAGGTGCAACCGGCTGAAGTCGGCGTGGTCATGCGCTTTGGCGAATATGTCCGCACGGCGCCTCCGGGCCTGAACCTGAAACTGCCCTGGCCGATTGAAACGGTTGAAATGCCGAACGTCACCTCGACGCGCACCATTTCCATCGGTGAAAGCAATCTCGGTCAAAGCCAGATGCTGACCCGCGACGAGAATATCGTCGACATCGCTTTTGAAGTTCAGTGGCGCGTTGATACCGCTCACATTGACGATTTCGTCTTCAATATTCGTGATCCGGAAGAAGCCGTATCGCGGGTCGCCGAAAGCGCGATGCGTGAAGTCGTCGGTACATCGGAACTTGTTCCGATCATTACAACCGCGCGGGCAGAAGTGTCCCAACGTACGCGGCAGGTAATGCAGGAAACGCTCGACGAATATGAAGCCGGCATCCAGATTCTTCAGGTCAACCTGGAACGATCGCAGGCGCCTCAGTCCGTGATTGATGCTTTCCGCGATGTCGATTCGGCAGCGCAGGATGCTGAACGTGCCAGACTGAACGCCACCGCGCACGTCAATCGGGTCATCCCGGATGCGCGCGGTAATGCCGCTCAGTTACGCCAGGAAGCGCAGGGTTATCGCGATTCAGTGATCGCTGAAGCCCAGGGTGATGCCGACCGCTTCGTCGCAATTTACCAGGAATATGCATTGGCCCCGGATGTTACCCGTCGCCGGATGTATCTGGAAACCATGGAACGCGTGCTTGGCGATTCCGAGCTCATCATTCTGGACGAGCAGGGAGGGGCAATTCCCTATCTCCCGCTTGATCAACTTGGCCGCAATCGTACGCAGGGAGGTGAATAAAATGGGACGCCTTATATCCACACTCCTTATCGTGATTGGCGTGGGCGCAGCGATCGTCGCGTCGCAATCCATGTTCGTCGTAAATGAGCGCCAGAGCGCATTGATCCTGCAATTCGGTAATCCGGTTGGCGTCGTCAATGAAATGGGAGCCGACAATGCCGGCCTGCATTTCAAGGCGCCGTTCATCTCGCAAGTCATCTATTTCGACAAGCGAAACATCGAATTCGACATGCAGCCGGAAGAAATTCAGGCCGCTGATCAGGAACGCCTCGTCGTTGACGCTTTCCTGCGCTACCGGATTTCGAACCCGTTGCGTTTCTTCCAGACGGTGCGCGATGAACAAGGTGTCCGCGGACGCCTGCGGTCCATCATGAATGACAGCCTGCGGGGCGTGATTGCCTCAATCCCGTCGCAGGACGTGATTTCCGGGCAGCGGTCCGAATTGATGAATCGCGTACAGGAAGCGGTTGAATCGCAAGTGCGAACACAGGATCTCGGCATTGACGTGATCGATGTGCGTATCCTGCGGGCTGATCTGCCGCCAACCATCGCAGAGCGGGTTTTCCAGCGCATGCGGTCGGAACGCGAGCAGGAAGCCGCCGGTATCCGGGCGCAAGGTGATCAGGTTGCTCAGGAGATCCGGGCAGAGGCCGATCGCGATGCACGGATTATCGTGGCTGAAGCGCGCGCCGATGCACAGCGTCTTCGCGGTGAAGGCGATGCGCGCCGGAATGCGATCTATGCCGAAGCCTATAACCGGGACCAGGAATTCTTTTCCTTCTACCGGTCGATGCTGGCTTATGAAAACGCCATTCAATCGGGCACACCGATTGTCATTCCGCCGAACTCCGAATTCTTCGAGTATTTCGGTCGGGAGAATGGCGACAACTAGGACGCGGTCATGCTGATCTACATCCTTTTGGGTGTGGGACTGGCGCTGGCGGTTGAAGGCTTTGTCTACGCCGCCGCGCCCGGTGCCATGAAACGCATGATGGCGGAAATACAAAACAGCCCGGACGGAGCCTTGCGCCTCGCCGGGCTGTTCGCTTTGGCCGTTGGGGTGGCGATTGTCGCCCTGGCGCGGCAAATGGGCGGCGCCTGAATTCGCGCCCATAAATTTGACGAATTCGTCATCCACCTTGCCCTATTCACAGCTTCGCGGCATGACTGGCCGCAATTGATAGACCGGAGAGATTTATGCGCGTTCTGGCGGCTTTGATTGTGTTTGTAGTGGTTGGCAGCTCTTCGCTCGCACAGCGTTTTCCGTCGGAAGGCTTCGCGGATTTGAATGATCGCCTGTCGCCGGCCGTGGTCAATGTATCGACGGCCCAAAGACTGGGCGATGACAATGGCAATCTGCCCGATTTTCCGGAAGGTTCACCGCTGGAGCGGTTCAACGAATTTTTCGGCGACGCCCCGCGCATCGCCAACTCGCTGGGGTCCGGTTTTATCATCGATCCGTCCGGCATTGTGGTGACGAATAATCACGTCATCGAGGATGCCGACGAGATCGAGGTAACGCTGGTCGATGGCCGCACCTTGCCGACCACCTTGATTGGCCGCGACCCGGTGACCGACCTGGCAGTGCTTCAGATCCAGTCCGGCGATGAAGACTTTCCCTATGTCGCCTTTGGCGATTCCGATACGGCCCGCGTCGGCGATTGGGCCATCGCTATTGGCAATCCGTTCGGGTTTGGCGGCACATTGACGGTGGGCGTTGTCTCGGCACGTGGCCGCGATGTCGGTGGACGCTATGACGACTATATCCAGTCGGATGTCGCGATTAATACGGGCAATTCCGGCGGGCCGCTGTTCAATCTGGATGGTGATGTCATTGGCATCAATACGCTGATCTATTCACCCACTGGCGCCAGTGTCGGCATCAGTTTTTCCATTCCATCTGCGATCGCCGAACGCGTGGTCGGTCAGTTGATCGAATATGGCGAGACCCGTCGCGGCTGGCTCGGGCTCAGCGTTCGCCGCGTCGATTCCGACATGGCAGAAAGCATGGGCCTGTCCTCGCCGCGCGGCGCTTATATTTCGCGTATTGAAGACGGTGGTCCGGCCGACCGTGCCGGTCTTGAACCCGGCGATCTGGTGCTGCGTTATGACGGCTATGACATTGCCGATGACCGCATGTTCTCGCGACTGGTTGCAGAAACAGAAGCCGGCCAGCGGGTGCCGATCGAGGTTCAGCGTCGCGGTGATCCGCTCACGGTTCGGGCCACAGTCGAGCAATTGACCGAGGAACGTCCGGACAGCGTTGTGCGGCCCACAGAGACCGCATCCGAAACCGTTGAAAATGAAATGTTCGGCCTGACTCTGGCCGAACTCGATCCCGCCTCGCGTCGTCGCTTCCGGGTACATCCCGACGCTGAAGGCGTGCTGATTATTGCGGTTGATCCGCTCAGCGATGCCGCAGGGAAGGCGCGCGCCGGCGATGTGATCGAGGAATTGGCCTATTCGCGCGTTGAAACCATTGCCGATATCGCCGAGGTCGCGGACGGCTTCGACGATGGGCAGGCTGTGCTGTTTCAATTGAATCGCGGCGGCCAGTACGTTCTTCAATCCATCCGCAAGTGAGTGCAAACCAGCCTCCCGTCATCTTGCTGGCCGGGCCCACGGCGTCCGGGAAAACCGGCCTGTCCATTCGCATTGCCGAAGCGCTGAACGGCGAAATCATCAATGCTGATTCCATGCAGGTCTATCGCGATCTGCGCATTCTGTCGGCGCGACCGTCGGACGCGGAACAGGCGGGCATTCCCCATCATCTCTTTGGCGTGCTGGATGCCAGCGAACGCGCCTCTGTCGGTTGGTGGGCAAGCGCGGCACTTGAAAAGATTGAAAACATACGGTCGCGCAAAAAACGTCCCATTGTGGTCGGCGGCACCGGTCTTTATTTCAGTGCGCTAGTAAAAGGCCTGGCCGCCATGCCGGAAATTTCCGCCAGAACCCGGCAATCGGTCGAGGGTATCGCTGCGCAGGGTCTGGAAGCGCTTCGTGAACAAGCCATGGCCTGCGATCCGGTGGCAACAGAGCGTATCAAACCGGCCGACCGGCAACGCCTGATGCGGGTTGTTGAAATAGGCCTGGAAACCGGCCAACCGATTTCGGCATTCCACGCGGATACAATCCCCATGCTGTCACCGGACGCCTGGACGGGCGTTGTGATCGAACTAGACCGCGCCCAACTTTATGCCCGCATTGAAGACCGGTTCGACCAGATGCTGGAGGCCGGTGCGCTCGAAGAAGCATCGAAATTGGCTGAGCGTGGGCTCGATCCGATGTTGCCGGCGATGAAGGCGCTGGGCGTTCCGCCCCTGATTGCAGTGCACAGGGGCGAATTGGACCTTGCCGAGGCCACCCGCCAGGCCAAGCAGGACTCGCGTCGCTATGCCAAACGCCAGATGACCTGGCTCAGAAACCAGATGCCGGACTGGCACCGGGTTGGCATTCAGAATGGACAGATTTGTGCCGAAGAGTTGATTTCCAAATTGCGGGCTGTGGGCGAATAGTCCGGCCAATCAATCGCGGGGTCGTCCATGTCGTTTTCTCTCATTTCCGCCGGCGTTCTGGCTTTATCCGTTATGCAGAATACCGATCAGGCCATTGAAGGCGCAATGCAAGCCGATCGCGAATTCGCCGCCTATGCCGCCGAACACGGCATTGCCGAGGGCTTTCATCATTATGCGGCCGAAGATGCGCGCCTTATTCAGCCCAATATCGACGATATTGTCGGTCCGGATGCCATTCGGGCCTCGCGGGAAGGGGCAACCGGGCTTCTGCACTGGGAGCCGCGCGGTGGCTATGCCGGAGAAGCCGGCGATTTCGCGGTAACGTATGGCGATTGGAGCTATCACGCGGATGGCAATCGCGAGACCGCGCCGGTGGCGACAGGAAATTATGTTTCGGCCTGGCGGCTGGAGGCCGATGGGTGGCGATATGTGCTCGACACAGGCGTCAGCAATTCACCGCCATCCGATACGCCTGCCGCCGAATAGCTTCGCTTGCTTGCCACCCGCTGCTTTTTGGCTAGGTTTGCCGAATTGCAACACTAGCGGGAGTGCGAGTCGAATGGCTTTCAAGCCAGTCAAGGACAGACCATACGGTGATCCAAAATCGGTCGTCGCCGCCATGTTCGAAGAGGTCGGCGGTGTTCCTGCAGTTATGGAATTGCTCGAATTGTCGCGCACCCGCGTTTACGCATTGGCCGACCCGGATGCGACCAACGAAATTTCATACTCTCGCATCGCAAAACTGACGGAATCCACAGGCGCAACATCCGCGGCGAAAGACCTGGCCTATCTGGCCGGTGGCATTTTCATGCCGCTGGACAAATCCGACGATGATAATTGGTTGTCTCTGGCCGGCGAAGCAAGTCGGAAACACGCCCGCAATATAACCGCTCTGATGGACTCGCTCAGCGAAACCGAACGATCCCCGGGTGAGATTGACGAGCAGGAAGCGCGCGAAATCCTGAAAGTCCTCGATCAGCAACTTGCTGTGTTGGCACGTCAACGATCAAAATTGGCGCGTATCGCGGCCGGCGAGCCCGATCCGTCTGCTCGCCCGCGCAGCGATAAGGATTGATTGACCTATCCAGCGTGATATGGGGGGCGAAATCCAGATCGGTCCCGGACAAAAATGAAGCGGTTCGTAAATTTCATCCTGAACATGGACGCACGTGCGCAGCGCGCCGTGATGGTATCCGTCGCCCTTCTGGGTTCGGTCGCCATGGTGTTTGTGTTCGGTCGACTCTTTCTGGATGCAGGAACCGATGAACTCGGCGAGGTTTTCGAACTGGCCGCCAGCCAGTGGTATGCCCTGCCGCTGACCATCATCATCTACATCATCATGTCATTTTTCGGTGCGCCGCAATTTGTGCTGATGGCGGCCACCATGCTGGCCTTCGGGCCCATGTATGGCTTTGCCTATGCGTGGATTGCCACGGCCTGCTCGGCATCCGTCAATTTCTGGATGGGCCGCAGTTTCGGCGCCCGATTGCTGGAACGCTTCGGCGGTGACTGGATGAACCGCGCCGCAGAATTTGTCGGACGAAACGGGTTGTTCGCCAGCGCTTTCGTGCGCGTTGTGCCATCCGGCCCCTTTATTGTCGTGAACATGGCATTCGGGGCGTCGAAAACGCCCTTCTGGGCCTTCATTCTGGGCGCCATGATCGGCACCGCGCCTAAAATTCTCGTCGTCGGTTTGACCGGACAAAGCCTGTTGGCTGTCCTCTCCGGACAAAACCTCATCTATGCGGTTGTTTTGATGACGGCTGCCATCGCGATCTGGCTTCTGATCATGCTCGCCGCACGCCGTCGATTGCCTGTCCCGGAAGAGACGGAAGACGAGACTTGACGTGTGGCTGCAACGCCGCGCTTGCATTCCGCGCTGCACCATCGCACAAGAGTATATCTTGAAAAAATTGATCGCTATCCCGGTGATCGCAACATGAACGCGCGCCCATGTTCAACAGTCTCTTCGGACTCCTTTCTGCAGATATCGCCATCGATCTCGGCACTGCCAATACCCTCGTTTACGTGAAGGGTAGGGGCGTGGTGCTCAACGAGCCGTCCGTCGTTGCATACAAAATCGAAAAAGGCCGTAAACACGTCCAGGCGGTCGGCGCTGAAGCCAAGATGATGCTGGGCAAGACGCCCGGAAACGTCGAGGCCATTCGCCCGATGCGCGATGGTGTGATTGCCGACTTTGACGTCGCCGAGGAAATGATCCGCTATTTCGTGCGCAAGGTTCATAATCGTCAGAGCTTTGTGTCGCCGCAGGTCGTGATTTGCGTGCCGTCCGGTGCAACCGCGGTTGAACGTCGCGCCATCCATGAATCCGCGCGTCTCGCTGGTGCCCGCAAAGTCTATCTGATCGCCGAGCCGATGGCTGCAGCGGTTGGGGCCGGCCTGCCGATTGATGAACCTACAGGGTCGATGATTGTCGACATTGGTGGCGGCACAACCGAAGTCGCCGTCATGTCGCTTTCCGGTATTGTGTATTCGCGGTCGGTGCGGGTCGGCGGCGATATGATGGACGAGGCGATCATCAACTATATTCGTCGTTCGGCGAATTTGCTGATCGGTGAAACCTCCGCCGAGCGCATCAAGAAAGAAATCGGATCCGCCATGCCGCCGCCAAAAGGCGAAGGCCTGACCCTGGAAATCAAGGGCCGCGATCTCATGAACGGCGTGCCGCGCGAAATTGCGGTGACTGAAGCCATGATTGCCGACGCGCTCTCCGAACCGGTTGAGCAAATCGTCGAGGCTGTGAAACAGGCACTTGAAGCCACGCCGCCGGAATTGGCCGCAGATATTGTCGACAAGGGTATCGTGCTCACAGGCGGCGGTGCGCTGTTGCGCAATCTGGATACGGAGTTGCGGGAACGGACCGGATTGCCGGTCAGCCTGGCTGACGAACCCTTGTCCTGCGTTGTGATGGGCTGCGGCAAGGCGGTAGAAAACCTTAAGCTTTGGCGACCTATCCTGTCCGAGGCGGTATAAAGCTCTAGGACGTTATCAAGAGGAGTGTCGCCTTGGCGATCGGCGGATCTTCCAGGCGCAATGATGAAAGCGGAATCCGCTTTTCGCGTACCTTTACGGTCGCGCTTTTTATTCTGTCCATCGTTCTGATCGTCTTTGACCGACCGCAGGCGCGGTCTCCGGCACTGGCATCCTTGCGCGCCGGAATAACCGATCTCGCCGCCCCGCTTCTGGATCTGGCAGCGGCACCGGTTCGCGGGCTGGCCAATATTGGACCCTATTGGGAAAACCAGGCGCGCTTGACCGAGGAAAACGTCGAGCTGCGACGCCGGTTGAACGAGACTCGTTACTGGCGGGACCTGGCTTTGCAATTGCGCGATCAGCGCGAAATCTACGAACAAGCGCTGAATGTCGAATCGGCAACCACGCAAGATCGGATTGGAGCCTGGACGCTGGGCGATCCGGACGGACCTTTCGTTCAATCCCGACTCATCGGTGCCGGTCTGCGGCAGGGCGTCGGGCAAGGCGATCCGGTCCTCAATGTCTACGGTCTGATTGGCCGCGTTGTTGAAACCGGTCAGGTATCGTCGCGCGTCCTGTTGTTGACCGATTTGAACAGCCGTATCCCGGTCATGGCCGACAGGTCGAATGCCCGTGGCGTGCTGGTCGGGGATAATTCGGAATATCCGCGCCTCGATTTTCTGACACGGAATGCGGACTTGCAGGATGGCGATCGCATCGTCACATCGGGCGATGACGGCATCATGCCGCGCGGTCTGCCGGTTGGTCAGGCGCAACGGGACCGCCAGGGCCGCTGGCGCGTCCGCTTGTATTCCGATCAGGCCCCCGTTGACTTCGTCTGGGTATTCCCGTTTGAACGTGTCGGCCCGCCTGAAGCAGAGCCGGCGGGGGATGGCACCGACAATGTTGAAGGTGATGTGGTGCAGGTGTCGACCGACGCCGCACAACCCGCGGCAAATGCTGAAGGGGAGGGCGAATGAGACCGCCCATCGATTCCCGCCCGCCTTACGGCCTGATGGTCTGGGCCGTGATCAGCATCCTGCTGTCGCTGATTTTCTATTCTGCTCCGTTGCGCATCGCGAACGGGCCGGACCTGATGCCAATGTTGCCGCTGATCACGCTCTATATCTGGTCGACCGTGCGCCCGCGCTTCATTCCGCCCATCGTGATTTTCATTGTCGGCCTGCTCAATGATGTTCTGACCGGCGGTGTTTTGGGTGTGTGGGCGCTGGCCTATCTCACAGCGTTGACCATCGCTCGATCGCGCGATGAAGATGGACCGACGCGCGAATTCGGTCCGGTCTGGATTCGCTTCATCGTCGTGCTCGCCATCGCCATGCCGGTGGCCTGGGGCGTGGGCAGCCTCGCCATTGGTCAATTGGCCCCGGTCAGGCCGCTTCTGATCGAATCCGTGGCATCGGGATTGATGTTCCCCTTGCTCGCCTTACTCTTTATCCGCCGCCGGAATTTGCGCGGCACATTCGGATCCTGATGCCATGAAGTCGGATCGCCAGGAACAGCAATTGAAATTCACCCGCCGTGCGATGATGATGGGCGTCGGCGGCGCAACGGTGTTTGTATCGCTGGCCGCTCGATTGCATCAGCTTCAGGTGATCGAAACCGCGCGATACCGCCTGCTGTCGGAAGACAACCAGTTCAATTTTCTGCTGTCGCCGCCCTCACGAGGACGCATTCTGGACCGGTTCGGAAACCCGATTGCCGAAAATCGCGACAGTTATCGCGTTGTGATGATTCCCGAACAGGCGGGCGATGCCGAAGCGGCTCTGGATCGTCTGGGCCGGGTGATTGATATCACGCCTGAACAACGCGACCGGATACTGCGCAATGTTCAGCGTTCGCCGCGTTTTCGCCCCGTCACTATTCGCGATGATCTCGACTGGAGCAATTTCGCCGCAATCAACCTGCAAACGCCTGAATTGCCCGGCATCATCCCGGAAGTCGCTGAAATCCGCCATTATCCGACCGGCGCGGCCTTCGCCCACATTGTCGGCTATGTGCAACCGGCGTCTGAAGCCGCGGCGGGTGATGATCCGCTGCTCCGTCACCCCGGTTTCCGCATCGGGCGCGTCGGTGCTGAAGCCGCCCGGGAGGAAACGCTCCGCGGCTCGGCGGGATCGCTGAAAGTCGAGGTCAATGCCTTTGGCCGCGTTATTCGCGAATTGCCCGAACAGTCCAATCCGGCCATTCCCGGCGAAGATGTCCGGTTGACCATTGATGCCGATATCCAGCGTTTTGCGTTCGAGCGGCTGGAGGGCGAAAGCGCCGCCGCTGTTGCGATGGATGTGGAAAGCGGTGATTTGCTCGCCCTTGCCTCCACGCCCGGCTACGACCCCAACATGTTCGTGACGGGTATTTCCCAGGCGAATTTCAGCGAACTGAACCAGAATGAGCTTCGCCCGCTCTACAACAAGGCGTTACAGGGCACGTATCCGCCGGCCTCGACTTTCAAGGCGGTGGTGGCGCTGGCCGCGCTGGAAGCCGGCGTCGTTACGCCAAATGAGCGCATTCAGTGCTCCGGCAGTATTGAACTCGGCGATCGCGAATTTCACTGCTGGCGTCGCCGCGGACATGGCCGCGTGAATTTGCGCGACGCCGTCAAGACATCCTGCGACGTCTTTTTCTATGAAATGGCCATGCGTCTGGGCATTGACCGGATCGCAACCGCTGCGCGCCGGTTCGGTTTGGGCGAAGCGCCCGATATCGGACTGGCCGGCGTGTCGCGCGGTATCGTGCCGGATGAACAATGGAAACTGTCGCGCTACGGGCAGCGCTGGGCACAAGGTGAAACACTGATTACCGCGATCGGGCAGGGCTTTATGTTGGCCTCGCCTCTGCAGATGGCAGTGATGACAGCGCGCCTTGCATCCGGTCGATCTGTCAGCCCGCGTCTTTATCTGGACCAACCGGCTGATCAGGGTCAGGAGTTGGTTCAGGATCCGGTCCACCTCGATCTTGTGCGGGACGGATTGCGGGCGGTTGTCCACGAGCCGGGCGGCACCTCGCATTACACGCTTGGCGGTCTCGGCGTTGAGGGCGTAGAAATGGCCGGCAAGACCGGTTCGGCACAGGTCTATTCGATTACAGCCGAAGAACGCGAAGCGGGTGTCCGCACCCAGGACGAATTGCCCTGGCGGTTGCGCGATCATGGCATGTTCGTTTGCTATGCTCCGGCTGACCGACCGCGTTATGCCGTTGCAACGGTGGTGGAGCATGGCGGCGGCGGTTCGCGGGCAGCGGCCCGGCCGGCGCGCGATATATTGCGCCTCCTCATCGAACGCGATCCGTCGGCAGCAGGACCGTTTGCGGCGCGTGATACCGGTCGGAGATCGATCTGATGGCGGTATTTCGAGAGACCGTCCCGCGGACCTTCCAGGAGAAGCTGTTCGAGCTCAACTGGAGCATCGTCCTGCTTCTTTTGCTTCTCGGTTGCGCCGGGATCGGCATGTTGTATTCCGCCGCCGAAGGCGCTTGGGATCCCTGGGCGATACGACATCTGATCCGGTTCAGCCTCGGGCTGGGCATCATGCTCATTGCGGCGCTATTCCCGCCGCGATTCTGGATGGGCATGTCCTATCCCATCTATCTGGGCGCGCTGGCTTTGCTGGTCGGCGTCGAATTGTTTGGCGATACGGTGAATGGCGCGCAGCGCTGGCTGGCCATCGGACCCATCCGGATGCAACCGTCGGAGATCATGAAAATCGCTGTCGTGCTTGCCTTGGCGCGTTTTTATCACGATCTGCCGGCGGACAAGATCAATTCGCCATTCGGCCTGCTCGCGCCAGCTTTTCTGATCGGCGCACCTGCCGCGCTCATCCTGCACCAGCCCGACCTCGGCACGGCGGTTCTCGTGGGCGTCACCGGCGGAGCGATTGTGTTTCTGGCCGGGTTGAGCTGGCGGATTATTATCGGCGGCGCGATTGCGGCAGCCTTCGCTATTCCGGCCTTTCTGCAATTCGGTCTTGAGGACTATCAGAGGCGACGAATTTTCACCTTTCTCAATCCCGAAGAGGATCCGCTCGGCGCCGGATACCATATTCTCCAGTCCAAGATCGCGCTGGGTTCGGGGGGACTGACGGGCAGGGGCTTTATTCAGGGCACGCAGACCCAGCTTAACTTCCTGCCGGAAAAGCAGACCGATTTCATTTTTACCATTCTGGGCGAAGAATTCGGCCTTGTTGGCGGCCTTGCCGTGCTGGCGCTTTATGCGCTCATTCTGGCCAATACGGTCGCGATCGCGGCCTCGTGCAAATCTGTCTTTTTGCGCCTCGTGGTCATGGGGATCGCAACCACATTCGCGCTCTATGTCTTTATCAATATCGGCATGGTCACCGGCATGTTGCCGGTCGTGGGCGTGCCCCTGCCGCTGGTGTCCTATGGCGGAACCGTCATGCTGGCCGTCCTCTTCGGGTTCGGCCTGATATTGGGCGCCCACATCCATCGCAATGCCGAACCACCCCGCGGCGCAGGCATCCTTGGTTAACGGTTAGAATTTCTTGACCGCCGTTTAAGGATGGGGAAGGTTTCGCCTCAATTCAGGCGGGCAAACCGTCGTAATTTATGGGGAGTTGTCTATGGCCGGTGCGGCACAGGTACAATGGTCTTCGCGTTTTGCTTTCATCATGGCAGCGGTCGGTTCCGCCGTCGGGTTGGGCAATCTCTGGAGGTTTCCGTTTCAAACAGGTGCGAACGGCGGGTCAGCCTTCGTTATTATCTACATCGCCTGCGTCGCCTTCATCGCATTGCCGGTGTTGATGTCGGAATTCGCGATTGGTCGGCACGCGCAAAAATCTGCTGTGACGTCCACGCGAAAAATGGCGCAAGATGCCGGTCGGTCAACCAAATGGTCCTTTGTGGGCTGGGTATGTATGGCCGGGGGCTTCCTCGTTCTCACGACCTATTCGGTGATCGCAGGTCAGGTCATGGCTTTCTCCGCGGGTGGCTTTCTTGGTCATTTCGGCGGCGAATCCATGCCGCTTCTTGATGGCAATTGGTGGGGCCTTAGCTGGCACGCTTTATTCATGCTGCTGACTGTCCTGATCGTTTCGCGCGGCCTGAAAGGCGGCATTGAAAGAGTGGTCACCATATTGATGCCGGTATTTTTCCTTACGCTCATAGGTCTGACCATCTACGCGCTCGTTACAGGCATGGAAAGCGGTGCCACAGGGCAGGCTTTTGCTTACCTGTTTACGCCCGATTTCTCGGCGGTTGATGGTGGCACATTCGTGGCGGCACTTGGACAAGCCTTTTTCTCGGTCGGCGTCGCATCTGCCATCATGATCACGTACGGCTCTTATCTGCCGCGGGAAACCAATATTGCGTCATCGGGCGTTATCATCGCCGGTGCAGATACCATCGTTGCATTGATTGCCGGCTTGATGATCTTCCCGATCGTCTTCGCCTTCGGTGTCGATCCGGCCGCAGGAATGGGCCTGATTTTCGAAGCGCTGCCGAATGTATTTGCCGGCATGCCGGGCGGAAATATTATTGGCGGAGCTTTCTTCTTCCTCGCCTTTATCGCGGCGCTGACTTCGTCGATTTCACTGCTGGAAGCGACCGTGGCCTTCGTGGATGAGCATTCCGATTTCGGTCGGGCGCAGACCGCATGGTTATTCGGTGGATTTGCCTTCATGATCGGTGCAGGCGCCGTCTGGTCGCCATCTTTCGGTGGCCAATTTGTGGATGTGCTCTCGGGCGAAATCCTGTTGCCATTTGGCGGATTCCTGATCGCTGTATTTGTCGGTTGGGTGATCCCGCGCAAACTCCTGAGAGAAGAAATGCAACACGCGTCCAACGGCATGTTCGCCTTTTTCCACATCATGATGCGCTATGTCGTGCCTTTCGCCGTCGGCATAGTGTTGCTGCTCGGGCTGGATGCGCGCTTCAATGGCGGCCAGTTGAATGGCTTGCTCGGCCTTGGTGGCTAGCCAAGCCGCTCGGCGATCTCGTCCATAAACCGGACGAGCGCGTCGATCGTCCCCGGTTCACCTGCGGAATGCCCGGCATCGGAGATCAGCTCCAGCCGGGCATTTCCATTCCAGGCTTTTGCAATTTCCCAGGCCTGACGCGGCGGTGTAATCACGTCATAGCGCCCTTGCGCGATATATCCGGGAATGTGCCGGATTTTCGGCATGTCGATCAGCAACTGGTTATCGGTTTTGAAAAAACATCGATTGATGAAGTAATGCGTCTCGATCCGCGCAATCGCGTCGGCGCGAGATGGATTCCCGACATTGGACGCCTCCGGTGACGCAAAGGATATCAACCGCGATTCCCAATCAGCCCAGGCGACCGCATCATCCAGCCGGGCCTTGACATCAGGCTGCATCAACCGGGCGTGATAGCTGGTCAGCACATCCTGTTGCTCTTTCGCGTCCAGACGGCTGACCAGCTTGGACCATTCCTCCGGAAAAAGCCGGCTCGCCCCGTCACGATAGAACCAGTCCATCTCGGCCTGCGATCCCAGAAACACGCCACGCAAGACCAGCGCAAGCGCCCGATCCGGATGCGCCTGCGCATAGGCCAGTGACAAGGTGGAGCCCCACGAGCCGCCAAACACCACCCAATTCTCTATGCCCAGTTCGGCGCGAATGGCCTCGATGTCATCGACCAGATCCCACGTTGTATTGTGGTCCAGACTTGCATGGGGTTTGGAGCGCCCACACCCCCGCTGGTCAAACAGGATGATCCGGTATTTGTCGGGATCGAAAAACCGGCGCATCAATGGGCTGCAGCCGCCCCCGGGACCGCCATGCAGCGCGACCACAGGCAGGCCATCCTTTCGCCCGCATTCTTCGACATAGAGATCGTGCCCACCGGCAACCTTCAGGCGAAAATGACGATAAGGTTCAATCGGAGGGTATAAAGAACGGCGGGCTTCACGTTTTTGCAATGGACTGTCCTGCTTGATTTACCTTGAATAAT
>Ga0316204_10005136_pt1 | contig 22166 bp, 21 predicted proteins | sample 6monrhotite_MG_2_FD_205661 | JGI IMG/M metagenome (GOLD analysis project Ga0316204, IMG submission 205661) | Microbial mat bacterial communities from mineral coupon in-situ incubated in ocean water Damariscotta River, Maine, United States -... | ecosystem: Environmental > Aquatic > Marine >... | reverse complement strand
GGTGCCGTCAGATCTGATAACACCGTTAACACTGCATCATCACTGCTAATGTTATCGAGATCATTGCTGATCTCAACGTGAAAGATCCGCCCACTGTCCGACGAACTGACGTCTGTCAGGGTGTAGTTAGCACTGGTGGCACCTGTGATGGCGCTTCCACTGCTAAACCATTTATATTCCAAAGGATCACTGCCTGTGGCGACTACGCTAAAGGTGGCATCTTCGCCTTCTGTGACGCTTACCGAGGCAGGTTGGCTAATGATGCTGGGCGGTGTAGGTGTAAAAATCAGGTCAAATCGGTTAGCGTGGGTCAGGGTATTGATACCCATTACCCGGATTTCATCCATAGGTCGTCCCCATCGGTTAATGACATCCAGATAGCTTTGCTTTTGGTAATGAGAGTAGGCCAGCTCGAACAATGCCATGCTGTCATCTTGAGATATGGTTTTCTCTTGCTTATATCCGTCAGCAACCCAACTAGCAGGGTCGATAGCATAAGGAGTGATAAAATCCAACGCTAGTTTCAAGCTTCTTTTTCTGATATTGCCGTTAACTTCTTCCTCATCAATGTAATCGTAAAGATTAACATTGCGATGACGTAAAATTTCAGCGCCTTGGATCATAGCATTGAGAGCATACAACGAATAATGCAAACCTGTTTCTCGACTATATTCCTCTCCCAATCTACCTGCGGTAGAACTCCCTGCATCGTTCATCTGTAAAGGGATAAGGCGTTTCCATTCTCCCGCCGCAAAATCTAACAAACCATCATCATCTAGCAAGGCACCTGCCGAGGCAACTAGTACCACCCGCCAATTGCCAAAGTTATTTGTTCCAGCACCATTTGCTTTGGCATGGTCTCCTACTTTTTTCACCCAGTCGGCAAAAGCGGCTTTCTCACCCGCATCCCATCCGCCGTAGTTCCAAATCAGATCCGCGCCATAAAAGTAACCTGGCATCGTAATAAACAACTCTATACGATTACTTACTGCTGTCGTCGGTATCATACGCGTATCTGTATCCAGCGACCACACTCGGATAAAGTCGATCGCCTTTTCTGCATATTTCACCTCGCCGGTAAACGCATAAGCCAGACCCAAATTCCGAACCGCATTACCCAACTTGATCGCTACCTCGTAATCTTTTCGGTCTGCATTGGGGTTAATCACACCATCTCGGCAGAAAGGCGCTTCTGGCCATCCGCAATACGGCTTTTCGGTAAAATATTCATTACTGCTGCTGCCTTGAAACGTTACGCTCAATAGTGATTGATTCAATGCTGAATTAGCCGCTGAAATAACCTTGGCGTAAGCACTGTTCCAGGGTTCAACATTGCCACTGACCTTGCTGCTGATAGCATCAATTTCGTCTTGATTCAGATACATATTGGGATGGGAACCTGCCGCTGCGTGGGCAGATAGCATAAAAACAATCAAGCCGACCAAAAGACATTCAAACTTGAATAAGTAAAATAGGTTTTTTTTAGCTTTCATTTGACACCTCCAAATTTAAACGGGCATGAGCTAGTTAATATAAGTTTATTACGTTGAGTACGCATGAGCGTTAGCAACAACATAAAGCCGGTGAAAAAACCAAAGGCACCCCCACCACCACTTGAATCATTAGTGTTGTCAGGGGTTGGCGCTGGGGTTGTTGCCGCGTTAACATTTACTGTTCGAGTCATTTCGGTTGCGGCATTACCCACCGTATCACTGACATTGTAGGTCACGCTATAATTGCCCACCGTGTTGGTATTAACCCCAGTGGCATCAATGTTGATATTATTGGTGATATTGCCATCAACATTATCCATTGCACTCGCCCCCAACTCGGTATAAGTCATGCCCGCCGTCAGGGTTTGAGGATTAGCGCCAGACAAGGTAATCACCGGTGCAATCGTGTCAGCCATTGCAATGACATTCACTGTTCGAATCATTTCTGTGGCCGCATTACCCGCCCCATCGCTCACATTGTAAGTCACACTGTAACTGCCCACCGTGTTGCTATTAACCCCAGTGGCATCAATGTTGATATTATTGGTGATATTGCCATCAACATTATCCGTCGCACTCGCGCCCAACTCGGTATAAGTCGTGCCCACCATCAGGGTTTGAGGATTAACGCCAGACAAGGTGATCACAGGTGCCGTGGTGTCGATCTCGTCAGTAACTTGCACTGTTCGAACCCTTTCAGTCGCCGCATTGCCTGCTGTATCACTCACATTGTAAGTCACGCTGTAATTGCCCACAGTGTTGGTATCAACCGCAGAGACATCAATGGTGATACTGGCGCTCAAGTTACCATCAACATCATCCGTCGCACTGGCACCTAACTCGGTATAAGTCGTGCCCACCATCAAGGTTTGAGGATCAGCGCCCAGCAAGGTGATCACGGGTGCAACCGTATCTGCCTCGTCAGTGACTTGCACCGTTCGAACCATTTCTGTTGCCGCATTGCCTGCTGTATCACTCACATTGTAAGTCACGCTGTAATTACCCACGGTGTTGGTATTAACCGCAGAGGCATCAATGGTGATATTCCCGCTCAAGTTACCATCCACATTATCCGTCGCACTGGCACCTAACTCGTTATAAGTTGTGCCCACCATCAGGGTTTGAGGATTAGCACCCAGCAGGGTAATAGCAGGCGCAAGGGTGTCAGACACAGAATTACCGACCATACGCAACAACGCAAGCCCTGTAACGCTTCTACGGGTACGATTAGCGGCAGCTTCGCCAGGGAGAACTCTGCTCCAGCTACGATCAGGTTTGTCCCAGATTTCCAGCGTGATCTCGATATCGTCGGCATTGGTCTCAGTCACCACAGTGGGTAAGGAAACAGTGACAATGTCTGGTGAGCCTGTCACTGGAGGAGTGATATCAGCACCATTAGCTGTCACTTTGAAACGGCTAAAATCCAGCGGAGAGTCATCCCATAACCCAACTAAAATAGTATTCACAGAGGTGCCACCTACAGGCGTGATAGTCATAACAGGACGCATCATGTCATCGTGCACATTGTGTTTAGGCGCACCAATATCTAACCAGCGGGTAATCAGACGTTTTTCAGCTTCTGGCATGTTGCTCGTACCAGGCAAAAGACTGCTTCCATCGAGGTAAGCCAGATGTTCACCTACCTTAGGCCATATTTCAGGGAACTCGAGACCCTTTTTATCCACCACTACACCACTACCTTCCAGCGGTAGTCCGTTATTTGGATCGCGACCATCAAGCCGTTCGCCATACAAGGCCCACGCTAACATGCTTGAGCGTGCGCTGTTGGCAGAAACCCAACGCGACGGTGTACAACACTGATAGCGACGTGTAATGCGATCCGTACCTGGTGCATCGTTATCGATACCGATATCGGTGAGACCGTCGCCGGGTTTGAAACCAGCCCCGATATCGGTGCCATCCTCGCGTTTGTATTTATTTTTGATAATCAAATCATAACTTCGATTGTCGCCATCCAGACGCAGACCGGTGAGCTGCTGAGCGGGTTTTCCTTCTGCATGACAGCTCGCGCAGCGGCTCTCCACAATAGGCGCAATATTGTTGTCCCAGTCCACGGCGAAGGAACGCCGGGCTGTGGCACCTTTTTCTCCAGGATAAGTCTCTTGGGCACTGGCGACCGTTGGATAACCGTTACCGTTAGTATCTTCTCCTACAAACAGGGGAGCACTGGTGCCAGTAAAGTCGCCAAATTCACTAACATTGATTTTAGCTCGCGAAGCAAAGGTATCCATGCCCTCTCGGGTATGCACATGGCAGCCTGCACAGAACTGCTGTTCACCACGCACAACGGAGCGCGAGGCAGTTTCAATATCCAGAGCCATACCCCGTTTATCGATCGTTTGCATCAGGAACGGCGTATCAGCGGGCACCCGCACGATAAAACTGGTGTCTGGGTTACCCTGTTCGTCCGTGGGCTCCACACCGCTGCCATCGGGTTTACGCACCGGATACTCACCAAGAATTCGCAGGTGATGGCGCTGGAAATGAGCCCATTCTTCGTCCCCTTTGTAAAGATCCTTGGGAATATTAGGAACCGGCATAAGAACACGTATACCATAGATTTCTTCATTGTCAAAAATGGCCAATTCAGAACCACTTGATGCTAAATTCATGTAAGTTCGCCCAGACATTGCGCCACCACCATCTTTCATATTCCACGGTGTGCCATTCAACGAACGGGTTTCTCTGTCAAACATAGAAGCCGCACCAGTCAATCCATAAGGCGCACCTGCGGGCAGGCGCAGATCTTGGTTGCCATCGTTGCGAGTTGGGGGGCGGGTGACATCGGGATCAGGTCGTGCAATACCATAGATCTCCTGATAACTCACCACCGCACGGGGCATGATTTCGTGATACTCGGGAAAATCCACCACCACTCGTGCATCATCAGCTATGTGCCCTATCTGGCGGGTGCTATTGGGTTCCAGCGGAATAAGCCAGATACCAGCATCCTTGCCAATAACTTTCATGACACTGTCCAGCGTGGCTCCTTTATTTTTATCATAATACCGGGAGTCAGAGGTCGTAGAAGAACTACCAATGCTGTATGTAACCAATAAATCATTATTGGGAGCCGCAGCAGGGTGGGTAAATCGACCATTCATAGTCACAATGTTGTTGTCGCCAACAGGGTGTAAAAAATACTCTTCAGGCGCATACGGGGGCATCGGTGTATCACCCGCCCCTCCGTGTGGGGTCAGACGAAACTGACCGGGACGAGCAAACGGAACTAGCGAATTGCCCGTTCTCCAAGTATCCGGCAGTGTGGTAATTACATCGCCAACCTCTCCTCCCTCGGACGACATAGATCGATGCTCAAAATCAGGTCCTGAGGGATTCGCTGGAAAACGGTCCAAAGCCCCCAGACCGGTCTGCTGGCGGTTGTAATATATAGCGACCACGATATCACCGTCCGACAACTGGGTGAAGAAATGGTATGACCATTTAGTCGCGTCATTTTTGCCCGCAAAAATAAACGGCGCAGAGCCATCGGGATTAATTTCAAACAAAGAAAAATTGTTATTGGAGGTACGTTGCAACATGCGATCAAAATTGGTGTAAACAATGCGCCCATCCATCAACGTGGCAGGATGGAGCTGGTTTCTCATCGCACGATGACTCAACACCTCCATATTTTTTCCATCACGTTCCATCGCAAACATCGCAAACATACCGAAACCCTGCTCTCGATTGCTGGTAAAGCCAATGCGTCCATCGGGCATAAAATACCCACCAGTATCCATTACTGGGATGTTAGAACTCCACTCTCCTTTTTCAACCTTTCCAGGGTGGGCGCGACCAGCAAACATTTTGCTGTCCGGTGAAACCTGGATATTTTTTCCAGTGAGCAAGTCATACATAAAAATAAGCGCAGGTTTAGAATAAGGTTTAATATCGGAATAAATTGAAGTAGCGAATTTAGTACCATCTTCGCCAACACTACCACCGAGTTTACCTTCAGGATCAAGCCGCATAAAAGTCTGGAGACCCGTATCAGTCACCTCTCGTGTACCAACAAAATCAGTGATGAAAGCGCGAGTATCTGTGAACTTGGTATACACCACATAACGACCATCAAAGGAGACATTAGGATCTGCCACCGAGCACACAGCTTGTGAGGTGTTATCTTCATCACAGTTCACCAGCACTTTTTCTGCTGTACGGTCGCCAGGCTTGCTGGAATCATGCAGAACTAGGTCACAACCAGGCTGATGATAGGCATTATTAGTAGCCGACAACCACAGGTCATTTACCCCATTCCAGTTCAGCAGATCATGGGTTCCATTGCGGGAGACCGGCTCTTTACCCCGAGGGCAGCGCACGTACACTACGTCGTAGAGGATGTCAGCAAATTGTGCATTACGCTCTGCGGCGTGAACCGGTTCGGAAGTATTCAGGAAAATAAAAAAGAATGAAAAAAGAACCGCACCAATTGCTTTTGTCCAAGTATTTTTTTTGTACATATTCAACAACTCGCTGTTTGAATAAAAAGGAAATCTTTGTCATTTGACCACCCCGATAAATTACAATGGAGGCACGGTGATATACTAGAAGATAAACCCTGCAAATAAATGGAACTGCTCCTACAATTCATGCAAGTTGACACTTTATGTAGAACTTTTGCGACTTTTGGTCTTTACATTGTGTAAAATGTAATCCAAGTTTCTGTTATCGTCATACATTTAGTGTTGTTTAACGTGACAGAGTACGCAGCAATCAAGCCGTTCAGGGTGACCGAGTCAATCCATTCAAGCAGTGTTGACACAATTGCAGAGATTTTGAGACTGGAATTGCCTTAAAAAGATTTTCCTATTAACAAATAGGAATATTATGTTGCTTTATTGAATATATCTCTTTTATTTTTTTATTCTTGAATTTCAATGAATTAGCGAGCTAAGTGCGACATATCTGTTTTATTGTCGTAAGCGGCTTATATAATTAGCTTTATCCTCTCAATTGTCGAAGTAGGTTTGTGTCATTTTCTAAGATATCACTGAAAAACTAAGCTATAATCCCACCTCACAAAATACCGCAACTTTTTAGACGAAAAACCAAACAAATTATGACCGATTTTGCAGTAGGCCAGCGCTGGCTGAGTGAGAATGAAACCGAATTAGGTTTAGGAATTATAGAACGAGTTGATCATCGCTTGATCATTGTATTTTTCCCAGCTACCGAAGATCAAAGAACCTATGCAATAGATAATGCACCTCTGGCTCGAATGACCTACGAACCTGGTGATAAAATCGAAACCCAGCATGGCGATTTACTAACGGTTGAAAAAGTAGAACCTCATAACGGCACTTTGGTTTACATGGTTAAAGCATCGCCCGATAGCGATCAATTGATCCCACTACCAGAAACTCAGCTCAGCCATCATCTAAAATTAGATCAAGCCAGTGATCGATTATTTTCTGGTCAAATTGATTCTCTAAAATGGTTTGAGCTTCGGTACTCAGCGATGAAAGCTCGCGAAAAACAACAGAGCTCAAAAATCATCGGACTACAAGGACCACGAGTCGATTTAATTGGTCACCAATTGCATATTGCCTCAGAAGTCGGCAATCGTTATGCGCCGAGAGTTTTATTATCTGATGAAGTCGGACTCGGTAAGACCATTGAAGCTGGCATGATCATTCATCAGCAATTAATTAGTCAGCGTGCACAACGAGTTCTGATTGTTGTCCCCCAAACATTGATCCATCAGTGGTTTGTTGAAATGATCCGTCGTTTTAATTTGCACTTTAATATTTTTGATCAGTCTCGTATTGATTCACTGACTCAATTTGACCATGAAGAACTAGTACAACTTGGTCTTGATGAAGAAATGATTATGGCTTCTTTGGAATCTGAAAATCCGTACTTGAGTGAACAATTAGTTTTGTGTTCAACGGAGTTTGTTGCCAACTGCGATATCAAAACAATCGCTGCCGGTGAGTGGGATATGTTGATAGTCGACGAAGCCCACCATTTAGAATGGCATCCTGAAAATCCAAGCAATGAATATCAGAGGATCGAAAAAATCGCTCGCAATACCCCGGGACTATTACTCCTATCTGCAACACCGGAACAGCTTGGTCAAGACGGGCATTTTGCACGCTTAAAATTACTCGATCCGAATCGTTTTTACGATCTCAATATCTTTATTGAGGAACAAAAAGAATATCAACCAATCGCAGAGTTAATAACTGAACTTGATGAAAACAAAACCTGGTCTCAGGCACTAAAGAAAAAAGCTGCAACTTATATAACAGATTGCATAATTATTGAATCAAATAAAAAAACCATTTTGAGTGAATTGTTAGATAGAAATGGAACGGGGCGAGTTATTTATCGCAATACCCGTAAAAACATTAAAGGATTTCCAAATCGAATACTAGTCGCTCACCCGCTTGAAAACTGCGCAGAATATCAAGCAGGTCTGCTTGATTTACCTGAGGAGTTGTCATCTGCAATTCAACAATTGATCCACCCTGAATCTCAATTTGAAGACAGTAGTTGGTGTGAATTCGATCCGAGAGTTGAATGGCTAAAAGATTTTCTTAAGAAGCATCGGCAAGAAAAAGTCGTTATTATTAGCGCAAGTAAAGATACAGCAATTAATTTAGATTTGCACTGCCGATTTAAACTCGGTGTTAACTGTTGTACTTTTCATGAAGATCTCGATCTCATTAGCCGTGATCGCGCTGCGGCTCATTTTGCCGATATGGAGGATGGTGCTCAAGCTATGTTTTGTTCAGAAATCGGTAGCGAAGGACGAAACTTTCAATTTAGTCATCATTTAGTTTTAATGGATTTGCCTTTAAATCCTGATCTGTTGGAGCAACGTATCGGACGACTTGACCGGATCGGTCAATCTGAAGATATAAAAATTCATGTACCTTATATGAAAGATACAGCCCAACAAATTTTGTTTGACTGGTACCAGCATGGCATGCAAGCATTTGAAAAGACCAATGCAGCGGGTGGAAAAGTTTTTAATCAGACCATCGAGTTATTAGAAAGAGCATTGTTGAACTCTAGCAATAAAAAATACAGTGACGATCTATTGGCAAAAACATCTGAACTGACTAAACAAATCAATCAAGATTTAGAAAAGGGCAAAAACAAATTATTAGAACTTTCATCATTTGATCAACAAAATGCCGACCATTTAATCGAAAGCGTTAAAGCTATGGATGAAAAATCACCACAAATTTTCATGCAAAAGGCATGGAATCGTTTTGGTGTCGATTTTGAGGATCATTCGGAAAAAGCTTTTGTAATCAGACCTGGCGATCATATGTTTGTTGGTTCTTTTCCTGGATTGCCTGACGAGGGCATTACCGCGACTTATGATCGATCAACAGCACTTAGCCGTGACGATATGCATTTTTTAACTTGGGAACACCCCATGATCACTGGTGCTGTAGATTTAATTTTGGGTGAAAACAAAGGCAACGCCAGTGTGTGTATTTTAACGAATAAAGCGATAAAAGCAGGAACATTACTTATTGAAACTTTATATAAATTGGAATGTGTCGCTCCTAAATATTTACAAGCACAAAGATTCTTACCTTATCAATGCTTTAGATTATTAACTGATGTCAATGGTTCAGATCTCTCTGCCAACGTAGGTCATGTAAATTTAAGTAAACAATGTTCAAAACTGGACAAACGGAATGCACGATTAGTATTAAAAAGTGAAGAAAAAACTCTGCGAAACATATTAACGAAAACAGATGTCCTCGCTCATAAGCAATCGAATAAAATCCTTGCGAAGGTCGTTTCAAAAATGCAATCATCTCAGCAAAATGAGCTTAACAGATTGATGTCTCTGAAAAAAAAGAACCCCACTATTAGAGAAGAAGAGATCGCATTTATCACAAAGCAAGCATCCTTGTTAGAAAAGTATCTAGATGGTACTTATTTACAGCTCGAGGCTATTCGAGTCATTGTGGCTGTTTAACGGGATGTGGATTTTGTCATAATTTAAATTCGATCGCATGATCTAAGACAATTTCGTGTTCATTGATCGCTGCTTTATAAGTCAGAACCTGCACCCCTTTTTTTACGGCTTCCCGTAAAATTTGAGCGTAATCAGGATCGATTTCCTCGGCAATTTCAACTGAATTGATCCCCGTATGCTGCACCATAAAAAACAACACTGCTTTATCTCCTCGCTCAACACAGTGAATGAGTTCTCTGATATGTTTTTGTCCTCTGGTGGTAACCGCATCAGGAAAAAAGCCTCGGTTAGGCGATTCTTTCAAAGTGACACTTTTTACTTCGATATAAGTTTTGCGGGCATCGCCAGTTTTGCAGTGTTCGCTGTGAGTCACTAAAATGTCAATTCGACTTTTCTCTTGCCCATACTTAACTTCTTTGTCAATTCGAGCAATATCATAAATTTCCAGGATTTTGTTATTTTGTAAAGCCTCAAAAACAAGCTGGTTGGCAATATGTGTATTGATACCGATAAATTCAGCTTGGTCATTCTCTGTTAATACCCATGTATAGGGATATTTTCTTTTCGGATTGTCACTTTTTTGCAGCCAAACATTCCAACCTGCTTGCCAGCAGTTTTTCATTGAGCCGGTATTGGGGCAGTGAACGGTAATATCACCAAGTGTTGGATGCTTCACATCTGCGAGAAATCGCTTGTATCGCTTGTCTAGAATTGCAGGTTCTAGTCTCGGCTGAAAAATCATGCTGTATTCTTAAATGAGTTGGGAATTACTCATATAATACTATATCTTGACCAGCTTCTTGCGCTCTTTGTAAAAGATCATCGCAATGCTGTAGTAACGTCATTAGTTTTTCAGACTGACTGACTCGAAGACCAATACTGACAGACATTCCTTTTTCTTCATTTTCAAATTTTACTTTTAGCTTAGTTACACTATCCCGAAAATTGTCCATTAGTTCAAATGCTTGTTTTTGATCAATATCACTCAATAACACTACGTATTGAGAACCATTTAATCGGCCTATAGAATGATTAGGGAAATAATTCATCAACGCCCGTGAGAGCACTTTAACCACATCATCACCATACGAATGATAAACGTTGTTAAACTCTTTGAAATTATCGATTTCAATTATTGCGGCGGCATAAGACATTGATTTCTGTTGGTTATCTTTGATTTTTTTCTCCGCTAGTTCATATAAATAGCGGCGGTTATAAAGACCACTTAAATAATCACGATTAGCGGCATCACGGATTGAATCCATAGCCTCAAGTGATTCGATATTATGCATAATTCGACAATAAAATTCTTCTTGAATAAACGGTTTACGCAGAAAATCGTTAGCTCCATTTTTAATGAACTTAGCGGAAAGTGCAGCGTTTTCATCACCTGATAATCCGATAATGGTTAAATCTTGTTTATCGTATTTTCCACGGATCAATTTGATCAGTTCAAATCCATCAACCTCTGGCATATTATAATCAGTGATCACTAAACGAATGTCGGGATGCTCAACTAGATGACGGATCGCTTGTTTAGCCCCATCGGCTTCGAACACTTGAAAACGATATTTAGCCAATAACTTTGAGCATTGCTTTCTCGCCACCAAAGAGTCATCGACCACCAGCACTTTAATCTCATGATTGCGACTTAAACGGGTCATCAAACGTATGGCATATTCATATGAATAGCGGTTTTCCTTGATCACATAATCAACAATTCCTTTGTCAAATAATTCGTCGCGTTTTTCCTCGCTATAGCTGGCCGTCAATACGATCGTTGGGATCTTCTTTTTTAAAACTAAGTCAACAATTTCTCCTTTTGGTGCGTCTGGTAAATTAAGATCGACGACAGCGGCAAAGTACTTTTCTGGCTTTTCACCGATCAAAACCTGCGCTTCCGCGAAAGTTTCGGCAAAATCAGCTTCGAACTCACCATTATTTAAAACTAATCGTTTCATAACCTTTAAAACTAAGGCACTATCCTCGACAAGTAGTAGTTTTTTCATCAATAAATACTCTAATTTGCAACAACTTGATTGTTACAAATAAGTATAGTCGAGGTTTTAGGGATTGACAGAGATATGCACTTCACATTGACGGAGAGTTTTACATCGATAGTTTACACAAAAAACACACTGTTTTTATGACGATTTTTTAAGCTTGCCAAATTCGGTAATAATACCCTTTCAAACAAAATCTCAACAAGATATTCTTAACACGCTCGGAAAGAGCAGTGGTTCTCAATATTTGCTCAATTAGGCTTTAGCATCTGGACAGACCATCGCCCATCTAAGACTATTTTGTTACTGAAATATTTTTAACCTAATTTCAATTGATTGGATTTAGATTAAAGAGACTCTCAGTTGTTTTTACTCGAAAAATTATATCTAAATAACCAGTAAGGATGACAAAACACATGAAGATTCACTCGAAAGGTTTACCAATCTCACGTATATTTACGGCTTCGGTGATTGCCTTGGCTCTTGCATCACCAAGCGCTTTTGCAAACCAAGCGAAGCATGTAACCGTAGCGCCTGAGAATATGAAAGATCAAAAACTATCTAACCCAAATTCAAAGGGTCTATTTAGTCACTCGACGATGCTCCCGATTAACAGCGCCGATGCCAGTCAAAAAAGCTTAAATGCGACGACCAGTATTCAACAAATCGATCAGACGATTTATTTTGACGGTAAGGAAAATACGCCTTTAATTTTTATCGGTCCAAATACAGAGCAGTGGCAAATGATAGTCATTGACCCCACTGGAAAAGAGTTACTCAATGAAGCGAAAAACGCTAAAACTCGCTTAAGCATTGACTCAATATCAATGGGACAGGAGTCCTTCAAAGGCAAGCAATTCATGATGCCTAAGGCAGCCGCTGGACAATTCAAAATCAGCTTGAGCCGACAGCAGTCAAACAGTACCACGCAGATACGTACAAATAATAAGCCAGAAGGCTTCTTGATGTTTAAAGGTGATCCTTCTTATAAATTGTATTCTTACTTAGACAACAATTTGACCGTTCAAAATAGCGATATCAATATCGTCGCTTACATGGTTGATGCTAAATCGGATCGTGGAAATCGTCAAAAAATGGTAGCAAAAAGCCCACTACAAGCCTCTGTTAATCAGGCATTTGCGACAATCACTTCGCCAAGCAAAAAGCAAATGACTGTTCCTTTAACAGACGATGGTTTAAACGGTGATAAGTTAGCAGGTGATGGCTTGTATTCAGCCAAAGTACCTACTAGCGAAGTAGGTGTATACACTAGCCAAGTTCAAGTTCAAGGTGTGCGTCCTGATGGAGTCCGTTTTTCACGAACCACGACGGATCTTTATCCTGTAGAAAAAGCAGCTTATCAATTCACAAAATCAGCTGCGAGTCTCAAATTAGTAAATGATACTAGTGCGCTTGTTTCAGTTCCTGTAGAACTACTCGGCAAATCTCAGCCGATCTACTTAGCCGCTGAAGTTTGGGGAACTAATAAAAGAGGCAAAACTCAATCTGCTGCATGGATTGGTGGTGTTGTTTCACCTAACCAAAGTAGTACTTTAGAGCTCAGTTTTGACACTCGCTGGTTAACTCGAGCAAAATTAAGTGCTCCTTATTCTTTGAAATCTTTGAGAATGCAGACTGTTGATACCAATGTGCCCATTGCTCAACAATCTAGCCTATCTCTCAAAGCGCCGACCTTATTAGTTGCTGAATCCAGCAAAAATTCTGTTGGCATTTTAAGTCAAGATCCTTTAAAGATCACTAATGATATGTTGATGGGCAACGCGCCTATTTCGTCGGGTGTTACAGTTCAAGCAACTGCCAACCCTAAACTATTATTGGTTCACGGTTACTGTTCAGGGAAAGTTTGGAATACCGCCAACTTCTCAAACTCAGCTGAATTCCAGGATTACAATCAAAACCGCAGTCACGAAGCCTTTGCACAACGTGTAATTACTTTTGGCGCACCCTACACTTCTTATGGAATTGTTGCACATAGCCAAGGTGGTGCTGCTGCATTACATATGTACACTCGTTACTGGACAGGATTAGACTACGCAACTGGTGGTCGGATCATCCAATCAGTTGGCACACCTTATCGTGGAACAGCTCTCGCTGGTAATTTGGCGGTGATAGGCGATGTATTTGGTATCGGCTGTGGAACAAACACGGATCTCACCTATAGCGGCGCAGCCAATTGGTTGGCAACTATTCCGAGTTGGGCAAGATCAGAAGTTGATTACTATACCACGTCTTTCACTGACAAGTGGTGGCGTTACGATTACTGTCATTTAGGAACTGATCTTTTCCTAGACGATCCAGAAGATGGAACCACTGAAAAATGGGCAGGTCAGCTTTCTGGCGGCGCTAACAAAGGTCACAAAACCGGTTGGTGTCATACAACGGGTATGAGAGATACTGCCCAATACTACGATTCAAGCCGAAATTCATCTATGAATTCTCGCGCAGCCCGTTAATACTGTTACGCGTCATACCAACAAAGAGGTGGATTCTGTCCACCTCTACACTTACCAAAATCCAAATTCTTTCAACCAAATAATTCAATTGGCTTTGTTCTAATTAAGCACCCAGACTTGGGCTTGTCCAACATTGGATTAAGCTCAAGCCACACCACACTCCTGCTAATCTTGACCTCGAAGGAAATTGAACTCTTCAATTCAGTTTATACATTAAATGATCTGAACCTACCGCCTTGAATAGTACCAGAAAGAAGTTAACCGATGAATGTCTCGACAACTGCTCCTACGTTGCCCTACTACCGAAATCCTTGCCGGCATAGTGACCCAATTAAATGAATGGACTTATTAATAATTGGCTGCGGTGAGACCGCAATAATAGATCCTCTATATGTGTTTGCTCTAAGCGATTGACTTGAGAACGACTCATATGGGTTAGACTTTCTGCGTCATTGGTTGTCTAATTATTGTTTTCCATTTTTCAGGCGCAGCCTTTCTTATATCACTCAAGTATATTTCATGGTGCTTACCTGTTAGCTTCCCTTCATGCGCTTCGATAAAGGCATGAATTTTTTGAACAGTTGGACCTTCTTCGGAAAATGGGCCAATATGCATTGTTTGTGCAGCTTTTCCTTCCTCAAAAGTCGAAAACTTTACTTTTGATAAAGCTACGGGGTTTTTCTTTTTCTTTAATTGTTCTTTTGCTTCCTCTAGCAATTCAAATGTTACATATTTTGGCTGCATAATCATAAGTGTCCATTTCCAGCTATCTTTATCTTCCACACTAAACTTAGACATATCTTCTACCCACCACAAACCTTCTAGAGGCAAAACGCCATAATCTACTTCCTGCTTTCCCTTCTTAATCATAAACTTCAGTGCGTAAGAAAGCCCATACAAGGCTTCTATTGCTTCCTGGAATGAGCGGGCACTGGGACCACCTTCACCGTCAACCATGAGATAGTCCATTGCTGGAACATTTATTATCTCTACTTTCTTTGCAGAAGGTTTATATAAATGCTTTAACTCTTTTTTATAATCTATTTTTTTCACCAGATAACTCCCTTTATAAATCTAACGCCTAGGCTCAGGGACATGCCGCCTTTTGTTATGTTTTGATTTTAATTTCACCCGCTAAAACGTCTAACTGACCGCATGCATTGAAGTTAAACTTATAGTGATTATAAGACTCGCTAGCATCAACTACTTTCTGCTTATAGTGATTTTCCAACCACTTTGAATTTTCTATTATGTGACAACGGTCATACTCCTCGCCCTGGATATATTCTTCCACCATATGCCATCTAAAAGCAATGGCATTGACAAATATTATTTCTACTTCTAATTCACGCCAGTCGGTGAAAGTGACATTAAGGTTGTCATCAACCTGGCACAATTTTGGATAATCAGCGTCTGCTGTAGAAACCCCAGGATCAATAACTTTGGCTGATTCCATCATCTCTACTCCTCTTGATTTTATCTAGAATTGAAAATATATCATTAGCTAGCACTGTTAATTCACCATTTAGTTTATTTACCTCATCCTCAGAAAGGGGTGGGGCAATCCATTAAGTGCAACGGTTATTGAATCAAAGCTCGCCAATCAATCTACAGTCAATTTTCTGCTCAATCAATACCTTTCCAACAATTTCAAAATCCTTATGAAGAATGACAATCAAAGGAATAAATGATGTCGATTTTTTAAAAATAATAGTCGCAAAATCGCTCTGTACGGCCACACCTTTTAATTTTCTAATCCAAGCTAGTTTTGGTTCATCATCTTTTTTCCGATAATACGAAATATAACCTCCTTTGATGCTATATTCAGCTTTAAAGGGAGCTTGCTTCAAGACCATAGACACTCCACCCTTTACCATGCATGTCTTGTTGCACCCACGGATCGAATGATTCTCGAGGAAGAGACTGGAATTCGTCACGAATACTTTCCCAGCTTGATTCAATCATAGTTATAAATGGATATTTGGACGCTTCTTGAAACATTCTAATTATTTTTCGATATTTAACCAGCGAGATAACCCCAAACTAAGGAGCCAAGCGCACTTTTTGCTTGGCTCCAAGTTCCAGTGCGTGCATGCTTTTGACGCACACGACTTGAGCCCCTTATTAACTGCTTTCATTTATTTTATGCCATGCTTTATGATATTTTGCTATACGCTCTAAGTCTTTTTCTGTAACTGAATTTAATCTTAGGATATTTATATTATCTTCAATATCCGCTCGTTTAATTTTTGCAGCAAGTTTGTTTTCTAGTACCCTTTCTATAAATGACTCATAGCTTTCACCTGAATTTTTAGTAAGGCTTTGCACAGCATTTACAACAGTAGTTGGTATTCCATTATTTAATAAGTCTTCTGCTGTATATTCAGAGTCCTCAATTACATCATGTAGTAACGCAACAGACATTTCTTCTTCTGTTTCCATTTGCGTCATTAAACGCAATGGATGAAGTATATATGTTTTTCCTGCTTTATCAGTTTGACCTGAATATGCCTCTAGTGCAATTTCTAGTGATTTTTCGATAATATTCATATTGTTTTTCTAAGCTAACGTTTAAGTCAGGCGACGCGGGTACCGCGTCGCCTGCACTTTTGGGTTAACTACTCTTCGAGCCGAATAGGTAAAGCGATGTAGTAGATTCACCTCTATTTGCTCCAGCAACTAGGTAGCCTAGTATTGTTCCAGAAAACACTGAGCCACATAATAGTCCAAATATTAGCAATACTCTGTCATCCCGACACCTAAAATTAACCCAATAACTATTCCCAAAACTATTTTCACAAATTCATTCCCATGCATCTCTCTAGTGCATAACGCCTGTGGCTCGCGAAAATCAGCGATTAGCCGACAATTGCGCAGCGGTTAACTTTGTCGAAAGCCGTTTTAAGCACCACTACTTTGGATCATAAATACAAGCCCAATAAAAAGACCTAATTCAACAGCTCGCTGAATTAAGCCACGTATTTCTCTAATATATGGGATATAAAGAGAAATAATGAATGCAAATATAACATATTTAACGGCAGTATATGGTAAGCCATAATCACGTCCAAATTGCTCGAAAGATGCAATTGATCCAACATACTGGATTGCACCAAATAAACTATGCATTCCATTTCGCCATGAACCTTTAACGGGTGCGCCCGCATCTATTGGAAAAAATGCGGCTCCAACATATCCGATTGATAATGAACCAGCTAATATAGCAGCAGGTTCATTAGATCGTACTGCAAATCCAATTAGTGCCATGGCAATACCAACTGGCAAAAAAATACCAAATAGCACTCTCTTCTCATTTATTGCACCACGTTCTCCCAGCTCGCTAATAGTGTGGCGAATATGACTATAACTCGAATTTCGGTTTGCTATAAGAATTAGTGAAGCCGACAAAAAGATAAATGTAATTATTACTGCACAATCCATGTTTTATGATCACTTAACGCCTATCGTTTTCGAAATTGAAACGAAGTGTAAATTTTCGATAGCCGCGTGTTGTTAATCATTTAATTTCCAAGCTTCGAATCGCTCTTTGATTATAGGAGACAGTGCATCGTAAGAATCCCAGGAGTCTGGCACATAGTATAAAGACTCTACTTTTTTCCCTAAAGTATCTTCATAATCCCCAATGTATGGGGCTTCATCAGCGGCATAATAATATGCAGCGAACGAATTGCCTTCATCGCCAAGATCTTCATCAGTAAATTTTTCGTCGCATGCGCTCATGAACCACGCAGTAGGGGTCATTTTACGAGCTTTAAGTTTATCGAGAAACTCTGGGAAGTCTTCTATGTGAAGATCTCCACCTAATTCATTAAGTTTGCACCACGCTACGAACATTCCAATATGCGTCGCTCCGGCTTCACTCGGGAGATCTTCTGGAAAGTCACCACCATAATGCCAAGATGCGTCATCGTATTTCATTATGTTTCCTTATAGGGTTAACGTTCGCGCTAACAGGCGCAAAAAAGGAGTGAAACGACGTGGTTTTATGTCCTTGTTGAGCGCGCTTGTTAGGCTGCTTTTGCAATGGGCTCACCTTGATTTTTGTATTTATAGTAGTAGCCATTAATTTGTAAAGCAGCCCAGAAAACCTCTGCCACAAAAAATAGCCACAATATTTCGGTAACGTTGTAGTGAACTAAATATATAAGCATTGTTACAGCTATTAATATTCTGACCATCGTGTCATAAACTGCATATATTGGAATTGGGTTTCGAACTCTCAACACGGACCAAACTATTGTAATTAGTGCCATTATATTTATAAAAAGAAAATGAAAAGGCAAAAACTCTGGAATAGAGCCTGACAATGATAAGGAGTTATGGATACTTTGGAGTTGCGCCATTGTCCATTCAACCACACCAGGAATAGCAAAAGGTAACATTACAACAATGTCATATATGCCACTGTTTCGTATAATAGAGCTGTAAGAGCAAGTTTTCATTTTCATAAAGTTACTATCTCATATTAAATTAGTACAATTTCTTGATGGCACACACGCCTTTATAAAAAGCGCGATGACCGAAGCGTCTTTTTTGATAAAACTGTTAGCTGTTTTCATTTGCTAGATACTCTCACCAGACAGAAGTTTTTCTGTCCACCAGTAACCATTATTCTCTTGAAGCCAGCTTTTTATATACTTTTTATTTACACTTTCCGACCAATGTTTGCAGAGCACCAATACTGTGTCAAGCTTATTTCCATGCACATCTTTTTTGAATATAGATTCAAGGTTAGATTTTAATTTCGACCAATCTCCCTCTACTTCCCCAATTACGCGATACGCTGCTCCGCGAACCTCTCCAGCCAGGTTGCAACATTCTTTCCGATCATGCACTGACCTAACATCGCCGTTAACCGGCATACCTTAGCATTGTTAGGCTTTTGCTCCATATTCCTTTGCTAAAGAAATCCATTTTTCTCTCTGCTCCTGACTTGAGCCTTTTATTGGAGCAAACTCAGATATTTTCGCAACCTTTATACCGCAAAACTCAAGAATTGTTCTTTTCATTTGATTATACCCAGGTCTATGAAATACCCAACGATAATACCAGCCAGGGGTATCCATAGTCACCATCAAGTGAGCAGTACGCCCTGTGAGTAACTTATTCGGAAGCGAGGAACCTTCACCGTATTTAAAGGCAAAGCCAGGCAAGAACACCCGATCAAAGAAACCTTTCATTAGTGCAGGCATAGATCCCCACCAATTGGGGTAGACAAACACAAGATGATTAGACCAGTGAATCAACTCCTGAGCCTTTACTAAATCGGGCTCAAGCTCTTGGATTTTGTTATATCCATTCCAAAGCACCGGATCAAATGTTAATTCGCCAAGTTTAAGTTCCCGAATATCAGCCCCTGCATCCATTGCACCGTCAACATATGCCTGAGTTATTGAACCACAGAAACTATTGCTGTCTGGATGGCAAAGAATGACGAGTATTTTCTTTTTCATAATTTCTCCGTAAGCCTAACGCCTAACTCACCCGCATAGAAAATTGGCGCGTGTTTTTGCATCTTTTGCAAAAAACGTGACCGTTTTCGGAGTCAGGTGAAACTGCTTGTTAACTGATTTTACTTTGATACATAACAAAATAGGATAGGTTGGCGCGTAATCAATCAGTCAATATCCGCCGATTAAAAAATACCCGTTTTTATAAAATCCACTGCTTTTGTCGCATTTGTTCAAGATAATATATTTGACACAGTCTATCATTTATTAATCCTAAATAATTATGAGACTTACGAAATGAAAGAACTGAAATTTAAATATACCATTCTCTACGTAAATAACGTCGCAGATACACTCAAATTTTTTGAGAAAGCTTTTGGATTTGAGCAGAAAATGCTCCATGAAAGTGGTGATTACGGTGAGCTGAACACAGGAGATACGATACTCTCGTTTTCATCGTTGGAGCTAATGAATAATACCGGAAAAAATCCCGTGCAGGTTAACCCGGAAAGCCCAACATTCGAGATAGCATTTGAAACAAAGGATGTTCCAGAAGCTCTCGCAAGAGCTCTTGCTGCGGGAGCTAAACTTGTTCAAGATGCTAAAGAGATGCCATGGGGGCAAACAACAGCTTATGTTTTAGATAATAATGGTTTTCTTATTGAGCTATGTACTTCAGTGTCAACTCAACCGTAGCCCCTATTGAAAAGCTGATCGAGGATGTTTGGCGTATTGCGCATGACCGAAGGGCTAAGATCAAACCATCGTTTAAATTCCCGAGTCATATGCGATTGATCGGCATATCCATGCGTTTCTGCAATGTCTGCAAGTGAAGTTGGTTCAACCATTTCCCTTGCAGCTCTTCTAGCTCTTGCAAGGAGAATCCAATAAGCAGGTGCTCTATCAGTTTCTTTGCATATCAGCCTTTGTAGGGTTCGAGAACTGACACCAAGCATTTTTGCGGCGCTCCTTACGGAATTTATATTGGAAGCCAAACAGTTAAATCTCGTTTAAAAAATTTTGTAAACTCTTCGAATGTTGCTAAAGAACCTCAGAAAAACCGTCTTATTGCCTAAGATTGGTCAAAAAATCCATTTTCAATAACTTTTGAAATTAATCTCAAAATTATTTTTTGAAAAAGTTCTACTTTCATATCAGCTGTCAACATTTTAATTCCACAAAACCACGCTTTACATTCTTACATGGAGTTATTTAAAATTGTTGAGTAGTAATTTTTCCTTTGCCTTTCATTTTTTCATAATGCATTATCGTTTCAATTTCTCCCATAAGGTTTTCAATCAAATCTACTTTCTTACCGAAGTTTAATTCTTCATTCTGAAGAGCTATTGAAATAGCTACCACGCTACAAGATACAAATTCTGAAAACTCGAAATCTCCATCTGTATAACCATCAGAAACATAAGGTACCTTAAGATCATGAATACTGTTTTGTGTTTTCTCAGCTAATTCGATATGTTCATATTGATTTTTAGATAACGAATAACCCAAAAACTCATCTCCGCCCACTCGTCTAATATCAGCGTTATATATGTTAGATAATTCTTGTAAAGCTTTTGATATTTTAGCGAGCGTTTTATCCCCTACATCATGACCTAAAGCATCGTTGTGATAGACAAATGCATCTAAATCAATAAAGATCAAGTTTAAAAATGAAAATCCTTGGCTACGACTCAGCTCGTTTACAATATCTGATTTAAAATTATCAACAACGCTCATCTATACGCTCTATTTTAATAGCAAATATATCTCTGTAATTAGTTCGTGTTCAGGGATGTCTGAAAAAAGATTGACGTAATGAAAAAACACGGAAAATATCTTAACTCTTCACCACTTTCTGGCAACCATTTACCATAAAGAAAACGTACTTTTTCGCCAATTTCACTTTGTGACCCTAAATGACGAACTATCACACAGCGACTACGATGGATCATCTCTGTAGTAATACCATAGGCGTTTTTGGATACAATTTTTTAGAACTGAACCACAGATATCAAATTTAAAGTTACTTGACTCTATTAACTTTGGATCTGCATAAATATTTTACTCAGCTCTTTAGCATTTGGTCTTATTTGCAGTTTATCAAGAATAACTCAGCAGGCGTAAAATATCTGGTAAGGGGCTTAATTTGAAGCGCTTGTCTTTGGCGATATAAGAATGCCCCAGACCTAAATCAGGATATTTTCGATTCCAAACTTTATCTTTATAGTGATATGGCGTGTCTTTTTTCGAAACCTCAATAATATCCAATAGTACATTCTTAAACCTATCTTGTTTAATAAATGCTAAAATTGTGGTCATTTTTAACATAGGTATGGGAGTTAAAACTGAGTACGGGGGCTCAGCCTAAAGGGTAGATAGGTTATTCAAGGAGCCTTACGGCAACATGCATTCCGTCTACCGTCCAGTGTTTTTTAATTTCGTTAAATATCACTCTTGAGATCAGTGTCACTTCACTTTTATCTGAGTAACAGACTAACATTTTACAAAAGTGATTATGCTTTTTTTTAAAATCGATAAATTTAATATTGTCGACTACTTTAGGTTGATCAATTTTTCTTCTTTTTGACCACGATTTTTCGATTATCTGGTACTTCATTATTTCCTTGTGGTTGTTGAACGAAGCCGCTGACGCGGAGAAGGTCATTGTCGTCAATACTTCTATTTCACCTTCAATTTCGAAGGTGTCCAAAATAGAGGAATACCATCATGAACGACAACGACCAAAACCATTTCAA
>Ga0316204_10005135_pt1 | contig 22168 bp, 22 predicted proteins | sample 6monrhotite_MG_2_FD_205661 | JGI IMG/M metagenome (GOLD analysis project Ga0316204, IMG submission 205661) | Microbial mat bacterial communities from mineral coupon in-situ incubated in ocean water Damariscotta River, Maine, United States -... | ecosystem: Environmental > Aquatic > Marine >... | reverse complement strand
TCTCCTTTACCTGTGGTGATACTTCACCCAAGGCGCCGCCGTTAATTAGCCCTAACGAGCCGCAAATAGAGGTGAGCGGTGTGCGTAATTCATGGCTAACAGTGGAGACAAATTCATCTTTAAGCTTTTCAGCGCGTTTTTGTTTGGTTATATCGCGAGCGATACCGCTGAATAATGTCTGCTTACCAATTTTCATTTCATTAATAGATAATTCTAATGGAAACACTTCGCCATTTTTGCGTCTTCCCTCGACCTCCACGCGGTTGCCAATGATTGTTTTGGAACCATCTTTTAGATGGCGTTGGAGCCCTTCTATGTGGTTTTTTTGTATGAATCAGGCATCAATAGTGTCACGTTTTTACCTTCCACTTCTTCTGTATAGCCAAAAATATTTGTCGCTGCGGGGGTGAAGGAGATGATGTTTCCTGTTTCATCAATGGTGATGATGCCATCTGCGATGTTATTAAGTACCGTTGATATCCGTACCTCGTTGACGCGAGAAGCTTGAACTAACTCTTGCAGGCTGTTGGTGGTACGCCAAAGTTCATCACCCATGGTGTTAAAAGCGACAGTCAGGCTGGATATTTCATCACTACCTTCATATGGTAATTGAATTTTGTAATCGCCATTTGCTAGTCGAGTTGCTGCTTTTTCAAGGCGTAGCACAGACTTTCGAATAACCGCATTTTGCCAAAAGGCACTCACCAGGCCGATTGCTGTAAAGAACAAAAGGGCGAGGATTTCCAGGTTGAATATGCGTTGTTTTTCGATCTGAAGTTCTTGAGTGACATCAATGATTAGTTGGATATCGCCAATTTTTTCGTTGTCTACTAATAAGGGGTGAGACAGCGTGATGTAATTGCTACCATTTAAGGCGGGTGTTTTTTTGATGGGGTATACCTGGGTGCCATCCTGATTTTTAAGGATGACTTGCTGCCAGTGGTGTTTATGGATTTCATGGGTGTGTGAAAGACTGCTGTGCAAAGCGGCAAGATCTCCAGCCAGTAGGGACCGGGTGAGGCTAGGCTCTAATGTTTTAAGTACACCAAGTTCTTGAGATAAAATTGTTTTTCGTTTGTCATTTTGAAGGCTCTCACCCCAATAGAAATGAATGACGATGGCAAAAGCGACAACGCCAATCAATATTGGTAGTAGTAATTTTCCTCTAAGTCCCATGAAGTAATAACGCTTAGTTATGGCTATTTTTAATAGAAACGTTCAAGCCCCAATTCACTAAGTGCGGTGTAATCCTTAATGCTGCTCGGTCCCATTTGTTTGATAGGGATTTTTTTTAGCATCTGTTTACCTTGTGCTGTTTTGCTTAGTGAGAGTAGGGCTTCTGTTACTTGCGCTATAATCGCAGGGTTGACTCTTGGATGTGCGCTGAAAGGATGGGGCACTATCTGACGGGTCTTATAAAGTATATGCAGCGCATCACGTATTTCTGCGGGTTGCTGGTTGAGTGTCGTTTGTACCCCGCCTCCAGCTTTAGTGATGCCAAGTGCAACATTTAAATAGACTGAGCTATGTGTTTTGACGTATTGCGGTTTTATCTGTATTTCAAAAAAGTCTACAAGATCAGCGTGAATCATAAGGTAGGCACCTAGTGCGTTGGGTGCGGGAAAGCTGACCGTTTGTCCTGAAAGTTCTTCCACTTTTTTGATGTTTCCGCTTTTTTTTACCACCAGAACGCCCTGTAGCTTTTTACCAAAATCGCGAACTAATGGAATGTAGCCTTGACGGTTATTAGCAAGTGCCGCTTGATAGGGGTTTATGTAGGCAAAATCAAAGTGCCCTGCATTAAACTCTTTTTCAAATGCTAGAAGGGTCGGGGTGCCCCGAAGCCTGAATTTATGCCCGGTGGCTTTTTCTAGCTCTTTCAGAATTGGGTGCCATATTTTGTGAATTTTACGTGAATCGAACTGGGGGACGATGCCAACGCTGAATATTTGGGTGTTAGCGGGGGCGCTGATGGCGATGCTACTGGTGCATACGAGCGAGGCGCTAATCAAGCACGCAGCAATAGTAAATGTTGGTGAATTCATGGTTCGCCTCCGTGCATCCCAATGGTATCTCAATACCTGGCGGTTTATATTCTATAAATTGAATCTTTATAAGACTGTATCGTCACTTTGGGGGAGTTTTGTAGTCGTAAAGTAATTAGTTATAAATACCGCTTATTTTATGGTTTTGGCGTGAGTCCATATGAGCAGGGTATAATGCCTATTTGTGGCTTATGATGCGGTCTGCATCGGTATGAAGGTGTTTTAAATGAAAAAAAAGGGTCCGGATCAGCTGTATGCAGCGCCGCTCGATGAGATTGTGGATTTTAGCTTTGACGAGACGGTGGTTGATGTTTTCCCTGATATGATTAACCGCTCCGTTCCAGGTTACAGCACTTTGATTAATGTGGCTGGTATCCTTGCCGCCCAATATGCGCAGGCGGATAGCCAGCTCTATGATCTGGGCTGTTCGTTGGGAGCGGTGACATTATCGATGCGCCGGCGTTTAATGCAGTCGGGTTGCCGTATTATCGCCATCGATAATTCTGAGGTGATGTTGTTACGTTGTCGTCAATATGTGCAAGATGAGACCGCAGATGTGCCTGTCGATTTTTCATGTGCGAATATTCAGGATGCAGCGATTGAACGGGCCTCTGTTGTTGTCTTGAATTTGACGTTGCAGTTTATTGACCAATCTCATCGAGCAGAGATGATCAGGAAAATTTATGATGGCATGTTGCCGGGTGGGGTGTTGTTATTGTCGGAAAAGTTGACCTTTGATGATGATATCGAGGCTGGATTTTTTACTGAGATGCATCACGCCTTCAAACGGAGTAATGGCTACAGTGAATTAGAGGTGAGCCAAAAACGCGCGGCATTAGATAATGTGTTGGTACCCGATACGCGTGAACAACACGAAACACGCTTGAGAGACGCTGGTTTTAGCGAGGTGCGTCAGTGGTTTCAGTGCCTTAATTTTGTCTCCTTTGTTGCAGTGAAATGAGTGTTTATACAGGTCTTTATGAGCAGCTGGCGGGCTCGCCACTTGAATCTTGGCTTGATAGATTACCAACAGCGGTGACTGAGACCTTTGAGCGTGGACATGGCGATCTAGCAAAGTGGCAGTCAGTGGTCGATGCGCTGCCAAAAATCAAACCCTCGTCAATTGACCTGTCGTCCGACAGCGTGCGGATAGGCTCAGCCAGTGATGTAGATAGCGAAACGGCTGCAGAAATTGAACGTCAATTGCGCATTATGCATCCCTGGCGAAAGGGGCCCTATTCAGTGTTTGGCATCGATATTGATACCGAGTGGCGTTCGGACTGGAAGTGGGTGCGGCTGCAACAGCATATCTCACCGTTAAAGGGGCGTTACGTGCTGGATGTCGGTTGCGGTAACGGCTATCACGCATGGCGTATGGCGGGTGAAGGGGCGGAGCTGGTGGCTGGTGTCGATCCAACCATGCTGTTTGTGATGCAGTATCAAGCGTTGCAGCAGTATATGCCTCAAGTGCCGGTCTATGTGCTGCCGCTGGGTATTGAGCACCTACCTCGCAAATTAAATGGGTTTGATACGGTTTTTTCGATGGGGGTGCTGTATCACCGACGTTCACCGATTGATCATCTTCATGAGTTGCGCTCGTTATTGTGTGCAGGTGGGGAGTTGGTGTTGGAGACGTTGGTCGTAGATGGTGATGTGGATACCGTATTAGTGCCACCGGGGCGCTATGCCAAAATGCGCAATGTGTGGTTTATTCCCTCCGTTTTAGCGCTAGAGCGGTGGTTAGCGCGTTGTGGTTTCAGAAATATTCGCACAGTGGATATTGCCGTGACCTCGCTTGATGAGCAACGAAGTACGGACTGGATGACGTTTGATTCGTTACCTGATTTTCTCGATCCCGATAACCGAGCCCTCACCGCGGAAGGGTTGCCTGCGCCGAAGCGAGCGGTGATTATTGCGGATGCACCCGGAGGTTAATCACAGTGCTTGGTGGTTATCACTTTGAAAGTAAAGGGTTAGTGCGAGATTAGTAATGTTTTGAAATAAAATAATCATGTTATAATTCGAATATCTCTAGCGATATTGGTTGGTGTATGGTGTTGATGTTTGACCCTCAATATATTCGTCCCGATGATGTGGGCACGCAGCGCAATAAGTCTTTGTTATTGACTAAGCCTGATGCTGTGCAGGAGACGGAAAGTGTTGCCTATCGTTACCGGGATCAGGCAGGAAATGAGGCGAGGCCGGTTCAACCGGTTACCCATGAGCGCCGTAAAGCTAAATCACGCGATCGTCGTCAATGTGAGCGTCGTGTGGAGCATCAATCATCGCTACTTGATACACGAGCTCATCGTGAGCGCCGTCAACAGTTACGACGTCAGCAAGATGCTGCGTTGCCCGAGGCAGAAAGCGAGTCTGATCAAACAAGGATCGGCATTAATCAGGTTGTGTAACCCTGTTCCATATATGTGGCATCGTGTAATTACTGCCTGCCTCTGACGCTCAAAACCGATAGAAATATTAGGAAAAGCGTGAAGCTCTAGTGTATCGTGTATATTGTTGTTAAACGGTATGCAGTATATGAAAATCAAGGGGTTAGGATGTTAGCAATATACATACAGATTGGCATTGTATTAATGGTCGTCGCTTTTCTAGTTTTTTTAATGCTAGATGATAAGAAGAATCGCAAACTTCGGGAAGAAGAAGAGAAAGAAGAAGCGCTGGCATTAGAAAGAAAGGGCGAGCAAGAAACTGATAAAAAAGCTGAAATTGATTAGATATTGAATTTGCCTTTCTATTGAAAGGTTGTTGAGAAGTCACCTAAATTTCCATCTGTTGATTGAATCGCTGTTTCCACACTATTAAGCACCTTGTTCTGGTTGATGCCGCCAAGCACGTAGACACGTTTGTTGTGGGTGATAACGGCAGTGCCGCTACGGGAGCCATTTAGCGTGGCGGTGAGCTGCCATTGTCCGACATCTCCATTTTGATCGATGGGCGCGAATTCCACGCTATCCAGTCTTTTTGCGCCATCATGCCCGGCTAAAATATAGAGGTAATTGCCGAGTGAAAATGCGGAGGCAATAAAGCGAGGGGTCAGTAGTGCGGTTGATTCAATCTGCCATGCTGACAATTCCCCACTATCAGTTATCCGGCTGACTTCGACATCGCCATAGCTGACCGTTTGATCGTTTTTCATGTGGCCTGCGAGCAGGTAGAGCCGATTGCCAGCGATCGCAGATGAATGGATATAGCGATCTACTGTTGACTGTTGAGGTGACAATCGCCACTCGTTCAGTCTCCCATCTTTATTGACCGTTGTGTGTTCGATCGAATGTAGAAAAATGCCGTTATACCCCCCGAGTGCATAGATGCGATTATCATATTGATTAACGGTTAAGCCACGTCGGGGGGTCGTGAGCGCCTCGGTTAACACCCATCTGCCTAGAGAGCCATCAGGATTGATTTTTGCTTTTTCTACAGTCGCAACGGGGAGGTTGTTTTCACCCAGTGCGCCTCTGGCGCCACCGATGGCAAATAGATAGCCGTTGATCGCGGCGGCTGCGAGGTAAAAGCGGCCTTCATTCAGGTTGCTAGTTTTTTGCCATTTGTTGAGAGATCCATCTGAGTTGATTTTGGCATATTCCACTGATCGAACGTAATTGTTCGTGGCATCAATACCACCAAGCACATAGATGTAATTGTTGTATGTTGCTGCGGCCAGTGCACGTCGTGGTTCAATGAATGGCGTTGCCTTCTGCCAGCCTAAGGCGAATGTCGGTTTATTCACTTCATCTTGTTTAGCCTTTAGCGAAAAGACTGCGATAATAGCTAACAGCACGACAAATAATAGTGGCCATAGATGGTTTTGTGATTGTCTGTTCATTCCCGAAGATAGTCGGCCGTATAATTTGAAAATAAGTGTTGAGTTTTATCGCTATAATAACAGTGATTGAAAGAGGGGTGGAGTGGTGACGGACGATAACTTTGAGATCATTGACAAAACGATTTGTTATCAGGGTTTTTTTAGCATTTCCCGGCTGTCTCTCAGGCATCGAAAATATGATGGTGAGTGGAGTGATGTGTTGACGCGTGAGATCTTTGAGCGCGGGCATGCGGTTGCTGTGTTGCCGTATGACCCTGTGCGTGACGAGGTCGTTTTGATAGAGCAGTTTCGAGTGGGCGCGTTAGATTTTCCAGCAAGCCCCTGGTTGATTGAAATTGTAGCCGGTATTATTGATGAAGGTGAGAGCGCCGAAGGGGTGGCTCATCGGGAGATGGCTGAAGAGGCTGGCTGTGTGATTGAGCAATTAGAGCATGTGTGCGATTACCTGGTGAGCCCAGGTGGCACGACAGAGTCAACGGCGCTCTTTTGTGGCAGGGTAGATGCGACTGAGGTGGGTGGCGTGCATGGTCTTGCTGATGAGGGTGAAGATATTAAGGTCAGTGTGGTCTCTTTTGATGAGGCAGTAGCGCTGCTGAAGAGTGGTCGCATCAACTCTGCCAGTCCGATTATCGCACTGCAGTGGTTGATTCTGAACCGAAACCGTTTACAGCGAGAGTGGTGTAAATAGCGTGGTTTTAATAATACATCAACTGTTTCTTGATGTGGTCGATATATAAAATATGTTGAAGCGTGGTTGTATAAATTAATGTTAATACCCGATAAAAAACCATTAATGGTGATGTACGAAGAGAACTATCAAGCATTGGCCCGGCTGGTGCCTGATATGGGTGTCGATACGGCAATACTTTCATCATGCAGAGAGCTGCCCGATCTACACATGAATGTAGTGGAGCGCGGAAAATACACGTTAACAATTGCTTTTCTTCATGCGCTTGATGATAACGAAATCGTTCCCGATATGTATCTGAAAGTGAAGGTCTATAATGACGCGCGGGTTGCTGAAGTGCTGACCTATCAAAATAAAACGGGTTTTGCCCGCATCTACACCTATCCAAATAAAAAGTTACGTTATCCAATTGAAAAGCGGCGAGTGAATCAGTTCTTTTCTGAGTGGCTGGCGTTCTGTGCCTTGAAAGACTATCGCTTTGCCTATAGTGCTGCAGTGTAAAGAGCGTGGCCGTATTCTGTTAAATTAACGTTTTCGTTTATTTCCTTACTATTAAGTCTGGCTATTGCAAGCCGATATATAAACTAGCAGTTGTATTTGTGTCTGGCGCTTCCTGAAAGGTTAAGGAAAGCTGTTTATGGGATTCGAGTATAGTTAAGCGAGGGTATATTTATGAGCGGCCCAAGAAATGAAGATCTAGATTTGGATGAAGAGCTGGCTGAAGATTATATTTCAGCGGATAAATGGGGTAATGAGTGGGACTCTACTGGCGATTTTTCAGGTGTCGATTTCCGGCTCGTTGATGAGGAGTAGCCCCCTCTGGCTGATTGCTGTTGCAATTGGTGTGTAGAATTATCTAATTAGTTTTGAAGGTTCTCTTCAATTCGGCTATCTTTAGTTGATACAAAATGTTCTGTGGCTTTCCATGCGACACTGTCGTGGTGTTTATAATTAAGGTGATTACAAGGTGCTATATAGAATGAAGAGAATGACGGCTTTATCATTTGTCGGTGTATTTTTCATATTTTGTAATTCAACCGTCATTGCTGGTGATGTTGTAGATGAGGGTGTTTCAGAACTTAGCGTTGGCGCTGAGCTATTTCGTTGGCAAGAGTTTAATCGAGCTGGAACGCGCCTGTTAACTGAGCAAGGGGTGAGGAATCGCCTTAGTTTTTCTCGTAATAACGAAATGCGCTCGAGTAGTGGGATGCTTTATCGTGTGAGTGGCTCTATGTATGTTGGTACGGTTGATTACGATGGTCAAACTCAACCAGTGGATCGAAGTACTCCAAAGGAGCTAACAGGTTACTATGCTGCGTCAAGCGTCGACTATAGTGGTGTCGTTGGTGAATTGACTGGTGGCTACCGAATAGCTGGTTTTAAATGGGGCAGGGCATTAGACTTGCTTGTCGGCGTGGGTGTCGATAGTTGGTCCAGAGATATCGGTAACGGGACAAGCTCTCAAGGGAAAACAGTTGGTGGTTATGAAGAGGACTATGAGATTGTATTTAGCCGGTTTTCATTAGGAATGGAAAAGAAGACTCCTATCTGGCGAAGTTTATGGCGCGCTGGAATTTTATACCCTATTTCTACTGATGAGAAAGTTGATGGGCTTGCGCTTAATCTTAAACTTAAACCGGGAAGAGAGCCCTCCGCCTTTTTCTCATACCGTTTTCAGTTAGCGGATAGTGGTGGGAAAGCCGGATTATATGCCAAGTTTGTTTATGATAGTTATCGCTTTTCTAAAAGTGCGGTGGTTTCTGGTTTTGAACAACCCAAAAGCGATATGGATATGGTAAGCCTTTCTATCGGTCGCGTATTTTAAATTTTTAGATGCTTGTGTTTTCTTAAACATAGTTAGGAACTTAACTAAAGTTCTGAAATCTTCAGCCGTATAATTCCTTGACAACTTCTGCTATCGAAAGGCGGTGTTGTGAATGTATTTTTATTGAAAATTCCAGAGCAGGTTAGAGGGTTTCTTATGGCGTCACAAGAGAGTGGTTCGTTATTTGGTCAGTTGTCCGTCAGGGTGAAGATCAATCTGACTGTTGCCATCATCTTTGTTTTTGTAATCAGTATGGTGACGGGTTACACCGTATTTGTAGAGAAACAGCGTGCCCAGGATGATGCTGAAGAGCGTACGCAGGACCTCGCCACATTTTATTTTGATAGTCTCAATACCATGATGTTAACGAACACCATGGATCAGCGCAGTATCCTGCGAAACAAAATCCTTAAACGTAATAATGTTGTTGATGCGCGAGTGATTCGTGGCGAGCCGGTCAATAAACAGTATGGGCCAGGATTCCCAGAAGAAGTTCCTGTTGATGAGTGGGATATGCGCGCGCTCCAGGGTGAGGATATTATGGAGCTACAGGAGGGCACGGATTTTGATAAGGGGGTAGAAGGACGTGTGCTAACGGTGATAACGCCATTTCGAGCCACTGCCGGGAAAAATCCCGGTGATGTCAATTGTCTGGCTTGTCACAATGTGCCTGAGAACTCGGTTAATGGTGCTATTAGGGTGAGTTATTCGTTGCAGCACCTGGATGAAACGATAGCTAAAGATGTGCGAACTCAAATTATTGCCAATGTTGCACTGCTGATACTCGGCTTGTTATTGGCCAATTTCTTACTAGGTAAATGGCTTTCTATACCGCTGAGAAGTGTGATGGATACGGTTAATAAGCGAGCCGATGGTGACTCCACAATCAGAATCGATGTGACGGCGCAGGATGAAATTGGTAGGTTGGGAATGGCGTTTAATACAATGGCTGATAATGTTGATGGTGCAAGTCAGCAACAGAAAACCCAGGCACAAAGAGAACACGAGGCAGCTGAAGTATTGAAAGAGAAGGTTAATGTTTTGCTAGATGTGGTAAACCGTGCCGCAGAAGGCGACCTTACCGGCGTGGTGACTTTTTCAGGCGATGATGCCATTGGTTCTCTGGGCTCAGGATTACAGTCGATGGTTCACAATCTAAGCGAGTTGATGGAAGAGCGCCGTATTGCGATGGAGGACCTTGAAGAAAAGGTGGGGAAAATGCAGATGGTGGTACAGCGCGCAGCCGCTGGCGACTTAACCGGAGAAATTGATGTTAGTGGTGATGATGCCGTTGGTCGTATGGCTCAGGGTATTCAAGCGATGATTAATAGCCTCAATGGGCTGGTATCGCAGGTACAGCAGTCGGGGATTCAGGTAACCTCATCATCGACTGAAATAGCCGCGTCAGCCAAACAGCAGGAGGCAACAGTGGCTGAACAGGCGGCAACGGTTAATGAAATTGTAGCGACTGCCACTGAAATATCCGCGACAGGTAAAGAGCTGGTAAATACGATGGATGAAGTGGCCGGGGTTGCATCAGGCACGGCAGAAGCGGCTGCCAGTGGCCATACTGGTTTAGTCAGTATGGAAAATACGATGCACTCAGTGGTCGATGCCTCTAATGCGATTGCCTCAAAACTTGAAGTACTAAGCGAAAAAGCTGGAAACATTAACTCGGTTGTCACAACGATTACCAAGGTGGCAGATCAAACTAACTTGTTGTCATTAAATGCCGCGATTGAGGCAGAGAAAGCGGGTGAATATGGAGTGGGTTTCGCGGTGGTTGCCACAGAGATTCGCCGTCTTGCTGATCAAACTGCGGTGGCAACACTCGATATTGAGCAGATGGTGAAAGAGATGCAGTCTGCTGTTTCTGGCGGTGTGATGAGTGTCGAGAAATTTTCAAAAGAGGTGAAGAATAGCGTTGATGATGTACGTGAGGTCGGCGCTCAACTGTCTCAAATTATCGATCAGGTTCAAACATTAACACCTCGTTTTGAAATTGTTCACGAAGGCATGCATATGCAATCGGAAGGGGCAGAGCAAATTAAGCAAGCGATGATTCAGCTGAGTGAGTCGGCTCAACAGACGGTAGAGTCACTACGCCAGTCTAATAGTGCGATTGATCGTTTGAATGATGCAGCTCATGGTCTTCAGGGTGGCGTATCTCAATTCAAAATTGATTCCTGATGCTCTTTCTGCTGTTTCATGTTGGTGAGGATCGATATGTGGTTGACGCCAGAAAAGTGATCGAAGTTGTGCCGTTGGTTAAGCTGAGTAACTTTCCAAATACGGCAAGCTATGTGGCGGGTCTATGTAATTATCGTGCGGTTCCTGTTCCTGTGATCGATGTGCGCCAATTGCTCGATGAGATACCATCAAAGCAGGTCATGAGCACAAGAATTCTATTGGCTCATTATACTAGCTATAGCGGGCAGGAACATCACCTGGGATTGATTGTCGAGCATGCAACAGAAACTATTTCTCTCGCAGTGGAGCGTTTTCATCGTACAGCATCACAAACATCAGAATATAATTATGTTTCAAACATGATGACGGACGAGAAAGGAATCATTCAGTGGATAGATGTGGATCACCTTTTGTCTAAGCATGATTGCGATGTTTTGTATGGCAGTTCAGCTGCAGAAGATGAGTGATGTTCGAAAAGATAGAGGAACTGTTAAAAGAAAAGATAGGGCTAGATATTGGCTCGGTAGGGGTCTTGTCCGTCGAAAGTGCGATTAAGCGTAGCCTTGCAAAATCTGAATATGATGACCTTGCGCAATATTACAAGGCATTACTGAGTTCTGATGCTGAGTTTAAACGACTGGTTGAAATGGTTGTTGTTCCTGAAACCTGGTTCTTTAGAGATGATATCCCGTTTGAAGTATTAGCCAATCGGGTGAAAAGCCACTGGTTGCAGGCTGATAATACCAATCGAATGCTTAAGGTGCTAAGCATTCCATGTTCAACGGGTGAGGAGCCATACACGATTGCGATGGTGCTTGATAAAATTGGGTTTCCTGTCGAGAGAATGCAAATTGATGCCGTTGATATTAGTCAGCGCTCTATTGATAAGGCGATTACAGGAGTCTACCGAGATAACTCATTTCGTAGTGAAAATCTGTCATTTCGAGATTATTACTTCACCAGGATCACAGAGGGTTATCGTTTAAAAAGCAGGATTCGAAAGCGGGTGAAATTCAAACAGGGGAACCTGTTGAAAGATGATTTCACTCATCTTCGAGGATATTATGATGTGATTTTATGTCGTAATCTTTTGATTTATTTTGATAGTAAAGACCAGCAAAATGCTGTGAATGTACTTTCCAAGATGCTCGCGCCAGATGGGACACTGTTTGTGGGGCACGCTGAGGCGAACAACAATGTAAACCAGCAGTTTCGCTCGCTGAGGTTACGTGGTGCCTTTGCATTTGTGAAGAAAGCTTCTGGAGATGCCTTAGTCGATAGAGATAGCTATGGTAAAAAATTTCATGAGTTTTCCAGAAAGCATAGTGCGATATCATCGGTTGATGGGAGAGACTCAGGTAGTTATTTAGTTGATGGCACTATAACACGACCATTTTCAGCTTATCTTGATCGCAACAAATTAGAAAATAATAAAAATGAAAAAATGCTGGTATCAAAGGCACACAGTCTGGCTGATGAAGGTTCTCTGGAGAGTGCAGAGGAACTTTGTCACGAAATAATTTCACGTTTTAGTAGTGCCGATGCATATTGTTTATTAGGTGTTATCTATGAAGCATCGAATCGGCAGCAGGAAGCAGGGGCTATGTTCAGAAAGACGATATATTTAGTGCCTGATCATACCGAGGCACTGGTTCATTTAGCACTGCATGTTGAGCGAGATGGGAACGTAACAGAAGCGTTGAGTCTTAGACGGCGCGCCGAGAGGGCAAGCCGATGATATTTTTATTGAGCAGGTGCCTGTATGGATGAGCCGATAAAAAATTGTTGGTCGACCATCGGTGTGTGGGGAAATGAAAAGGAAAAATGCCCGCGCCTGGATGATGTGCTGCATTGTCGTAATTGTGATGTTTACTCTAGTGCTGGGCGTAGTTTATTGATGCGTCCAATACCCGAGGACTATCAGGAGTATTGGACTTCTTTGTTAGCAAAGGAAAAAACGAATCAGAGTCATGATTCATTGTCGATTGTTGTTTTCCGCCTGGGTGATGAATGGTTGGGATTGCCGACAAAAATGATTAAAGAGATTTCTGAGATGCGACCAGTACATGGAATCCCTAATTCCAAGAGTGCAGTGGTCAAAGGGCTGGTGAATGTCAGAGGTGAACTGAAGTTATGGGTTTCGATGGGGGGACTGTTATCAGTAGATAAAGGCTGTCAGGACTCGCTTGTTGCATCGAGAAAAAGCTTTCTTGAACGCCTGGTGATCTTTGTTAAAGATGGCGAACAATTTGTTTTCCCTGTCAGTGAAATTATTGGTACTCACCGAATATGGAAAGAGAATATTCGTGAGGTGCCGGCTACTGCCGCAAATTCTATTTATTCACATCTTGCTGGGTTATTTGAGCTTGAAGGTCGGCATGTTGGGTTATTAGATGACGATTTATTGTTTAATTCATTACAGAGAAATCTGGTATGAGCGACGATTTAAGTAGTTTTTCAATGATCGACCTCTTTAGAACGGAGGCTGAAGGCCAGTTATTAATGCTGACTGATGGCCTGCTTTTATTAGAGCAAAACCCCTCTGCGACAGATAACCTTGAACCGATGATGCGCGGCTCACATTCGATTAAGGGCGCTGCACGGATGGTTGATATAGACCCTGTGGTGCGCATTTCTCATGCGATGGAGGATTGTTTTGTTGCGGCCCAGAAAAATGAACTAACGTTGATTAGTGCTGATATCGATGTACTACTGAGTGGTGTCGACATGATGAGTCATGTTGCCAAACTTGATGAAGCTGATCTAGCCCCGTGGGCGGAAAAGAACGAGGCTGAGTTGGATTCATTAGTGATTGCGATTCAAGGCATATTAACTGGTGAAAGGCCGGGCGTTATCGTGAATGCTAGTGATGATATTTCAGTTCCAGATAATATTGATGGCGAGCCAGTCGTACTTGCAGCGACAACAAATGATTCTGCTGAAAAGAACCCTGCTGATAATGTGGCTGATCCCCCTCCTGATAAGGCGGCCTCGTTGGCGGAAGTGAAGGATCGTGTTTTACGTGTCAGTACTGAACGTATGGATCGTCTCCTTGGTTTAGCGGGGGAGGCAATGGTGGAGGCGCGTTGGTTGCATCCTCATATAGAGGCGATGCAGCGTTTTAAGCGATTTCAATTTGATCTTGTTAGTGAGCTTGATAATCTGCGCGAGAAATTTAATGAAGCTAATCTGGATGCTTCTCTGGGAACGACGCTGGTTGAGTTACAGCGTAAAGCAGTGAAACAGCGTGAATCCTTATCTGACCGCCTGGTTGATCTTGAGCATTTTGATTACCGCACGGCAAATCTTGCGGGCAGACTGCATCGTGAAGTGTTAGCAAGTCGCATGCGTCCCTTCTCTGATGGTGTCGATGGTTTTCAGCGCATGGTCCGTGATGTCGCACGTTCACTGAATAAAGATGCTCGCCTTGAAATTACGGGTCTGATGACGCAGGTTGATCGTGATGTTTTAGAAATGGTAAAGGCCCCGCTTAATCATCTGCTTCGTAACGCGGTTGACCATGGTATTGAGATGCCAGATGTCCGTACGGGAAATGGAAAGCCTTCGCAGGCGATTGTGAAACTCGATGCACGTCATCGTTCTGGCATGTTATTAGTGACAGTTGAAGATGATGGACGCGGAGTCGATCTTGAATCGCTTAAGCTGAAAATTATAGAGCGCGGTTTAAGTAGTGAAGAGATGCTATCGCAGATGAGTGAAGTCGAACTGCTGGAATTTCTTTTTCTGCCTAGTTTTAGCACGCGAAGTGAAGTGACTGAAATTTCAGGGCGCGGTGTCGGGCTGGACGTGGTGCATGACTCAGTCAAAGAGATGCGTGGTGTGGTGACAATCTCATCAAAACCCGGTAAGGGAACGCGTTTTCAAATGCAACTGCCGCTGACACTGTCTGTGATCAGAACGCTTTTAGTTGATATTAGTGGCGAAAGCTATGCCTTTCCATTGGCCCGGATTGATCATTTACTGAAAATCTCTGCGGATGACATTGAGCTTGCTGAGGATCACCAATATGTGACGTGGAATGAAAGTCATATTGGCCTGGTGTCAGCCTCGCAGGTGTTCGGACTTGATCAGGTGACCGCTAAAAATAGAGAGTTATTCGTGGTGATATTGAGTGACAGGCACGGTCAATATGGCGTCATTGTTGATGCCTTTCTGGGAGAGCGTGAGTTGGCGGTGCAGGTGATCGACCCTCGTCTGGGTAAGATCAAAGATGTGAGTGTGGCAGCATTGCTTGATGATGGCTCGCCAACTTTAATTATTGATGTTGATGACATGGCACGTTCAATCGCGAAGCTAATATCGAAAGGGCGGGTTGATAAAGTCGATGCTGAGGGGAGTGCGGATGAGGATCGGCGCAGAGTCCTGGTGGTTGATGATTCGATTACGGTACGCGAAGTGGAGCGTAAAATGTTAGAGGCCTATGGTTACGAGGTGGATGTCGCCGTTGATGGAATGGACGGCTGGAACGCAGTGCGTAGTGGGGATTATCGCCTGGTGATTACTGATATTGATATGCCGAGGATGAATGGCATTGAGCTGGTTAAATTGATTAGGCAGGATGAGGTGCTCAAGAATATGCCGGTGATGGTGGTGTCATATAAAGACCGAGAAGAAGACCGCCTGCAAGGATTGGAGGCGGGCGCGGATTATTACCTGACAAAGGGAGGCTTTCATGATGAGTCATTACGTGAAGCAGTTGTCGATCTGATAGGGGAGGCTTGATGAGGATCGCAATTGTTAACGATAGCATGGTTGCTGTTGAAGGATTAAAGCGGATTTTATTGTCGGCGACAGACCACCAGTTGGCATGGATCGCGATTGATGGTGAAGAGGCTGTTAATAAATGTGTGCAGGATTTACCCGACTTGTTGTTGATGGACCTGATTATGCCAGTTCTGAATGGTGTTGAGGCGAGTCGTAAAATTATGAATGAAACGCCATGCCCTATTTTGATTGTGACCAGTTCAGTTGAGGGCAATAGCTCAATGGTTTTTGAGGCAATGGGTGCGGGTGCGCTTGATGTGGTGAAAACCCCGGTGTTGAGTAACACAGGTAGTATTCAGGGTGACTTAACGATACTGGATAAGATCAGGACGATTGAAAAATTAACACGCACCCCAGTGGTTCGTCATAGTAACGCGGCGTTATCACGACCTGTTGGCGTGGCTTCGCAGCGAAATAAATCATTAGTGGTGATCGGTTCATCCACAGGTGGTCCGCCAGCGTTAGCAAAGGTGCTTACTGACTTTCCAGCTGAGTTTAGCGGTAGCATTATTATTATTCAGCATATTGATGCGCATTTTGCATGTGAGCTGGTGGAGTGGCTTGATACACAATGTAAAATGAAAGTGAAGATTGCAGAGGAAGGTGAAAGAATTGAGCCTGGGATTGTCTATCTTGCTGCGACTAACGACCATCTGGTCATGTCTTCACGTGGTAGTTTGACTTATATTGAGGAGCCCAAAGGGATGGTGTATCGTCCATCTGTCGATGTTTTTTTCGAGAGCGTGGCGGCCCATTGGGGCGGGGAGCTTAAGGCTGTTTTATTGACGGGTATGGGGCGCGATGGTGCGGCAGGGTTGCTAGCATTGCGCCAGAAAGGTGTGCATACCATTGCGCAGGATGAATCTACGTGCGCTGTTTATGGTATGCCGAAAGCGGCAGCAGCATTAGATGCTGCAGTGGAAATTCTTCCATTGGAAAAAATTGCTGCAGTATTGCTTAAGCGATACGACAGTAAAATTTCAAATTGAGCATGGGATGACGAATATGAATGAAGTGAGTCAATCATTTTCTGATGTGTGTGAAGTGCCTGAGGCGATCGTTGTGCTGCTGGTCGATGACCAGCAAATGGTAGCCGAAGCCATTCGCCGAATGTTGGAAAGCGAAGCTGAAATATCTTTTCATTATTGTAATGATCCTAAAAAGGCCATTGAAATGGCGCTTGAAGTGCGGCCTACTACTATTTTGCAGGACCTTGTGATGCCTGATATCGATGGTATGACGTTAGTGCGTTTTTATCGTAACCATCCGGCATTGAGCAATACACCTGTGATTGTGCTCTCTAGTAAAGAAGACCCGAAGGATAAGAGCGAAGCCTTTAGTCATGGTGCCAGTGATTACCTGGTTAAACTGCCTGATCAAATTGAATTGATTGCGCGAATTAAGGCGCACTCTCGTAGTTATGTGACGCAGCAACAGCGTGATGCCGCTTTCCGAGAATTGCATGAATTGCAAAAAGAGCTGGAAGCTAAGAATGTTGAATTACAGCGCCTGTCTGCGATTGACGGTTTAACTGGTATCCCTAATCGACGTTCGTTTGATGAATATATTTCAAAAGAGTGGCGGCGTGCGGTACGTGAAGAGACCTGTCTTGCGTTATTGCTAATCGATATCGATTTCTTTAAGAAATATAATGATGGTTATGGTCATCAGGGCGGCGATGATTGCCTGCAAAAGGTGGCTCGTGCGCTGGCGGATACGCTGCGCCGTCCATCTGATATGGTTGCCCGCTATGGTGGCGAAGAGTTTACGGTGGTACTGCCGAATACGGATCTTGATGGCGCGATGGTGATTGCTGAAGAGTTGCGTCTTGCTGTGGAGAAGCAGGCGCTTAAACACGAATTTTCTGATGTGGCTGATATCGTTTCAATTTCACTAGGAGCCGCTGGGATTCCACCTCAGTGTGGGGACGACTGCGCAAGTTTGATCGCATTGGCTGATGGCGCGCTCTATGATGCGAAAGAAGAGGGGCGTAATCGTTGTTGTCGGGCTAAGCGTGAGAGTGTTGATTAGTCGTGGTTGGCGTACTATAGACCTCGCGCTACAAAATTAATCAGTTTCTATATCTTCTTTGTTAACGATCCTTAATTCGGGATAGATGCGTGCAGTTTTAACGGTGTTATCCGCAATCTGTACAATTTCCATTGGGTAACCTGCGATTCGCAGGCTAGTGCCCGGAACAGGGATAGATTCCAGATAATCGGTGATTAAACCATTCAGCGTTTTGGGGCCATCGGTTGGGAATGACCACTTCATCGTGCGATTGATTTCACGCAAGTTGGCACCGCCATCGACCAGGAAACTGCCATCTTCCTGGGGATGAATATCTTTTATAGTTGTTGCCACATCGGTGGTGAACTCACCAACGATCTCTTCCAGAATATCTTCCAGCGTCACCAGCCCTTCAATGTCACCATATTCATCAACGACGAGACCAATGCGTCGTTTCTGGCGCTGGAAGTTCAGCAGTTGCGTGTTAAGTGGTGTCCCTTCTGGCATAAAGTAGGGCTCTTTTGCGATGCTGAGCAGAGTCTCTTTGCTGAAGTCTTCTTTATGAATAAAAGGTAGTACATTGCGCACATGCATGATGCCCAGCACGTTATTTATATTTTCGCGATAGAGTGGCAGGCGCGTGTGTTGACAGCTGGTTAGCAGTTGAATGATTTCGCTGAGGTCATCATCAAGATCGATACCGATGATTTCGTTGCGCGGCACCATGATGTCTTCAATCGTGACTTTTTCGAGGTCAAGAATATTGAGCAGCATCTTTTGATGACGCTGTGGGATCATCGCGCCCGCTTCGTTCACGACGGTGCGTAGTTCCTCTTGCGTCAGTTGTTGCAGGGGGTCGCTGTTGGGCGTTACGCCTAGTAATTTTAGTAAATTATTGGCAATGATATTAATTGCCCAAACCATGGGGTAGCAGACGATCAGCAGTGGCTTGAGAACCAGCGAGGCAGGAAAGGCGATATGTTCAGGGTTTAGTGCCGCTTTGGTTTTAGGGGTGACCTCGGCGAATATCAGGATGATAAGCGTCAGAACGCCGGCTGCTGCTGCAATCCAGGCCTCCCCTAAATATTTGAGCGCAATGATGGTGGTAATGGAGGAAGCGAGGATATTAACAAAATTGTTGCCGAGCAGGATCAGGCCAATCAGCCGATCGGGTCGTTTGAGTAGCGCTTGAGCGCGTTTTGCACCAGGGTGGCCTGTCTGGGCAAGGTGCCGCAAGCGATAGCGGTTAAGGCTCATCATGGCAGTCTCGGAGGCCGAGAAGAAGGCCGAGATCAGCAACAATAGAAAGAGAATGACGAGCAGGGTGGTTAGTGAAATATCATCCACGTGATGTCTGCCAATTTAATATGTGATTTGTGAGAGCGATAACGACGCGAGATGTCATCGGATTATTTAAGCACCACTTCAAGGACGAGTTTGCTTCCCAGGTAGGCCAGCAGTACCGCGCTAAAACCACCCAGGGTCCAGCGGATTGCTTTTTTGCCGCGCCAGCCATATTGCCAGCGGCCCCAGAGCAAGATTGCAAACACGCTCCATGCGGTGATGGAAAAAACAGTTTTGTGAGCCAGGTGTTGCGCAAACATATCTTCGATAAACAGCGCGCCGCTTGCCAGTGACAGACTGTAGAGGATAAAGCCAAGTCCGATCATCTGAAACAGCAGGGTTTCCATTGTCTGTAGTGGTGGCAGTGTGCGAATAAAGCCGCCGGGATGTTTGTTGTGCAGGTGGCGGTCCTGTATCGCGAGTAGTATCGCCTGGACAGCCGCGATGCTTAGCAGGCTGTAGGCGACAATCGAAATCAGGATGTGTGCGCCGATCTGTGTTTTACCTGCCTCGGTGATGTAGTACTCAGATGGAAATACCAGGCCGAGCGAAATCGCCAAAGCGGCCAGTGGTAGCAGGACAATGCCAAGGTTTTCGACCGGTTTGGTGAGCGCGGCTGTTAATAGTATCAGTGCGATAAGCCATGAAAGTAGTGACACCGCATTGAAAAAACCGAAGTTAATTCCTAGTGGTGTGAACATGTTAAACGCTAGCACGGTGGCATGGAGCGCCATTGCAACCAGTCCAAGCAGGATTAGCCTGGTTTTGTTGCCCATCTCTATTTTTTTTGTCAGGCGCATGGCCAGCAGGGTCGCGGTAGCGAGATAGCAGGCGATGGCGGCGAAACTGATTATTGTGTTGCTCATATTTTAGTTAAGATTTTCCATTAATACGGAATGATGACACAAGCGGTGAAGTCATTGAAGAGGTGTTTTCGTTAAATATTTAACTTTATAGGTAAAATTAACTTAAAAGATAAATGAAAATGTCGATAGATATGATAGTGTTACGATTTCACAGTGTATCGTTACATGTCATGTTAGCACCATAATCGTGACGAGAGGTGGGGTGTTAAGGGATTTTGAAGTAGATTTAAGGTGAAATGACGGAATGATTTCAAAAATGTACTTCAATGTGAGCCATGAAAAGCTGTCCACTGATGGTGGATTTGGCTTAACTAAGTGTGCAGAAAGCGCATATTCAGGGATCAAAGAATGAAATTGCGTGTACTGGGCTGTAGTGGTGGGATCGGAGACGGGTTGAGAACGACCTCGCTGCTGATCGACGACGATATCTTGATCGATGCTGGCACCGGTATCGGCGAACTGAAGCTTGAAGAGATGGCGAAGATTCGTCATGTCTTTGTGACACATTCTCATTTGGACCATATTGCCTGTCTGCCGTTGATGGTCGATAGTATTTTTGATCAACTTAAGCAGCCGATCATTATTCACGCGCAAGCACCGACGATCGAAGTGCTGAAAAAACATATCTTTAACTGGGCTATCTGGCCTGATTTTGCCAAGCTACCGACCCCTGAAATCCCCGTGATGGCTTATGATGTGCTTTCGCCGGGAGAAACCTGTGAGCTGGAAGGGCGCTTGCTGGAGATGATTCCAGTCAATCATATTGTGCCAGCGGTGGGCTATCGCGTTGCTTGTGATACTGGCGTATTTGCCTTTACCGGTGACACGGTGACCAATGACACCTTCTGGGCGGCGTTAAATGCGCACGACAGGCTTGACCTGCTGTTTGTTGAGGCGGCCTTTAGCAATAAAGACAGAGAGTTGAGCCTTAAGGCGCGTCACTACTGTCCATCATTACTGGCGGATGATCTGAAAAAGCTCAATCACACGCCTGAGATATTTGTGACACATAACAAGCCGGGTGAAGAAAAACGGATTTTTGATGAATGTCAGCAGTTGATGCCGGAGCGCAATCTGAAACGCCTGCTGGGCAATCAGGTGTTTGAATTGTAGTTTTTCGCTTGGAGGTTGCCTGTTCTGGCGCTAGCCTCCTTATCTATGGTCAGTGAAACGTGTATCATTGACCGTCTGTAATAAAAATCAATCAATTTAGAGAGTTTTTGATGTTTGATGGCTTAAGTGATCGCCTGGGTCGTACCCTTAAAAATGTCCGAGGTCAGGGCAGATTAACCGAAGATAATATTAAAGATGCGCTGCGTGAAGTACGCATGGGGCTGCTGGAGGCCGATGTCGCCTTGCCGGTGGTGCGTGAGTTTATCGGCCGGGTGAAAGAGCGGGCCATCGGCAAAGAGGTGTTGCTGAGCCTGTCACCGGGGCAGGCCTTCATTAAGGTGGTGAGTGATGAGCTGACCACGACTATGGGTGAAGCGTGTGAGCAGCTTAATCTTAGCACGCAGCCGCCAGCAGTGATTTTGATGGCGGGTCTACAGGGTGCGGGTAAAACGACGACCGTTGCGAAACTCTCTCGCTTCTTAAAGCAGAAGCAGAAAAAAAGTGTGATGGTGGTGAGTGCCGATGTTTATCGTCCAGCCGCGATCGAGCAGCTGAAGGCGTTGGCAGCGGAGGTTGAAGCTGAGTTTTTCCCCAGTGATCCATCACAAAAACCAGTGAAAATTGTCAAAGCAGCGATCAAGCAGGCGAAGAAACAGCATATTGATGTGCTGATTATCGATACCGCAGGTCGTCTGCATGTCGATCACGAGATGATGGATGAGATCAAAGAGGTTCACGCGGCCGCTGATCCGATCGAGACGCTGTTTGTCGTCGATAGCATGACAGGGCAGGATGCCGCCAACACCGCAAAGGCTTTTAACGATGCGCTACCGTTAACGGGCGTGGTGCTGACCAAAACGGATGGTGATGCGCGTGGTGGTGCGGCGCTGTCGATTCGCCAGATTACCGGCAAGCCGATTAAATTCCTCGGTGTGGGTGAGAAGAATGAGGCGCTAGAGCTGTTTCATCCAGATCGTGTCGCTTCTCGTATTCTCGGCATGGGTGATGTACTGACGCTGGTTGAAGAGGCTGAGGGTAAGATTGACCACGACAAGGCCGCGAAGCTTGCCAGTAAGATGAAAAAGGGCAAGGGTTTCGATCTGGCCGATTACCGCGATCAGTTGCAGCAGATGAAAAGCATGGGCGGTGTGGCGGGTCTGATGGATAAAATTCCAGGGCTTTCTAATATTCCACAAGAGGCCAAGGGTCAGATTGACGATAAGCAGTTTGAGAGCATCGAGGCGATGATTAATTCGATGACGCCGCACGAGCGGGCTCGCCCTGAAATCATCAAGGCATCGCGTAAGCGTCGTATTGCGGCGGGGTCGGGTGTGCAGGTGCAGGAGCTTAATCGCATGTTGAAGCAGTTTACCCAGATGCAGAAGATGATGAAGAAGATGTCCAAGGGCGGTATGGGCAAGATGATGCGCGGCCTAAAAGGCCAGATGCCATTCTAAT
>Ga0316204_10005134_pt1 | contig 22168 bp, 22 predicted proteins | sample 6monrhotite_MG_2_FD_205661 | JGI IMG/M metagenome (GOLD analysis project Ga0316204, IMG submission 205661) | Microbial mat bacterial communities from mineral coupon in-situ incubated in ocean water Damariscotta River, Maine, United States -... | ecosystem: Environmental > Aquatic > Marine >... | reverse complement strand
AGAGAGAAGCGATAAATTTGAAAAATTGACGCTAACAAGGGGGAGAATTGCTACTTCGATGCATAAATTCCTGCATCAGATGTCGGCACGGCTCATTTTAAAAATAGTTTTGCAAGAAGCTCTATTGTGTAAGGATAACATAGCCCCATAGCTATATGTCTATATTTAGTAGGCATTTTTATCAAAAAAACCTTTAAAGAAGGTCATTGCAATAATTTTAATATCTAACCACAACGACCAATTACGCATATACACCAAATCAAATTCGACGCGCCTCTCCATCTTTTCCAGCGTGTCGGTTTCGCCCCGCCAGCCATTGATTTGCGCCCAGCCCGTAATGCCGGGCTTTACTTTGTGACGCAACATATAGCCGTGAATAAGCTGCCGATATTGCTCATTATGTGCCACTGCATGAGGACGCGGTCCGACGATAGACATCGTGCCCTGCAATACGTTAATAAATTGTGGCAATTCATCCAGAGAAAATCCCCGCAAAAATACCCCTAACTTGGTTATGCGCGGATCATTTTTTTTGGCCTGAGCTATGTGAGATCCATCTTCAGTTACACTCATGGTGCGAAATTTCAACACCTCAATTACTTCACCGTTCAGGCCATAGCGACGCTGCTTAAATAAAACTGGCCCCGATGAAGAAAGCTTCACCCCAATGGCAATCAGCAACATGGGCACTACTACGACCATAAGTATCAAACTTCCCAATACTACGTCCTCCGCCCGTTTTAGCCAGCCATCCACACCATAAAATGGACTTTCAAACACACTCACCACGGGAACTCCGCCGATATATGACCAGCGCGCATGCAACAAATCGAACACAAACAGGTCGGGAATTACACACACCGTTGCTGTCGTATCTGCCAGATCACTAACCAACTGCAAAGTGCGTTTTTCTGCACTTGAGGGCAAGGTGATATATACATAATCAATTTTCCCAGAGCGCACATCCTGTAATAAATCTGCAAGCCCTCCTTGCAAGAGTTGATGCTCATGTTGCTGATCGTCATACACACCCAGCAACTTCAAACCCATCCAAGGCGCAGCTTCTATCTGCCCCATCAGCTTGCTAGCCAATTTCCCGCTTCCAGCAAAAGCCAGTGTGCGCGTATTCCTGCCGCGTTTACGTAACTCATGCAGCCAGAAACGAACAGAAATCCTCAACAAAGCGAGCAATGCTGGCGCAAGAAGCAACCAAGACAAGATCACCAGCCGTGAGTAAGTAGCCGAAGTTTTACTGAGAAAAGCAAGAATAACAAGAGTACAAGCCACCAAGATCCAAGCGAACAATACCTGATTGACTTCGCGCACTATTGGGTCAAGCCGCCATGAGTGATACACCCCTCTAATTTCAGCAAAGAATAAAAACAATAACACGCCCAAAGTGGCTGCTAAGTTATAGTAAATTGAGGGCGGAACGCCAAATATGTGATTGCAAACATAAAGCGATAAGACAATAACGCCCCCATCCAGCAAACGATGTAGCAGCGATAACTTTGCATTGTGCGGCCTGACAAGTCCGCCGGGAAGGCTAATCATGGTTATGGTGTTTTTTCATTTTTCATCGCATCAGAAATATCTTCTTCTAGCCTCGTCAGTATTATATTTTTTTCTAGATTCGCAAACGCGTAAGCTCGTGCCTTTTCCCCAAACTCAGTGCGCATCGTTTCATTGCTCCCGAGCTTAATCACGGCTTGGGCCAGCGCATGCGCATCGCCCGGCGCAACCACAATACCGCACTGCACCACCACCTCGGCGACTTGTGTTCCTGCATTGGCAGTTGCCACTACCGAGCATCCACTGGCCAACATCCCCGTCAACCTAGAGGGCATCACCAAATCTGCTACATCAGCACGTTGTGGCAACAAATGGATATCCGCCATATTTAGCAAATTATTCAATTTTTCAAACGGTTGCAAAGGTAACCATAACACATTCGTCAATGCTGAGTATATGCCCCGTAAGTGTTGCTTTGCGGCCCCCTCACCACAAAGCACAAACTGGATATTATCGCTATGCACAAGATGCTTTGCGGCCTCCAACACCACTTCTAGCCCCTGCTTTTCACCCATATTGCCGGAGTAAAGTGCAACAATCTTATTGTCCGCAATCCCTAGTTCAGCTCGCATCGGGCTTGGCGCATTAAGTGGAAAAATTACCTCCAAATCTACCCAATTAGGAAATAACACCGTTTTGCACGACTCCAGCTTCTTTTCTTGTAATTTAGCCAGCATGTTGGGCGAGATGGTTGATACACGCTCAAAGCTGCGCATCAAACACTGCTCGATGTTCAATACCAGCTTACGCAGCCAACCGCTTTTAAGTATGCCCATGTCGAATGCCGCATCCACTTCGAAATCCTGAATATGCAACCACGATTTTGTAGCGCTTAAACGCGCAAGCAGCAGCGCCGCAGGTGCACACATCAAAGCTGGCTCTATCACCATCACTACATCAGGTCGCCAGAATAGTTGGCTCAACATCACCGGAAAACTGGACAGCGCGAAACTAGCCAAATGCAGCAAACGCTTTACACCAGAAGGCCCCGAAGGCACCCACAAGGGACAGCGATAAACAATCAGCCCCCCCTTATTCTGCCTCCCCCCTTCTCCCTTCTCCCTACACCACCAGTTCGCATACCCCTCGGCAATGCGCCATTGCGGATAGTAAGGCGGAGCCGTCACCACCCGCACCTCATGACCACGCGAAGCGAACCACTCCGCCATTTCACCGGAATACTTGCCAATGCCAGTTAATTCGGGAGCAAAGTTAATACCGTGAATCAGAATACGCATAGGGTGGCTACTGGGTTATTAGCGACAGGCATAGCTTTCAACCCACCTGACAACAAACAGTGTTCACTTTCTCCGTAAAGAGTCGGAATTAAAACCCGAATTTTCACGTCATACATTTTTTTCTGTGCAATAGTGATTTGCTCAGTTTTGAGGCGAAACATAAAATTTTTCTGAGCGACGTAGTTTGGATTTATTTAGGTGCCCTGTAAGGGTTTCAGAAAGCTGTAGGTCTTTACGCATAAATTCACTCGCTGAAGCCACATTCACGCTGATGGCGGATGGCGAGAACGTCGATACGATCTTTGGCTGGCAGGAAGCGATACAACGCAACATAACCCGAACGTCCAGTTGAAATGACAAATTCTCGCAAATCATGCGGGGTGGGTCGACCGATCAAAGGATGGCGCTGTAATATCGAAGTGGCATCAACAAGTTGCTCACCAACTGCAACAGCGAAATCCGGCTCTTGTTGTTCAAGGAATTCGAGTATTCGTTCGATGTCGTACATGGCCTGTTCGGTAAAATACACACTAGGCATGAGTATTAACGTGTGTTGCGTATTGCCGCGACAGAGTTATCTATGACAACAGGAGTATCTGCATCGCTACGAGCGATAGGTTTGGGACACTTGAAGTCTTTTCTCGATGTTTTAGACAATATATATGCCTGCACATCCTCCATTGCGTAGAGCGCGCCGCCGCCATCAACCTCAACGGCAGAGGCGGTTGCATCACTGATAAATGATTGCCGCAACTCGGCAAGGCGTGCCTGCGTATCCAAAGCTTCAACCATAAAGGCGTGAGGCGACCGACCCAGTGCCTGTGCAGCGGACGAGATACGCGCTTTTAATTCTTCAGGTAATTTAAGTGTGGTAGTGACTGCCATGAACATCTCCTCGTGCAAGTGCTACCAAAGTAACACCCTCTTATTGAGCCGTCAAATTAATTCCTCAAGAATTTTTTCCGCTGCGACATAGATTCAGGTAACGTTAATCTCATTGCGTCAATTTCCCGCCCCTTGTGGCGTAATGGCTTTCATAGGTCGGGATTTATCCCGACGGGCTTAGCAAATTGAAGAAAAACGTCGGGTTTAAACCCGACCAAAAAAAATCCAACTATCTAATACCCCGCTGCTTGCGGCGGGGTATTAAAACACGAGTTGTCAGCTCTTCACACGACCGAACAAAAAATCTGCTTGCACAAGCTGTCCGCGACAATCATAGCTAGCGTTATATTTATCAACAAGGTGAAAGCCCTTGCTTGAGAGCCAATTAATCACCTCTCCTACCAATTTCTGTCCTGAATAAAGTTCAACATAGGAACACTCGCAATAAATCAAATCGAAGCGATACAGCAAAGTCTCACAAGCTATCAAGGCCTCATACTCGAAACCTTGCACATCAATTTTCAACATCGCTGGCGCGATCAAATCATCCGCATTCACAAATTCATCAAGCGGGCCGACCCGCACCTCGGTGGTGGCGACCTCCCCCGTCCCCGGAAACATAGCGGTTTGAGTCGATGAGATGGGCAGCAATGAGGATGAATCGTCGCGGGCTGACACATGCATTTCCTGTTTCGCGGACGTGGGGCCGATTGCTGCTTGGTGCAAAACCACCATGTCATCATCAGCAAATACGCCGCGAAAAACTTCTGCTGGGCCGCTCAGAGGTTCAAACGATACGACGCTCGCATGGGATGCCCACTGACGTGCCGCCAAGGCGAACTGACCGCGATTCGCTCCAATGTCCACCACCGTTTTAAGATCGCGCGACAACACATTGCGGTGTTCAGCGCCAGCTAGCACGCGATGGCGCAACAAGGCGCTCAGCAAGCGTATCGAAAGCAGCGCCTGGCTAACTTTGTCAAGCCGATTCAATAGGGTATCGAGTTTCATGGCAGTGGATTTACGCCAAATTCGCGGCGGATAGCCTCGACGCAGTCGATTTTTTCTGCGTGCATTCTTTGCTCTACTTCACGTACTTTTACGTCCACTAAAAAACGATACCAGAAGCCCTGCAAGAAGTGAAAAACGAAACCCGCACGACCATCGAGAATGCCAAGCCTAAAGATCATGCGGTAAGAAAAAAACATAAACGCCCGCAAGCCGAGTGGTAGATGCGTATACACATTTTCTTTCAGCCAGCGCGTGTGGCGGGCTTGGCGGGTTAGTGTCCGTGCGCTACTGGCGGCGGCAAGAAATCCATATTTATTGTTTAACAGGTCGATCGCTTCGCGCGTCGAATAGCCGTTGTGCTTGTTCGTCCACCAAGCAATGTTGTTCAGATTGTCGTCGACATACGCATTGCGCAGGCAAGCAGTTAGCCCGTCCACTACAATTTTTTCATCCATCCAGCGTTGCTCGATCTGTGCATTTCCTCTACGCCATATTCGCATCTGCCATTGCGGGTATCCTCCATGACGGATCAGCGCACCGTGGAAACGCACGTACAGCGGAACCTGAAAGCCGTTCGTCTCGGCGCTGCAAACAGACAGCCTGTTGCGAATTTCCTCAGCCAACAAAGGAGAGATCACCTCGTCCGCGTCCACCCGCATCACCCATTCACTATCAATCGGCAAGGCTTGCAAAGCCCATTCGAGCTGTGCCGCGTGATTTTTGAATTCGTGCTGCCATACCCGCGCGCCGAGGGACTCGGCAATCTCAACCGTGCGATCGTTGGAGAAGGAGTCCACCACAAAAACCTGATAGGCGGCTTGAAGTGCGCTCAGGACACAACGTTCAATGTGTATTTCCTCGTTTAGCGTCAGGATTACCACTGTAATCGAACTCATGGTTTCAATGACCGTTCAAACTTTTGTCGCCATTTGCCATAAAGGTATCTCACCACGTTATAAGCGACATAGCCTAGGCCCGCACCGATTGCATTGGCTACAGCGTCTTCCAGCGAACCGGCGCGATTCACCGTGAACAAATTTTGGGCAAGCTCGATAGCAACGCCAAACAGCACGGCAATACTGATAGCCGCTATCCATGTACGAGCGCTGTTGCGCAAATTTCCATGACGCGATTGAGCAAAACATAAAAAAATAATAATTGTTAATCCGCCGTAGGCGAACGCATGTGCAAGTTTGTCAGGTGAAAAAAAGTCATCTTTTGATACGGGGCGCAGCCACGGGTTAAGACTTAAAAATCCCAAAACTAACAAGTAGCAAGCAAGGATTTCATGCCAGAACCTAGGCATATTCAGCGACTGGAGAAATAACTCAGCTTTCGAATTGTTTTTTAAATTCATAGGAGCATATAAATCCGCTTGTGTAACTGAGTATGACTGCGCAATATTATCTCTTCGTGCCAGATACACTTCCTGCTCCAATCCCATTTTCATCAGATTCAGCACGCCAAACAAAAATCTAATTAAGGGATGTAGTGCTGGGCTCAAAAAAACAATCGATTTTGGAACATATCGCCGGATCGAACGATCTATTTCAGTCGGAATTAATTTGCCGAAAGTCTGATACTCCTGAGCATAAAGTCCAACTCTGAAGGCGAGCAGTTTCAAACCCGTTGCGGTCAAAAATGTTAAATGTTCAGGCGGGGTCAGATAAGGATCGCGTTCACCTAAAAGTTTTGCGACCATACCAGAATAATTAGGTGTGGAAACTGTCATGGTGCCATCTCTTGCGAGCAAGGATGCCGCTAACAACAGGAACGACTGTGGGTCGCTGACGTGTTCAATGACATCTAGGCAACTAATAACTTCAAACTGTTTACCTGGATTATTGGCAACAAACTCTGCCAGTCCTCCGTTGAATACCACATGGCCTTTTGCGGAGGCCACATTTGCATTCTTCATTGAAGGTTCAATGCCAAATGTCTCATAGCCGTTGCGCAGAGCCATATCCAATAGCAAGCCATGCGCACAACCAATATCAAGAAATTTGCCATTAGGTTGGAGACGTTTTATGACCTTCAATCTACGTTGATTTTCATCCGCGATTCGCTGCATCGACTCTGGAGACAATTGATAGTAACCGGGAGAAGTGTAAATAGCTTCCAGTTCACTAGGCGAGGGTAAATTTTCAACAAACAAGGTATCACAAGTTGCACAGCGCTTGATATTGTATTCGTTGACTCTATAACACTGCCTCCCTTTCATGTCAGCACATGCAGGGCAAAGTGTCCGCAGCATCATACAAATCCCCGATAAATATCAGCCATTGAGAGAGCAATCACGTTCCAGTCGTATTCTGACTTCATCCAACTCTTGCCATGCGCGCCCATTTTTGCCAATGCCATGCCGCGAATTTCTGTTATCGCCTGAGCTAGAGAAGCTGGGCTATTGTCCACCCAGAGACCGCAACGCCTCTCTTCAACCTCCGCCCATGGTGTGCCATGGCTGGCGATCACGGGGTCCCCATGAGCCAGCGCTTCCGCAACCACCATGCAAAAATTTTCAGTATAGGATGGGACAACACATACATCCGCACCAACAAAAGCGGCTTCTCTGTCCGCAGCGTCCACATGGCCAGCAAAAAACACCGTATTCCCAAGCAAGCCTAGCTGCTCGGCCAATGCTTTCAATCGTGCGGTATAGCAATCATCGCCAGCACCATAGATCGTAAGCGAAACACTTGGATCATTGATGAGCTTTATCGCCTCCAGTAAGTTCTCGATGCCTTTCTTTGGAGAAATACGCCCGAGGTACATCAATCGTAGCCGCCCGCCTGGTAGCCAATCCCTCATTGCTAGCTTTTCTGGGATATCGACTCCATTGGGCACGATAAAGGCAGTTGCGCGAGGCAATCTTTGCTGTGTTGCCACCCGTTCGCGTTCAGAAGTAGTATGCATCACCACCCTACTGGGTTGCATGAGTAAATTGCACAGAGTTTCCCACCAACGTTTCAACCGCTTGCGCCTTGAACCTTGCCATTCATGCGCATCCTGAATGGCCCCCCTGGGAGACCAAACCAGAGGCTTATTGTAAAGACGGCAAAACAGCAAGGTTGGCAGGGTGGGGAATGAATAAGTCGCAGTAAGATGCACCACATCGGCCTGACGCACTAGCCCCGGCAATTTTTTCAGCAACTCGACGGACACACTCGCACCCGCCACACGACGGGTCATGATGATTTCCTGATTTGGATATAGCCCAACAAGTTTGGTTTGATCCACGCGTTGGTCCAACTGCGGCCCCGCTGTATCGGTAGTGAGTACAGTGAGCGAAATATCGGGCAAATTTGCCAGAGCATTATTAAGCGCAAAAACAGAAAAAATCGGCCCCCCCCAGTAAGTGGCGGGATAATAGGCGGGGGCGATATGAAGAATTTTCATAGCAATGTTTCGGTAAAACTGGAGCGTTCACGACATATCAACCAACTGCACGAGTTTCGCCGCACAATGGGCGCTTTATTGCCGTTCCCATGCCCACGACGGAAAGAACTTATCCTACACCGTCCCTTCAACAAAAACGCCCTCATCAGGACACAAAGCCTATTTCTCGTGAAAAATACAGATATTCATCAGTAAGCTTTTTTACTGGCTGGGCTGGAACCCCCGCATACAAGGTGTAGTTTTCCTCATGCGCTTTATTTAGTAACGACTTAGCGCCCAAAACCGAATAGTCGGGCAACGCACTCCCACCCAATAACACACAGTCTGTGCCAATGAAGCAGTATTCACCGATCCGGATCGGGTGCGAAGATTGCCGAGAAGCTTTCAAGTCAATACTGTGCGTGAGAAGCTGCGAACGAAATCCGCCTATCGTCGAATACTTTCCGATTGTGATCGAATTCGTGCAATCCAAGATATGCCTGCTAGAGATACCCACATGCTCTTCCAGAATCAACTGCGGCAGACGATTTTTCTGATCAGCAAAAAAACCCGTCGCCTCTTTCGGGAACCCAGATATCCAGTTGCCTTTGGCTATAACAACATGTTGTTTCAACACCATCAGATCCAGCCCCTTACACACATTTAGATGACCGATGCTGCTATATGCCTCCATAATAAGATACCTCGGGAAAATCCAGGAAAAACCAATCCTTGCTGTCGAATGAATCCGGTAACCGAACATCTGTTGCAACAACCACCTTCTAACACTCCATGGAAATGGAAGGCTTAGCATGATCAATATTTTTTTATACATGGCTCATTTCTTTGCATGCCGCCTGTAAATTGGACCTTTAGAGATGCGCTCATAAAGAGCCCTCGGACTCCTGATATGTTTGAATAACCGTAACACATTCCCTATGAATGGATCACGCCAATCAGGTATCCGGCCCAATATTTTAATAAAAATGTGTCTTTGATAATCTTGTATGCTTTGATGCATTTTTCCCGAGGAGGTGATACTTTCTGGTTGAAGTCTGTATCCGCTTAAAAATCTGTCGATCAATTCAAATCTGGCCCCCTGCATCGCCATACCGACAAAGAGTTCACCATCCCAGTTAGACCGGTTGGACACATTAAACCCCCCGGTATTTTCAAAAGAAGCTGATCTAAAAAAAGTAGATGGCTGCATCAAGATGGTCGAACCATAAGCATGCCCCAATAACGAAAAAGGCTCCGAATAACATTTCCGAATTTCTTTGCCGTGTTCGTCGATAATCAGGGCATGCCCAGAAATAACATCCGCACCAGGGTGTGCAATAAAAGCGTCGCTAATTTTCTTGAGAGCGCCCGGCAGCAGGATATCGTCCGAATTGACGAACCCAAACAAATCGCCCGTCGCATCCGCGAACCCCTTATTTAAACCGTCGGCTGGCCCAGCGTCAGGTTCTAAAATTATTTTTGAAAGTTGGCTCCTGTAGCGTTCGATTATCTCCAGGCTGCCATCCGTGCTGCCAGGATCGACAACAATATACTCAATGTCTGCATCTTCCTGATTGAGCACAGAAAGAATTGCCTGTTCCAGAAACTGCGCCTGATTGTATGAAATAGTAACGATGGAAATCTTCACGCCCGCCCCTTCGTTGCCATGGCAACTCTTGATGAAGTCAGAGCAAATATCATCAAAGATAAATCGTATGCGGCATTCAAACGCCCTTGCGCGCCAAAAGGAGAAAAGGGAATATTCCACAGTAAACCAAAAGCAACAAAAGCGATCAGCGGAGTCAAAACCATGTTGCTGCCATACGTCGCGACCAAGGCCCGCGCAGCAAGCAACACACACCAAAACCAGAATATCGCGCCCCCAATCCCTGCCTCCACCCAAGCACCCATGATGTAGGAATGGGATGGAATTAAATCACTTTCGCCCATCCATGCAAACGCATACCCATGCTGTAGCAGAGAATCCTGTAAAATAGCAATATATTTCTGATCTTTCGCCCATGAGCCATGACCGATAAATGGCGAATCGATGACGGCTTGAGACGACGCCAGAATTTCGGAACGTCCTCCCAGCAGTACGCCCATATCACCTACTGATTGCCACAAATATTTTTCTTTTACCTCTCGTCCAAACCAGCCATCTGCGGCACCATAATTGTAAAGCGAATTAATGGTATAAATTGAAACCGTACCGATAAAAAATAACATCGCAAGCTTTCTTAATTTTATCTTCCCTAGGCCAATTCGCTTAGAATTATTCACGAATACAAACACCCCAACGAGCAAGCAAATCACCCCCAGTGAGCGAAAGTCAAAATACAGATTGAGCATCCCCATAAATAGAATAATGGCGGATTGCCAATATCTCCCCCCCAAGAAAACAACAAACCCAATTTGCGTGGCAAGCACAAAAAATGATGTAACTGCCAAGCCATATCCAAATTTCCATGGATAATCTTCGACAAAAACACTAGGGTTAAAAAAGTAGGTCAGGATTTGTCCGGCAGCGATTCCCGCTGCGAACAGGAAGAACCGCTTTTCTTTTCCATTTAGGAACAGATAAATTGCCGAAAAATTCAACAGTAGAAAAATAATCTTGGCCCATCCCCTGCTCCAGTCCTCAAATGGCGTATCCATAATGACATCGGTTACTATCTGGGAAAGCAGCCACGCAAGCCCGAACAAAATCAGTTTGCGCGGCAGCGGAGCCAACAGTGCTTTTCCGCGCATGACCAACAACAGCGGCAACATGCAAAGAAGCAATATCTCGGAAAGAAATAAACGCCCCACAAGATTCAAGTCTACGAACATCAGCATTGGGACGAAACATGCGAAAACATTCCCCCAGAAATCCGAGTGAGAAGATTTACTTGCCGACCATTCCCCGACAGAAGGTGTCGCGCCGAGCTCAGTTAATGTGACTTCTTTCATAGTTTAAGAACTTGTAATGTGACAAAGTATGCCGATGGCTATTGCCTAGCTAATCGCACCCGTAATTCTTAAAATTACTCTTTGCCTCATGGGGTGCTTCCAACAAGCAATCGCTATAGGAACAAGGCAAACAGCAAGGGTTATCCCCGCCCTCGCTATGCCCATAAGGTCTTCCATGACATGGAACGCACTCCAACCCAGCAGCAAACTAATGCAACAAACAAAAAATAGCTTTCTGCATTCAGCTGGAAATAATTCAACAAGCATTATTTGGTGATCACGATGAAATCGCCAAACGAGAAGAGCGCTGCCAATTGCCAAAGACAGCGTGTAACCCAGCGCAACACCTCCTCCAGCTAGCAGCTTACCAAGCCAATACCCCAATATAACATTTAAGATGCCTATCACCACGTTCGACAGCATATTCCAACGTAACAAGCCAGTACCCAGGTTGACATAATAAGCTGGACTGACAAGCGTATTAAAGCAATAGCCTGCGGCAAGTAGTAGCGTGTACCCAACAAAAATATTCTCGAAATGCCCAATCCATAATTCGCTCGCCAATGGTGCAATGGCAACCACACTCGCATATAACGGTAGCACGAAAAAAAACATTAGTCGGTAGGAATCCAAATAAACTTCCCGGATTTTATCCGGTGCACTTTCGTGAATATCGGCAATCTGCGGCACTATCACCTGATTTGCCGAAACCAACAGCGAACGGAACTGCATCACCATTCGGCTCGCCATCTCATAATAGGCGGCCGAAGACAGCCCACCAAATTTCACCATCAGCGCCTTGGTCATTGGATCGAACAGCATAGCAACAATAGAAATTATTTGGAAATTGAACCCATAGCGAAACATTTCACGAAACAGTGGATAGCTCCAATTTATAGGCAATAAGGGCAAGGAAGGAAGTTCACGTCGCAACAACAGCCAACTCCCGCACAACATCAACACACCCTGTCCGATTTGCGCCCAAGCCAAGCCGACTAAACCGTGTTGCGGAACTAATAGCCAAGTGAGCAGCAAAAGGGACACTGTCGCCAGCATGGACACAAGAACACGCAAGTCGATACGCTGACATCCATCCAGACCGGAAAAAAACACGCCCGCAACAGCACCGAACCACACCGACACCAATGCATAAGGGAGGATTGCGAGCGCATCCATAATATTGGCAGAGGGAACGATCTCCACCATCAGCATTTCAATTAATGGATAGCCTCCTGCAAGAACACATGCCAAAACAACACCGATGGAGATGACTGTAGTTTGGATAACTTCAGAGGCTCTACTTTCCTCACCGCGCGCAATGTACTTAGCCGTATATTTCACCGCGCTCCCGGCAAATCCCATTTCGCTAATTCTTGAAGCCGATGCAGTAGCCAGCACGATAGCCCATATACCGACCTGCTCAGCCCCAATCATCCGCAACAGGTAGCGATACAGCAAGAAAAGAACCCCGCCAGTGATTATCACTTGTACAACTGCCATCAGGGCATTGCGTGTTAGTCGGTTGTCATTCATCAGTTAATGTTTTTTAGAAATGTGCATATTGATTGCTCTCATCCGAAATATCGATAACGATTAACGCTGATCTTCTGGAATCGTTTTGATTATCTTGGCAGGATTTCCGGCGACCACCGTCCATGCAGGAACATCGTTGGTCACTACACTTCCTGCCGCAACAACTGCTCCACGCCCAATATGCACCCCTCTGAGGATTATGCACATACAACCAATCCAAACATCGTCTTCGATAACGATGGGTTGGTCTCCCAAATCAATATCTGAAGGGTGTCCGGTTGAAAGTATCTTTCTAATATGTTCGTATCGTTCTTTTACCGCAAGAGGGTGTGTCTGATTGTCAAAAATTTTCACATCAAATGAAATCACTACTCGATTGCCTATCGCAATTGATTTACCTGACCATATTCGCGAACCCTCGCCAATAAAACATTCATCACCGATGCGAATGCAGCCGCCATGAGCGAATACCAATAGTTGCCCCGCTATTTCTGAATTACTTCCAATTGAAATTTTGCCCCTGTCCTTGAGCATATTGTCCACTCGGGACGAGTTATGAAATATTGAGCCACGACCTATTACACACATTGCCCTTGGGAATAGCCGGCTCTGAATTTTTTCAAAAAATGTTTGCAACATCTGTACAAAACTCCTCAGCTGATATTTACTCGAACAAGGGCATTTAAAACACCCCCAGTTAAGCGAATATACGCATAATCAGAATACAAGAGAAAAGGAGAGCCAATTAAGTTATGGCTGACGAGTCATGCCAACACTGGGGCCATTCATTACAAATTTTGGTTTATAAAAACAGCATCAAGAAAAATGCAATGGCCGTCTTCACCATAAACCTGATCTAGGTTGCCCGCGTACCGATAACCAAAATCATCGAGCATCGTGATCAACTCCCTGAATTCAGCTTGCCCCTCGTATAACTTATCCAGTCCCACTTCTAGGATACACGCTGATGCCTTCGAAAAAATTCTCGCCCCGCCGGCAATGACCCTATCTTCGTATCCCTGAACATCAAGCTTAATCAATATCTCCGATGACGGCTCAGCGCACATTTCTTCCACAGCAAAATCTAAAGTTACTTGCCTGACGCAAACGCGCTTCTGCTTCTTCATGAAAGAGTAATATTGTTCGTTTAGTTGCGTTGTAGCCAGCAACGATGATGATGGCGTGTGATTTTCATGTAGAAACATTTCCACCTCGCCCTCCTCCTCGCCTATAGCCAAATTGAAGGGAACCACTCTTCCATCTTGCGACTTCGCCCACGCTGAGAGTTCAGAAAATGGCCCAGGCAGAGGCTCGAAACAATAGATTTTTGCCTCTGGGAAAAAACTGGAAATGCCCTTGGAAAACTGCCCAGTATTAGCACCTACGTCAATTACCGTTCGAATCGGCCTATTTCGCAAACCGAGTATGGTCCGCCTCGGGCTATTTTTTCTTTTAACGAGGTCAAAGCCAAGCTGATTAAATCCGGTTTTTATTAAGCGCTTTAAATTTTCTTTAATCATTTGTTTATTCTCATTGCCCACCCACGCAAGCCGCGTTGCACTGCCCCCCCGCCTTGCTCATCCAGCCATTTATGCACCGGAATAGCGAATCCCGTCTTAGGGCGATTAAGTATTTCATCTGGCAAGACCCGCTGAGGCGCACCGCCCAACATCTTTTTAGTAGGTTTATTTACTGAATCAGACAGATAAGCTGCCAGCGCTCTAAACAAAGCGACATCCACCATCGGCGTGCGTATCTCTAGAGAATGCGCCATGCCTGCCCAATCGGCATCCCGTAGCAACATATTGCGCATATACAAGGACATCTCCATCGCCACGACTTTAGCATGAGATGAAGCCGCTGGCTTCAGCCATTCATCCAAACGAATAAGAGGCTGAAGTGTCGCCCAGCCTTCTTTGACTAAGTCAGGGTCGAGAAATTGGGGTAGTTCCCATGGCATAAACAATCCCCGGCGCAGCAGATAAGCGCCACTGTAGCTGCCACCATACTCGAACAGGCTGGCATATTTTGGCGAGCTAGCGTGTTTGAGTAATGGTGCAGAAACGACACGCATACCTCGCCCAAGCCCCGGTATCAGTGACAAAGGTCTAATGCGTGAAACCAGTTCGGGTATCTGTCTAAAGCTTGGGTATCCGCCCAGCAGCTCGTCGCCTCCTACGCCGGACAGCGCCACTTTCAAGCCTGCGCGCCGCGCCGCGCGGGCCACAAAATAAGTATTTACGCCATCAATACTGGGTTGATCCATGGCATGCAATATTGCGGACAACTCATCATCAAAATCCTTCTTTTGGATATGTGCGATATGCTGCTGACAACCGTAGTGCGCCGCGATTTTTTGCGCCAAGGGCACTTCATCATTCGGACTATTTCGATACTCCTCGAATCCTAGCGTGATTGCTTGCAGTTGAGTGATGTCTTCCGACGCAAGCGCCGTCAAGGTGGCAGAGTCCAGACCGGAAGACAGAAAAACCCCCACTGGCACATCGGCGATGAGATGCTGCTTCACACTATCGCGTAAGGCTTCATGCAGAATCTCCGCCGCACTCCCAGTCACTTTCGTATCCGCAGCTTGCCCCAACTCTTCCGCGATATTGAAATACTTGTGCGGGTTACGAGCACCAGCCTGATCCACCCATAACGTATGCCCAGCCTGAAGCGAAAACAGATTTCGGTACAGGGTATAGGGTTCAGGCACACATCCCCACAGGAAAAAACCCACATGTCCGGCAGGTTCAGCTTGAAGCTGAATATTTCCGCCCGCCAGAATGGCCTTCACTTGAGAAGCGATGCGGAATGTTTTTCCATCATCGTGAAAATACAGCGGCTTGATGCCGAAATGGTCGCGCGCCAGAAACAGGCCCTGCTTTATTTCGTCCCAGATAGCGAAAGCGAACATACCGCGCAAATGCTCAACCATGTTCTGACCATATTCCCGGTAAGCATGGAGCAATACCTCGGTATCGCTGCCGGAGAAAAAGACATGGCCTTGCGCTTTCAAGTTTTCGCGCAACTCACGGTAATTGTAAATTTCACCGTTAAAGATGATGTGCAACTGCCCGTCTTGTGTAGCCATAGGCTGCGCAGCATTTTCGCTTAAGTCCAGAATAGACAAGCGCCGATGCGCAAGTCCAATACGCGCGCCTTCATCCAGCCAGACCCCCTCCCCATCCGACCCGCGCACAAACATGTGTTCGCGCATACGCAGCAATTCACCCGCATCTACGATGCTGGCATTTTCCCGATAACAAAATATCGCGGCTATTCCGCACATGGTGAATTATCCAGAACTAACAGATCACGAAGGAAATATTTATCCGTGAAAATCCAGATGCTGTCAGCAATGCCGCATTTACACAGACACATAAAACCTATGGAGTTCCACACAGAAGAAAACAGGAAAATCAATTTAAAGCCAGCCGCGCTGATCGATTTCGGCAATCATTTTATCGGCTGTGGCGATCAGGGTTTGCACAAAGTCGTGTCCGGCTTGCAGAGCGCTTGCAAGCACAATCGGGTCTTCAACATATTCGTGAACCATCTGATTTCTAAGGTTACGTATCGTCATCCATTCATCGACAGAAGCTACCCACCCCAAGCGTTCTGCCAAATCCAGATTGTCAATGGCAGAAGTCGCCCTTTCACCCAAAGCGGATAGCAAAACAGGTAACAGCTTGTCACCAAGGGTGTCTTGCAACCGACTAAATCTGCCAACAAAGGCTTCAACCCGTTCAGCCAAGTCAATGTCAGATTCGAGTTGGCTCACCTGAATTCGTGTAAAGGGTTGGCTGAATAATCGCTGATCGGTGCCGGACAGGTGATAACACTCTTTGCCTACCACGCGCGCCAAGAATTGCATCCTAGCAACTTGACTTGGTTCAAGCGTCATAACAACTTCCCTTCTCTGAAAGCAATGTCGTGTATAGGCAAGTACATAAGATTCGGCGCGCTCAGTAAAACATCAACTTTGCGTCCGTGCATAATACGTGAGACCAGCGCAGACATTTTTGCCGCAATGAGAGCTGGCTTATCCACAGCCTCAGTGAATTCGAGCATGAGATCAAGATCGCCACCATGCGCTGCATCATCCAGCCTTGAACCAAAAACACGGACGCGCGCGCTTTGCCCTGCGTGTTCGCGGGCAAGCTGGCGAATTGCTTCAATCTGTTTATCGCTTAGGCGCATATTTTATCAATTGTTCCCGTGTCATATTCGCACCCCCTCTTCCATTGCCACACTATAAATAGGCAATTCGAAGGAAGAACCTCTGCGCTTCACGACAATGTCAACCTTCTCATCCTCAAACTGGGCGGTTCCCTGAAGTTCGACAAGCAGCGCTATTTTCCGCTCGACAATCTCATCTGGATCTCTCAAGTTCGTTTCGACAAGAAAGTCGTAATCCCCTCCCCGTTTTTGGTCATCAACACGCGAACCGAACAGCCAAAGTCCAGCATCCTCACCAAAATAGCGGTGGGCATGCACTTCAAATACCTTTAATTGTTCAGGCGTGACACGCATAAAATCTATGTTCTGCATTGATAGAATTGGGTTGAAATAATACCACGTTGCACCTTTTTTCCGTTAAGCCGCAAACGCAGCGGCAACAAGCCAAGATTAATTGTTGCAGCGCGAAATTGAATTCGCATTATCGCCCATATTTCACCATGTTATAGTGACACTGAATTCATCTGAGCCACCCTGAATCTTAACCATGCGAGCCAATTACAATCACCTTCTTGAATGCCCGCTAGACCCAGCTTCGCAAGACCTTGAATTCGAGTTGTTGCTCACCTGTTGCCGCCCCAAGCCCTGCAGCGCGCATTATCTACGTCAGCAGGAATTAGCTAGCGCCGGACTTGATACCCGCAAAGTGCTAGCACTAGCAATCCGCCACAAAGTTTCACCATTGCTGTATTACAATTTACGCGGCCATCCGGCAGGCACTTTTGCAAACGAGTTACTGGACAAGCTGGCCGAACAGCACAAACGCAATTCGCGGCGAGCATTGCAAGCATTGCATGCAACACACGAGCTGATGCGGGCGGGGCAAGACCTGCGGTTGATCGTAATGAAAGGTCTAGATGTCGCCGCGCGCGCTTATGGGGATGTTGCTGCGCGGCATGTTGGCGATATGGATATTCTGGTTGACCCGACTCAACTCGATGAAGCGGTGGCAACATTGCAAGTGAAGGGATGGGTTCTTGAACAACCTGAAATTATATTTCCGGCTAACAAGAAAATACTGCACCACAATCATCATGACTGCCACCTGCACAGAGAACGCACCCCCCATATGGAGTTGCACTGGCGGCTTACACGCAATCCATTCGAGTTCCCGATTGAAGATTGGCGGAATTTAAGCGTATCAAAAAAATCAAACCTCGGCATCCCCGGCTTAAACAACGAAGACTTGCTCATTTACCTTTGCCTGCACGGAGCCAAACATGGCTGGGGGTGCTTAAAATGGCTTTTTGACCTACCCAATGTGCTGGACACGCATGAATTAGACTGGACTGCCCTGTGGCACCGCGCTGGGCAACTAGGTTGTGGATCAACAATACAGCAAGGACTGTTGCTGGCCCATAAATACTGCGGCATAGACTTGAGCCTAGAAATTAAAAGCGGATTCAAATTCAATATCAGCCCATCTCAATGGCAAGTTATTTCCACTCTTCAGCAAGGCTCAGCACAGAGCATGGCACATCTTCCGATTAGGCTAAAGCTGCAACTCTGGATAAACGGCATCCTAGCCGTCCGCAAAGCCGATGTTCGATGGTGGTATTGTGCGGTAATTTTCTACCCCAGCATTGACGATTATATGCAGATCAAACTACCACCTTGGCTGCATCTGCTCTATTTCCCGCTGCGTCCAGTTTTATGGGGCGTGCGCCAAATTCGAAACAAACAAATGCGCGACTAAAGCCCCCCGCTCGGCCAGCGAACCCTTAATCGTGCTACTTAAGCTGCGCTTTCTCAACAGCAATGTAATGGTTATTGCGCAACAGAAAGCGTTTCTCAACCAAGTGCCACATAACTATTGACCCGAGTAATGAGGTGCAAATTAGCACGATCAAGAAATACCAAGGACTTCCCTGAAACCAGGTTGACCATACAAGAACTTGCAGTATTGGAAAGTGGATAATGTAAAGGCCATAAGAAAAATCGCCATATTTTCCGAAATTGCCTGCATACAGAAACATGCCGAAAAATATGACAATCGTCGCCAATGCAAACGGTTCAAGCAGATGAACCGGATAAAATACTCGAACGGCAAAAACCAGAACCGCCCCCAGCATAAAATAACCGACCCAACGCTCGAACCAGTGAAAGTAATAGTAAAAAAACGCTCCGGCCATAAAATATGAAAGCTGCCCCGGAAGTTGCCGTGAAAGTTCAAAATACAATTTGACATGAGTATCTCTTGCCAATTCTATCAACAAACTGGCATAGCTTAGCGAAAGAAAATACGTTAAAAGCATTACTAGCAGAGGTGAAAACCTACGGAAAAAATAAATAAAAACAGGAACCATCAGGTAGAACATCACTTCTATTTTGAGAGTCCACAATGAACCATTAACCGCATGGTCGATATTCGCCTCAAAAACTCCGGGCGGAGCTAGCTGCAAAAAATTAAGAAATAATAAATTCGAAATAACATACTTCAACCATGCAACAGAAAAATAGTCTGCGACACTCTTTGTGCTCACAAATACCAGTCCCAATGCACATAACATCACAATGGTCACGTACGCAGGATAAATGCGACGGAAGCGATTACCCGCATAAGAATAAATTGATGCAGAACGCTCAAAGCTCATGAAGATCAGAAAACCACTCACCACAAAAAAAGCCTTAACCGCCCAGGCCGATTCCAATATATGACCTATAAACGCCAGTTGCGGATACCCTGAAAAACGGCTTGCATGAACAAGGCAAACCGTCCCGGCGAATAAAAACCGGAGTAAATCGAAATTATTCCTGGAAAGATGCTGACTGAACGACAAACCCGCAGAAATCATGTCTGGCTTTCTACCGTTTGCCATGCCCCAACCTCACCCTCTTCCACCGGCACCAGCCCGTCAATCAGCCCAGCTAGCTCTTCGTGGCGGTGGGTGACGACGAGCAGCGTCATACGCCCATGTAGAGCACGGATCGAATCGTGTACCAAACGGTGGTTTTCTGCATCCAGCGCACTAGTCGCTTCGTCGAGAATCAGCAACTGTGGTCGTCTGAGCAAAGCGCGGGCGAGGGCGACGCGCTGCTTTTCACCGCCAGAAAGTTTTACCCCTCTTTCACCTACCTCGGTGTCCAAGCCCTTAGCCAATCGCCTCACAAATTCCGTCAGCGCCGATTGCGCCAAGACCTGCTCTATTTCGCTATCGCTTGGCTCAGCATTTCCCCAACTCAGGTTTTCGCGGATGCTGCCATTTTGAATCTGGGTTTCTTGTGGGATATAGGCAATACTTTTTCGCCAGCCGTGTTGCAATGAAACGCCGTCTATTAAAATAGTGCCCTCATCAGGTGTGAGTAGACCGCTCAATAAATCGAGCAAGGTGGTCTTGCCCGAGCCGGACACGCCAACAATCGCAGTGGTTTTTCTGGCGGGTATTGCCAATTGCTCAATATATAGTATATGGTGAGATTTCGGATGGCTGTAGCGCACCTGCCGGAACGAAATTTTCTGCATTAGCGCTACCGCAGCATCCGTCGATTCCAGTACATCCTGATTAGCCTCGCAAGCATCCAGCAGACTGCGCCAGGAAGCATAAGCGGGAAGCATGTGCAGCAATTGCTGCCTACCACTTTGCAATTGGGAAAGCTGCGGCAACATGCGCGCAAAGATGGCGATCAACACCAATAAATGCGCCGCCGGCAAATGGAACCATGCCAGCGCCGCGTAACTGACAATTGCAAGCGCGATAGCCCCGCCCACACGATAGACCGCTTGCACACGGGTGCTGACACGCTGATATTCAATTGAGTAATGAGTAACTTGATCGACCTCGTGATTAAAACGGCGTAAGTTACTCGCTTCTTCACCATGGATTTTAATCAGCTTCATTGCGGACAAAAATTCCTGAATCTGCGCTAATAAACCTCGGTTAGTCTTAGTCAGCATTGTGCCGCTTTGTTTCGCCGCGCTGTCCGTACCGCGCAACAACAACCAAAGCATTACCCCGGTCGCAAATGCGAGTAGCGTAAGCCATACCGAAAGCTTGATCGCCACGGCGAGATAAACAAACAACATCACCAACGTTGTTAATAAACGCAGCAGAAAATGGGTTCCAGAGCTAATGCGCTGCACTTCGGTCGCCAGCGTACTCAAAAGTACGCTACTATGATTTCCAGTGAGAAAACTCCACTTAGAACGAGCAATCGCAGCGTAAAGTATTTTGCGTAAATAGTCGCCGAAGCGCAGTTGCAAGGAATGGGATACACGCTCCCTGTGCAGCATCAGTTGCGACTGGATAAATATCAGCGTGACAAAAACCAGTAGTGCGGTTTCGATATTCCAACTTACCCCCAGCGCAGCAAACACATGGTCGATAGGCGGTAGCCAGCCTCTCTGCCCACCCTCTTGCCCCAACACCCCAGCCAGAGATAGCAGCGGCAGCAACAGCAACAAGCTCGCCCCCTCTGCCAGCCCAGCGGCAAAATTAAGCGCAACTGCACGCCGGATTGCTGACGGATCAAAGTGCCAGAAAGCACGTAAATAATCCATCAAACCTATCGTAGAGAAACTCAATTTAGCCTACCTACACAACCGCGGCAGAATTCAAATATATTAATCATAAAAACCAGCGTAATAAAGATCATTGCCCGACTATGACAGAATATAGCGAGCCTCGGCAAGCCACTTTCAGACAAACACACACTTATCAAGTTATAAACCGCAGTTCAATCCACGGGTTTCTCAGATTAACGCATACTTTCAATTGCTTGAAGAGTTGGCGGCACAAGGATAGTCGATAAGTTTAGCAACAATGAGGCAGCGTCATGCCGCTGTAAAAAGGACGGACAGACCCGAATGGCACTAAGTTAAGCCCCAATTGCATCAGATTGCAATCAATAACTCATGGCTAAAATGAGATAATCTGGCATGAAAAATCCCACACTTTACCTCCCCCTCCCAGGTTTTCACCTCGCGACACTGCGTCGCCGCCCTCGTAGCGCCGCCCAGAAATTAGCTGATGAGAAGTCGAAAATACGTCGCTACTCGATTAGTCAACTTGGTGACTGTTTTGGGCAATTCATACCTGCACAAGAACTGGAAAATGGGCCAAGTGGTGCGGTAATCCCCCCATTATTAGCATGAGCTAAAAGTAGAGGTTAAGCTGCCAAGGCCAGTTTCTGTTTCGGTGTAATACCCCCCAAGGCCATATTTGAGCGTTCGTGATTGTAAGTCCACATCCACTGAGTTGCATAGTTCTGCACCTCGCCAATTGACTCAAATAGGTAATGGCTTAACCAGTCGTAACGCACTGTGCGATTGTATCTTTCAATATAAGCGTTCTGCTGTGGGTTGCCGAGTTGAATATAATCCAGACGTATAGCGGCTGCTCTGCCCAGCTTTTCAGCGTACC
>Ga0316204_10005133_pt1 | contig 22175 bp, 16 predicted proteins | sample 6monrhotite_MG_2_FD_205661 | JGI IMG/M metagenome (GOLD analysis project Ga0316204, IMG submission 205661) | Microbial mat bacterial communities from mineral coupon in-situ incubated in ocean water Damariscotta River, Maine, United States -... | ecosystem: Environmental > Aquatic > Marine >... | reverse complement strand
TATATTCCAGAAGATGCTATGCAAAGGTGGCTGGGTGGCAAGGGGTTTGCTGCGGTGGGTAAGGCGGCACTATTTGGCGCGCCACTGCCGCTTTGTTCATGTGGAGTGTTGCCGGTGGCGCTGGGTTTACGCCGAGCAGGGGCCTCAAAGGAAGCCACGGTGTCATTTTTGATATCCACACCTGAAACCAGCATAGATTCTGTGACGGTGACCTATGCCTTAATGGGGCCAATAATGGCGCTCTACAGGCCACTGGCAGCAATAATGAGTGCTATGCTTACTGGTGTTATGGTCGCTTTTGTGAAAGATGAGCTAAATCTATCGGCGCAAAAGCTAGCGGTGAGTCAGCCTGCAAACGACAGTGCAGCTGCTTCATGCTGCGCTGTTGCTGATAATTCTGCACAAAGCAGTAGTTGCTGCGATAGTCGCTCTGCGGATGTGGATCGCCAGGCGGGAAAGCTTCAACGGGCAATATATTTTGCCGGCGCAGAATTGCTTGACGATATTTCCAAGTGGCTGGCTTTTGGGATTATATTTGCCGGCGTAATGATAACCCTGATTCCCGAGGGCTGGTTAGCACAATGGGGGCAGGGTTTTGGTGCAATGTTAGTGATGCTGGTGGTGGGTATTCCTATGTACATTTGTGCGGTTGCATCAACACCTGTGGCCGCAGGTCTGCTTGTGGCAGGGGTTTCACCTGGTGCGGTACTGGTGTTTCTGCTGGTAGGGCCAGCAACGAATATTGCAGGTCTGATGTTAATCAGGCAAGAGTTGGGCAATCGGGTTACAGCAGTTTATCTGTTTGGTATTGCCATGGTCAGTGTGGTTATGGGGTTGTTGTTAGAGTGGTTGTTAACTTTTTATGAGCTTTCAATAGATACTAGTATGCAGCATCAGCACGATTTTATGCCATATGAACTAAGCTTGTTTAGTGCGATTGTTTTACTGTTATTAGCGGTGCCTGCGATACGCAATCGGATTATGCCATTTTTTGCCAGTAGCCCAGGCTATTAACCCGTCAGATTTATAAATTAATTTAATTTATAAATTTTAAACGGTTTGTTGTAAATGATTTGCTTAAAACTGTATCAGTTTCTTTAATAAAAAATCTGTTGCTGGTATAAATATATAATCAATTTTTGAGGTGCTTATGACCCGAACTAATTACCTGAAAAAAACCTTAGGTTTTTTCTATCAACTTTGTTTTATAACGTCATTATTTATTATGTCTGGTTTTTCTCAGTCTGCGTTGGCGGAAGGTGTCTTTGAGAAAAAACAAAAGGCAAATCATGCTTTGTTTGGCGCGCAGCTGAATAATATTAAAGCAGAACACCAGTTAAAATTTGGTAAGTCAAAGGGTAATGGGGCAGGTCGTAAGTCAGATAACCCGTGGAATAAGAAAAAGCAGAAAAATCAGCGTTCCTTTACTAAGGCAGAATGGGGCGAGTGTAGAGATTATGCTCTTTTAAAACGAAACCGTTGCTACCGTGAAGGGAGAAATGCATATCGCTGTGAACAGATGTATGAAACTCGCACGCGTCTTTGTGATAATGACTTTTAGTTTTTATTCTGTTTGAATAGTATTCGAACTAAAAAAGCCTCTACTGAAATAATAGTTCAATAGAGGCTTTTTTAGTTCAGTGCGATACTGGGTAAAAAACTAGAGCGCCTGTCTTATCAGGTACTGTGAAAGCTCAAGCGCATCTGATTGTTCATCCGTTAATTCGTTATCTTCTTCGGCAATTACTTTAGTGTCTTTACTTAAAAGCGTTTCAAGTACCGCAGATAATGCGTGAATTCTTTCCTGCGCAATCACCATTTCCAGCATGCGACAATAGGGTTTGAACTGATCAACATAATCAATCGCATCGAGTAATTTCAAACTGCAGCGCGTGCCATTTTCCGATGTAAAAAAAAGTGCCTGCTGCGGATCGCAATGGTTGCTGATTGGGTGATATTCATTAAGCTCGTTCTGGGTTTGTTTTAGACAGTTCAGTAACTTTTGTAAACATAACTCTATATCGGTACGTTCTTTGTAGCTGGTGCGCTGTATGAACTGATTTCGATTTGAAGTGATCGTGAGAAACTGAATGGATAATGTATCTATTGACAGTAGCAGGGACTTAACTGTGTATTCCTGTTCCTGTCCAATGGGTAGATTGGTGTTGAATCCCAGTTGCTGTAGTTTAGTCAGCAGTGAGCTGTTCACTGTTTTAAGCCCAACTAACAGTGAATTAATTTCTGCGATGGTCTGAGCCATTTTGTTTTATGATCCTTCGGCGTCACTTGTTATCGTTACTTACTTGCTGAAGCAATTTGTTGTCATTTAGCGTTCAGGCTTGTATCGATGGGCATTAAGTAACCACAAGTTGTGGATAACTCCTGCTAATACCGACTTCCGTGTTTAACAATAAAACTAACAGGCACTATATATTGTGGTAATTTTATGGTCAATAACAAATTGCTGTGGATAAACCTGTGCAGAAAAATATTAAAAGCTGTGGATAACTCGGTCTATGTCAGGCTTTTAAAGGCCTGGAGAGGTGATTAAAAAACGTACATAATTGTGAGCTGTTTCATATTTCTGACCAGCGGTAGGTGCTGATCACACTAGTGAGTAGTGTGAGTCATGCTGAAAACTAGCCCAATATTGCCAGTAAATAAATGGCATAACCCGCGCCTGCGAACTGTGCAAAATGCATCAGGTTTTGTAAGCTGGTTAAAGAGCGGTAATTCGCGGAGTTTTGCACCTGGTACTGTGCGTTACAGGTTTTACTGATGCCTTTTAGTATATGCGCGTGATTGAATACATAACTCACAGAGAGGATTGCCAGCATAAATGCTGCGCTCCTGTTGTTAGTAAGGGCTGCGCATACTCCGGCTAATAAACACAGGGCGGTGTTAAGGCGATATAAGCGACGATAGATATAAATGCTGTCGCTGAGATTTTTTGGGTTCTTAAGTAGTGCGTTGTAGAGCAGCGTAATTAATAAAAAGCTGCCCATGGTGGCGCCGGCAAACCCGGCCGCAATAAGATTAAACAGATAAATTATGTCCATGGCAGGATTGTATCACTAGTACCCGATTATTAACGCTAGCTGGGTGATCAATTATAATATGCAAAAAAAAATCACAGCCCGAACAGGGCTGTGATTTTCAGGTCAGGCCTGTTCGGCCTGTAATACAACGACTTATGTAATTAGAGGTTTTCCAGCGAACGCATCTTTTCGGGTAACATTTTAAAGTCGACCAGTGAGCTTACTAGCGCTTTAATAAATGTAGCCTCATCTTCATGTACCATTTTGTAGTACTGAACTTTCATGGTCAGTGCGCTACCAAAGATAATAGACACAAGTGCAAGTATAGAGCCCATAGATAGAGTGGAGACTCCGGTAATGCCCTGCCCAATGGTGCAGCCTAATGCCAATATGCCGCCAACGCCCATTAGAATGCCGCCAACCAGGTGGGTAGCAAAATCCTTGAAGTCAACAAACCATTCGATGCGGAATGATTTAGAAATCAGCGACCAGATAAAGGAGCCCAGAATAACGCCTAATACAGCCACCACACCAAAGGTTAAATATGCGCTATCAAAACCCTTAACCGCATAACGCAAGCTTTGTCCGATTGGGTTGATAAAGGTAAATGACTGTGGGGCAACATCGCGAGGCCTGGCTTCAGGTTCGTCTTCCAGCATATCCCATGACTCTGTGCTGGCATATTCAGTCCAGCTCATCACTTCATCATCAGCAGAAACATTTACCAGGCTCGCGGTAACAAACCAGGCCGCAAATACTGCAGCACCAATGGTAAAGCCCCCAAGCTTGTTATCAAAACTGCTGCGAAAATCGGCCGATTTAAATACAAACCAGAATAAAAAGATTGCCAGCACAGAGCCAATGACTGTTCTGGTAGTGGCGCTATCTGTACCAATAGTATTACCGATTACGCTGCCTAAATCCTGCTGGGTCGTAAGGCTTATTGATGCTGGGTTTGTCCAGGGGTGGAACAGCATAGAATAGAGTGTGCTGTCAGAGCCAGGGAAAGGATTAATCATAAAGTAGGCGCAGACTGAGATGATGATGAATAAAAAGATCGACTTGATATTACCCCCACCAACACGAATCAGAGATTTGTTTCCGCATCCGCTGCCGAAGGTCATGCCCACGCCAAACAGGAAACCACCCAGAATATATTCCAGCCAGGCAAAATTACTGCCACGGTAGGGAGGAAGGGTTGAGTCAACACTGCCAAAACCACCCGCTTCGATAATAATTACACCAACAATGGCTACCGCCATGGCCAATATCCAGGCGCGCATACGCCCCGTGTCACCAATGTTGACTAAATCAGACACCGCACCCATGGTGCAAAAGTTAGATTTATTAGCCACCGCTCCCATTAAAAATGCGATGCCAAATATTATAAGCAGCACGGCAAAATGTGCGGATGAAAAATCTTCGAAAATCATGGCCAAACCTCGTTTATATAGATAAATCTGTAATGTACTTGAGAGCAGAGACATCCGTGGTGGATGCTCAGCCTGGGATGCTACACAATTTACTTGCATTGTAGCAGTACATTAATCGTAAAAGTTTACAAACGCGCTGATGAAAGAGCCCGAACAGGCTTACTGGCCGGTATTATCACAGTAAGACGGGGGTATTTGATATTAGATGCAGGCCAATCTTTGTCGGCTCTGTTTGTGTGCGAATAATACCTGCTTTAAGCAGCTAATTGCAAGTTGGTGTCGCGCTAAATACGCAGTAATATTGGGGTATATGACCCTCAAAGATTAGCGCAGATAACAAGGTAGATGTTTTAAGATACGCTAATATTCCAGATATCTTTGAGAAAAGCCTCATTCAGCAATGGCGGATACAATGTAGCGATCAGTTCCCCCCGTTATTATGCTGTCGAATGGGTAGCAGGTCACCAGATGAATAGCCGCGGTTGTTTCTTGCTCAGTAAAACTGGCTCTGTCCCTGTGTGCAATACGTGTGTTGCGAACTTTAAATGTTTTTTTGTTGTTAATCGTTTCGATTGTTATTTCATCATTGTTTTGTAAGTCTTTTAAAAAGGAAAAGTGAGTATCCCTGTGCGCGCTGATAATGCTGTTGCCAATAGTGCCGGGTAGCACCGATGCAAAACTAAACCCGGGCCCAAATGCAAGTGTGCGGCCACTATCTCCTGCAAGAACTAACAGGTTTATATCAAGTCTTGGGACGACTAAACGTGCTACAGGCCAGGTGTCTGCCCAGGGCCAGGGTTTAGATCTGCTATCACCCTGCTGAATCTCGGCCCAGGTTTTTTCAAGTAAGTGTTGAGCAAGCCAGGCTTTGGCATGAATATAAGAGCCCTGTGCCAGCATGCAGCAACCCGTAAAAAATAAAATAAGAGCAAATGAGTTTTTAAAATATTTTTGCATTGACGTTGTTAACTTATAATAAGTGCCATTTTTTTAGCTTACTTCTGAAAGAGGCCTGATGAATTAGCTGGCTAAGTAAACCCAGTATCAATAAACAGCAGCCGAAGAAAAAATGGAGTTCTGCGTTAGTGGCGGTTTGAGGTAGGCGCTGGAATACTTCTCGGCTTTGTGTGTGATTATTCTGGCCATGTGGCAGGTTAACTGCAAGCTTGTGTTTTTTCAGAGGTGTAAACATGTCGCTTGATGGTGTGATGTCAACCGCGACAAGACTGGTGTACTTACTTACGAGATGATGCTTTAAGGCAATATCAGTAATTTGTTTGCGAGCTTTTTGTTTGTTTACATTTCCATGGATATTATCCATTAGTGATTCAATTTTTTTACGCGCCCAGAAGCTGGCAATGCCTTTGCTGTTTTTTGCCTGTGAAATATTTAGTGATGCAGACCAGGGTGATAGGGCACGAGAGCCCTGCAGTTGTATGCTGTTGACCGGTGTTTTTGATTTAAGGGCTAAAATAACCGGTTCACTGTTATACAGGTCGGGTATACGCTGAGGTAAAATTTCAGCAGATGCGATATTGTCAAAATTAACTGAAAGATTAGTCATTAAGGGGTTTTCCAGTTTGTTAAATAAACTTGTCATTTTTTCTGAAACTTCATTGATATCACTGATATAAGTGAAAGTACCCCGACCAGATAGAGCCGCTTTTCTCATAAAATAACTATTCGGCGCTGAACCAATACCTACGGTAAATAAGCGGCTATTGCCCAGGTGTTTGCTGATGATGTCAAATAATTCACTTTCATTACCCACACTGCCATCGGTCAGGAATATAATTTGATGCAAATAACTTTCTGTTTCTGTGTTTTGTAATGCCAGCCTTAAAGCGGGAGCCATTTCTGTACCACCATTGGCTTGCAGGTCATTAACATATTGTTTGGCAAGCAATATGTTTTCGAAGCTGGCAATTTTAGATTGATAAAACAGCGTGTCTGTTGTTGAGTTAAACTGAATAATGTTAAAACGATCATGTAAACGCAAGCGATCCAGTGCCATAAGTAATGAGTTTTTTGCCTGCTCTATAGAAGTGCCATGCATGGAACCGGAGGTATCAATAATGTAAGTCACTTCACGGGCTAAAGCCTGGTCATTATTCATGTTGCTGTCGGGTGGTAACATCATTAATAACTGATAGTGTTCGTTGTTAAGCGTTTCTGTGAATACCGCTGCTTTGGGTGCATAACCCGTTTCTGGTATCCATACCAGTTCAAAGTCGCGGTCAGCAGGCGTTTTTTTATTGCTTAATTGTATTTGTGTGTTTCCATTATGATTCGTGGAATGTGTGATTGAATGGTAACGACTGAATATTTTTTTTAGTGGGAAACCGGCATCAAGTTCAATATTAAGTGAAATAGAATTTGTTCTGCCGGGGTGTTTATAGACTGGTGGTGTAATTCTTGACGCGTCAATTACCTTATCAGTGGCCAGAGCCCAGCCGTTTTCATAGATGTTCATAGATTCAGTATTAGACTTTCCAGGAATGTAGCGAGGCGTAATTGCCGTAGGAAATCGCAGGCTAAAGCTACCCTGATTAAAGTTGATAAGTTGAAGGTATTGTATTTCAATAGTAACGCTTTCACCGGGGCCAATATTGGCCACGGTGTTTGTGAATAAATTAGGCCTCTCCTGCTCGATTAGAGCCGCTTTTTTGCCCTGTTTTTTGGCCTTTTCATAAGTGCGTTTTGCGGCAACTCTTTCTTCTATTCGGCCTTCAATTATACGCTCGCCAATAAACATTTTCATATGATCTACTGCAGCACTTTCAGGTAAAGGAAAAACATAAACAGCTTCAATTTGCTGCTCGCTATTGTTAATGAACTGTTGTTTTACATGGCTGCGTACAATCATGCCTGAGATAAACATACTCACATCAGTGTTTAATAAAGGCAGTGGCTGGTATTGTTGTGATTCGCCGTTTTTTAGCAACAGGCTGCCATGACTAATCTCATTAATGTTGACATTATATGAACCCGATGTGTGTTCGCCAGCATTGGCCATGGTGTTTAGCGATAAAACAAATATAGCGATAGTGATCAGTACAATTAGCAGTATTAAACGCTGTACCCATATCACCAGAGATGACTTCTGTGGAGAAAATTCATCATATAAATATTCTCGGCGAGGTTTGCGCTTTAAAAAACGATTTAGAAAATTCCACATACGCTGTCTCCTTAATAAAAATTTGCGATATGCCGAGTATTAAACCGCCTAGACATGTCCAAAGATGGCATGAGTAATGGCATGGTGATGATCAATTATGATGAATTATGGCAATAGTGTTAGAAGGGTTATAAGGAGGGCCACATAGCTCGCCTGTTGTGTTAGTGTATGGCTTCTGGCCTGTTATAAATAAATAAGTTGAGGAAGTGTTATGTCGCAGCATATCGCGATAGTAGAAGACGAACCTGTTATTCGAGAGAATTACGCAGATGCGCTAAAACAGCAGGGGTACAAAGTGTCTTTGTACTCAGGAAGAAATGAAGCAATATCCGCGTTTGAATCACGTCTCCCCGATTTGGCTTTGCTTGATATTGGTCTGGAAGATGATGCAGAAGGTGGCTTTGAAATTTGCCGCGTATTACGCTCAAAATCTGAAACCGTACCTATTATTTTTTTAACCGCTCGAGATAGTGACCTGGATATTATTTCAGGATTAAGACTGGGTGCTGATGATTACCTTACAAAAGATATAAGCTTGCCAAATCTTTGTGCACGAATTGCAACATTGTTCAGGCGTATTAGTGCACTAACAAGCGCTCCAGCTGAAGAGGATATTCTAGAGCGTGGGTCACTGCGCATGGATATGAATCGTTTCAGGATTGACTGGAATGAGAAAGCGGTTGATTTAACCCTCACAGAATTCTGGATTATACATACCCTGGCAAAACACCCAGGGCATGTTAAAAATCGTGATCAACTAATGGAAGATGCAAGAATAGTGGTTGATGATGCAACAATTACCTCCCATATAAAAAGAATCAGAAATAAATTTTTAAAGCTGGATGAAAATTTCAGCTGCGTAGAAACCGTTTACGGTATGGGTTATCGCTGGCTTGAAAATTAATCCTTTAAATCTGACTATTCGTGGAAAGCTGTTGCTGATTTCAGCAGTTTTGATTGTTGTGCCCTGGGTTGGTGTTCAGTATATTCAGGATATGGAAAATTTTCTGCGCGCCAATCAGGAGAATAATCTGCTGGGCCGCGCGCAAATTGTGGCCGCAGTTTTAGAGGCTCAGGAAGAAGTTTTCCAGAAACAAATTTTTAAAGCAGGGCTGCCGGGTGTAACAGATGATGTGCGCAAATCTGTTTCTCAGAATGCGCATGTATATGTGCGTCCGCTGCAAAGCCCAGTTCAGTTAGATGGTTATTTAGATGACTGGGTGAATTATAAAAATAGAGTGCAACAGGTTGTGTCTGATGATCCGGCCTCCGCTGAGTATAAATCGTATATAGGCGCATATTCAAAATATCTTTACTTAATGCTTGAAGTCGTTGATGACTCAATTGTATACCGCAAGCCTGATAATTTAAGGCTCGATGAAAGTGATCATCTGAAAGTAATTATTAAAGATCGTTCCGGTAATATAAATAACTACATTATTACCACGCAATCCCAGGGCTGGGTTAATGCGCACAGGATGGAGATGCGTGATGATGAGTGGGTCTCGGTGGCGCCAGAACTTCGCATAAAAGGTGAGTGGTTAGAAACATCGAAAGGTTATAATGTAGAAGTTAGAATACCATTAAGTTTAATTGGTAATAACCTGTCATTTTTTATTGCAGATGTAGATAATAGTGATACCGCACAGATCGCGCATCTGATAGGCAGCACAAACTCTCCAGATGAACTGGGCACGATTATAATTCCCTCAATTGAAGTGGAGAGCATGCTAAATCGGGTAGTGCGTCCTGCATCACGAACCTGGGTTCTGGACAGACAGTACAGGGTGTTGGCAGTAGCGGGAAGCTTACGCCAACAAATCGATTATTCTAAATCATCAGCTGGCGATAATAGTTCAAACGATGTGGCTAAAACCGCAGTGGTTGAAGAAAATTCTGGGCAGGATGAACCCATGCTGGATAATCAGGGAGTGATAAGCCAGCTAATTCGTGTTTTTTATCAAATACTGTTAAAGCAGCCCACACAAAACTTTGAAGATGAGCTGTCTTCTGTGTCGTATCTTGAGGATAAAACGATTCAATCCGCTTTAAAAGGTGTTCCTGCGATTAGTTGGCGTGATACACCTGATAAACGTTTGCGTATTTTGACGGCAAGTTACCCCGTGTTAAAACAGGGTGAAGCAATAGGCGCAATTGCAATTGAAGAAACCAGTAATTCTATATTGATTTTGCAAAATAGAGCGATGGAAATCTTAATTAACTTAAGTGTGATGACGTTTGTAATTACTGTAGTGGTTTTGTTAAGTTATGCCTCAAGACTGTCTGTGCGTATACGCAGATTGCGTGATCAGGCAGAGCAGGCAATAACATCAGAAGGTCGAATTACTAATTTAATAAAAGGTTCGAATGCTGCCGATGAAATTGGAGATCTGTCACGCAGTTTTTCTGACATGCTGGCCAGGCTGGGTGAATATAATCGTTACCTGGAAACCATGGCGGGTAAATTGTCACATGAGTTAAGAACACCGGTTACAGTTGTTCGTTCATCATTAGAAAATCTTGAATATGCAAAAACGGATGAAGCCAGGGCAACTTATATACAGCGTGCAAGTGAAGGAATGGAGCGATTAAGTGATATTCTTACGCGCATGAGTGAAGCGACTCGACTTGAGCAAACCCTACAGGCAGAAACCTGTGAGCAGATAAACTTTAGTCAGTTAATAGAGAACTGCACAGCTGCTTACCGTCTGGCGTATCCTGGAATTGAATTTGATTTAAAAATAGACGGTTCAGGGCAAAATTTATTAACCGCTTCGCCAGAACTGCTCGCGCAGATGCTGGATAAGCTGGTGTCAAATGCTGTGGATTTTCATACACCACAAACGCCTGTTCAGTTACATATTGTCGAGACAGATATCAATATTGAGCTTCGGGTGATTAATCAGGGAGAGTTATTACCCGAACATATGCAGGAAAACCTGTTTGAGTCGATGGTATCTGTGAGAAAGAAGCGAGGCAGTAAACCGCACCTGGGATTAGGCTTGTATATTGTTCGTATGATTGTTGAGTTTCATAATGGTAATGTGATGGCAAAAAATACGCAAAATCAAAACGGTGTTGAGATAAGAGTTATTCTGCCCAAAATCATTAAAACAGGGGAAGTAAAAACAAGGGAGTTAAAATAAAATGTTCGCAGAAATATGCTTATTTTCTAGCGCCACCCCAGATTTTAGCAACGGCTCGATCGTTGCCGATTAAACCTGTCAATAAGCAGGTGAATCCAACTGCGCCAAATATGATGACTGGAATCAGGTAGCCGGCATCTTCACCCTGTGAAAGCCAGAGCACCAATATCGATAAACCTGAAAATAAAGTGCCTAAAAAAAGCAGCACATAACGATGTGATGGCTTGTAATTGTAGGTATCACTGCCTGACTCGAAAATATTCAGGATAGGAAAGAAGATTGTTCGAAAAAATTGTTTTATGCCCATAGCTTTGTAGACGAATAATTAAAGAAGTTTGTAGAACTATTATACATATGTTTGTAAAGGTATATTCAATATTGTCATATTTCATCATATTTTATCAGTGGTAATTCGTTTTGTTGTCAGTCCAGTGTCAGATCTCGATTGCATAATGATTCTCAAGTTAACAGCAAATCGCAGTTAACGTCATATAAATTAACGACATTGAGGATATATTATGAAAACTTTAAACAAAAGCATTACCGTACCTGTAGCGCTATTAGCAGCTGTGCCTATGTTGATATTAGGTGGTTGTGCGGGGAACGATACAAAAAATATCAGTGGTGACATTGCATTTTCGGAAGCTGAAATTAATAAATCTTTGACAGAAGAAGAGTTATCTCCTGGTCAAATGGGCAGTCTTGTTGCAAATGAGACAGATATGCAAGGCGAATCTTATCTAAGTTCACCGGTGGAAACTGCCGTGATTGAAAGTTCTGAAGCAGCAGATTCTTTTGCGAGTGCGGAAGATGAAATGCTCTCAGCTAAAGAAATATTAGTAGAACCTCAGGAGAAAATTATAGGTTTTGGTTTTGATCAGTCAGATATTGATACGCAGTACGCTGAGCTGTTAATTCAACATGCGGAGTATCTTAAGGAAAATAAAAGTCTGCTTCTAAAAGTAAGTGGCCATACTGACAATTCCGGTGATAGCACTTACAACCAGCTTTTGAGTAAGAAACGTGCCGATGCTGTAGCAAATGTACTGGTGGAACTGGGCGTGCCGGAAGAGCAAATTAAAATAACAGCGAGTGCAAGTGACGAGCCGCTGGTGGGTGCACTTAGTCATAGAGAGCACAGAAGGGTAGAGCTTAATTATCAGGATCAACAAATTGTCAGTAACTAAAAGGGGGTGAAATATAGCAAAGAAAGAAGGTCCATTACCTGGGTTGGGTTAATGGGCCTTTTTAGTTTTAAGCCTGGTATTATCTCTTTGTGTAAGCATGGCGGCGTATAGAATGATAATATGAAGCTTTTTACTAATGATTGTTTTTGAGGCGATTTATGAAACAGCTTCTGGAAATAATGACGGCCCTCAGAGATCCGCAGACAGGGTGTCCGTGGGATACCAAGCAGACATTTAAAACAATAGTCCCCTATACGCTTGAAGAGGCTTATGAGGTGGCGGACGCCATAGAACAGGGAAATATGCAGGAGTTAAAGTCAGAGTTGGGTGATCTTCTATTTCAGGTGGTTTTTTATGCACAAATGGCAAAAGAACAGGGTGAGTTTGATTTTGACGATGTGGTGAATGACGTCTCGGAAAAACTCATTCGCAGACATCCCCACGTATTTGACAATGACTCGGCTGTTCAATTAACGGATGTTGAGTTAAATGAAGCATGGGAAAAATCTAAAGCTGAAGAGCGAGATGATCAGTCGTTAGAAGAAAAGGCATCGGCGCTTGATGGCGTTGCCAGGGCGCTGCCCGCTTTAAAGCGGGCACAAAAGCTGCAAAAGCGAGCGGCACGTACGGGTTTTGACTGGCCTGATGTTGAGCCTGTATTTAAAAAAATTGATGAGGAAATACAGGAGCTTCAAGAAGCTGTGTTGCAAAAAAATCAGGCCGCAATTTTTGAGGAAGCCGGCGACCTTTTATTTAGTTGTGTCAACCTGGCGCGCCATCTTGATGTTGATGCGGAGGAGTCCCTCAGAGCATGTAATAGAAAATTTGAAAAACGATTTAGTTTTATTGAGCAAACGTTAAATCAGTCGGGTCGTGAAATGCAGGATGTGTCACTGGAAGAACTGGAAAATCTGTGGCAACTTGCAAAAATTTCAAGTTAAATCATTGCAAATAACCAGTCTGTATTTAGTTCGATGCATTAGGGAATATTACGCCGTATGATTTGAAATGGTTTTGTCGCAAAGGCGCAAAGAAAAGCGATGATTTTCTAATAAAATACTATGCATGGAAATAACAGACTGTTGCTTGTGAATTAACAAACATGCCGAATCTATCTGATTAAAAGTATTTACTTTGCGTCTTCGCGACTTTGCGACAACGTTTTATCCTTAAATTATCAAAACCGCTCCGAATAATCCTTATTAGTGGCAGTCAACAGCGCGGCCGCCAGACCCGCTTATGTGGCGTTTCTCTGGTCTGGCACTATGGGCCTGGAAATTAGCCAATCAGAGTAATAGGTTTAATGAGGCACATTGATTATAATGCCCCTATGTATCTAGATCATTACGGGCTAATTGAACCCCCTTTCTCTATCGCGCCAGATCCTCGCTATTTGTATATGAGCGAGCGTCATCGTGAGGCGCTTGCTCATTTATTATATGGCATGGAGTCTGATGGGGCCTTTATTCTACTCACGGGTGACGTGGGCACGGGTAAAACAACTGTGAGTCGCTGTTTGCTGGAGCAGGTGCCTGATAATACAAACCTGGCGCTGGTATTAAATCCCAAGCTAAATTCTATTGAATTATTGCAGGTTATCTGTGATGAGCTGCGTATTGAGTATACCGCTGCTGAGCTTAATGCAAAATCACTGGTGGATTATATTAATCGTTATCTGCTAGATGCTCATGCACAGGGAAAGAAAACAGTTGTATTAATTGAAGAGGCGCAGAATCTTGATCAAGATGTTCTTGAACAATTGCGCTTGTTAACGAATCTGGAAACCAATGAGCGTAAATTATTGCAGGTCATTCTGTTAGGTCAGCCGGAGTTTATTGATGTTTTAGACCGGCCAGAATTGTCTCAGCTTGCTCAGCGTATCACCGCTCGCTTTCATTTAACGCCGCTGGCATTAAATGAAGTGCAGGAGTATATCGGCCATAGACTGGCGATTGCTGGTTGTCGTCGTCCTTTGTTTGCCTCTGGTGTTATCAAGCAGCTTTATAAATTTAGTGGTGGCGTACCCCGCATAATCAATGTGCTTTGTGACCGTGCATTGCTGGGGTGTTATGTGCAAAATCGTTATCTGGTAGATGCTAAAACTCTGAATAATTCTGCAAAAGAAGTTCTGGGTGAGAATAAGCTCGCAGCAATTAAGTCTAAGCGGTTTTTATCCTTTAGCTCGATAAAATTTTCACTTGCATTGTTTTTTATTGCCCTGTTAGTCACTATTGCACTGTATTCAGGATTTACAATAGAACATGTTGCAAAGCCTGTTTTCTCCAATAATAAGCAGCAGGAAAGTACGCGAGTTATAGATGAAGCTAATGGCACCTCTGAAGCTGTTTCTTTAGAAAGTGTTGCAGAAAACAAAACCACCGACTCAGGTGAATCTGCTGTAACAAATGAAAATATAACCTGGCCTGAAAATAACGAACGTTTACGCAGTAACCTGCATGCTTATCAGGCATTATTTTCCATCTGGCAACTGCCTTATAACAATGTAACTGATGGTACCCCCTGTTTTTATGCTCAAACCCAGGGCTTGTCGTGTTTCAATGAGCGCTCGGACATAAAAGGTTTGCGTAAGCTCAATCGACCTGCGGTATTAAAATTATATGATGATTTTAATCAGGCTCAGTACATTGCCTTGTTATCAATTGATGCAAATAATGCACGTATTGTAATTGCAGATGAAACTAAAACTGTCCCGCTAAAGCAGGTGGCGTTTTACTGGAAAGGTGAATATTCAATTTTATGGCGTAATCCGCCTGGTTATGAGAATGTAATTCAACCAGGCCAGGCGGGGGAAATCGTGGTATGGCTGAGTGAGGTCATGAATGAAATTGAGAGAACACCGAACGGTAGAATTACCAGTTATTATGACCCTGTTCTGGTAAACCGGGTGAAGCAGTTTCAGCTTAGTCAGGGGCTGAGTGATGATGGTATGGTTGGTGTAAAAACACTCATACATATTAATCAGGTAAGGGGCGTTCAAGCGCCCAGGCTGGAGAATAAAAGCTGATGTCATATATTCTGGATGCATTAAAAAAATCAGATCAGGAGCGCAAACGGGGAGATGTGCCGGGCCTGCAAACGGTGCATATTCCAATGGCTGCAACCCAGGAAAAGCCGTGGTTGCTTTATGGCGTGGTGGTATTTTTGTTGCTGGCGCTGGCATTTGTTATTGGTTTGATGATGCCTGATAAAAACCCTGAGCAGTCAAGCGCTATGCTGAAATCTGGCGAAATAGAGATAGATCAGGGTTTAGGTGCAGGTACTTCGTCACAAAAAACGCTATTAGAAGCAGAGCCCACTCAGAAAATTCGCACAGTAGAGGTTAAAAAACACTCACAGGGTGCATCTGAGCCAGAACCTCAACAGCTGACCAGGGCGCTTAAATCACCTGAAAAGCTCACATTACAGCCCGAGCCCGCAGTATTAGGGCAGGATTTGAGTGAAGTGCCGTATTTACATGAGCTAGATGACTATCAGCAGCAGGTAATTCCGGATATGCAGTTTGCAGGGCATGTCTATTCATCGATGCCATCCAGCCGTTCGGTCATTATCAACAATAATGCGATGTCGGAAGGTGATATTATTATGCAGGGACTGAAAGTAGAGCAGATAACTAGAAATGGTGTGATATTTCGCTTTCACGATATACTCTTTAAAATGGACATATTACAGGACTGGTCTTTCGAATAATTTGGCTTGAGTGTATGCTAAGTGTCTATTTTAGGTTTATTTTTTATGAATTTAGGCTAATCTATAATAAAACAGGATCAGTAAGAGTTCTGTGAAATTAATAAGTTCATCATTAGAAGGTGCGGGAAAGCTACATGGCAAAAATACTGGTCGTTGACGACTCACAAACACAGATTCAGGGGCTAATCAAAATTCTTGAGAAAAATGGTCATGACACCATTACAGCTGAAGATGGGGACTCTGCAGTCAGCGTCGCACGAAGTGAGATGCCTGATTTGATTTTAATGGATGTTGTAATGCCCGGTTTGAATGGCTTTCAGGCAACCCGTCATATTACAAAAAATGAAGGAACACAGCATATTCCAGTGATTATGCTGAGCAGTAAAGATCAGGAAACGGATAAGGTCTGGGCTGAAAGACAGGGCGCGAGTGGTTATTTAATTAAGCCCGCTTCTGAAGCTGATTTAATCGCAGAAATTAACAGGCTGCTATAATTAGAATGATAACGGTTTCAGGTATTTCAATATCTGAGGCCGAATCAGGATGCCCTTGCTCTGCATGTTTCCTGATTGTTATTTTCATGGGTACATTTCCAACTTATTACTTCACAAAATGGTGACAGGCCATTACAGGGTATTTATATGTCAACAGGAAGCATGATCACATTAGGCTTAGTCGCCGCACTGCTCATATATATTGTCATTATGTACAACAGTCTGGTCGCATTGCGTAATAAATTTAAAAACGGCTTTTCCAATATAGATAACCAGTTGCAACTTAGATATGACCTGATTCCAAACCTGGTGGAGACCGCACAGTCTTACATGACCCATGAAAAAGAGACACTAACTCAGGTGATTGAAGCACGTAATAAAGCGGCATCGGCTTCCAAAGCGGCTGCTTTACATCCAGAAGATGCCGCTTCGATGAAAAAGCTACTGGCTGCTGAGTCTGCATTATCTGGCTCAATGCTGCAGTTTTTCGCGTTAACTGAAAACTACCCGGAAATTAAAGCTAATCAAACCATGGAAAAGCTGATGGAAGAGCTTACAACCACAGAGAATAAGGTGGCTTTTGCGCGACAAAGATATAATGATGATGTTATGCAATATAATACTTATCGTGAACAGTTTCCCAATTTCATTGTTGCAAATAATGCGGGCTTTAAACAGGCGGAATTGTTTGAAATTGATAATGAAGAGGCCAGAAAGGCTGTTCGAGTGAAGTTTGATAATTAATTGCCAGGTTAATTAAAACAAAGTCGTGGATTTTTTCAGTCATCAGGAAAAGGCCAGGCGTTATACAAAAGTCCTGATGCTCTATTTTTTAATTGCTACGCTGCTAATTGTGGTTGCGGTTAATGTCGTTGTTTACTACTTTTTTATTTTCCTTGAGTTTTACCCATATACACCAGAAAACTGGTTTTCTGAAGGCCTGGTATATTATGTTTCAGGTGGGACCATTCTATTAATCGTTTCGGGCAGTTTATTTCGCTGGCAAAAGTTGAAGTCTGGCGGGCATGTGGTGGCTGAGATGCTTGGTGCAAGTCTGTTAGATTTACACACATCTGATATGAAACAAAGACAGCTGATTAATGTCATTGAAGAAATGTCGATTGCCTCGGGTGTACCTCTTCCCACTATTTATGTGATGGAAAACGAGCCAGGAATTAATGCCTTTGTAGCGGGTTACTTACCTGGTGAGGCTGTAATGGTTGTTAGTAAGGGCGCAATAGAAGGACTAAACAGAGAAGAAATGCAGGGTGTTGTAGCCCACGAGTATAGTCATATTTTAAATGGTGATATGCAAATTAATATTAAGCTAATGTCACTGTTGGCGGGTATTTTAATGATCAGTCTCACCGGGCGTTTATTGATGCAGGGGAGTTCTTCGCGTCGGTATATGTCAGGCAGACATATTTCAGGCAACAATAAATCTGGTTCTGCTCTGGTTGTTTTAGGTTTGTTTTTGTTATTTGTTGGTTATGTCGGTGTATTTTGTGGGCGGCTGATTAAAGCTGGCGTTTCACGTCAAAGAGAGTTCCTGGCAGATGCGGCGGCGGTACAGTTTACGCGTAACCCACAGGGGATAGCATCGGCACTTAATAAAATAGCAGAATCTGTTTATGGCTCTAAAATTAATGATGCACAGGCAGAAGGGATGAGCCATATGTGTTTCTCAGAGGCAATAACAACACATTTTAATCAATGGATGGCAACACATCCGCCTTTAGATCAGCGCATTTCGCAAATATATCCGGGCTTTTTAAGTCGTGTTAAAGCTCGGCGAATGACAGAAAATATACAGGCAGCGGCAGCGGGAAGTTCGGCCATGAGTGCTGCGGATTCAGTCAGTATGTTCTCCTCGGCAGCACCAGTAAAAATTACGGCTGCTGAAGTAAGCGAGTCTGTGGGCAAGCTTGATCAGGCACATATAAACTACGCGGTATCTGTGCGCGAGTCATTTAGTGATGAATTAATGATGGCAATTCATGTATCAAGCACAGCGAAGGTGATTGTCTGGGCTATGCTGTTAGCAAAAATGGATTTAAAGACGCATCTTAAAAGTGTTCAGGGGTGTCTTGGTGCTGAAAATATAATAACAATAAATAAATATAAAGATGAGATATTTAAATTAAGAGATTCTCAAAGATTGCCACTGTTTGATTTATTGTTACCCACACTAAAAAAAATGAGTCAGGAAGAAAAAACCGATTTTATACGCGTGTGCAGAGAAATTGTTAAGTGTGATAGTCGTTACACACTTTTTGAATTTGTGATTCTTAGTCTTGTAGAGCAACATCTTTCAGAATCAGCAAGCAGAGAAGTGAAAGTAAAGTATTATTCATTTAAGTCATTAAGCGAAGAGTTACAGTTGTTGTTATCAGTGATGTCTCAGTCGACAGGGGCTGTGTCTGCTGATAGAGAAGAGATCTATCTTAAAATTGCCCGAGGCTTTTCGCTGAAAAATCAAAAGCTCTTGTCCATGAAAAGTCTATCAGCAAATAAAATACAGCTTGCGCTGAGAAAATTAGCACAATTATCTCCTTTATTAAAACGTAGTGTTATTGAAGCCTGTGCAGATATTGCAATGGATGATGGAAAGCTGAAATCAACTGAAGCAGAATTGCTTAGAGCTATTTCAGAATCACTCAATTGTCCTATGCCTCCGTTATTGCCCCCTGCGGAATAAAATTCTGTGGCTCTGTGTTCCCCCGTGAAAGATTTTTATATCTTCGTATTTCAAATATCTACCGTCTGTCAGTTGCATTGTGAAGGCGATCGCGTGAAGGGGCTTGATCTGTAGTTTTTAATTCTCGATGGGTAATAATATAGTTGTGACCCGTTTGAGGAGTGCGATGATGCAGCGTGCACAGACAATATTAATATCTGCCACATTCATAGTATTAGTTCTAGCTTTGGTTTCAAGTTTGTTATAATTAACATTCCGAGTAACTAGCAAGTTTGAGTAGATGAACCGAACTTTTTCAGTTGCGCCCATGCTGGACTGGACAGACCGGCATGAACGTTACTTTCTTCGTCTTATTTCCCGGTATGCTTTGTTATACACCGAAATGATTACCACCGGTGCGTTAATCTACGGGGATCGTCAGCGTTTTCTTAAGTTTAGTGATGTTGAACATCCCGTGGCGATGCAATTAGGTGGCAGTAATCCGGTTGATATGGCTAGCTGTGCAAAAATGGCTGAAGATCATGGCTACGATGAGATTAATATAAATGTAGGCTGCCCAAGTAATCGGGTTCAGTCCGGAATGTTTGGTGCCTGCCTTATGGCAAAGCCTGAGCTTGTAGCTGAGTGCATATCTGCAATGCAGGCTGTCGTTAATATCCCGGTTACAGTTAAACATCGAATTGGTGTTGATGAAGATGAAAGTATTGAGCAACTATTTCATTTTGTTGAAACGGTTGCATCTGCTGGCTGTAAGACATTTATTGTACATGCAAGAAAAGCCTGGTTAAAAGGTTTAAGCCCTAAAGAAAATCGAGATATACCGCCTTTGCGTTATGACGTAGTGCATCAACTGAAACAATCAAAACCTGATCTTGAAATTATTCTTAATGGTGGTATCTGTGATCTTGATACTGCTGAGACACAACTTAAATATGTAGACGGCGTTATGATGGGGCGTGAGGTCTATCATAATCCTTATATTTTAGCTGACGTGGATCAGCGCTTTTATAATTCCAGTGAAAAAATATTAAGTCGTTTTGAAATAATTGAATTATTATTTCCCTATATACAACAGGAAATAAGCAAGGGAACACGGTTGCACTCAATAAGTCGACACATATTAGGGCTATTTAATGGATGTCCTGGTGCTAAAAAGTGGCGCAGATATATTAGTGAAAATGCTCCCAGAGCTGACGCAGATGAGAATGTAATTAAACAGGCACTGGAATTAGTTAGTTAAAAAATGGCTCGCAAAATAATTCATATAGATATGGATGCTTTTTTTGCAGCAGTGGAGCAGCGTGATTTTCCAGAACTTAAGGGGCAGCCAGTGGTGGTTGGTGGGCAGCCTGATAGTCGCGGAGTCGTTGCTACCTGTAGTTATGAAGCCAGAAAATTTGGCATCAGATCAGCAATGCCCGCATCGAGGGCTTATCAGTTGTGTCCCCATGCTAAATTTGTACCCCCACGTTTTGAAGCATATAAGCAGGCATCGCAAGATATTCATAAAGTATTCAGAGAATATACACAAAATATTGAGCCGCTATCTTTGGATGAGGCTTATCTGGATGTTACAGATACAGATTTGTGTGACGGATCTGCAACATTAATGGCCAAAGAAATCAGAAATAAAATTTACCAACGAACGAAATTAACAGCATCTGCGGGAATATCTTACAATAAATTTTTAGCTAAACTGGGCTCTGATGAAAATAAGCCGAATGGTCAGTTTTTGATTAAACCAGGAGATGCCATACACTATTTGGAAAATATGCCTATTGGTCGTTTTTATGGTGTAGGTAAAGTGACTGAAACTAAAATGCATGTTTTGGGTATTCTGACTGGCGGTGATTTAAAGAATAAAACTCTGCAGGAATTGCAGCAGTTGTTTGGTAACTCTGCAGAATATTATTATGACATTTCACGGGGAATAGATGAGCGGCCCGTGTCGAATCAGCGAGTACGAAAGTCACTGGGATCAGAAACTACGTTTCAGGAAGACCTTTCTGATGGGGAAGAAATACTGAAACAGTTGCTACTGTTGGCTGATGAAACACTGAATAGTTTAAACCAGCGTGAAATTCTGGCATATACAATAACCATTAAAATTAAATATTCTGACTTTACGCAGATTACAAGAAGTTATACGAGTGACTCGGCCATATCATATTTAAATAAAGTTACAGATGTGATTCCAGTGCTGCTTGAAAAAACGGATGTCAAATTTCGAAGTGTTAGATTATTAGGCGTTTCTTTTTCAAACCTGATTAGTCGTGATGAGTATTGTGAAAATACTCAGCTGGAACTGTTTTAAAATACACTTCATGGCAATGAATTAAAAGTGTGATTTTAGAAAAATTGAAGTTTAGAATATTGAAACTCTAACCACCGTGACATGGGTTTATAGCTTTTAGAGTTTGAAAATTTTTGACACAGAGGCGCAGAGGTGCTGAGGAAAACATGATTGATATGTTGGTTTATATCGGTTAATTCTGTGCATTTATGTCTCTGTGTCAAAGATTTTTAAAATTAATAATTAACCCACCAGCTGATATTGAAATTTACATCAGGTGAAGCATTTTCCTGTATGTCTTCTGCAACTGCAAAATCGAGTTTATGTTTTTTACTTAAGTGATAACTTCCACCGAACGTGAGTTGCATAACATCGCCCAGAAATTTAATATCTGAATCATAGAACGCACTATGCATATCAAATTGAGCCTTTAGCTCGATGTTCTCCCAGGGCTGAAATTTTATACCGGCATTGGCGAAACCTGCCCAGTTATTCTGGATATTGCTGAGCACATCACTATTTGACATATAGATTAAACCCGCCTGGGCATATAACCATCGAGAGGCTGTGAGTTGCTGATCTATCGAAGTCCAGAGTGATAAATCTATAGCTCCACTGCCAGTTAGTTTGTTTACGTCACCAGAGGGTAGTTTAAGACTTAACCAGTAGCTTGTGCTGCTTTCATTTGATTGTTTTGCCTGCCATGCCAGTTGCAGTGAGATATCGCCTGTAGATGCCTGTCGGCTGTTAAGTAAAAATTGTTGTACAGAATTTTGTGAGTAGCTGACTTCAATTTGATCTTTTGGTGTGCCAGGGCGTAAACCTTCGGTTAATCCAAGGGCTTGATGGTAGTTGTCAATTGGAGTATCCATAAATCCTCCACTATGGGCAATAAATGGAAGCTGGACTCTCAGCATCCAGTTTTCTTTAAAGCTGTAATCGTAAAGTAAATTTAAATGCCAGGTTTCAATATCGATATACAGGTTATCGTTTGTACCAG